>Ga0209448_10000108_pt1 | contig 29585 bp, 30 predicted proteins | sample BogFormECP14_OM2_FD_188245 | JGI IMG/M metagenome (GOLD analysis project Ga0209448, IMG submission 188245) | Bog forest soil microbial communities from Calvert Island, British Columbia, Canada - ECP14_OM2 (SPAdes) (version 2) | ecosystem: Environmental > Aquatic > Freshwater > Wetlands > Bog ... | reverse complement strand
CCGTCCGTCGCCGAAGAGATCGAGGGTCCGCTGGCCGACGAACGCAAACTCGTTGCACAGGCGAAGAAGCTTGGCCTGTTCGTCTCCGGCGCGGCGACGCAGAAATACATGATGACGATTCAGGACCAGCAGGAAGTGATGGGCGCGATCGCCGATATGACGATCGAAATTTACGCCATGGAATCAGCCGTGCTGCGCGCGCAGAAGATGGTCGAGCAAAAAGGAGAAGCGTCGGCTGAGCTGCCGATGGCGATGACGCGAGTCTATCTGACGCAGGCTCTCGAAAAAGTTGAAGCGGCGGCCAAAAAGGTCATTGCCGACGTGGCCGAAGGCGACATGCTGCGGACGCAGTTGGCGATCGTGCGCCGTTTGTCCAAGCACGAACCCTTCAACACGATCGCGCTGCGCCAGCAGATTGCGCAGAAGACAATCGAGGCAGGGAAGTACACGCTGGCGTAAACGCCAAGACTGACCGGCCTGTTCTTTAGTTGATGGGAAAGTTCACTGAGTTGGAATTCACTCCCATCGAGTATGTCCCCGTGCCCGGATTGTTGACGTACACCGAAACGTTGCCGGCAGTGGCTATGTCCGCTGCCGGAATGTTTGCGTCGACCTCTTGAGCGCTCACGTAAGTTGTGGGAACGCTAGCTGAGTTCCAAAAGATCACAGAATTGCTGGCGAAGTCTGCTCCATCGACCTCTAGCAAAAAATCGCCGCTTCCGGCCATCGCGCTATCCGGCATTAGCCCGGAAATGTTCGGCGTAGCAGGTTTCATGCCACTGCCCGAGCCATACCCGCCGCAGCCGATGCTGAGCATCATAATCAACAAGACTGACAGAAGCTTCATGGTTACCACCTCCGAGAGCTGGCTAAGCTCAAGTGACAATGTTAGGAAACACTGCGGGCGGTGGTTGTCACTGACGTGTCATTTTCCGGTAAAAGAATTGCCCTGCGGGCACAGCAGACTTACTCTTCGAGCGGGTGCCAGGAAGTTATCGCGCAGCTGTTGTCATTCTGAAAGACAGGCCGCGGCCATCCTCTGCACCGCGGCCTGCCGCGCGGACTCCTTCGTCATTCCTTAGGAAAGTTCGGGTCCGCCTTCACTTCTTCAATCTGCTTCGTGTGGCGCTCGGAGTGCGCCGAGATCAGCAGGATCCACTGATAAGCATCGAGCGTCCCGAGCAGCGGATGCGGACCGAAGTGGTCGCGCAGATCATCGTTGGTGGTGCGGATGTAGTCCATCGTGGCCTTGCGGCTGTCATCGAAGGCCTTGGTCAGTTCCGCCTCAGTCGCCCAGCGATTGGTTGGCTTCAGAAATTCCGGCGCCTGTGCTTTGCGACTGCGGTCCGGAACCTTCTCCATGATGATCTGGTCTTTCCCCGCCACTTCGGCACGTTTGGACGGGTCAGCCGGCGACATCATGAACTTGGTCTGAACCAACCCCAAAAGTGTGGATTCGGACACGGCAATGTGCTCCGCCACTTCGGCGACCGACCAGCGGTCCGGAGCCGGCTTGAATCTCCACTGCTTCTCCGATAATCCGGCGATCGACTTCAGAAATGCGTCGTGAGTCGCTTGCAGACTGGTGAGTGCGGCTGCACGCTCCTCGGCCGACAAGGTCGTTGGTGCGGGCGCGGCAGCAGCAGCAGAAGTTTGACCGACGCTGGCCAGCGTCAGCGTGAGGACAAGGCACAGCACGGCAGCGAACTTCCACAATTGGATTTTCATTCCTTACCCCTGTGAGATTTAAAGTGCGGCAGGGCAATTATGAAGGGAGGGGAGGCAAAGCGCAAATCGGCTCAGCGGGCTCGCATCACTCGAACCAGCCGCTGCGATAAGCCAGCCACCAGGACGCGTAGCCAATCGGGATAGTCGCGCCCAGCGCCCACCAGATCGGCAGGATAAAATCGGCAGCCAGCCCAAGCACGGTGAAGGCGAACCAGAAGATCTTGCGCTCCATATTCTGGATTGTAAGTCTTTCCCGCCACTTGCGATTCCGCGTAACAGCCTGCTGAAAAACTTTGGTGTAGAGACGGGGCTTGCCCCGTCTCAGACGCCAAGACGCGGCAACCTGCCCTCAGGCTTTGGGCCGGAGGTCTTCCATCACACTCTGAATCAGCTCTTTGGCGTCCGTGAGGTTTTTCATGATCAGCTGCACATCCATGACCGGCTTGCCCGGCCAGCGCTGGCTCTGGCAGTAGACGCCATGTTGCCCGACCAGCGCCATGGCGTCGGTGACCAGGTCCATGGTGACGGCGAGGCGTCCGCGGGGCACGCCCATGCGGATTTCGTAGTGCTCAAGTTCTTCCTGCTTTTCATTGAAGACGGCCATGGACAAATTGTAGCGGGGATGTGCGTATAATTCTCCTGCAGCTCTTATCTCTTAGACTTTAGCTCTTAACAAAAAGCCAAAAGCCAAGTGCTATCCCAGGAGGAACAAGTCATGAAGAAGTTTGCCTTAATCGCCGCGTCACTCCTCGCAGTTGCAACCCTCGCCTCGGCGCAAATGAACATGTCTGAGGACAAATCCAAACGGCCCAGTCCGCCGGCCAGTGCCGCCTGCAAGTTTTCCGATGGCAAGACCATCAAGATCGACTATTCCAGTCCGCGCGCAAAAGGCCGCAAGATTTTCGGCGACGCGAGCGAGAAGGCATTGGTGGCCTACGGCGAGATCTGGCGCACCGGCGCGAATGAAGCGACCACGTTCGTCAGCGATTCGAACCTGAAGGTGGGTGGCAAGGATGTTCCGGCGGGCAGCTACACCGTCTTCACCATCCCGAAGGCGGGCGCGTGGACGCTCGTCGTCAGCAAGAAGACGGGCGAATGGGGAACGGATTATCCCGGCGAGAAGGAGGATCTGGTACGCGTGCCGATGAGTGTTTCCAAAACCGCCGCGCCGGTAGAGAATTTCACCATCGCGTTCGACCAGGCCGGCAGCAAGTGCACCCTGCGCATCGAGTGGGAAAACACTCGCGCTAGCGTAGACATCACCAAGTAAAATGTTGGTCGTATAAGAAGTTGGTTCGTATCAGGGCATCGCTTTAGCGATGCCGCAAGTGCGTCGATACCCGCCGCCCCTTTTAGGGGCTGCGGGTGCGCGAACGTAGGGACAGCCGCCCGCGGCTGTCCAGGCGAGCGCCAGCTCGCTGCCATTTCGTGCGCCACGTCCCGCGCTATACTGGAACCCCATGCGACCGATGCTGCGCTTTCTCTGGAACTCCACCCGTGGCCACCGGATTGCCCCTTGGCGCAGTCCCTTTCTCCTATGGCGTATCGAGACCTACACTGGCGTCAAAATGACCCAGATCGGATTCCTGGAATTCTGGACGTTTCTGTGGACGGAGCGAACTAACCTGTGGCGCTTCCTGAAGTGGACGGCGGAAATGGATCACTACGTCCATCCCGGAGCAAAAACTTCCTAGATTTATGAATTGTCATCCCGAGCGAAGCGAGGGATCTGCATTTTGCCGCGAACTGCTGATCCCTCCCCATCGGCTCTGCTCAGGGTCGGGATGACAATTCTGAAAGGTTTCACTCGTCCCACTCACTACCCTTCCATCACCACATTCACTTCGCTGCCCTTGCCTGCGCCCAGCAGTTGGAAGGCTGATCCGCGGTTGGCGGCGATTTCCAGGAAACCCATGCTGCCCAGAATTCCGAAAACTTCGCCAGGAGAGCCTTCCGCGTAGTTTTTGCACATGCGCGTTGCCGGCGTCTTCGCTCCAATCGCGATCTTGAAGGCGGGCGGCGCGGCCGCGAAAAGTTGCGGCGCATCCTGCGGAGTGATGTTGGTGATGAGATTGCCAAAACGGTCGACCTTCAATACCACTCCCCGCAGCGTGCGTTCATCCACTGGCTTGGGCCGAGGCGCGCCAAAGCGGACATAATCGGTGATCTCTTCGCCGAAGCGATTCGGTTGGACTCCCTTCGCAAGCTGGGCTGCGACCGGCGAGAAGATATCACGCGCGTGGAAGGTATTGCTGCGTGGCTGCAGAAAATAATGTTCGGCGGTGACATGCCGGACAGAGATACGCTCCTGGCGATCGTAGATCATCGAAAGCACGCCGTTGTCGGGAGCCACAAACAGGTGGCGGTCGCCCGTCATAATCACCGGCCGCCGCGCCGCTCCCACCCCGGGATCGACGATCACCATGTGCACGGTGCCGGAAGGAAAGTAGGAGTAGGCCTGCGAAATGGTCAGTGCGCCGTCCAGAATGTCGAAGGGCTGCACGGCATGGCTGATGTCAATGATCTGCGCCTCGGGAGCAATCTCGAGGATGACGCCCTTCATAGCGCCGATGAAATGATCGTTGAGTCCGAAATCAGTCGTGAGAGTGATGATCGCAGTGCGCGCCAATCTGTTACCTCGTTAAGCCTGGAAGTTGTCAGAGACTCCAACGAAGTATCGGATGTAAAACGATGGTGCGTCAAGGTAAGTTGTTATGGAGCGCCGGGCGTCCCCGCCCGGCCGTCGAACTGGTGGACGGCGAGACGCCCGTCCCAAAAACGATTCGTCGCGCGCCGCAGTTCTAGTCCACTTGCACGTCGCCCGAACCCGTGTGCACGGAAACCATCGCACCGCCGCCGCCCACTTTGCCAACCACACTCTTCCTGTCCTCCCGGATGCGGCCTTGCACGGTCGTAGTCACGGGATGGCCCAGCGTCACGCTTCCCGAATTTGAGGAGATGTCGACGTCGAAGGCCGCGTCCGAGGGCAAATTAAGGGTGACGTTTCCCGAGCCCGTACGAACGCTCCACATATTCTTAGCCAAGCCTTTGCCGTGAATGTCGCCGCTGCCGGCCTCAGCTCGAAATCCTCCATTAATGCCGTTTACCGTGATGTTGCCCGATCCCGTGTGGATGTCCACGTCGCCCGCACCCGTCTCGTCGATTTCAATGTCGCCGCTGCCCGCTCTGATCTTCGCCGGTCCAGCAAGGTCCCGCCCCTTAACATTTCCCGACCCCGTCTGGAAATGCATTTCGCCGGTAAGTCGCGCCAGTCGCAGGTCGCCCGATCCGCTCTCCAGATCGATGGTGCCCTTGAGCCCTTCCACCTTCTGATCGCCGCTGCCGGTGTGTGCGCGAATCGAGGTGTCCTCGGGGACAGTGATCTCGTAGTCGATAGAAATGTTGTTGAGGTTCACGTAGTCGATGCGGATGTTGTTGCCGTTCTGGTGAATCGGAGGATTGTTCTGCAATCCCTGCACCTCCGCCGCGTGGTCGCCGCCAAACCAGGAATTACCGGTCACGATCTTGGCATGAATCGAGACCGTGCCCGCAGCACCATTGCGGATGGTGATGTCGCCCGAACGAGTAAGCACTTCAAGGTCGACCGGCCCGCTGACCTGGAACGAGCGGTCAAAGGTCCCAATCACAGAAGCGAAACCGGCCAGCGAGGTAGCCAGAACAAAGACCAGCCCGCGGATGGCTTGATGACGAAACAAGGAGGTGTTAGTCATAGCAGTTCGACTCCGTAAATCCGGTTTCATGTTGGTTTTGTCATCCCGAGCGAAGCGAGGGATCTGCAGTTTGCAGCGAACTGCAGATCCCTCGTTTGTGATGACAATTCATACGATTCTCTGCTCTTTACTGCAGCACCACCTGGTCGCCTTCCTTCAGCCCTTGCAGCAACTCGGTCTTGGCGCCATTCGAGATGCCGATGTTGACGGCAATCTTTTTCTTGCCTTCTTTGGCTTTCGGGTCCGGTATCTCGACCGATGCCTTCTTATCCTTGTCGTAAAGGATCGAGCCTTCCGGAATCTGCAGCACGTTCTTGTGCTCTTCCAGAATGATCTCGGCGTTGGCCGTCATCATCGCTTTGAGCACGCCCTCGGGGTTGTTGATCGAGACGCGCACTTCAAAAGTCGTAACGTTGTCTTTCTCCACGCCCATCGGAGAAATCTTCGTCACCTTGCCAGTAAACGTCTTGTCCTTGAACGACTCGACTTTAATCCGGGCGGGTTGTCCCAGGTAAACCTTGCCGATATCGCTCTCGTCCACTTTTCCTTTAACGTAAACCTCGCTGGTATCACCCAGCGTCATCACCAGCGTCGCCGTGGAGCCCAGCACCAGAATCGAACTCACCGCATCGCCAATCTCCACGTCGCGCGATAACACAATTCCATCCAACGGAGATTCAATCGTGGTGTAGCCCAGTTGCTCTTCCAGTTGCTTCAGATTGGCGCGGTCCTGTGACACCTGCCCCTGTGCCTGACCAATCTTGGCCTGCAAAACCTGCAGTTGCGCCTTCGACACATTTTGCTTGTTCAACGACATCTCGTAATTTTTCTCCGCGTCGTCGAGCGCGGATGCGGAAACCACTCCGTCCTTCGCCATGCCCTGAGCACGCACATACGCGCGCTTGAGCAGCGGCACGTCGGGACCTTCGGCATCCACTTTGGCCCGCTCCAGATCGGCGCGCGTCCCGTTCAAGCTGGCGCTCGATCCCTCCAACTGCGCGCGCGCCTGGTCGACACGAGCCTGAATCTCTTCCTTGTCCAGTTCGGCGAGAATTTGCCCCTTCTTAACTTTGTCGCCGTATTCAACATAGAGCTTCTTCACGATGCCGCTGGCCTTCGATTTGACCTCGACCTTGGTGATGGGCTCGATCTTGCCGGTCGCCACTACGCTTTTTGCCAGGTCTCCCTTTTCCACCTTAGCCAGCTTGGAGGGATCGATCTTGGTGCCGCCGCTGTATGCAATCAGCGCGCCCGCAGCGAGCAGAACCACAAACGCTGCCGCAATCGAGCTCCAGATAATGATTCGCTTACGCCGTTTCTTCTTTGCAGTGCCGTTGCCATTGCCTTCCACGACCGCCTCCTGCGTGATTTCAAATCTTAGAACTGGCATTCACTAGTTGTTACGGCAGAACCATCGAAATAGTTCCTCAAATGTTGTTGAGCTTCGTATGCTTTTAAGCTTTGGATGCCTTGAGCTCTGGATGCCTTGAGCTTCGTATCAGGGCATCGCTCTAGCGATGCCGCAATTTCTTCCACTTTGATGCCCCTTTAGAGGCTGGGCGGTCATCATTCGACTGTTTCCGCCGAGTGATCTGCCGTCCAATACCTGCTTAGACCGCCGGCCAACGAAAAAGAAAGCGATCAGTTTCACACCACCATCAAGGCTTCATTTCTGATTGTACTGCCAGCAACTTCCAAAAGCCCGCCATCATGCTCCATGAATCTTGCTCCCGCCGAGCCATTATCCCTTTGGAATGTTAGTATTAGAGTTCCATGATTGCATACGTGCTGCTGCGGGTGTTCGTCATCCTGCTCCTGGTGGCGGCCAATGCCTTCTTCGCCGCAGCCGAGTTCGCGCTCGTCAGCGTCCGCGAAACCCGTATCCAGCAGTTGATTGAGGCCCACCGCGCCGGTGCCCGTATCGTCCTCAAACTTCACCAGCAACTCGGCCGCGTCGTAAACGGCGTCCAACTGGGAATCACCGTTACCAGCCTTACCCTGGGCTGGCTGGGCGAGCCCGTCCTGGCCCGCCTGTTTGAGGGCTGGATCGGTAGCATTCCTCACGCCATTCTCTATGCTCATGCCATCGCCGTAGCCGTGGCCTTCGTGATGATCACCAGCTTGCACGTGATCCTCGGAGAACTCGTTCCCAAGTCGCTAGCCTTGCAACGGGCCGAGCGGGTGGCCCTCGCCGTCGCCGCGCCCATGGATGTTTTCCTAACCGTCACCGCCCCCCTGACGATTGGCATGAGCCGCGCCGCTGGTTTTGTTCTGCGCGCCTTCGGCACCCACGAGATCCGCCACGGTTCCGTTCACTCCCCCGACGAACTCAAGCTCATCGTAACCGCCGCGCGTACCTCTGGGCAGCTCTCTTCTGCTCAAGAGGAGATGCTGCTGAATGCGCTCGAACTCGACAGCATTGCCGCGCGTCAGGTGATGGTGCCAAGAACCAGAATTTTTTCCCTGCCCGCCGACCTCAACCTCGACGAAGCCCTGTCGCGCGTAGTCGACGACCAGCACTCGCGCGTCCCCGTGTATGATCCGCAGCGTGGTCCCGAGCATATTATCGGCGTCCTTTACGCCAAGGATCTGGTGCGCTGGACGCGCCTGCGCCTCGGCCTCGCCGCCGATCCGCCCGCGGCCCAGCGCATTTCCCAGATGAAGATCGGCCAGGTCATGCACGATGTGCTGGTGGTGCCCGAAACCAAGTCATTGCTGGAACTGCTCGGCGAATTCCAGCAACGCAAGCGCCACCTGGCGGTGGTGGTCGATGAATTCGGTTCCACCGCCGGAGTGATCAGCGTGGAAGATGTGCTAGAGCAACTGGTAGGCGAACTGGAAGACGAATTCGACGTAGCGTCAACGCAACCAGCGGTGACCGACGCGAATGCCCCGCTAGTACTCGATGGAGCGGTCAATATTCGCGACCTCGAAGCTCAATACGAACTGAAACTTCCACAAGACGAAGGCTTCGAGACGCTAGCCGGTTTTCTGCTATCAAGGCTGCAAAAGATGCCTGCAGGCGGCGAGGCATTCGATTATGAAGGCCGAAGATATGTAGTAGAAAAAATGGACGGCCATCGCATAGCCACCGTTAGGATCGAGCCCAAGCCCGGCGCCCAGGCAGCAACGGCGTCGCCAGCGCCAGTCGAGCGAGCCGGAGACTAGCAAGATTCGTGTAGAGACGGGGCTTGCCCCGTCTTGCGTGCGGCGAAACAAACCGACGTTGGAATTGATTTTGTTTGGAGTTGATTTTGGGTGGCGCAGCGCTTCAGCGCTGCGGTAATTGCATCATTGTGAATGCGGCTTTAGCCGCCGAGGTTACGTGATACTTTCTTAGCTCCCAATGCCGCGCTACCTCATCTCCCGCGTCCTCTACACCCTGCCAGTAATCTGGCTAGTCGTCTCCACCGTCTTCCTCCTCATCCACTTCGTCCCGGGCGACCCCATTCAACAAATGCTAGGCGAAGGCGCAGCCGCCGGTGACATCCAGGCCGCCCGCCACGCCTACGGCCTCGACGTCCCCCTAGGCGAGCAATATCTGAACTACTGGCGAGGTGTCCTCCACGGAGATCTAGGCAAGTCGCTCCGCTTCAACCAGGGAGTGACAAGCCTGATAGCTCAGCGCTATCCCTTAACCCTGCAGCTAACGATGGCCTCGTTGTTCGTAGCAATTGTGCTAGCCATTCCCGCAGGCGTGCGCTCAGCGCAAAGACGCAATCAGTGGGATGACCGCGTCCTAAGCGTCGTAAGTCTCTTCGGTCTGTCGTTCCCAAACTTCGCGCTAGGCCCGGTGCTGATCCTGTTCTTCGCCGTCAAGCTAGGATGGCTCCCGGTCTCCGGCTCCGGCAGCGTAGCCCATCTAGTGCTCCCCGCCATCACCATGGGCGGAGCCTTAGCCGCAATCCTGACCCGCATGGTCCGGACTTCAATGTTAGAGGAGTTAGGCCAGGACTACATCCGTACCGCCCGAGCCAAAGGCCTGCCCGAGCGCACGGTAGTCTATCGTCACGCCCTGCGCAACGCCATGATCCCGATCCTGACCGTACTAGGATTGCAATTCGGCGCCCTGCTAGCCGGAGCGATAGTAACCGAAACCATCTTCTCCTGGCCCGGCATCGGACGCCTGACCATCCAAGCCATCGGTAACCGCGACTACAACCTGGTGCAAGGATGCATTCTGGCGATAGGGTTGACGTATGTAGCGGTTAACTTTCTGACTGATTTGCTGTACTCGGCGGTGAACCCGAGGATAAGGCAGTGAACTTCGGCCGATATAGGAAGCCGCGCGTGAACACCGGAGGAGCCTGGCTCAAGGTGCAGTCGCGGGCGGGATTCTGGCGCAGACCGGGAGACCTATTACGCTAACCAATCTGAGAGAACCGCGTACTGAACGCAATTCCCCCATAGAAGGAAACCGAGTCGTCCTCGCAGACCATCTCCCCAGAAGGTAGTTCCCAGTAATGCAGAATATTTCCGTTAATGTGACGCATGGTCCTTGGGTTGAACCATGGCACGTCAGCCTCCGATGCCGGTACAAAATCGGCCTCGGCATAAAAACTGGACGGAGTATCGTCCGCTATCGGCTTAACAGAGATTCGTCTGTTGTTGCCCACGAGTCGTACAAATCCATACCACTTTGCTTCTTTGCATTGAACAATCGATCGTTCCGTTATTGGCATCGCAACTCCTCAATGCTGCCGGACCACCTCAGTTGCCTACTATTGGTGCGCTCACAGAAAAAGGCTAACAGCAAGCCAGCGGAAAGCAAAATAATCTAAAGTAATCTGATGAGCCCCATCCTTGCCCTAGTGCAGACAAGTCAACGTCCAGGAAAATCGTTCTGGTTTTATTCTCACCTGGTAACAAGGAAGATCAGCAACATGTATCCAGAGCAGAAGCATGCAAGCGAACTAGACCCGAACGCCTCACTGATGGTATAGGCCAACTTCGTGTGATCATTTCCGTGCTGGTAACTTTCATATCGGTTGATCTGCCAGGCCATGAATACCACTCCGAAGATGACACTCCAACCCAACAGCAGCAGTGGTGAAGCAAAGAACCACGGCAAATGGCCACCGCCCTGGACGCGAAGAGCAGAAGATCCAACTAGAAGGATGATCGAGCCAGTTGCAATCGTGATGGTGTACTCTGCCGCTTTAATGTACTTGACCAAGAGCGACTCGAAGGCTCCAGGGATGCCCTTTGGGTCCATGTTGTAAAACTCATGTTCCTTGGTGAAGTAGAAGGCAGCGCCAATTACTCCGAAGATCAGCGGCCCGAGGATAAGGCCAGTGAAGCCGGGAAATGGATGACACACAAACATAAGGCAGCAAGAATACTACAAATGTCAGCGGGCTGGCGGGACATGCACCAAACTGGTGTATAATGATGCGATGCCGGTGACAAACCATGTCCGACGGAGCGTGTCACTTCCCGCTCCCATTGCTAAACAGGTGAGTCGTATCGCCAAGAGCGAGCGCTCGAGCGAAAACCGTGTCCTGGTCGAGCTCATCGAATTGGGCATCGAAGCGCGGAAACAAAGAGAGAAGGCGTTTTTCGAACTCGCCGAACGCTTCCGAAATGCGAGCGATCCCGAAGAAGTGAAGCGTTTAGGCGATGAGATGGGCCTCATGGTTTTCAAAGGCTTGATGAGAAAGAACGCCGGGAAGCTCTCATTCGCCGGGTGCGATGAGTGAAGCGCTCCCATTCCGCAATCTGACCGTGCCCTTTTTTCATCACAAACGCTCGTTGCGCCCCATACTCGCGCGTTCTGTGCGCAAGGCTGGGATTCCACAGAAACGTCCCGCTGGGCCGTCACACCAGCTCAATCACGACCCGCTGACCCACCAGCGCCGCCGCCCGTTGCAAACTCGACAGCGTAATATCGCGTTTTGGATCGAGAATGCGATCGACCTGGGAACGGCTCGTCTTTAGCAAGACCGCCATGCGCGCCTTGGAAATCTTTTTCTTCTTCATGGCCTTGGCTAGTTGCCAGGCTACAACTTCCTTAATGGCCTGCGCCTGCGCTTCCTCAAAGATGTTTTCCTTCCTCAAGAAGTCGTCAATGCTCGATCCGATATGGTTCTTACCCAAGAGTTTCACCTCAGCTCGTGCTACTGCAAAACCCGTTTGCCGTGGATGACTGCGACAATCAGCACCTCGTCCTCTTGCAATCGGTAAATAATCCGGTAACTGTAGACGACGAGTTCGCGGATGTTCTCGTCGTCAAATTCAGGCACCTTGCGACCTGCTTGCGGGAAACGCACCAGAATCTTTGTCTGATTCACGATGCTTTTCAGAACGACGCAAGCGTAGGCGGGGGAATCGGAGGCAATATACTCAGTGATGGAATCGAGATCCTGTGCGGCGCGTCTCGACCAGACTATTCGGTGAGCCATTTGCGGAAGCGATTCTCGACTTCCTCCTGCGAGAGAGTGCCATTGACGCGGGCATCCTCCAGCCCGCGGCGCACTTTGTCGAGAACGTAGAGGTGGTACTGGATGTCCTCAACCGAAACGTCGTCCGGCAGCTTGTTCAGCAGCGATTCAACATCGTGTTTGACGTTGCTCATCGTGCACCTTTCGGCAAGGATATCACGCTGGCAGCTTGGTCAATTCACCGGCCTGACCTCCGATCTTCTTTCATCACAAACGCTCGGTGTGCCCCATCACAGACACGCGCCCACACAAGGCGCGACAATCAAGAAAGCCGCTGAACCGCAAATTTTCGGCGAACGAATCAAAGAGGCGAGCTAAGTCCTTTATTTCCGAATACTTGCAAGTAAGTCGTTTGCATTCTATACTTTAGCGGGAAATCGGGGGGGGGTAGTTAAACACGGGTTAATGCCTTCCAGGATAAATAATTGATCGTGAATGATCGATTATGGATGATCGATAACGAGCGCGCCGCAGTCGCCAACTCAACATTGTTCGTCACCTGCATTTTCTATATAAGTGAAACAAGTCCTCGCCGACCATGTCCAGCGTTGCCATCTCGCTCCCACGCATCGCCCGCCACAATCCGTTGGCGGCCGTCGGAGTCGCGCTGGTCGCCATCTTCGCGTTCTCCGCCATCTTCGCGCCCTGGATCGCTCCGCAAGATCCCGCGCACATCGATCTCCCGAACCGCCTGCAATCGCCCTCGGCGCGGCATTGGTGCGGCACCGATGAACTCGGACGCGACATCCTCTCGCGCCTGCTCTGGGGCGCGCGAATTTCTTTGTTCGTCGGCAGCAGTGTGGTGGCATGTTCGCTTCTGCTCGGCCTCATCATCGGCAGCTTCGCCGGATACTACGGCGGAGGCATCGACCGCTTCGTCAACGTCGTGCTCATGAACGCGTTTCTTTCCTTCCCCGGAATTCTCATCGCGATCGCCTTCGTGGCCTTCCGCGGCCCCGGCATTTTCAACCTCGTTCTGGCTTTGTCACTCGGAGGATGGGTCGGCTACGCTCGCCTGGTGCGTGCGCAGGTGCTGGCCGTGCGCGAACGCGAGTTTGTCGAAGCCGCGCGCGCGCTTGGCGCCGGAGATTTCCACATTGTTACTCGACACATTCTGCCCAACATTATTCAGCCGGTGATTGTGCAGGCGGCCATCGGCATGGCAGGCGCGGTTCTGGCCGAAGCCACCATGAGTTTCTTGGGATTAGGCGTCCCGCCGCCCACCGCAAGTTGGGGATCAATGCTGAACGATGCCCGCTCCCACCTCTTCGACGCTCCGCATCTCGTGCTCTTTCCGGCAGTGACGGTAATGTTCGCGGTGCTCGCCTTCAACTTCATCGGCGATGCCCTGCGCGACCTTCTCGATCCCAGATCCCGTATCGAGGCGGGGTTGTGAGCATCGCAACAGCACACTGGTAGAGACGGGGCTCGCCCCGTCTCTCTCTGCGAGGGAGACGAATTCACATATCTGTAACATTCAATTATGTGATCCCCGCCAACTGCTTTTCCGCGATTACTTTTCTCCTTCCAGCGCGTCCAATTCAAGGACACGAGATAGCGGAACTTTTTCCGAAGAAGGTTCGTATGAACAGACATATGGAACTCAAATTTCAAGTCGAATGCTTGCATGACGTAGCCGTCGTGAACTGCTCCGGACGCATGGTCCGCGGAGGAGCGCTCGACGAATTGCGGCGCCGGATCGAGCAACTCGAGCGTGTCCGCGTGCTGGTGCTTGATGTTTCCGAAGTCGACCAACTCGATGCGGGTGGTTTGGGAACTCTGTTGCTGGTGCGCCGCTGGGCAACGCAGAACTCGGCGAAGCTGAAGCTGGTGAACCCACCGGCCTTCTTCCGCCGAATGTTGGAAGCCACGCACCTGAACTCGGTGTTTGAGATTTCTTCCCTGCGAGAAGCAATCTCCATCTTGCGGTCGAATGAATGTCCGCCCCGTTTCGCAGTAGCCTGAAGCAATCGGTCTCCTGGGCGCGATGCGATATAATTCGCGCCCATGAACCCTCCCTCCCAAATCATACGTACCTTCCATGTCACGCGCAGGGACAGCCGCCCTCGGCTGTCCAGCCGAGCGAAGCTCGGCAACGTCGACTCCATCCCGACCGTCGAAGTAGGATGACCGAACGAGGATGACCCAACTCGCCCGCAAATTGCGCGTCACCGATTACTTCTCTCTCGGCTGGGGAACGATGGTCGGTGTCGGCTGGTTGGTCGTCATGGACGATTGGCTGCTGCGTGGCGGCCCGCTCGGCGGCATTCTCGGTTTCGCGATTGGCAGCATTCTTCTGCTTCCCATTGGCTATGTGTACGGCAAGTGGGTGATGGCTATGCCCGACGCAGCGGGCGAGATCGCCTACACCGCAAGCGTTTTCCCGCGCCCGATCAGCTTCTACACCGGATGGATGATGATGCTCGCATACTTCATTGTCTGTCCGTGGGAAGCCGTGGCCGTCGGCCGCATCGCCGGTTACATCTTCCCCGCGCTCGATTCCATCGAGTTATACCGCGTCGCGGGAAAGCCGGTTTATCTGCCGCACTTGGCCATTGGGCTCGCGCTCACGGTTCTGGTCACGGTGGTGAACTATCACGGCATCCGGCTGAGCGCCACTTTTCAGAACTGGACCACCTTTGGAACGCTCGCTCTCTTCGTGATCTTCGTCGCCATTGGCGTTTCACGAGGATCGCCAAGTAACTTCCCGCCTGTGTTTACGCATACTCCGTACGTGTCCATCTTGCTGGTTCTGCAAATCGTCCCTTATTTCATGACGGGATTTGAATCGGTGACCAAAGCGGCCGAGGAAGCCAATCCGCAATTTCGTGCCCAGGGATTTTCTCGTGCCATCTTTGCCGCGATCATCGTCGGCGCCGTGTTCTACATCATCGTGATCGCGGCGGTAGGTTTCGTGGCGCCGTGGCGCTCGCTGGCCAGCGCACCGTTCATGACCGCGGTCGCTTTCGAGCATGCTGTTGGCTCGCGCTACATCGTGAGCCTCATCCTAAGCGCCGCGTTGCTTGCGCTCTTCAAAGTATTCAACGGAAATTTCATCGCCGCCAGCCGCTTGCTGTTTGCCATGGGACGCCGTGGTCTGGTGGATGCGCGACTGGGCAGCGTGCATCCGCGGAATCAAACTCCGGCTGCGGCGGTCGTCGCGGTCGGCGTCGCGACCGCTTTGTGCATGTTTCTGGGCAGTGCGATTCTGATTCCGATCTCTGAGGTCGGATCCGTCGCTTGCGCTACCGGATGGTTCGCAGTGTGCGCTGCGTACCTTTGGATGAAACCCCAAGGAATGAGTCCGCGAATCACAGAACGCCTGATCGCTTTGCTGGGAGCGTTGGTTGGTTTGGCGATGATACTGATGAAACTTGTGCCCTTTGTGCCCGGACACTTCTCCGGCTGGGAGTGGCTCGTGCTCGGACTCTGGATTATCCTCGGTGCATTGATTGGACAACCGCGCGGCGCACAACTCACGACCGAAAAAACCGCCAGGAAAGAAACTAGAAACCAATGACCCTAACTCGCCGCCTCGCAATGGCCTTCTCGCTGATCCTCGCTACCGTCGCCTTTGCCGCCGACTTGCCGTTCGACCTCGTCATCACCAACGGACACATCATCGACGGCACTGGTTCTCCCTGGTACTCAGGCGACATAGGAATCCGCGACGGCCACATCGCCGCCATCGGCAATCTTTCTGGCGCTGCACGCAAGCGCACGCTTGACGCCAAGGGCAAAGTCGTTGCTCCCGGCTTTGTCGATATGCTTGGCCAGTCGGAAATGACCATCCTGGTCGATCCGCGCCTGCCGTCGAAGATCTATCAGGGCATCACCACCGAGATCACCGGCGAGGGTAGTTCCATCGCTCCTCAAAACGATGCGCTAATCGCGGCCGATCGCATCGACTATGAACATTACAAGATCAATCCCGACTGGCGGACGTTCCGCCAGTATTTCTCGCGCCTCGAAAAGCAAGGCATGGGCATCAATCTTGCCAGCTACGTCGGTGCGACTCAGGTGCGGCGAGTGGTACTCGGTGACGCCGATGTGCAGCCGACTCCGGAACAACTTGAAAAAATGAAGGCTCTGGTTCGCGATGCCATGCGCGACGGCGCCGTCGGAGTTTCCACCTCGCTGGAGTATGCGCCCGCCCCCTATGCGAAGACGGAAGAGATTATCGCGCTGGCCTCGGAAGCATCGAAGTTCGGTGGAATCTATGCGACCCACATGCGCAGCGAGGGCGACGGCGTGCTCGAGTCCATTGACGAGACGGTTCGCATCGGCCGCGAGGCGCACATTCCGGTGGAGATTTGGCATTTCAAAGTGGCGGGCAAAGCCAACTTTGGACGCATGCCAGAACTGGTGGCGCGGGTGAACAAAGCGCGCGCGGAAGGCTTTGATGTTACGGCCGACACCTATGCTTATACTGCTTGGTCCAACGGCATGTCGGCCTTCGTTCCGCCGTGGGCGCACGATGGCGGCGACGCCAAATTGATTGAGCGGCTCAAAGATCCCGCAGCCCGCGCCCGCATTCGCAAGGACCTGGAGACGCCGTCCAAAGATTGGGACAATGAGTGGGACGAGATTACCGGTCCGCAGGACGTGATGATTACTGATGTCCAGAATCCCGCGCTGAGGAAGTTTCAGGGCAAACGGCTCACGGAAGTCGCCAAGGCCTTGAACAAAGACCCGATGGACGCGCTGTTCGATCTGCTGATCGAAGATAAAGCCTTCACCGGCTGTGCGGTCTTCGGCATGTCGGAGCCCGACGTTGCCCTAGCCCTCCAGCAGCCATGGGTCTCCGTTGACAACGACTCGTCTGGCACGTCGCCCGAAGGCATCCTCGGCGAGGAGCACCCACACCCCAGAGCTTACGGCACATTTCCGCGGATCCTGCGTAAGTATGTTCGAGAAGAAAAAGAGCTGACGCTGGAGGAGGCGATTCACAAGTTCACGGCGCTGCCCGCCCAGCGTATGCGGCTCACCGATCGCGGCGTGCTGAAGCAGGGGATGTGGGCCGATGTGGTGGTTTTTGATCCGGAGACGGTGCGCGACCTTGCAACCTTCGACGATCCGAATCGACTATCGGAAGGCATGGAGTATGTTCTCGTCAACGGCGTTCCGGTGATCGAGAACGGAAAGATGACCGGAGCGCTGCCAGGAAGAGTGCTGCGCGGCGCGGGCTACGCGCCGTAGTCGCATCCTCAAGATGACAATGCAGTTCTTATGGTTTAGCGCTCTTCGTGTCCGCATCCGTACGCTTGGCGACGGTTCGACTGCCGGGCGCGACGTGCGGCTTGACGAACGTTCCGGTGAGCGTCCACGATTGCTCATCACCACGCGTCAGTCTGAAGTCGAGGCCCGTGCCTGGGGAAGCGGTTCCGCTCACCTGATAAATGCCGTCGCGCGATTCCAGTCTGCCCGCAGCAAGTTCCCAGGTTCCTTTTTTCAGACGCAACTCTCCAGCGAACCGGTGCACCGGCAAAGGCACGGGCGAGCCCGGAATTTCAATACGGTGCAGGCTGCCGTTCCGCATCACGAACTGCAACTTGCCATCGGAGCGCGCCAGCAGATCGCGAAAGCTGTCTCCGGATCCCTCCACCTCAAATTTGCCGTCGGCGGTTCCGGCAATCCAGGCATCGTTGGTCGCATCGCTCATCGTATCGCTGAAAAACGTGCCCACCTGCGCCAGCGAAATGTCCTGCAATGTACCCGTGCCGCGGTACCGCAGAGTCTGACTGGATGTTTCCTGCGCGGACACGTCGTGAACGGAAGCGTCGCGATTTGACAGATCAATGATCCAGTTGCCTTGGTGCGTACCCTGCAGTAGTTGTGCGCTCAGAGCAGCCAGTGTGATCTTGCCTCGGTCCACTTCCACTTGCGTCACCACCTGGGTAGCGACCACCCTTTTCAATCCGAACCGGCCAACATGGAAGCTGCCGTGCGCCTGAATCGCGAGCAGAGGCGAGGGGCCCTGCACTTCGCTGGAATTCAAGATGCGATACCACGGACGTTTGGCGGGATGCGGGGTGAACCATTCGGCCAGATCTCCGGTTGAAAGCTGGTCGGCCGTGAGATCGAATTGAAATACACAATTTGTAGCGACGCCGGAATTCGCGCCCGGAGCGGCGCAATGCCGTGGCGACGTAACCCCGCCGCTCCAATGAGTGCTTCCAGCGCGAGCCGAAATCTTCTGCATCAACACCGCGTCCGGAGTGAGAAACATGATTGCCGACCCAATCTCAAGCGGCGTATTCAGGCCGCGCATCTCGGCGCGCACGTTGCGCAGTTGAGCGGTTCCCAAGGCGGTTGGAGCCGCAAATCCCTGCCATGGCCCGGAGACGCTTACATCCAGCTTAGCCTCGCCTTCCGCTGCCGGACGCGCTACCGGCAAGGCCAGAATGTCCTCAAGCCGAAACAGTTCTTTCAATCCCATGTCGCCGCGCAGAAAGAAACGATAGCCGGAAAGGGAAATCCATCCGCCCGCATTCACCGGCGCGGCCCCGTTCATCGCGAGCGTGGCCAACCCGATCCGCAGGTGAGGCTCAGCAGGCTCCTGATCCTTTTCTTGTGTCTTCGCATGACCAGGCTTGGCTGCTGACGAAGTCTCCCGCTCATTTGCTCCCACCAGGGTCAGTGGAATCGCGCCCAAGGCAACCTCGTCTTTATCTTTCCCCGAGTTCCCGGCACTCGACGAGATGCGCACGTTGATCGCAGAGCCTGTACCGCTCCATTGCGGCAATAACCTGTATCGCGCGTCCTCGAAGACGGCAGGTCGGTTGCGCGTGGCGCGGAACTCCGCATTCAGCAACCCACTTGCCGTGAGATCGCCGCGCACCTGCTTCTTCGCCCGTCGCAGCAATCGCACCACGGAGGTCACAGGCACCTTCTCGGCCGATAGCGTCAGATCGTAAGCCGGCACTTGTGTGGCTAGGGACAAACCTCCCTTTAGGCGGAGCACCCCGCCGCCTATGGGCGATTCGCACAGCAGGTCGTCAAGCGAACTCGTGGACGCGCTGTATTTTCCGGAGCAAGCGGTTCCGAGGCGCAAGCTCTCGCTGCCCACAATGTCGTAGCGATGGAAATCTTCGATCTCGGTTTGGCTCTCGATCCGCAGCGCTTCCGCAGTGCCAGATAAATTCGCCGTGAAATTCACTCCGCCGCGCCATCCCCGGTCTTTCCCGCTCAGCAATTGCGTGATCTGTCCGAGTTGTCCGTTTCGCCATTGGACGGTGATCTGTACCGGAGTCAACCGTAGGCTCTGAGCCCGCTGCCACGTGGCGTTGATCTGGACCAGCCCGGTATCGGTGAGATTAAAGTCCGTACGCACGGGCTCGGCCTTGATCCGCGCGGCCCACGAATTCTCGGAATCCTGCCAGAGCGCCACGTCGGCATTCATGAGCGCGTAAGACTTTTTCGTCTGTCCCAGCTTGAAATTGACGCGAGCATTGCTGGCTTCGAGATAGGGGAATGCCGGGCGGCGTTCGGAGGCCGATTTTCCGGTTGGAGCCGCGGGAATTTGCGCGTTGCGCTCGAGCAGGCTCGCCAGATTCCAGCGCCCTTCGTTATTACGCACCAGGTTGACGCTGGGCTCGCTCGCGCTCAGGGTAGCAATCTCGAGTCGGCCGCGGAGCAGGGAACGAAATCGGATGGCGGCCGAAACTTCCTGCGCGCGGATCATAGGCTCCGCGCTAAATGCTGGATCGTCGTAAATGACGAGTCCCTCAAGATCAAAGCCCGGTCGCGGCAGGAAATGCAGGCTGACGTTGTCAATTACGACCCTGCGGCCGAGAGCGCTTCCGATGGAACCGGCAATCCGGATTCGCAACTTGTACACGCCGGGCCGGAAAAGAAACAGGATCAGCAAGAGGGCCGCGATCGCAGCCACGCCGCGCCTGGATCTCAAAAAGCTCGGCCTCAGAAGTTTGGACTGCAGAAAGTTCACCGCACGATCCTGAGCGTGCGCGACCAGCGCGTTTGATCAAAGAAGTGCCAGACGATGTTTTTCAGAAAATACCCCACTCGATCGTCCCAGTCGCTCTTCTGGTACTGGTCCTCCGGGGTGACAAATGACCAGTAGATGAACATGGGACGGCCGATCAGGTTCTTGCGCGGCAGAAAGCCCCAGAAGCGGCTGTCGTAACTCACGTCCCGGTTATCGCCCATGGCAAAGTAGCTGTCCGGAGGCACGACTATATCGTCTCCCACGATGTGCTTAGGAAGTTCTTCCGCCCATTTCTCGTTCCTTACCCCGTATTCTTCCATTGGCGGCAAGGCAGGGAAATTATCTGTGTAGGGATTGTGGTCCTCCCGTTTGTGGCGGACGAATGGCTCAACCAGTTTCTCGCCGTTGCGGTAGACGACATCATCACGCAAGTGAATGTGGTCCCCGGGAACGCCGATAATCCGTTTCACCAGGAATAGCCCCGGTTGCTCAGGCGACATGAACACCGCAATTTCGTCGCGACGGACGTCGCGATAAGGCATCAACGGCCCCATCCAGCGCGTGGGCGCGGCGAACTGCTCCCGATTCACGAACAGGTGGTCCCCGATCAGCAGCGTGTCCTCCATCGAACTGGAGGGAATCTCAAACGCCTGCAGAATAAAAGTGATGATGAATAGGCCGGTGACCAGCACCTCCGCCAGCGATGCCAGGAATTCCACCGTCGTCTCGCGGGGTTTTTCGCCTACCGGCTTTTCCTTGGCGTTCTTGTCAACGTCTTTGTTAACTATGACTTTTTCTTTTGTAGGCACGTTTAGTATCCGTTCAAGAGGATTTCTTCTCGCGCACTTCCCCGGTCGTTAGTCATTTGTCGCTAGTCGGTCGCGAGCCTTCTTTTTAACGACCAGCGACCAACGACCATCGACTTTCAATGCACCAGCCTGAAAGTACGTTCCCAGCGCGTGATCTGGAACACATGCGTTACCGCGTAAGCGAGGTGATAAAGTCTATCACCCACGGTCGGCGAACCGGGAAGATCATTGTTCAAATTTCCCGACGACCAGTAAATCAAAAGCGGCCGTCCGATGATGTTCTCGCGCGGCACAAATCCCCAGTACCGGCTGTCCTGGCTGTCATCCCGATTGTCACCCATAACAAAATAGTCGCCCTCGGGAATAATCAACTGGTGGTCCTCCACCAGTTTCGGCATCTCTTTCCACCATTTCGCATCCACCGCAAAGTCGGGAGATTCAGTGCGCGGGAAGTCGTCTCGATAGGAATTGCGCACAGCTGTGATGTACTGCGCAAAAGGCTCCTCGACGGGAGCGCCGTTGATGTAGACGCGTTTGTTGATCAGACGCAGGCGATCTCCGGGCAAGGCCACCACCCGCTTGACGAAGTCCTGCGCGGGATTCACCGGATAATGGAAGACCACAATGTCACCGCGCCGGATCTTCCGATAGGGCATCAGACGGTTCCACCCCGTGCCCCCGCCATAGCAAAATTTGTCCACCAGCAGATAGTCGCCCACCAGCAGCGTGCGCTCCATCGATCCCGAAGGAATGGTGAACGCCTGCAGCAGGAAGGTAACCACAAAAACGGCGGTTACAACCGCTCCCGCGACCGACTGAACGGCTGCGGGCCAATCACCCACGTAAACGTTTTCGCTCCACGACATAACTAGACATAACCTAACCAGATGCAGGAAACTCCGGTTTCGTATCAGGGCATCGCTTCAGCGATGCCGAAACTCCTACGAAATTGGATGCCCCTTTAGGGGCCGGCATCCTTTCCACCATTCTGCTGCCGCGCACCCGGCAACCCCGCCAGATGCTCCAGCACTTGCCGGGCCGCTTCCTGTTCCGCCCGTTTCTTGGTCGCGCCCTGGGCGCGTCCCACGAATTGTCCCATCGCCGGCTCCGGCAATCTCACCTCGACTGTGAAGGTCTTCTTGTGTTCAGGACCTTCCTCCTTCACCAGCGCGTAAACCGGCTGAGGTCCTCCTCTGGCCTGGAGCGCCTCCTGCAACGCGGACTTGAAATCCATCACCGGAATCGCGCTGGTCTCCAGCTTCATGTGAGCCAGCTCTGGCTCCACGATCACGCGCGCAATAAAATCGCGCGCTACCGCCCACCCGCCGTCGAGATACAGCGCGGCCAAAATCGCTTCCAGTGCGTCTACCAGCAGACTTGCCTTGTTGCGGCCGCCGCTTTTTTCTTCGCCGCGGCCGAGGCGCATGTAATTGCCAATCTCAAGCTGCTCAGCCACCCGCAGCAGATGTCGTTGCCCGACCAGATGCGCGCGCAACTTCGAAAGATGCCCTTCCTGGAATCCGGGGAAGCGGTGGAAAAGGGCCTCGCTGGTGACCAGCCCCAGCACGGCGTCTCCCAGAAACTCAAGATTTTCGTTGTCGCCGCTGGACGAACCGAAACCGGACGAACCGCCGCCCGCTCCCAGCGCCTCCACCTCGCGCGCTTGCGAACTGTGGGTAAGCGCTTGCTCGATCAGTTCCCGGCGCTGGAAGCGGTAACCCAGGCCTTCTTCCAGCGCCATGATTTCGCGTGACTTCATTTTTGCTTTTGTAGAGACCCGGCCTGCCGCGCCTGCCGCGTATGAGACGAGGCAAGCCTCGTCTCTACCGTAACGGCGGTTAGTTCTTTGGAGGAGCCTGCGGTTGCGGGGCCGGAGCCGGAGCCGGAGCCGGAGCCGGGGCTGTGCCTCCCGTGAGCTGTTGCAAGCGATCGCGTTCCCGGCGCGCCGCGCTTCCAATCACGCCAGTTTCCTGCCCCAGCGTCAGTTCTACCGCGCGGTTCGCCGCCTTCAGCGCATCAGGATACTTTTGCTGTTTATCGAGCGCCAACGCCAGACGGAGAATGACCACCGGGTCCGGTTGGCTCGGGAACGCGTCGATCGACTTCTGGAGATCGTCCTGCGCCGCAGTGTAATTCTCTTTCTTGAACTCAATGGTGCCTATGATCGAATACGCATTCGAGCGCAGCAGCCCCTTGTAGGCGTCAATCTTGTCCTGCGGCGTGCCCGCGGGCACCTGGATGTCGGTGTCCACCGTCTGCGTCGCCTTCTGCGCCATCGTCGTCGCTTCGGCGTAGCGCTGATCCTTGTCAATATCGGTGTCGTGCGTCCTCTCGGCGACCACCTCGGCAACGATCACCAGAGCCTCAGGATCGTCTGCGTCATAGCTGAGCACCTTGCGGCCCATGGCCTCGGTTTTCTCGGCGTTGTTGGAATTCTGGTACAGGCGCATCGTGTTCTTATAGAGGAGCGCGCGAACTTCACTGTCCGGGAACTTGGTGGCAAAATCGTCCGCCGCCTTCTCCATCGCCGCTGCGCTAGGGCTTGCTGCCGCCGCGTTGTAGGCGTCTTGCTCCGGCGTGGTCTTGAATTGCGGCGGACGCTTTCCCGCAGGCGCCGTAGTGCCCGTCGCTGGCGCTGCCTGCCCCGCTGCCGGCGGGGTCTGCTGCGCCGGCTGTCCGCTCGTTTGCGCCCCGGCCCAGACCGCGACGCTCATTATCCCTATCCCGATCCCGAGACTCACTATTCCTAGAATGACTGCTGTTCGCTTCATGCTTGTCTCCCGAAGTGCAAAATTTTAGACGTCAGATTTCCATCGCGTAGCGACAGCCGCCTTCGGCTGTCCGCCCCTATTCCGGCTGCTTCGCCACCGGAGGCTCATACGGCTGTTCCAGCCCCTTTTGCGCGGCCAACTTCGCTTCCGGAAGCGTTCCGTTGGCCGCATTCAATGCCGCCCGATACTGATCTACCGCGGCGAACCGATCCTCCCGCAGGTCAAAAATGCGGCCCAGATAAATGTGCGACCAGGCGATCACCTTGGGTTCATGCGCGGTTTGCAGCGCTTGTTCAAAGTATTTGCGCGCCCCTTCCATATCCCGATTCTGAGTCGCGACTTCCGCCAAAATGAAGAGCGCCCGGCCCGAATCTTCTTCCTGCCCATCGAGCGCCTGCTGCGCCAGTTTCTGCGCGGTCTCCGGATCGCCCGCTGCCAGCCGCCGCTCCGCGTTCAGCAGCAAATGTTCGTTCTTGCTACCCGCCTGGTGCAGTAGCTCCGGAGACGCCTCGCTCGCGAACTGGATCAGGGATGCCCGCTTCATTTCCTTCCCCACTTCAATCGAGCCCACCAGTTGCGGATAAGCATTGCGCATACCCGCCGGATCCTTTTCGAACTTGCCCAGCGCATCGTAGAAATAGTGCGTCAGGATGTACCCCTCCTTGTCCGCTTCCTCAAGTTCCTTAGCCCGCTCCGCATCTGGAATCTTGGCCAGGCGCACTTCAATCGCCCGTATCAGGCATTCCGTCACCAGCAGCGAAATATTGTCCTTGAACGCTTCATCCATCGGAGCGTCCTTTACGCCCTCGAGCAACGGTTCGAGCCGTTTGAACGAGTCGCCGTTTTTCAGCGCCAGCGGATCGAGAAGGTAATGCAGGTAAGTATGCCGGATCTGCTGCAGTTTGATCGCCGTCCCTGACGTCGGCGAAATCACGACGTAGTAATCCGACGCATAGTTGCGCGCGTTCGTCTGCCCCGGCGCCCCCATCGCATCCAGATACACCGTGAACTGCCGTCCCAGGTAGCCCGCCGACGGATACCGCAAATAGATCTCGGTGTCGAACGTCATCTTCGCCAGCGGATCGTGATAGACCTCGGTCAAGTCCCGATAGCGTACCCGGTGCCGCTCCCAGATGGCATGCAATCCGATCTTTTCGTAGAAGGCCTGCATCAGCGGCGCCATGCCCGCCGCCGTTTGCGCATCGGGCGGCATCTCTGCCAGCTTCACTTTGAGCGCGAAAGTCGGCGCCTCCTCCAGATAGAGTGCCAGCGACACATACTGCGACAGGTCGCGTGCGGGCTCCGACGCCTGGTGTTGCCGGTAGAACAAGCACATCGGGGAGACGACTTCCTGAGCCCCGGCCGTATTCTGCACCGCCTTGGCAACTTCCGACCGGATCTGCATGCGCAGCGGATCGGAAATACTCAGCTCCTGGTCATAGCCGCACGTGTTGATCGTGGTCAGCACCGTAAAAAGCGTCTCGCTAGTCTCCAGCGAAACCTGCGGCCGGTCCTGCGCCCAGCCGGACGCCACACCCAGCACCACCGCCAGGCTCACAGCGAACGCCGGTCGAACCAGTTGTGACAGGAATGTCCTTCTAATCTCAGGCATAGACGGAGGAGCTAGGAACAGTGTACGAACTGGTCAATTCGCGGTCAAACCGATAGTGTCCGGTTTCCGAGGCACCACCTGTGTGATGGGCCGACGGAAGCCGGTCCCTCCGCCGTCATTTCCTGCTCGGTCCTCCAGTACGTCCATACGGTCATGTCCAGAAAGAAGGCCCCATGGTTTCTCTGACGGCGTCTGTCTTGTCTTTAGGGTGTAAAGGCTCAGGGGGCGGAGCCGATAGCTGTGTTCATAGGCGGTAGTGGCGTGCCTGAGGATGGCTGCGCGCCCTTCCATTCACTTTGCCAGCCCGTCATCACGATGAGAAGGGGGAGCCGACAATGAAGATGAAACTCATGCGTCAGGTCCTTCTCGCGGATGGCAACCCGGCCGACGCGTTTCCTGCGCGGGAGGCGTTGACCGGGGGCAGGTTTCAGCGCTGCAGAACATCGGTCGAAGGCTTTCTCTTGTTTGCTGGATCTTCCGGACACTCGGGATGAATAACGATATGGACACCCAGCTTATCGAGGGCGAGCGGCCCGTACAGGACCTTCAGAAAACTCTGACGGAGAGGGAGTCGACGCCCGATCAATTCGCCGATCGCCAATCTGCCCTCAAAGAACTGGCCGATCAAAAGTTCGCGCTGGATCAGCACGCCATCGTGGCGATCACCGACGTCCAGGGCACAATTACTTACGTCAACGACAAGTTCTGTGTCATCAGTCAATATTCCAGGGAGCAACTGATCGGCCAGAATCACCGCATTCTCAACTCCGGCCACCACCCGAACGAGTTTTTTCAGGAGATGTATCGCACCATCGCCAACGGCAAGGTGTGGCATGGCGAAATTAAGAACCGCGCCAAGGACGGCTCAGTTTATTGGGTAGATACGACCATCGTTCCTTTCCTCACCCCGGAGGGCAAACCGCGCCAGTACGTCGCCATCCGCGCGGACATTACCGAACGGAAACGGGGGGAATCGGCACTGAAAGAAAGCCTCGCCACCAGCGATCGAGCGCTCAAAGAGCTGGCTGACCAAAAATTCGCCCTGGATCAACATGCGATCGTGGCGGTGACCGACGTCCAGGGCACAATTACATACGTCAATGACAAGTTCTGCGCCATCAGCCAATATCCGAAGGAGGACCTGATCGGCCAGAACCACCGCATCCTCAACTCCGGCCACCACCCGCAAGAATTTTTCCAGCAGATGTACCACACCATCGCCAATGGCAAAGTCTGGCACGGAGAAATCAAAAACCGGGCCAAGGATGGCTCAATCTACTGGGTGGATACGACCATCGTTCCGGCCCTAAGCACTGAAGGCAAACCACGGCAATACGTGGCTATCCGCGCCGATATCACCGAGCGAAAGCGGGCGGAAGAAGCGCTGCACGAGACTCAGGAACGGTTTCGGCTGCTGCTCGATGGGGTCAAGGACTATGCGATCTATATGCTCGACCCCGAGGGGCGGGTAATCAGCTGGAATGAGGGCGCGGCCCGCATCAAGGGCTACCGAACGGAGGAAATTCTAGGCAAGCATTTTTCTTGTTTTTACATTCCGGAGGACCGCGTATCCGACAAGCCCTCCCGCGAACTGCAGGAGTCCCTCTCGAAAGGGCGCTTCGAAGAGCAGGCACAACGAGTCCGCAAAGACGGCTCTGTTTTTTGGGCGAACGTCGTGATCACTCCCATGTATGACGACCACGGCACACACAAGGGCTTCTCCAAGGTCGCGCGCGACATCACCGAACGAAAGCGAGCCGAGGATGCATTGAACGAAAGCCTTACCACCAGCGAGAGCGCGCTGAAAGAGCTGGCTGACCAAAAGTTCGCCCTGGATCAACACGCCATCGTGGCGGTCACCGACGTCCAGGGCACCATTACTTACGTCAATGACAAGTTCTGCGCCATCAGCCAATATCCCAAGGAGGAACTGATCGGCCAGAATCATCGCATCCTCAACTCCGGCCACCATCCAACCGAGTTTTTCCAGCAGATGTACCACGCCATCGCCAAGGGCAAGGTTTGGCATGGCGAGATCAAGAACCGCGCGAAAGACGGTTCGATCTACTGGGTCGATACGACCATCGTCCCGACCATGAACACGGAGGGCAAACCGCGGCAGTACGTAGCCATCCGGGCGGACATTACGGAGCGCAAGCGCGGGGAGGAGGCTTCGCGTGAGCAGGCCCAGGTAATGGACTCGGCCCAGGTGTTTGTGCGCGACATGCAGAGCCGCGTGGTGTTCTGGCCTCGAGGCGCGGAAAAGCTTTATGGCTTCAACGCTCAGGAAGCACTGGGCATCCTTTCTCATGATCTTTTCCATACGCAATTTCCAGAGCCGCTGGAAATGATCGAGAAAAAACTTTTTGAGACCGGTATGTGGGAAGGGGAACTGATACACCGCAAGCGTGACGGCGGCATCATCGTCGTCTCCAGCGCATGGGTATTGCATCGCGACGATCAAGGGCGGCCGGTGCGCATCCTGGAGACGAACATCGACATCACGGCCCGCAAGCAGGCCGCAGAAACGCTCGCAAGGCAGGCACAGGAACTGGCACGACAAGCGGAGGAATTGGCTCGTTCACGGCACGCCCTGGAAGGTCAGACGCTCATGCTCCAATCCGTGCTGGACAGCATGGCCGAGGGTTTGGTCGCTGCTGACGAGCAGGGAAAGTTCGTCCTCTGGAACAATGCCGCGGAAAAAATTCTCGGCATGAGTGCGGCCAAACTGGCTCCCCAGGAATGGACTGAGCATTACGGCCTTTTTCTGAAAGACACGGTGACACCCTTCCCCAGTGAGCAACTTCCCCTGGTTCGCGCCATTCGCGGGGAGGCGAACACGAGCGAAGTATTTGTGCGGAATCGCGAGCTCCCGGAGGGCGCGTGGATTGAGGTTTGTGCCACTCCACGGAAGGCCAAAGACGGCGTCGTGTGTGGCGGCGTGGCGGCTTTCCGAGACATCACCCAGAGGAAGGCAGACGAGCGGGAGATCCAAAAGCTCAACGACGAACTGGAAATCCGGGTCGCGGAACGGACGGCGCAGTTGGAAGCTGCCAACAAAGAATTGGAATCCTTCAGCTACTCCGTATCCCACGATCTGCGCGCCCCTCTTCGCCACATCAGCGGCTTTTCCAAGCTGCTAACGGAAGAATTCGGTTCCACCCTTGATCCGGGCGCCCAACACTATCTTGATCGCATTCAGGCGGGAACTCAGAAGATGGGCCTGCTGGTAGATGAGTTATTGAATCTGGCGAAGGTCGGGCGCCATGCACTGAATGTGCACCCTGCCGAATTGAACTCCGTGGTCGCGGACGTGATCGCGATTCTGGAGCCAGATACGGCCGGGCGGGGAGTGCAGTGGGTCGTCGCCGACCTGCCTCTGGTGGAGTGCGACCCTGTGCTGGTCAGGCAGATCTTCCAAAACCTACTGGCCAACGCGCTCAAGTTTAGCCGCCCGCGCGCTCGTGCCGTCATCGAGGTCAGTTGCAAAGAAGAAGAAAATGGACAACCCGTGTTCATGGTCCGGGACAATGGCATCGGCTTCAGCATGAAATATGTCGACAAATTATTTGGAGTCTTCCAGAGGCTGCACCATCCTGGGGATTTTGAAGGCACGGGCATCGGTTTGGCGACGGTACAACGCATCGTTCAAAAGCATGGCGGCCGGGTGTGGGCGGAGGGAAAAGTGGACAAGGGCGCAGCCTTCTATTTCACCCTCGGCGCGGGAAAACGAGCGGAATCGAAAAGCAGCGCAGCTACAGCCGGAGGCCAATCATGAACATAGGCGAATTGGACATACTGTTGGTCGAAGACAACCAGGACGATATGGACCTTGCGCTGCACGCGCTGCGCCGGGGAAACCTGGCAAACAATATCTTCGTGGTGCGCGATGGCGAGGAAGCCCTGGACTTCCTCTTCTGTCGCGGGGCGTATGCCGACAGATCATTCGGGTTTCCCCCCAAGTTAGTACTGCTGGATTTGAAACTTCCCAAGGTGGATGGAATGGAAGTGCTCAAACAAGCCAAGAGTGACACTCGGACCAAGACCATCCCAATTGTGATCATGACCTCCTCCAAAGAAGAGCGGGACTTGGCCGAGAGCTACAAATTGGGGGTGAACAGCTACATCCAGAAGCCGGTTGACTTCGACCAGTTCCGGGAGACCGTCAAGGGCGTCGGACTGTACTGGCTGGTCACCAATCAAGCGCCGGTAGCGGACGGTGCCAGGCAGTTGGCAGAGGCGACCCATGACTCCCGCTGACGATCTCGGAGCACCGCCCGGCCAACTCCGCGTGCTGCACGTGGAAGACAACGCCCTGGACGCGGAACTCGTCGCTCAGGCTCTGCGCAAAGGCGGCTTCTCGGTTTCCGTCGCGGTAGTGCAGACCGAGGCGGAGTTTGCGCGGGAGCTTCGCTCGAACTGTCCCGACGTGGTGCTCGCCGACTACCAGCTTGCGGAAAAGGTCGATGGAGAATCGCATTTCGAACGAGAGATGCACAGGGAAAGCTGATAAGAAGTAGGGATGCGAGGAAACGACGAGCAGCAG
>Ga0209448_10000107_pt1 | contig 29694 bp, 25 predicted proteins | sample BogFormECP14_OM2_FD_188245 | JGI IMG/M metagenome (GOLD analysis project Ga0209448, IMG submission 188245) | Bog forest soil microbial communities from Calvert Island, British Columbia, Canada - ECP14_OM2 (SPAdes) (version 2) | ecosystem: Environmental > Aquatic > Freshwater > Wetlands > Bog ... | reverse complement strand
ACAATGTGAGCCGCTTCCGGATCGAACCAGAGGTTGAATTCGCGTCGAGGCGTGTTGGTGAACTCGGGATCGTCTGTCTGCGGACTCAGGCTGGCGCCCATGAACACCAACTCCTTGGCCAGGCTGGCAAATTCCGGATCGATGGAGATAGCCAACGCCAGGTTGGTCATAGGCCCACCTTCATAGATCGTGACCTCGTGCGGATACTTGCGAACCATGCGCACCAGAAAGTGGGCAGCGTCTTCGTCGGCGGGTTTAGTGGTGGGCAAGCCTTCCGGCATTGCTCCCAGCTCCCGTGGTGCGTGATAGACGCGCGGAGTCCACGCCCCCAGCCATCCCACGGAGCCATAGCGCAGCTCCCACTGCTCCGTCTCTTCTTTGGTCCTGACCAACGGATACTCAGCTCCGGGCACCACCGGAATATCAGTTCGTCCGATGAGTTCAAGCATGCGCAGAGTGTGCGCGACTTCTTCGGTGAGCCACGCATCGCCGGTCACCACGGTGATGCCCAGGACTTCTGTTTGCGGAGATTGGATGAGCAGCAGTATCGCTTGCTGATCAGTGCCTGCGGGCCCGGCTGCGTCCTGATCGATGATCACCTTGCGCGGGTTTTGGCTCTGCGATACAAGGGATGTCGTTAGAAGTAGAACCACGATTGCCACCGCGATAACACCGAGGAATCGCCGAAGCTTCATTCATGCACCTCAGATTTTGGAATTTCAGGTTATCAATTGCAGATGAGGTTCACTGCGTTAGAATGACGAACGACAGTAATGACCAACGTAATTACCGACAACGATAACGGCTGATTCTATCTTGTTTCGGAGCTGCCGCGTTTTACCTTTCTCAAGGAGTCGATCCGCGTGACCGCCGGCCACCTCCGACAAACGGTGCACTATGTGGCGGTCTGCGTTTTGACGGCGCTGGCGGCTCTAGCTCCAGCTCAGGCACAATCGCAAGAACCTGCTGGCACCGCCGTGCTGCGTGGATCTGTGCGCGACTCCAATGGCAGGCCGCTGCCGAGCGCGACCGTCGTCTTAGAGGTTGGGACGGTAGAACAGGCCGCCACCGCACCTGCCCAGACCACACACACGAATTCCGCTGGAAGCTATCGGTTTGCGGCGCTTCAAGCGGGCGCATACCGTCTGCGCGCAGAGATGACGGGATACAGCGGGGCAACCGTCGCTCCGGTGAACCTCGCAAAGGACCAAACGCAGGACGTCGACCTCACTCTCATCTCCGCCAAAACCTCCGCACAAGCGCCCGAGTTCTTTGACGAACCACAATTCACGGTGGCAGGAGTGACTCAGGCCGCGAATTCCGGCGGCCACGGTTCCGACGTTGTACTGCGAACCACCGAGGCGCTCGCCAAGGCAACGGTTTCCCTGAGCAAGGACAGCGACAAGGACAGAGACAGAGACGGGGATAAAGATAAAGACAAAGACAGCGACAGCGGCAAGCAATCGAGCGCGGGGTCGAAGTCGCTCGCCGCCACGTCGTCTACCGCCGCGACCGAGAGTGCGTTGCTGCAGGCCGTCGCGCTCAATCCCCAAGATCCTGCGCTTCATCATCGCCTGGGCGAGGTCGAGGAGGATCTCGGCAAGCCACTGGAAGCCGTTCGCGAGTACCAGCGCGCAGCCGAACTCGACCCCGGCGAACTGTATCTGTTTGATTGGGGAACCGAGCTTCTCAATCATCGCGCGCTCGAACCGGCGACCGAGGTTTTCACAAAAGGCAATCGCCTGTTTCCAAAGTCTGTGCGGATGCTAGTAGCCCTCGGCGTAGCCTGGTACGCTCGCGGTTCCTACGATCAAGCGGCGCAGTGTCTCGCGACCGCCTCCGATCTTGCTCCCGACAATCCGACTCCGTACCTCTTTCTCGGGAAAATGCAAAGTGTGGAGACCACTCCATCAGAACTATCGATCGCGAGATTGGCGCGATTCGCGCAGCTGCAACCAGAGAACGCGCTCGCCAACTACTATTACGCCGTCAGTCTCTGGAAACAATCGGCGGGTTTGGCTGACGGTAGCAATGACGATGCCAACCACAATAACAACGCCCGATCAGCGCGCGTCGAGTCGTTGCTGCTGAAGGCCGTGCATCTCGACCCGAAGCTTGCGGCCGCGTATCTGCAACTGGGGATTCTCTATTCGCGGCGCGCGGATTTTTCGCGGGCAATTTCCGCCTATCAATCGGCGATCGATGTCGCTCCGGAGCAAGTTGGTCCGCAACTTGCTAATCCGCCAATCGATGAGACGCTGGCGGAAGCTCACTATCGACTAGCGCAGGCATACCTACGAACCGGCGATAAAACGCACGCTCGAGAAGAACTTCAACTCCATGCCCAGGTAGTTAAGAAAACAAAGGAAGATACTGAGCGCCAGCGGCGCGAGATTCAGGACTTCGTGGTCTCGCTGCGGAAGAGGAATTCCGCTTCGCAATAACTAATAACTAATGATTAACGCTTGAGGACAACGACAATGCCGGGGAACGTTGGGGGCAGACTGAACGTCGGCTGCTGATTCCAACTTGCTCAGTCTGCCCAAAGTGGAAGACGCACAACCAAGAACGCCCCTAGAATTTTAGCTTGAGGGCGAACTGAACCAGGCGCGGATTGTTCACGGTGTTGTTAATCACTCCAAAACTGGACGGCGAATTTATGTCCATTTCTCCCGTTCCACCGGCACCCTGCAGGAAGTATTGCGGATGGTTGAAGAGATTGAAGAACTCAGCGCGGAATTGCAGGCCCATCCCCTCGCGGAACGACAGCGGAAGGTCCTTGATGAGGGAGAAGTCTGTGTTCACAAAGCGTGGACCATAAACCGGCGCGCGGACTCCTGTGCCAAGTTCTCCAGCGTGGGCGAAATCGAATGCGCAAGGGTTGAACCAATGCGAAATAGTATGCACCCGGTCCGGTGCCAGTCCGCCCTGCGAAACCAAGGTCTGACAGCCGGCGTTGGAATTGCTAGCTACTACACCTGGCCTGTTGGGGTCCGCAATTTGGTTGGGACGCTGGAAGGTGTTGCCGTTGTACGAGAAAAATGTGCCCGATTCGTCCTTGCTGTCAACCACGTAGAGCGGGAATCCGGAGGTGGCTCTTTCGATTAAGTTTACCGACCAATGCCCGAACGCCACGTCAACCGGACTGCTCCAGCCGCCGCCCCAGTGCTTCCCCTTGCCGAACGGAAGGTCGTAGAGAACGCTGGCGGTAAAGCTGTTGTTGAGGTTTAGCTGCGAAAGACCCCAATCCAGCTTAGCTGTTCCGGGCAGAGGATAGTACAAGGCTCCGGGATTGGTTCCAAGGCCATCCGGCATACCGTTGTCGAAATTGCGGGAATAGGTGTAGCCGAGCAGAGCGTAGAGTCCATGCCGTGCGCTCTTTGTCTCGGCCTTGATTTGCAAAGAGTCGTAACGCGATTGGCCAATGCTGTTGTTGGTGTCGACGGATTGGAAGGCTCCTCCGCCAGGTTGGTTTACCGTGTACGGGAAGAACCCGAAGTTGCAACCGAGGGTATACCCGGCAGTACCGCAAGCGGCAGGATCATTCAGGTTCTCATTAAGCTGGCTGGTCAGAATGTGCGCGCTGCGGGTGCCGGCATAGCCTGCCGTCACAACCACATTCCAGGGCAATTCACGCTGAATGTTGAAATTGAATTGCTGGATGATGCCCTGTTTGAAATTACGATTCATGGATTGAATCGTGCCTGTGTAAGCGCCCGGGTTGACCGGGGACGAATACACGGCACCACCTGGGACGGGGGTGGTGGACGGCGTGCCCGCAGGAAGAAGGAAACCACCTGACAGAGAACCAGCAGCGACGCCATAAGTTAGGCAAAACGCGCAGGGATCGACTTCGGCGTAATACGGCGGGTTCTGCCACAGGCCCTGCCCGCCCTGGTTCCAGGAAGAATCGTGAGAGATGCCGTAGGCGGCGCGAACGACGGTCTTGTCACCACCAAAGGGCTTCCAGGCCAGTCCGATGCGGGGTTCCACGGCCGTCTTGTCAAATTGAATGCCGACCCGTCCGTCGGTCGCGACGCAGTGGGTGCAACCGTTGATTCCCGGACTTCCCTTCGGAACGTACCATGTGAGGTTGGTAACATCGTAGTTCGCCTGGCGGTTGTCGACCTCGGTTTCGGGAGGCACCAGAGCCCAGGCAAAGCCGATGTTCACGGTCAGATTGGAGGTTACCCGCCAATTGTCCTGAACGAAGGGACGATACAGCTTGAAGCGACGGCCAGTGGTGGCTCCGAGGAAGGTCTGATCATGGGCCGCAAATACACCCAGGCCACCGATTAACAGGCCGGCGATGTCGTCATTAGTACCAGAGCCGTTCTGTACGACGAACCCGTCCTGAAATGCATTGTTGCGCACGTTCATTTCGTTGGCGCGAAACGTCATGCCCACGGCGATGTCATGCTTGCCGCGGATGAGGTGAAGTGTATCGGAAACCGAGTAGACGTTTGTTCCACCCTGATAGGGTGCGTATCCGCGATCGCCGATCGAGAAATAGGCGTTCATCAGGAATGAAGTCAGGCCGCAACTTACACAGTCCTTCGGGGACTGGTTCAAACTCGCAGGGTAGCCAGTGACGGAATCGCATGGCGCGCCCAAATCCGCGCCGGGAATGCCCAGGGTTGCTGCTTCGCAGGACCCTGTGCCGAAGGAATTGATGTGGTTGAAAATTCGGTTGTAACCGAGGCTGATCTGGTTGATGGTGGTGGGCGAGAAGACATGCGTCTCCGAGATCACTGCGTTACGCCCGTGGTTCTCGATGTGCTGGTTGCTGCCAAATGCGTTCTGCTCCGACCAGGTCGGCGAACCACCCGGCACAAAGTTGGTGGCCTGATCGTAGCTGAATCGTGCGAAGACGGAGTCCCGGCTGGAAAAATTGTGATCGACGCGGATGTCGCCGGTTCCTTCGTTGAGCTTGCGCACCGGCTGGTTGGCGTAATTGAAACCGGCGCCAGTTGCATTCGGGGCTGGATAAAGCGCAGCGACGGCCGCACCTTGAGGGTTGATCACGCCGTTCGCGCCACCCGGCATGATATTGCAGTTCTGCGTAACACCCGGTACAAACGGCTGACTGCCACTCACCGGGGTCTCCGGAAGGCCGGTGGCGATGACGCACTGGAAGGGGACGGGAGTGGCGACAGTATTGCCAGGAAGAATCTGCTGCGGGGTGTACGGATTGATGAGCTGTGTGCGAAAGGGATTCGAGCTCTCGTCGTAATTGCCGTTCGCGTCGGGCGTAACCATGTCAACGGTCGGAACGTACCCGGTAAAAGGCACGCCTTTGCGCTGCATCTTGGCCTGATAGTCCGCGAAGAAAAATGTTTTATCCTTCTGAATGGGCCCGCCGAGCGAGCCGCCAAACTGGTTCAAATTGAATTTTCCCACCTTGTTAATAAACGGAGTCGATGCGTCGAGCGAGGTGTTGCGGAAGAACTCGAACAATGTGCCGTGCCACTGGTTTGTACCTGACTTAGTGGTTACCAATACGGTCGGACCGGCACGCTCTCCATACTCCGCGGAGTAGTTGTAGGACAATACCTTGAATTCCTGGATGTCATCGACCTCCGAGAAGATTGCGATGCCGCCTTCGTCGAGTTGATTGTTATCGTTGCCATCGAGCAGCCAGTCGGTGCTCTGTTCGCGCGATCCGCCGACCGAAAGCGAAAAGGCGCCGCGCGTGGCGGCTTCGCTGCTGGCAGCGCTGGTGAAGAAGCTGACTGGGCTGGTCGATTGAGTCGTACCCGGCGTCAGCGTCGCGAGCTGGACGAAATTGCGTCCATTCAATGGGAGGTCAGCTACTTCCTCTGCGGTGATCACCTGGCCGAGGGAGGGGTTGGTCGTTTCTACGGCGACTTCTTCGGCGCTGACCTCAACCGTCGACGAGACGGACGCGGGGTTGAGCGTAAAATCGATCTCGCGCTGTTCATCGACTTGCAGGCGAATGTCTTTCTGCTCGGTGGTCTGGAAGCCCTGGGACTCCACCCGGATCGTGTAATGCGCCACCGGCAGCAGGGGCGCGAGGTAGTGTCCTGACCCGTCGGTTTTCACTTCGCGAACAAGACCGGTTTCCTGCGCGGTGATTTTCACCGTCGCTCCAGCGACGACCGAGCCGGTCTTGTCAACAACCGTTCCGGAAAAACTTCCGTTCGCCTGGCCGTACAGCAGTGGACAGAGGGAAAACACGGAACACAGAACCGCAACGAGCAGCGCTTTTCTTGTCAGCATCGGTCTTCACCTTGGCGCCACTCTTCTCTTGATGAGAGTGGCGATTTGGGATCGACTCGCTGGCGGCTGGAACTTCGTTGATAAAACCAGGAGCGTCCCCTTTTAATGATCGGGTCATCTAAATAGATTAGGTATGCAAAGTCAAGGGTTTTTGTGCCGGCTCAACGAATGACGGACGGCGTGGTTGCGAATTCAATTTTCCATAACGCCTATGCTTTCACGGATTTTTACGACGCGGTCGCCGACGTAGCGTCGCCGCGTGATGAATCACACGGTGGAGGGATTGGGCGTCTCGCCCGTCCAGCCGGGCGGGGACGCCCGGCACTCCACCAGGACGTCAGCCATTTGCTCTGGCCACCAGCAAAATCCCCAGACAGTAGAAAACGAACATCAGGACAAGGTACGTCTTGGCTTTGCCCGGCGACCCATCAAATTCTTTCCAGGCAAGAACGCCCCAGAGAGCGGCGACCATGGGTGCGGATTGCCCGATGGCGTATGAAATGGCTATTCCGGTGAACCTGGCAGCGACCAGATTGAAAACCATGCCGATGCCCCAGATGAATCCGCCGAGCAGTCCGAGCGCGTGGCCGGAAACGGGTCCGCTGAAATAGCCCGCGAAGCTTACCGGCTCTCCGACCAGCGGTCTCTTCATGAAATAGATATTCCAGATCGGACACGAAAGCAGCGCACCGAGCGTGAGAAAGACGGCGATGCTGTAGGGCCCGAGGGTGTTGCCGTTAGTCATGGCTCGCGCCACGAAAGGCGCCCACAGCCCCATCAGCACGCCAGAGACCACGCAGACAACGATGCTCTTCTTCGAAACCTTGCGGCCGGCGACCGCCATGCTGCCGTATGCTTTTCCGTCCAGAACAACGGCGATCAACGCGCACAGGACGCCCGCGGCGAGCAGTGCCGCATTCCCCTTCGGCTGGATGGCATAGCTTGAAATCACGCCGACGACGAGCGCGGTCCCGATGGCCACCGGAAAAGCGATGGCGAGTCCGGCCATGTCAATCGCGGCCACCAACAGCAGGTTGGCCAGATTGAAGATGGCGCCGCCGACCATGGTGGAAACAATGTTGCCGCTGTCGGCGGAACGTACGTTGTTCAAGAAGCTTGACGCATCGTTGCTCGTGTTCCCCATGGTGAACGCAAGGATCAGGGAAATCAGAAAAATGCCGAGGGCGTAGTCCCAGTAAAACAACTCGAAGCGATAATTCTTGACGCCTTTATAAGTATTGGCCCAGGAGCCCCAGCAGATGGCGCTCGTGATCATCATGAAAAGTGCAATACCCAGACTGTGGGGTGTGTACATCGCTTCTCCTTAAGCAAGAAGTGCGGGGCAGGAATCCCGGTATAAGATTCGCGGTATAAGAATCGCGCCGTAGCGTAGCCTTGCAGCGTCCGAGTGTCAAGGCGAAACCGGAATTCATCTTCTTCTGTCGCATCTGCCGCCGCATCTGCCGTACAATTACACGGCGAAGCACAGCTGCGGAGACCATCTGATGCCGGTGGATCACAACGAGTCTCGGAGTGTCACGCGACACGCTTCACCAAGCGGCGATGCGATTGCCATTCTCTCCGGGCGGCCTCTGCTGGCGAATACCGGCATTCCTCTCAATCTGGATTGGGTCCGCGAAGTGCGCGTCAACACCAGCGCAGTCGAGCGGCGCACGCAATCGCAAGTCGCGCGACGCACCGTGAAAAAAGAATGGCAGGCGGCCTGGCTTCTGCGCGCGATCACCTGCATGGACCTGACGACTCTCTCCGGCGACGACACCGACGAACGCGTGCGTCGTTTGTGCGCAAAGGGTCGGCACCCCATCCAGCAGGAACTGGAACATAAGCTAGGCATCGAGGACCTGCAAATCAAGGTCGCTGCCATTTGCGTGTACCACACGTTTGTGGAAACAGCTCTGCACGCGCTCGAAGGCAGTGGCGTGCACGTAGCGGCCGTGTCCACCGGCTTCCCTGCCGGCCTGTCGCCGCTAGCCGAGCGTGTCAACGAGATTCGCCGATCGGTCGAGGCGGGCGCGCATGAGATCGACGTCGTCATCACCCGTGCGCACGTTTTTGGCGGACGCTGGCAGGCGCTCTACGACGAGGTGGCTGCGTTCAAGCAAGCCTGCGGCTCCGCGCACATGAAAGTGATCCTCGGAACCGGCGATCTGCTGACGCTGCGCAACGTGGCGCGCGCGAGCGTGGTGGCCATGATGGCGGGCGCTGACTTCATCAAGACTTCGACAGGCAAAGAGCCTACGAACGCGACCTTGCCGGTCGGCTTGGTAATGACGCGCGCCATCCGCGAATACGCGCAGCAAACGGGTATGGCGGTGGGTTTCAAACCAGCAGGTGGAATCCGCACGGCGAAGCAGTCGATCGACTGGCTGGCCATGATCAAGGAAGAACTCGGCCCATCGTGGTTGCGGGCAGAAATGTTTCGCTTCGGAGCCAGCGGATTGCTGGGCGACATCGAGAGGCAACTCGGGCATCATGCGACCGGACGTTATTCGGCCGAGTATCGGCATCCGCTGGCGTGAGTTGCGAACAGGCGTTCCGAACAGATCGACAGCCAGCAATCGCCGCAAGAGAATTCGCCGAGAGAACTTCGAAATGGGAGAAACATAATGGCTCGATTGGTAGTGATCTACAAGACTCCGAAGGATGCAGCCGCTTTTGACAAGCATTACTTCGGAACGCACGTTCCACTCGCAAAGAAAATCCCCGGTCTCAGGAAGTACGAGGTCAGCCAGGGTCCGGTTGCAACACCGGCCGGGCCGTCCGGTTTTCATCTGGTTGCAACCTTGCATTTCGACGACATGACGGCAATCCAAAGGGCCTTCGCGAGCGCCGAGGGACAAGCTACAGCGGCGGACGTGCCGACCTTCACAACCGACCCTCCGAACATATTTTTATTCGACAATCGGGAGGTTTGATCCGAGGCAGCACCACCGGTTTTTTGAGCTAGAAGAAGGAATCGAGCCAACGCCAATGAGCATTGCCGAAAAATTCGTGAGCATGGAATACGGCCCCGCTCCAGAAGATTCGAAGGAAGCGTTGGCATGGCTGGAACACCATGGCTACCGCTTCCAACATTTCATTGGCGGCGGATGGCAGGCGCCCATCGCGGGAGAGTACTTCGACACCGTCGATCCCTCGAACGGGGAGAAGCTCGCGTCCATTGCGCAAGGCTCGTCAGCCGACGTTGACGCCGCGGTCAAAGCCGCACGGGCGGCGTCTTCGGGATGGCGGGCACTCACTCCGCATGCTCGCGCGCGCTATCTGTATGCCATCGCGCGGCTGGTGCAGAAGCATTCGCGTTTGCTCTCGGTTCTTGAGACGATGGACAACGGCAAGCCCATCCGCGAGAGTCGCGACATTGATATTCCGCTGGTCGCGCGACATTTCTATCACCACGCAGGTTGGGCGCAGCTTCTGGAGCAGGAATTTCCCGAGTACGTGCCCTGCGGCGTCATCGGTCAAATCATCCCGTGGAATTTTCCGTTGCTCATGCTGGCCTGGAAGATTGCGCCGGCTTTGGCCACCGGAAACACTGTCGTGTTGAAGCCGGCTGAATTCACGCCGCTGACCGCGCTAGCCTTCGCAGGAATCTGCCAGGAGGCTGGTTTGCCCGCCGGTGTAGTCAACATCATCACCGGAGACGGCGCAACCGGAGAAGCGCTGGTCAAGCATCCAGACGTCGACAAGATCGCTTTCACCGGATCAACCGAGGTCGGACGCGCGATTCGCGCCGCCACGGCGACCAGCCACAAACGCCTCTCGCTCGAGCTCGGCGGCAAGTCTCCATTCATCGTCTTTGAAGACGCTGACCTCGATAGCACAGTCGAGGGTCTGGTCGATGGAATCTGGTTCAATCAGGGGCAGGTATGTTGCGCAGGCTCGCGCCTGCTGATGCAGGAAAGCATCGCCGAAGCTCTGATCGCCAAAGTGCAGGATCGCATGAGCACTCTGCGCATCGGCGCGCCGCTCGATAAAGCTATCGACATCGGCGCCATCGTCGCGAAAGTGCAGCTTGAGCGCATCCGCAAGTTGGTCGATCAGGGCGTGGCGGACGGCGCAACCTGCTGGCAGCCGCAGGTCACGTTGCCGGCCCGCGGGTTCTACTATCCGCCGACGCTGTTGAGCAATGTGCATCCGACGTCGATCGTTGCCCAGCAGGAAATTTTCGGACCAGTGCTGGCGGCGATGACCTTCCGCACACCGTCGGAGGCCGTGGAGTTGGCGAACAATACGGTTTATGGTCTGGCCGCGTGCGTCTGGAGCGAGAGCATCAACGCCGCCCTGCATGTTGCCGCGCAACTGAAGGCCGGAGTCGTCTGGGTCAACTGCACCAACCTGTTCGACGCTTCCTGCGGCTTCGGCGGCTATCGCGAGAGCGGCTACGGACGCGAGGGCGGACGTGAAGGTCTGCTCGAATATATGGAGCCGTCATGGTTCAAGAACGCACCGGCGCTTCCCGCGGAGAAGCCAGCACCCCCGGAAGCGGAACTAGACGAGGACTCTACCGCTTCTGGCGTCGACACTCCAACGAGCATTCCTGACATTGATCGGACCGTCAAGCTTTACATCGGCGGCAAGCAGGCGCGGCCCGACTCCGGCTACAGCATGGAAGTGCGTGCAGCCGACGGCCGCGTGCTTGGTGAAGCTCCGCTGGGCAATCGCAAAGATATCCGCAACGCAGTCGAAGCAGCGCGAAAGGCCGCATCGTGGGCAAAGGCTACCGCGCACAACCGTGCCCAGGTTCTTTACTACAGCGCGGAGAATCTTTCCCAGCGCCGCGACGAAATCGCGCATCGCCTGGCCGCCATGGTGGGCGAAAAGCAAGCGGCGGCGGAAGTGGATCTTAGCATCGAGCGCATCTTCTCCTATGCGGCGTGGGCCGACAAGTTTGACGGCGCGGTGCACAATCCGCCGTTCCGTAATATCGCCATCGCCATGAACGAAGCGATCGGCACGATTGGCGTGATCTGCCCCCGGGAGGCGCCGCTGCTCGGTTTTCTTTCTGTCGTGATGCCCGCGCTCGCCATGGGAAACACGGTGATCGCCGTTCCTTCTGAAGCCTATCCGCTTATTACCGGCGACCTCTATCAGCTTTTCGACACCAGCGATCTGCCCGGTGGCGCGCTGAATATTGTGACCGGATACACATCGCAGCTTCTCAAGACGCTAGCTGAGCACGACGACGTCGATGCCATCTGGTGTTTTGGCGATGCAGCCAGCGCCGCGGCGGCCAAAGCGATGTCGGTCGGCAATCTGAAGCAGGTTTGGACGAATGAAGGCCGCGCCATGGACTGGTTCAACCCGAAACTGGCCGAGGGCCGCTGGTTTCTGGAGCACGCCACCCAGGTGAAGAACATCTGGGTCCCGTACGGCGAGTAAGATTTCCCCTGTGTACCCCTGTGTCCTCTGTGGTAAAGACCTTTCTTCACCACCGGGAGCACAGGGGTACACAGGGAAAACACAGGGGAAATCTCATTCGAGCAACGCGCACGCCACGAGTAAAAATCTGCTGCATCGGTAGTGTCGCCGAAGCAGCGCTGGCCATCGAGTACGGCGCCTCCGCGCTGGGCCTGGTTTCAAACATGCCGAGTGGGCCGGGCGTCATCAGCGATGACCATATCGCGGAGATTGCCGCGACCGTCCCACCTTCCATCGGAACCTTCCTGCTGACTTCGCGGCAACGAGTTGCCGACATCATCGAGCAGCAGCGTTTCTGCCGGACGAATACGATCCAGATCTGCGATCATCTCACCCACGGCGCGCATCGCGATCTGAAGAATGCTCTGCCGGGAATTTCTCTGGTTCAGGTCGTCCACGTAATCGGACCTGAGTCGATTGAGGAGGCCGCGCGGGTGGCGCCGCACGTGGATGCAATCCTGCTTGATTCCGGGAACCAGAAACTCGCGGTCAAAGAACTAGGCGGCACCGGCAGAACTCACGATTGGACACTCAGTCGCGCAATCTGCGAGCGTATCGGTATCCCGCTGTTTCTGGCTGGAGGGCTCACGCCAGACAACGTAAGCCAGGCAATCAAAGAAGTGGGCCCCTTCGCTCTCGATCTGTGTTCCGGAGTGCGAACCGACGGCAAACTAGATGCAGCCAAGCTGATGCGATTCTTCGCAGCGGTGCGCAGTGCGAGTGTAGATTAGCTTTAGCATCGGAAAGCAGTTCGAATGCCACGGGTTACAAGAACGATAATTCCCCGAATTAAGAAGTCTCTTCTGGAGCGAGGTCTCGTCACCAGCCTTCGCCGCAGCTTTCTCTTGCCAGTTCATCTCTTCCAGGAGTTCCGCGCCGCCAAGGTGCTGCGCCCAAATAGCCATGTCAGCGAGTTTGACAGGGAGTACGGCGTTGACACCGACGGCAGATTCGAAGGATTGACCTATCTAAGCGATCTCGATATCGCTAGTCCAAATTGGCTTGACGGGAATGACTATATGGCCGTCGACCCCGAACGATTCCGGGACGCGCTTTCCAGCTTTGATATTGCATTTGAGGACTTCACGTTCATTGATTTTGGGTCTGGAAAGGGACGCGCGTTGCTGCTTGCGTCCGAGTTCCCGTTTCGGCGGATCGTGGGCCTGGAGTTTTCCCCGGAACTGCACCGCACTGCTGAACAAAACATCCGGCAATACACTTCGGCGACTCAGAGGTGCCGCGCTATCCAGTCTTTGAACGTGGACTTCGCCGATTATGCATTACCTCCTGAAGCGTCGGTTCTGTTTTTCTTCCATCCCTGCCGCGCCCGAGTGCTGTCAGCAGTCCTGGCCGGAATTGGTCGCTCGTTGGTCTCTCAACCCCGTCCGCTATACATCGCGTACGTCGCTTCCACGATGCAACAAGAGCAACTGTTCGCTTCTGCCGGCTTCCTGGAGAAAATATTTGACAATCCGGAGTTCAGGTTTTGCCTTTATCGAGCACGCTTCTAGATTGTGGCCAAACCGGGGAACGCTTCTAATGTGATCTGACAAACGCGGCCCGCCACGTTGACTTTTGCGAGCCCTACAGGCAAACTCTCAATTCGCCCGTCCAGCGCATTTGGGCCAGCACGATGAGCTCGGTGTTACCATCGCAGTGGGGCGGAAGGCCGACTCAGGAACTGTTCACTCTATGCCCGCAGACCGCGTCTCCTATACGCTTGATTCGACGTTGGAGACGGTGAACAATGCTGAAGAGACGGCCAGCCGCATGGCTGCCGAAGCCGGCTTTGACGACGAGGAGATCATGAAGATCTCCATGGCCGTGCGAGAAGGTGCGGTTAACGCAGTTTTACATGGCAATGCCTACGACCCGAATAAGAAAGTTACACTAGCATTTGAACTTACCGTCCACGACTTGGTCATCGTCATCCGCGATCAAGGCAAAGGACTCGACGTCAGTCGGATTCCGGATCCATTGGCGCCGGACAACCTGATGAAGACATCGGGGCGAGGCATTTTCCTGATACGCTCGTTCATGGATGTGGTGGAAATCCACCCCTCCCAAACGGGCACCGAACTTAGAATGATCAAGCACGTCCGCGGCAACCCCGCGGACTCCAAGGAGGCTCCTCAGTGACCATGAAGTCCAGTACTCGACAGGTGGATGGCGTTACCATAGTCGACCTCAGCGGCCGGATCACCCTCGGCGAAGGCAGCGTGGTTCTGCGCGATACCGTGCGCGACCTGCTTTCCAAGGGTCAGAAAAAGATCCTGCTGAACCTCGGCGACGTGAACTATATCGACAGCTCCGGTATCGGCGAGCTGGTCAGCGCCTTCACCACTGCCAAGAATCAGGGCGGCGAACTCAAGCTGCTCAACCTCACCAAGAAAGTTCACGACCTGCTGCAGATCACCAAGCTCTACACCGTGTTCGATGTGAAGGACGACGAAGCAGCGGGCGTAAAATCTTTCAGCTAACAGCGGACGCGCTTATTTTGGCCGCGAGAACTGTGGCAAGCCGGGGCCCAGCCCCGGCGCTCCACCCCATCACGCGAAAACCGGACGTGCTGGGGACCCCGGCACCACCAGTTCCCTTTTCGGGAAATCTCCGCGGAAATTTCCCGTCCTGCTAAGCGAAGGGCCTCTCCTCGACGCCTACAATAAAACTGATGGCGCACTTTCCCCGCGCCTCGGCCATTATGCGTTTCCCGGCTACGACTTCTTCTCTTCTGACCTTTCTCGTGACCGTTCTCGCGATGAGCGCGGTTTGCTTCGCTCGCAATAATTCCGGCCCCGGCTGCGTGTCATTCGCCGAGGCGAGCAAGCATCTCGGCACCGCCCAGTGCATCACCGGAACCGTCCTGCACGTCGAAGATGGCGGCAAAGGCGTCAAGTTCCTCAACTTCTGCCCAGACCGCAAAGCGTGTCCCTTCACCGTAGTTGTCTTCCCGGGCGATCTCAAAAAGATGGGCGACATTCGCCAACTCGAAGGCCGGCAGGTTGAGATCAAGGGAACCATCCAGGACTATGACGGACGCGCCGAAATCATCTTGCGCCGCACCCAGCAACTGGGCGAAGCCGCTTTCCTGTTATTCCCCCGCGTGCCCACGGACTACGACGTCGAGCGTCAACCCCACAGCAGTGCCGGGAAGATGAAGGCTCCCAAAGCCGCCAAGAAGACGCAAACGAAGCAGGGCGATCCGATGTCGATCGAAGATCCAGGACAGCCGCAATAGAGGCTCGCGGATTTTCACACCATCCCCTTGCGCAGCTCTTCCAGCGAATACTTCGTCCCCCGCCACACAATACCTCCGTTCGCGAGCGTATGGAACATGGACCGCAGCAATATGTACATAAACAGGCTGGTACTGACCGGATGCAGAAAAAAGTAATACGGCGGGATGGGCGACCTGCTCGACATTCCGTAATAAATCAGAAACAGCGAAATGAGCGCGACGGCATAAGGAGCTCGCGCCCATCCATGCGCCAGCCAGACTCCCAGAAATGGCCCGAGATTCAGAAAGCCCAAGCCCACGATGCTGACCACCGTCCGCCACCACTGGAAAGAAAGCACGGCAAAGAAGTTCTTGGTGAGATTGTGGACGATGCCGAAAGCTCCCTTTGCCCAGTGCAGCGAAATCAAGTCCTCACCAAAAACATTGCGCTGAACGAAGCCCGCATTCTTGACCACTTTGCCCAGTTTCATGTCGTCGACTACTTCCATCCGCAAAGCGAGATACGTGCCGACCGCCTCATAGACCGAACGCCGGACCATGTTGAACGCGCCCACCCCCATGTGGTCGCGCGCCTTGGGATCGGCAACTTTCCACGGGCGGTGTCCGAAAACGAAAAGCGTATGAAAGAAAGCGATCATCATTTTCTCGCTCGCCCGCTTCATGATCATGCGCGGGAAAAGGACTACGTGGTCTGCACGCTCCATTTCGCCATAGGCAACAGCCCGCCGCAACGAATCGGGCTTGAAGAACACATCGGCATCGGTGAAGAGCACCCAATCCCCGCTCGCCCGCTGGCCGGCCGTCCACATGGCATGCGTCTTGCCCAACCAGCCCGGGGGCAGTTCCGAAATGTGGATCACCTGCAGCCGTGTGGGGCGGACACTCCTGTCCGCCTCGGCATGCGCCGTCACTCCAGCGTCGCGGAGCAAATCCTTCGCGGCAACCTCATCCATGATTCGCCCGGTGTGGTCGGTCGACCGGTCGTTGACGGCAATAATTTCGTAGTTCGAATAGTCGAGCGCGAGCAACTGCAAGAGCGCCTCGCGAATATGTTCTTCCTCGTTGCGCGCCGGAACAATAATGCTGACCCTGGGTTCGCCATTCGCATTCGCTGGCCTGCGGTCCCATTCGGGCCGCGCGATATCGGCGACATGCGGCATGCCGAATGCCGCTTCCACGATGCGCGAAAACCAAGCCAGTGCGAGCATGCCGCCTGCAATCCATTGAAATGTATCCCAGTGAACGGTTAGCCAATGCATGCTGCTTAGGAGGATGCTCCTGAGGGAATTTGCGATGCCGCTTTACCCGGTATGCGGATTGGCGGAGCGAATCGCATGCCGTAGAACAGAATCGCCGAAGAGATGCCCATTGCAATCACTGGCAAAATGAACGCGGCCTGCAACGAGCGCCGGTCGGCGACCCATCCCATCATTGTAGGCGAGGGCACGTCGCCCAGAATGTGAATGATGAAAATGTTCACGGCGATGGCCGTGGCACGAATGTGGGCACCGACCGAATTGATTACCGCCGCGTTCAGGGGCGAAGTATTCAGCAGCAAAAAGAATGCTGCCACCGCAATTGCCGGCACCATGACGCGGCCTTTTGCCAACAGAGCCACAATCATCACCGGAACGCCGAGCGCCATCCCCACTGCCGAAACCAGATAGTAGGCACCTTTCATCCGCCGCAGCAGATAGTCGCCTAACCATCCTCCAGCCAGCGCGGCAACAATCCCATCAGCTACGACGATAATGCCAAAAACAAAGTTGGCTCGCGCCAGTGAATAGTGACGCTCACTATAAAGAAACTGCGGCATCCAAACCTGAATACCGCCCAGCGAAAACGTCATCGCAGCCATCCCCAGAGTTGACGTCAAGAATGCCGGATTGCGCACCAGCCCCCCTAGGCCAAAGAGCGTCCCGCGCACGCCACTCTCCTTAATTGAATCAAATTGCCCCCGCTCCGGTTCCCTCAGGAACAGCACCGCAATCGCCAGCAGGAAACCCGGCGCCGCCGCAATGTAGAAGGGAAATCGCCATCCATAGTACGGAGCCAGATTGCCGCCCAGCAGATACCCCGCAGCCGACCCCACCGGAATCGCCAGATAGAATACGCCGAGTATGCGTCCGCGCATTTTTTCCGCGAATAGGTCCGCCACGAACACCGGCGCAATCGTAACGAACGTCGCTTCGCCAATCCCCACCAGCGTGTGCCGGATCAACAGTTGCGTGTAAGTGTGCGTAAACGCGGTGAGCAGCGTCAGGCCGCTCCAGAAAATCGCGCCCAGAGCGATGATCAGCTTGCGCGAGTAGCGATCCGCCAGCGGCCCCACAAACGGCGCGGCGATCATGTAACAAACCAGAAACGCGCTCGTGAGATATCCGATCTGGGTCTTGCTCAGGTGAAACTCATCCTGCACCAGAGGCTGCACCGCAAACAGCACATTGCGGTCCACATAGTTGAGCAGATTGAGAGCGGTGAGCACGAGCAGCGCACTGCGGGCATGGAGGTTCTGCGGGGTCACAGGTCGTAGGAATATAACACGGCGGAGGAGAGTTACTATTGTAGTAATGCTTGACAGTATTAACGGTGCGCGTTATTATCAAACCTGTGATCAAGACTTTCGCCAACAAAGAAACGGCGGAAATCTGGAGAACTGGCAAAACCCGGGGTTTACCGCCAGCCAGCGTTACAAAACGAAAGCTGGCCATGCTCGATAGTGCCCTGACTCTGGACGACCTGAAGATTCCTCCCGGAAATCGCTTGGAGAAACTACGCGGTAATCGGCAAGGGCAGTACAGCATACGAATCAATGATCAGTACAGGATTTGCTTCAGCTGGCAAGGGCCCGACGCTTGCGATGTGGAAATCACGGATTATCATTGAGGCTGATTAACATGAACCTGGTCAGAAAAGGCAACCCAAACTGGAGAATTCACCCCGGCGAAATCCTGCGTGAGGAGTTTCTGAAGCCGATGAGCATATCCGCTTACGAATTGGCGAAGCGGCTGCGCGTGCCTGCTCCTCGGGTAAATGACATTGTTCTCGAACGGCGCGGCATCAGTGCTGATACCGCCGTCCGTTTGTCCCGTTTCTTTGGGACAACAGAACAGTTCTGGCTGAACTTGCAGGGAGCCTACGAAATAAGCCGAGTCAAGGCCGAACACGCGACCGAAATCGAACTCATCAAACCGCGAGCGGCATCCGCCTCCCGCTAACTGGCGCGCAGCAACGCTGTGAAATTCCCAGCGTCATTTGCTTCTGATTTTCTTAGCTCGCGGCCACCGCGCGATCACCACCGTCGAAATCCCCCCGCGTGGACGGAACTCACCTTTCACCTCCGCCCACACCGGTTTGGCCCAGCGCACCACATCTTCTAGCACCTGATTCACAATATTCTCCTGGAAGATGCCGAGATTTCGATACGTCTGGAGATATTCTTTTAATGACTTCAGCTCCACGCACAGGCGATCGGGCTCGTAACGGATCACAATGTTGCCAAAATCCGGCAAGCCCGTCTTTGGACAGACGGAGGTGAATTCAGGATCATCCACCACAATTTCGTATCCGGAAAACTGGTTCGCCCAGGTTTCAATTTCCGGAAAATCGTGATCGAGCCCAGCGCTGGCGTGCTCCGCGGTGTAACGGGGTGAGGCGTGACGGGGAGAAGTGTAACCACGAGAACTAGAACGGCGAGACTTTGCCATCTGCCTATTGTACCTAGCCGTGAGCGCGTGCTTCATGCTGGACGGGCGATGCGTTCGCCGCTCCATCGCGGCGAAAAAATCGGACGCTTTCTCTGCGGCAAACGCGCGCGCGATGCATCTAAACAAACACGTCCCCAGCGCGTATTTGCCTGCTCCCCGCCCTCGTGGATGATATACATTAAAGCTTGCGCTTTTCTCTGCATGCCATTGAACGGAAACAGTTCGGGACGCCAGTCGCGGCGCTGGTGGTTGACTGCGCTTGCGATTCTGGCGGCGGTAATCGTATTGGCTGCTTTCGTCTACCACCGCGATGACGCGGTGCCAGTGCGAACCGCCGTCGTCGAGCAAAGCTCCATCCGCAGCCTGGTTTCCACCAACGGAAAAATTGAACCCGTCAACAACTTCGAGGCGCATGCTCCGGTGTCGACGAGTGTGCGGCGCGTTCTTTTCAAGGAAGGCGACTCCGTTAAGAAAGGCCAGCTGCTGATCGTTCTGGATGACTCCGACGCGCGCGCCCAAGCTGCTCGAGCCCAGACGCTATTGCGCGCGGCGCAGGCCGACCTGAACGCCGCAAAGCGCGGCGGGAACCAGGAAGAGGTGCTGAGCCTAGAAGCTCAACTGGTGAAAGCTGGCACCGAGCGCGATTCCGCACAGCGCAATTTAGAAGCGTTGAAAAAACTTGAGCAACAGGGCGCAGCCTCGGCGGGAGAAGTACGCGAAGCGGAAAACGCCCTGGCCCGCGCCGATGCTCAACTCACTTTCATACGGCAAAAGCAGACCAAGCGATATTCGGATGCGGAGTTGGCGCGCGTCGAAGCGCAGCGGACCGAGGCTCAGGCCACCTACGATGCCGCGCAGGACGTCCTGGCAAAATCGAATGTCCGCGCTCCGTTTGACGGCATCGTATATTCGCTGCCCGCCAAGCAAGGCGGCTTCGTCGCGGCCGGAGATCTTCTGCTGCAATTGGCGGATCTGCGAAAGGTGCTGGTCCGCGCTTTCGTCGATGAACCCGACGTCGGCAGACTGGCCCCAGGAAATCCGATTGAGATTACCTGGGACGCTGTCCCCGGTCGCGTGTGGCGCTCCGCGGTGACCGCCATCCCATCGACCGTGAAATTGCGCGGTTCGCGCAACGTCGGCGAGACCACCAGCATCGTAGATAACAAGGATTTGAAACTCCTGCCCAACATAAATGTTGGAGTCACCATCGTCACCGCAGCGCACGATAATGTGCTGGTCGTGCCGCGAGAGGCGGTGCGCATGGACGACTCCAAACCCTATGTTTTGCGGGTTGCCGGACACGAGCTCCAGCGCCGGGATGTGGAGACTTCGCTCTCTAATCTCACGCAGGTTGAAATAACGCGCGGCCTCTCCACCAAGGACGTAGTCGCCATCAGTTCGTGGAATGGCAAACCGATTGGCGACCGGACGCAGGTCAAGTTCTAGATGATCACTCGCACCTCTAAACTTTTTCTTCTCGTGCTGACGCTCATGACCTCATTGACCGCCAGCGTGGCAGACTCTGCCAAGGACAAGCTGGCGGCCGGCCGGGTCGATGAAGCCATCGCGGAATTGAATGGACGTCTCGCTTCCGCTCCGGCGGACGCCGAATCTTCCAACCTGCTCTGCCGTGCTTACTTCGCGCTCGAAGATTGGAATCGCGCGGAGTTTTTATGCAAGAAAGCAGTCAAGCTCGATCCGGACAACGGCCGCTATCACCGCTGGCTGGGACACGTTTACGGAGAAAAAGCGGATCGCGCGAACGTGATTTCAGCCGCCAGCCTCGCCGGAAAAACCCGCGAAGAGTTCGAACGCGCCGTGCAACTCAATCCGAACGACGTCGATGCCAGGATTGATCTCGCCGAGTTTTACTTTGAAGCGCCCGGCATTGTCGGCGGCGGTCAGGATAAAGCCCGAGCGCAGGCAAAAATCGTTGGCGCAACCGCTCCCGCCCGCGAGCATTGGGTCTACGCCCGCATCGCGGAAAAGAATCGGGACTTGGCCACTGCCGAGCGCGAATACCGCTCCATGATCGAGGCCAGCAATGGTGACTCGGAGGCATGGTTGAACCTGGCGCTGTTCTTCCGCCACCAGAACCGCTTTGATGAAATGGAACAAACCCTGATCAAAACCAGTCAGGCCCCGATGTCCAAGCCGGATGTCCTGGTGGATGTGGCCCGGAGTCTGATGCGAACCGGACGCAACCCCACACTTGCCATGCAGCTCCTCAATCGCTATCTCGATTCTGGCCCGGTCGAGGAGGCTCCGGCGTTCAAGGCCCACTACCTGCTGGGCATGCTGCTGGAAAAACAAGGCGACAAAGCAGGCGCGGCGCGCCAGTACCGCGCTTCGCTATCGTTGGCTCGGAACTTCGGCATGGCTCAGCAGGCCCTCAACCGAGTCGCCCCCTGAGGATGACGAGATTCCTCCCGCCCCCAGATACCCTCCCAAGCTACTGCCCGCTTCCGGCCGGTCGCACTACAATTTATCCGTCGCAGGGGCGGCGCGGCGGACTGATCATATGTACCTGATCCATGCCGGACGATGATGCATGCCGGACCATGGTGTAGGGGTAACGAAAATGAAGGTGCCGAGATGAAACTTCGATTGCCGCGGTGGATGCGCACTACCAATGCTCTCGCCTTATTCACGGCCGTAGTTGTAGTAACAATGATCGCAACGCGCGGCCAGGCTGAACCTCTGCCTCTAGAGCGCGCCATTCGACTGGCGCTCGCGCACAGCACCAGTTCGGCGATAGCCAATGCCGACGTGCAGCGGACCCTTGCCTCCTATCGCGAACTCCGCAACAACTACATACCGCAACTTATCGCCGGCTCGGGCCTTGGCTATACCTATGGATACCCGCTCTCGATCGAAGGGTCGCCACCGGCACTGTTCGATGTCGTCGCGCAGAGTTCGATCTTTAACCCGGCGCAACGGCAGTTTTTGGGAGCAGCAAGAATTGACTGGCATGCTTCTGAGCTTCAGGACAAAAATCAGCGTAGTGCTACCATCCAGGACGTCGTATTGACCTATGCCGAATTGGCGAAATGGGAGGCGCGCATCGTGCGCTTGCAGCAGGATGAGGCCGAAGCGCAGAAAATGGAACAAGCGGTGTCCGAGCGCTTGCAGCAAGGCGTGGACAGTGCCGTGGACTTAAACAAAGCCAAACTCGCCGCCGCCCGCGTCCGCCTTCATCGGGCCGAGGCAAAGGGCAATGCCGATGTGCTTCGTCGGCACCTCTCTACCCTGACCGGTTTGCCGGTTTCCGCCATCGAAATTGCCCCCGAAACCATTCCCGCCTTGCCACCGGTCGCTTCCGAAGAAGATCTCTCGGAGAAGGCGATTGCATCGAGTCCCGTCATCAAGATTGCCGAGCAACGCTCTCTGGCGGAATCAATGCGGGCTTCGGCCGAGCACCGCTCTTTATTACCGTCGATTGATTTCTCTGCCCAGTATGCGCGGTTCTCCACCTTTAACAACTACAGCGTGTACTTCCCTCCGCACACATTTCAGTTGGACAACGCTACTATCGGATTTGCTTTCCGCATCCCGCTGTTCAACGCCAGCCAGCGCGCCCGAGCCGACGCTGCCGAGGCCGGAGCCCTCAAAGCGAAGAAGCAAGCGGAGGCTGTTCGCAATCAGGTGGCGGAGGAAACGCTGAAACTACAACGCGCCGCCGAGCAACTCGAGGCCGCCCGCGAGGTAGCACAGTTGGAATATCAACTGGCGCAATCGGGCCTGGAAGCGGCCCAGACCCGGGTCGAAGCAAAAACTGGCACCTTGCACGAATTGGCCGATGCCAGAGCGCAGGCAGCCGAGCGCTATCTGCTGTTTCAAGATGCCGATTTTGAGTATCAGCGCGTCCGCCTGAACCTGCTGCGCGCCACCGGAGATTTAGAGAACTGGGCGCTGCCAAACGCGGCCTCACAGAACCCAGCCTCAAAGTGACCCACAGTTGTGTGGTGACGGGGTTCTGCCCCGTCCGGGTGGGCCAGAGCGGCGCCACCACACAATCTGATCCCAGCCGATACTGGATTCTCGCGCCTCAATGCGCAAAAGCGACGTTCGGCAAGGTTCTTTTGCGGTTTGAGCCCCGCTAAGGCACACTTAAACAAAGGTTTCCACGCTTCTGGCGCATCGCGGCACGTACCTGAATGGTAGCGCCGCTGGGGTGTGCGCGTATCGAATCGCGCATCTAATGATGTTAAGATAGAGACTCAATATGCCATTAAAAACACTGTTTTTGAACCCGCCTTCGTTCGAGAATTTCGATGGGGGCGCAGGCTCGCGCTGGCCCGCTACGCGTGAGATTGAATCGTACTGGTATCCGGTCTGGCTGGCCTATCCGACCGGGATGCTCGAGGGCGCGCGGCTGCTCGACGCCCCGCCGCACCACATCACCGCGGAAGAAACGATCCGCACCTGCAAAGATTACGAACTGCTCGTGCTCTTCACCAGCACTCCCGGGTTCCCCGGCGACGTTCGCATCGCCGAGGCCATCAAAGACAGCAACCCTCACATCAAGATCGCCTTCGTCGGACCCCACGTCAGCGTGCTGCCCGACAAGTCCTTGATGGAAGCAAAGGTGATTGACATAGCCTGCCGCAAGGAGTTCGACTACTCCATCGTCGAATACGCCCAAGGCAAGCCAATCGAGGACATTCTTGGCATTTCCTACCGTAAGAATGGGCAGGTCATGCATAATCCCGATCGGCCGACCATCGAGAATCTTGATGCGCTGCCGCACGTGACCGACGTTTACCGGCGCGACCTCGATGTCCGTCGCTACAACGTGCCCTTCCTGCTCCATCCCTTTGTCTCGCTCTACACCACGCGCGGATGCCCGGCGCAGTGCACCTTCTGCCTCTGGCCCCAGACTCTCAGCGGACATCCATGGCGCAAACGCTCCACCGACGACGTAGCCCGCGAAATGGCCAAGGCGAAAGACTACTGGCCGTACGTGAAGGAATTTTTCTTCGACGACGATACCTTCAACCTGCAGAAGGCCCGCACCATCGAATTGTGCGCCAAGTTGAAACCGCTGGGCCTGACCTGGTCCTGCACCTCGCGAGTCACCACCGACTTCGAAACCCTCAAGGCCATGAAAGAGGCGGGATGCCGGCTCCTGATCGTGGGCTACGAATCGGGCGATCAGCAGATTCTGAAGAACATCAAGAAAGGCGCGACCATCGAGCGCGCCCGCCAGTTCACCAAGGATTGCCACAAGCTGGGATTGGTGGTGCACGGAGATTTCATTATTGGCCTGCCCGGAGAAAGCCGCGAGACCATCAAGAACACGATCAACTTCGCCAAGGAACTCGACGTGGAGACGATCCAGGTTTCAGTGGCGCATGCTTATCCCGGGACCGAATTGCACGAATTCGCGATCAAGAATGGCTTCATGACTAGCGACACAAAAATGGTGGATGACGGCGGCCACCAGATGGTGCAGATCGAGTATCCCGGCTTGCCTGCCGCCGAACTTCTGGAGGCGGTCCATCACTTCTACGATGAGTATTATTTCCGTCCCAAGGCCGCGTATCGCATTTTAAGGAAGGCGATGTTCGACAATTCCGAACGCAAGCGCCTGTACAAAGAAGCGCGGACCTTCCTTAAACTGCGTGCGCAGCGCCACAAGTGGGTCAAGGAAAACCGCAAGGAAGAAGCGCCCACCCCGGCGCCTGCCAAAGCCTAGATTGTGTGGTGGCGGGGCTCCGCCCCGCCGGACGGGGCAGAGCCCCGTCCCCACGCGACCCGAAACTGGGAGTCGACCAGAAGTGACATTCCGAAAATACCTCGTCCTGGCCGGAATCACCGTCTTCAGCACGGCGGGCGATTCCCTGCTGGCTCGCGGTATGAAAGAACTCGGCAACGTAAACGTCTCGCTTCACAGCCTTTCGGCCCTGCTCTTGGCGATCCTCAACCCCTGGGTAGCACTGGGAATCCTTTTTCTGCTCACATTCTTCGCCTGTTACATCTCCGCGCTTTCGTGGGCCGACCTCACTTACGTGCTGCCCGCGACATCGCTCGGATACGTGCTCATCGCCTTGATTGCTCACTTCGGTTTTCATGAAGTAATCTCAACGACGCGCTGGCTGGGCATTACGCTGATCGCCGCCGGAGTAGGCTTCGTGGCCGCCGGCCCTTCGATTACATCCAGTCACGAGCACCACAATTCCCGGGGTGCTGCCCGCGACGCGATTTCTCAGGAAGTGGAATTATGAATGAGATCTATGCCTGGGTCGCCATCGCGCTCATCATTCTGGCCTCCACCACCGGCGACGTGCTGCTCTCCTATTCCATGAAACGAGTCGGCGACGTCGGTGAACTCTGGAAGCAAAGCGGAGTACTGGCAGTGCTGGGGCGCGTGTTGGCGACGCCCACGTTTGCTCTCGGCCTGATGGCTATGGGGGTCGCGTTCTACAGCCTGCTCTTTGGTCTTTCGTGGGGCAATCTTAGTCTCGTCGTGCCCGCTTCCGCCTCGCTCACCTTTGTGGCCAACGCGGTAGCTGCGCGCATCTTCCTGCACGAACGCGTCGGGCGCCGGCGTTGGATTGCGGCATTGCTGGTGGCGGCCGGCGTGGTACTGATGGCGGTCTGAATCGCGCTAGCCGAATAGATCGACGCTAATCACAAGCGGCTGCGCTTCCACGCGCAGATCCTGGCCAGCGGACGCCGCTTGCAATTCGGAACTCTCTCCCGCATTCTCTGCCGTCAGAATCGTCCCTCTAAAAGGAAACCGCTTGCGCAATATCGCCGCTTGCTGCCTGCCATTTTCCAGTTGCCCGCGGAACGACTCCGCATCCATCTCGCGACGGGCAGACTTAAGCTTGTTCATGACCGCCTGCAACCTCGCCAACTCCGTGATTAGGTCCGCAAGCATGTCTCTTCCGCCAGTACTCAAGTGGACGAACTCCATCCCTGCCGTGGAGGGACCACGAATCGCTCTTACCTCGCCCACGGCCCGGAACGACTGTGCGTTTACCCGCACGATGATTTCAGCCCGCACGCCGCAATCAAACGGCTGAGCAATATCGAGGCAGCATCCGTGCAGGCTCAGGTCGCGAATCATTCCCGGGAGAATGACGCCGCTTGACGGAAGGCAATTGATCTTCGCCTGGCCACCGCAGCTGAAGCGCGGGCTACGGCGGCGATCTTCTTCTGCTGCAGGGCGCTCAGCCATGTTTATAAGATCGTATGCCGAGCGGGAATTCTTGAGAATGGCATCACCGTAACGCAAAATTCCAAACCGAAGTAACTGAAGTCGTCGCAGTAACTCTCATCCAAACAGCCTCATCAAGCCACGAGCAGCCAGATCGGGGACGAGAAAGCTGGCGCTCTTGCTGCCGTCGAACCGTGCTACTGCTTCCGCCGCCAGATAACCGCTGCGCACAGCGCCCTCCATGGTGGCCGGCCAACCGGTCGCAGTCCAGTCGCCAGCCAGAAAGACGCGCGGCCATGCCGTCGTCGGCTTCGGCCGGTACTGGTCGATTCCCGGACGCGGCGAATACGTAGCGTGCACTTCCTTGATCACCGTCGATTTCAGCAGGATCGCGTCGGGCGCGCCGGGAAAGAACTCCTGCGCTTCTTTCATCGCCATCTCCACGATTTCCGCCTTCGACTTTTCCACCAGGCTTCGCGAGCAGCTCACCACCAGCTCAATGTAGCTGCCGCCGCCGTTGCCCTTATCCCGCGCTTCGTTGCTGCGAGACTCAATGCTGCGAGACTGAATGATTCGAGATTTGTGAAACATCCACTGGATGGTGCGGTCAAGCAGCACGGCGTGATCCAGATCGCTGATCTGGCGATCGAACCAAAGATGAATGCCCGTGATCGGTGACGTCGAGAACTCGCCGAGTGCGGCGACCAAAGGCGCAGCCGACGGAGTATCCGGCAACATCCGCCCCAGCACCTCAAAAGGAACAGCCAGCACCAGATAGTCGAATTTCTCTTCCTGTCCGTTCGTGGTCACGTTTACAGCAAACGGCACTGTCCGAAACGACTCCACGCTTGCGCGAAACTGAATCTCTCCGCCACGTGCGCGAATATAATCTCCGGCTGTGCTGTACAGGTCAGTGAGTGGCACGGTCGGAATCCCCATGCGCCCCGCAGCCGCCGATTTAAGAAACGATTCGCGCACCACCTGCGCCGCATAGGGGACGGAAACCTTATCCAGATCTTCGTTCAAGGCGCTGACCAGGATCGTCTTCCAGAAGCGCTCGATGGCTTGCTCGGTTTGTCCGTGCCCCTTCAGCCATTCCAGAAACGACTCACCCCGATCCGCTGGAGTGGACGGAGCCAGCACAGCCATGGCGCGGCCGATGGACATCTTGTCCCGAAAATTAAGACAGTCGGCCCGCAGAAACGCCAGTGCGGTATGCAGTGGCGCCGGAAGCGCCGACGGCGCGATCACGGATGCGCGTCCGCTAGGCTCCAGGAATGTCAGCTTCTCATACCAGCGGATCTTCTGCTGAACTCCGGCGCGTCGATAGAAGTCAAGCAGATTGGTGCAGCAGCCGAGCAACACATGCTGGCAATTGTCCACAATTTCGCCGGTGCCGGGATGCTGATAAGAAGAAGCGCGCCCGCCAAGATAAGGGCGGCGCTCAAAGAGAGACACGTGAAAACCGGCTTCGGCTAGGGCGCATCCCGCAGCCAGTCCGGCCAACCCACCTCCGGCGATCGCCACTGTAGGAGCATGTGTCGTACCGGGAAGGATCGAATTAGGATTGCTCGTATCAGGAGGCATCGAGGGCGGCATCACAGCAGACGCTTCAGAATTCCTTTTCCGAGCACCGTGAGCTTTTCTCGAACCGTTAATCGGACGCGCTCACCGAAGACGTCGTACTGGTTCGATGCCATCTTTTCCAGCAGCCGGCGATAGATGGTGATCAGAACCCACAACGCGGGCTGACTGTCCTCATTCACTAGCGGGATCAGCTCATCTCCGGCAAGGTAAAACTCGCGGGCGCGATCGGCCTCCATTGCCAGCAACGGACGGACGCTGGCAACATCAACTTGCGGCGCAGCCAGATCCGCGGCGGCAAGACCAAACTGCGCCAGGTCCTCCCGCGGAAAATAAACCCGGCCCATAGCAGTGTCTTCTTTGACGTCGCGAATGATATTTGTAAGCTGAAATGCCAAACCGCAGCGTTCGGCCAGCGCCTCCGCGGCGGGATCGCGATATCCAAAAATTTTGATGCACACCAGACCAACCACTGATGCCACGCCGTAGCAATACTGCCGCAACTCTTCAAAAGTCTCATACCGCGCAGCCAACGCCGCACCTGCGGAGAGCTCTTGGCCGTGACCGAGATCCGCAGCCGTACCGAAGGCCAGCTGGTCGAGAAGCCCAATCGGAATCTGGTAATTGCGCTGCGCATCGGTCAGCGCCAGTAGCACAGGATCGTCCGTTGGCAGCGCAGCCATGGCGCGGTGGGCTTTGTCCAGCCATTCCGCCAGCTTATTGTGGCGATCATCGGGGCTCAGCGTGTTATCGTCCGCGATGTCGTCGCACCGCCGCATGAAGGCATACACTGCACTCAACGCATTGCGCTTCCGCCGTGGCAGCACCACAATCCCGTAGTAGAAATTCTTGGCGGCGGAGCGGGCGATATGCCGGCAGACGGAGTACGCCATTTCCAGCTGTGAAGCGGTAGGCGCAAACTGCACGGGTGCATTTCCCACGACCGTGCTCATCGCAGCTTCCCCAGCGCGGCGCGGGCGACCAGCGCCAGTTTCCGCGCTTTGGAAATCGCCGGGCGCCTGCCCAGCACGGCGTAATCTTGACGCTCAACAGCGTTCAGAATTTCCTGCCCGCCGCGGCTGAAGAGTTCGATGTCGATAGCCAGTGCGCGATCGACTTTCGCGATCAGCGGCATCCCCTGCGTGAACCATACCCGCGCGCGCTCCACTTCGAACTTGAGCATCTCGCGGAACGCGGCAGTGTTTTCGCCGACACGGATTACTTCTTCGCTCACCCCGAAGCGGCGTAGATCTTCGAGTGGAAGATATATTCGTCCTTTGGCAAAGTCCGCGCTCACGTCTTGCCAGAAGTTCGCGAGCTGCAGCGCAGTGCAAGTGTAGTCGGAAAGCTGCTGCCGCTCGGAATCACGGTATCCGCACAGGTGCAGCACCAGGTGCCCAACCGGATTCGCCGAATAGCGGCAGTAACCCAGCAGATCGTTGAAGGTTTCGTAGCGCCCGATGCTTTGGTCCTGGCGGAAAGCAGTCAGCAAATCCGCGAATTCATGCTTCGGAATTTCAAACTTGCGCACGGTTTCGGCGAGCGCGACAAATACGGGATGACGGGGATGCCGATTATGATCACTTTCGTAGCACGCGTTTAACTCCGACTCCCACTGCTCCAGCAGCTGCAGCGAAGCGGTGTTGTCGCCCACCTCGTCACCCAGATCGTCCGAGATGCGGCAATAAGCATAAACGTTGAAAAAGTGCTGGCGCAGGTGCCTCGGAAGAAACCAGGACGCGACCGAAAAATTCTCGTAATGCGAACGCGCCAGTCGGCAGCAATATTCGCGCGCTTCAGCTTCCGAAGGCGCTCGCTCGGGAATGGCGTACTCCGGCGGCAGCGCACTCCAGCCGGAGGCGAGCGGCGCAGTCGGAGGGTGGCTGGCAGCAGTGATCATCGAAAATTCTTATCCACCGAGGGCAGAATGTTTATGGAGAGCCGGGCGCCCCGCCCGGCGGGACGGGCGAGACGCCCGTCGCTCCACCGTGCGACTCGTCACACGGTCACGACGCTAGTGACCCGGGATAATCGCAGTCTTGATATCCCCGTTGCGGTTCAGCATGTGGCGCAGCACATCGTGCAGACGCGAAAGCGGCGCTTCGCCGGTAATATAGTCGGTGCCCAGAACTTTCTTCTCCGCAATCAGACCGAAGGCCCGGCGCACTGTCTCCGGAGTGTGATGGAAAGTCGCTTTCAAAGTGATTTCCGAGTAGTGCAGGCGATTCGTGTCCAGCTGGACCTTGGTTCCCGAAGCGCATCCACCGAAGAAATTCACTGTGCCGCCCTTGCGCACCATCTGTACGGCCCACTCCCAGGCT
>Ga0209448_10000105_pt1 | contig 29924 bp, 28 predicted proteins | sample BogFormECP14_OM2_FD_188245 | JGI IMG/M metagenome (GOLD analysis project Ga0209448, IMG submission 188245) | Bog forest soil microbial communities from Calvert Island, British Columbia, Canada - ECP14_OM2 (SPAdes) (version 2) | ecosystem: Environmental > Aquatic > Freshwater > Wetlands > Bog ... | reverse complement strand
GATGGTCTTCTACGACCATCGTGGGCACGGCCGGTCCGGAGATGGCTCGCCCGAGACCTACACGCTGACCCAATTGGGCAAGGACTTGGAAACCGTGCTGCAGGTGGTCGCGCCGCACGGGGCGATCGTGTTGGTCGGCCATTCGATGGGCGGCATGACGGTGTTGTCGCATGCCCGGCAGTACCCTGAGCAGTATGGCCGCCGGATCGTTGGTGCGGCGTTGATTTCCTCTGCCGCCGAGGGAGTTACGCGGTCACCACTAGGTGAGATCCTGAAAAACCCTGCGCTGGAGGCCCTTCGGTTCACCGCCCGGTCCGCCCCCAGGCTGATGCACCGCGGCCGCAACGTGTCGCGGTCACTGATCGGCCCGATTCTGCGCGCCGCGTCCTACAGCGACCTACAGGTCAGCCGGAGTCTGGACGCGTTCTCTCAGCGGATGATGAACGGCACCCCAATCGCCACCCTGATGGGCTTCCTGCGCGCGCTGGAAGTGCACGACGAAACCGCTGGGTTGTGGACGTTGCTGCGGATCCCGACCCTGATCGCCTGCGGTGACCACGACCTGCTCACCCCGGACGAGTACTCGCGGAAGATGGCGGCCTCGCTGCCGCTATCCGAACTGGTCATCGTCGACGGGGCCAGTCACCTGGCGCTGCTGGATAAGCCCGATGCCATCAACGACGGGCTGCTCCGGCTGGTCAACCGGGCCATTCCGGGCAAGATGGCCCTGCGGTACCGGCGGTTGCGGGGACGGTTCGGCCGCCATGGCTAAGCAGGAGCGGGGTACGGCGGGGTTAGATGGCGGCGACCCGCTGCGCCCGGCTTCGCCGCCCTTGCGATCGCCGCAGACGCTGGAGCGCGTCGAGGACACCGTCGCGCTGGGGTCCCGGTTGGGTGAACAGCTGCGCGCGGGTGACGTGGTGGTGCTCTCCGGTCCGCTCGGTGCCGGAAAGACCGTGTTGGCCAAGGGGATTGCCGCAGTCATGGATGTCGACGGCCCGGTTACGTCACCGACATACGTGCTGGCGCGGGTGCACCCGCCGCGGCGGCCCGGTAGTCCGGCGCTGATTCACGTCGACGTCTATCGGCTCTTGGACCACAGCGGCGCCGACCTGCTCGCAGAGCTCGACTCGCTGGACCTCGATACCGATCTGGATGACGCGGTGGTCGTGGTGGAGTGGGGCGAGGGCCTGGCCGAACGCCTCTCCGAGCGCTACCTCGACATCCGTCTGCAGCGGGTCAGCCACTCCGACGCGCGGATCGCGACCTGGGCGTGGGGCCGCTCATGAGCCTTGACAGCGTTGTCCTGGCCCTCGACACGTCGACTCCGGCGGTGACGGCCGGCGTGGTGCGGCTGGATGGCTCAGATTGCGTCGTGCTGAGTGAGCGGGTCACCGTCGACGCTCGGGCACACGCCGAACGACTCACGCCCAACGTGCTGGCAGCGCTCGCCGATGCCGAGCTGACGATGGCCGATCTCGATGGCGTCGTGGTGGGCTGTGGGCCCGGCCCGTTCACCGGTCTGCGGGCCGGTATGGCGACCGCCGCCGCTTATGGGCATGCGCTGGACATCCCTGTGCGTGGTGTGTGCAGCTTGGACGCCATCGGCGTGCGAACCTCCGGCGACACCCTGGTGGTCATCGACGCCCGTCGGCGCGAGGTCTACTGGGCCGGGTACCGGGACGGGTTCCGCGTGCACGGTCCGGCAGTGAATGCGCCAGCCGACGTCGACCCCGGGACGGCGCGGGCAGTAGCCGGCTCACCTGAGCACGCGGCGCTGTTCGACCTGCCGCGATGCGAGCCGGTTTACCCGACACCGGCCGGCCTGGTCGCCGCGGTGCCCGATTGGTCGGCGCGTCCGCTGCCGCTGGTGGCCTTGTATCTGCGCAGGCCGGATGCCAAACCCTTGGCGGCTCGCCCATGATCGCCCGCCTCGAACCCGTCCCCATCGGTGCGCTGACGCCCGCCGACGCCGAGCGGTGCGCCCAGTTGGAGGCCCAGCTCTTCGATGGCGACGACCCGTGGCCGGCGGCGGCGTTCAACCGTGAACTGGCCAGCGCCCACAACCATTACGTGGGCGCGCGCACCGCTGGCATGCTGGTTGGTTACGCCGGCATCTCGCGGTTGGGTCGCAAACCGCCGTTCGAGTACGAGGTGCACACCATCGGCGTGGACCCGGGATACCAGGGGCGGGGCATCGGCCGCCAATTGCTCGACGAGCTGTTGCATTTCGCCGACGGTGGCGTCGTCTACCTGGAGGTCCGCACCGACAACGAGGCTGCGATCTCGTTGTACCGCAGCATGGGATTCACTCAGGTCGGCCTGCGCCGGCGCTACTACCGAGTCAGTGGCGCCGACGCCTACACGATGCGGCGGGTGGGGGCACCTCCCGCTTGCGGGGGAGCGCTGTGACACCCGGTAAGACCATCCTGGCCATCGAAACCTCTTGCGATGAAACCGGTGTCGGCATCGCGCGGCTGGACGCCGACGGCACCGTGACGTTATTGGCCGACGAGGTCGCATCCAGCGTCGACGAGCACGTCCGGTTCGGCGGCGTGGTCCCCGAGATCGCCTCGCGGGCGCACCTCGAGGCGCTCGGTCCGGTCGCGCGCCGCGCGCTGGAGGCTGCCGGCCTGGAACGCCCCGACATTGTCGCGGCCACCATCGGGCCCGGGCTGGCCGGTGCCTTGTTGGTGGGAGTGGCTGCGGCCAAGGCGTATTCGGCTGCCTGGGGAGTGCCGTTTTATGCCGTGAACCACCTGGGCGGGCACCTGGCCGCCGATGTGTACGAGCACGGGCCGCTGCCCGAGTGTGTGGCGCTGCTGGTGTCCGGGGGTCATACCCATCTGTTGCATGTGCGTTCGCTCGGCCAGCCGATCGTCGAGCTGGGCAGCACCGTCGACGACGCCGCCGGCGAGGCCTACGACAAGGTGGCGAGGCTGCTGGGCTTGGGCTATCCGGGCGGCAAAGTGCTCGACGACCTGGCTCGCACCGGCGACCGGGACGCCATCGCGTTCCCGCGCGGCATGACCGGGCCGGCCGATGACCCGTATGCGTTCAGCTTCTCCGGGCTCAAGACCGCGGTCGCTCGGTACGTGGAGAGCCACCCGGACCATAGGCAATCCCGGACGGCCGACATCGCCGCCGGGTTCCAGGAATCCGTTGCCGATGTGTTGACCATGAAGGCGGTGCGTGCGGCAAGCGGGCTCGGCGTCTCGACCCTGCTAGTCGCTGGGGGAGTGGCCGCCAACTCGCGGCTGCGTGAGCTGGCCACGCAGCGCTGCGAAGCGGCAGGGCTGGCGTTGCGGATCCCCAGGCCCGGGCTCTGCACCGACAATGGGGCGATGATCGCCGCCTTCGCCGCGCAGCTGGTGGCCGCCCAAGCGCCGCCGTCGCCACTGGACGTGCCCAGCGACCCGGGTCTGCCCGTGATAAAAGGGCAGGTCAGCTGAATGCGGGAGGCCGACACGCGGGAAGCAGCGGGGCGGCCTTGAGTGCTAGCACTCTCATGTATAGAGTGCTAGGTGGCAGTCGGACAGTCCCTGTGTCGGCACCCGCGACGACGACGCGAGGGCAACGGCCGGATGCCGAATCACCTGGTAATTCGGACGGTTCGGGGCAAGCCCCCGGACCGACCGCCAACTCCGATCCGGGCTAATAGCCCCGGACCCGATCTAATAGTGGAGGGCTCCAATCGTGGCGAAGGTGAACATCAAGCCACTCGAGGACAAGATTCTCGTGCAGGCCAACGAGGCCGAGACCACGACCGCGTCCGGTCTGGTCATTCCTGACACCGCCAAAGAGAAGCCCCAGGAGGGCACCGTCGTCGCAGTCGGCCCCGGCCGGTGGGACGAGGACGGCGAGAAGCGAATCCCGCTGGACGTGTCTAAAGGTGACACTGTCATCTACAGCAAGTACGGCGGCACCGAGATCAAGTACAACGGCGAGGAATACTTGATCCTGTCGGCACGCGACGTGCTGGCTATCGTTTCCAAGTAGAAGTCCGTGTTCCGCCCCGGCGATCCCCGCGTTCAATCGCGGGTGGTTTCCGGGGCGGCATGCGTTATAGCCGGGCCTTGATGGACTCCAACTTGCCCGGCGCGCTCCCCCCGAGCGCGGGAGGTACCCCCAAGCAGGCCGTTGCTCGGCCTGCATCGTCGCAGGGCATAAAGGAGCCTGATGAGCAAGCTTATTGAGTACGACGAGACCGCGCGTCGCGCCATCGAGGCGGGCGTGAACAAGCTCGCCCACGCGGTGCGGGTGACGCTGGGGCCGCACGGCCGGCATGTGGTGCTGGCCAAGGCATTCGGTGGGCCCGCCATCACCAACGACGGTGTCACCGTCGCACGTGAGATCGACCTGGAAGATCCATTCGAGAACCTGGGTGCCCAGCTGGTGAAGTCGGTGGCCACCAAGACCAACGACGTCGCCGGAGACGGCACCACCACCGCGACCGTGCTGGCGCAGGCGCTGATCAAGGGCGGCCTGCGCATCGTCGCTGCCGGCGCCAACCCGATCGCCCTCGGCTCGGGAATCAGCAAGGCTGCCGACGCGGTGTCCGAGGCGCTGCTGGCGTCGGCCACGCCGGTGTCTGGCAAGAGCGCCATCGCGCAGGTCGCGACGGTTTCCTCGCGCGACGAGCAGATCGGTGAGCTGGTCGGGGAGGCGATGAGCAAAGTCGGCCACGACGGCGTGGTCAGCGTCGAAGAATCCTCGACGCTGGGCACCGAGCTGGAATTCACCGAGGGCGTCGGCTTCGACAAGGGCTTCCTGTCGGCGTATTTCGTGACTGACTTCGACTCCCAGGAGGCCGTGCTCGAGGACCCGCTGATCCTGTTGCACCAGGAGAAGATCAGCTCGCTGCCTGATTTGTTGCCCATGCTGGAGACGGTCGCCGAATCGGGCAAGCCGCTACTGATCATCGCCGAAGACGTCGAAGGCGAGGCATTAGCCACGCTGGTCGTCAACTCCATCCGCAAGACGCTGAAAGCGGTCGCGGTCAAGTCGCCGTTCTTCGGCGATCGGCGCAAAGCATTCCTCGAAGATCTGGCGATAGTCACCGGCGGCCAGGTGATCAATCCCGACGCCGGCCTGGTGCTGCGCGAGGTCGGCACCGAGGTGCTGGGCTCGGCCCGACGCGTGGTGGTCAGCAAAGACGACACCATCATCGTCGAAGGCGGCGGCACCGCGGAGGCGGTTGCCACCCGCATCAAGCACCTGCGTGCCGAGATCGAGAACAGCGACTCTGACTGGGATCGCGAAAAGCTGCAGGAGCGGCTGGCCAAGCTGGCCGGCGGGGTGGCCGTTATCAAGGTGGGTGCCGCCACCGAAACCGCGCTCAAGGAACGCAAGGAAAGCGTCGAGGATGCGGTTGCAGCCGCCAAGGCCGCCGTCGAGGAGGGCATCGTCGCCGGCGGTGGGTCCGCGCTCATCCAGGCGCGCAAGGCGCTCAAGGACCTGAGTGCTTCGCTCAGCGGCGACGAGGCTACGGGCGTCGACGTGTTTTCCGAAGCGCTTTCCGCGCCGCTGTACTGGATTGCCGCCAACGCCGGCTTGGACGGCGCGGTCGTGGTCAACAAGGTGAGCGAGTTGCCCGCCGGGCACGGGCTGAACGCGAGCACCCGCAGCTACGGCGACTTGGTTGCCGACGGCATTGTCGACCCGGTCAAGGTCACCCGGTCGGCGGTGCTCAACGCTGCGTCGGTGGCGCGGATGGTGCTCAGCACCGAGACGGCGATTGTCGATAAGCCTGCCAACGCGGAAGACCACGGCCACGGCCATCATCACTAGATGAGCGGTACAAAGCACCCCCGGTCCTAGTGGGCCGGGGGTGTTCTTGTTTATGTGCGGCCGCTTCCTCGGCCCGCCGCGCACCCATCTGGCCCGACTCGCAGGCCGCCCGCTCATCTCCGTCACACCGTACGAGAATCACACTGCGGCAGAGGCAACGCTTGCCAAGAGCTGTTTGCCAGACGAATTGAGTGGGAGAGTCCGCGTATGGATGTGTTTCCGCAGACACCGGCGGCCACAGCTGCACTTTCAGTAGCTACCCGCTTCTACTCGCCCGCGCTACTCAATCACTGCATCCGTTCGTACTTGTGGGGAGCGATGTACGGCGCAGCGCACGGGATCGCCTTCGATGACGAACTCTATTTCGTCTCGGCGCTGCTTCACGACATCGGTCTCACCGACGTATTCGACAGTCACCGAGTGCCCTTTGAGGAGGCGGGCGGGGACCTGGCATGGGTGTTCGGGGTGGCGGCCGGTTGGCCGGCTGATCGGGCGGCCAGGGCAACAGAGATCATCGTGCTGCACATGCGCGGCGACGTCTCTTCGACCGCTGACCCCGAGTCCCACATATTGCAGGTCGCAACCGGCTGGGAGGTAGTCGGGCGACGACCGGAGGAGTTCCCGGCGCAGGCAAGGGCGGAGATACTGGCGCGCTATCCCAGGCAAGGATTCGGTAGCGAATTTCTGGCGTGCTTCGAAGACCAGGCGGGACGCAAGCCAGGCAGCACCGCCGCCGCCTCGGTTGCCAACAATGCTGCCGGACGGATCAAGGCCAACCCGCTCGATGGCTAGGCGGGGCATCCGCCGGGATTGGCTTAAATCCAGCACCACCGAGACGGCGATCGTCGACAAGCCTGCCAATGAAGACGAGCACGCCGGTCACCATCACGGCCACGCTCACCAGCACCACCTATACGGAGCGCCCCCGGTTCGTAGCCGGGGTGTTTCGTAATCGCGTGGCGTTGGGCTCGTTCGTCGAGACTGCAGCCACTGCGGACGTCCTCGGCGTGTTGTCGCAGAGGTTTAAGTGTCGCGGTGGTTTGAATCGAACACCACTAACGTGACAAGCCAAGCGGCCCAGCGAGTTCCGACAGTGTCGGCAACACCTTCTCCGGTCCGCCGTGCACAAGGATCGCGACATGGTTGGCGCCGGCACTCAGATGCTTGCCCAAGCGCTTGGCGATGTCGTCAGGCGTGCCGTGGGCCACCACGGCGTCGATGAGCTTGTCGCTGCCGGGCCGGGTGACGTCGGCGTCGGTGAAACCGAGCCGCTTCCAGTTGCTCACATAGTTCCTTAGGCTGAAGTAGCGGTCCAGCGCTGTGCGGCCGATCGCGCGCGCCTCTTCGGGGTCGGTGGTAAGCACCACGTTGTGCACGGGCGCCAGGAGTGCGTTCGGCCCGATGATCGCACGGGCCTGTGCGGTGTGTTCGGGCGTGGCGTTGGCCGGGTGGGCACCGGCGGTGCGTTCGGCCGACAGCCTCAGCACCCGCGGCCCGAGCGCGGCAAGCACACGTTGATTGGCCGGTACGCCGTATTCGTCGAGCGCGTCGAGGTACGCGACACCAGCGCCTCGTAGGGCTTGCGGTATTGCGCCTGGGCCTCGGGATGGCCGACCCCGACCCCGAGCACGAAGCGGCCCGGATAGGTGGCGTTGATGCGGTGGAACGACTCGGCAACGGCCTTGGCGGCCGCCGTCCAGATGTTGACGATGCCGGTAGCCACTTTGAGCGTGGTAGTCGACTCCAAAAGTGGCTCGACGAACGACAAATCAGCCGGCGGCGAACCGCCGATCCAAATCGCGCCGTAGCCCAGCCGTTCGATTTCCTGAGCCTGGTCGGGGGTGGAGCCAAGCCCGAAGAAGCCGAATCGGCCGAGGTCGATTGTCGCTGTTTCCGATGCAGTCACTGACACTGCAACCCTCGCATCCCGCGCACCTATTCCGCTGCTGGCGAAACTTCTGCAGGCGGGTCCGCACCCTGGGAGTGCGTATGGCTGTAATCAGCAACCACCGAGACCGCGATCGTCGACAAGGCCGCTTGGCTGGCCGGCTGTCACCGCAAGGATGTGGTGATGTCCACCTCTGAGGTCAGGGTCTGATGGACAGGGCAACGACCGGCGATGTACAGCAACCGCTGCCGTTGAGTGTCGTCGAGGTCGCCGGCGATTTCGAGGTCGCGATCAATATGATCGATCCATCCCTTGGTGGTTTCGCAGTCAGCGCAGTCCTGCGCGTGAATGCGGGAGTGCCGCAACGTCACTCGAACGCGCTCGAGCGGCCAGCCCTTGCGGTCGGCGTACATGCGGACCGTCATCGAGGTGCATGCGCCGAGCGCGGCCAGTAGCAGATCGTACGGCGTTGGCCCTGCGTCGTCGCCAATCGGCTTTGGCTCGTCGGCGACCAACCGATGATCCCCGGCGGTGATCTGTTGCGTATAGGTCCCCGAACCTGCCTCGGTCACGGTTACCGTGCCCTCGGACGACGCCGGGTCATCGTGGATCTCGTGGGTTGTCACGCAGCTCTCCTTGGCGATTTGAAGCTGTGGTCAGTACAGGGCGTCAGCGGCCGGCTCGACGAGGACGTTCAACAGTCGTGGTCCGGCTGTGGCCATGCTGTTTACCGCGTCAACGAGTTCGGAATGTGTTGATACCCGAGCGGCGGGAAGGCCGAAGCCGGCTGCAAGTTGCTCGAAGTTCAGGCCTGGCAGATCCAGACCGGGGGCGTCCTTGACGCTCAGCAGTTCCCCGAATGCCTTCATCGCTGCATACCCGCCGTTGTTGAGGACAACAAAGACAACGTTGACGTTATGTTGGGCCGCTGTCCAGAGCGCTTGGATCGAGTACAGCGAGGAGCCGTCGCCGATAAGGCAGATCACTGGACGGCGCGGTTGAGCCATTGCGATCCCGACTGCTGCCGGCATTCCCCAGCCGAGGCCGCCACTTGCACCCACATAGAAGTCACGGTTTCGTGAGATGGGGAGGTGGGCGTGCATCGCGTTGCGGTGGGTGGGTGCCTCCTCGACGATGATGGTGTCGGGCGGAAGCTGCTGGTCGAGGGTCGCCATCACTGCTTCTGGGCTCATACCCGACGCGATTGGCGCCTTCGCCGCGGTGGGCGCTGCCGGCGGTGTCACCCGAGTGACGCCGATGGGTGCCAGCTTGTCGAGCAGGGCGTCGATCACCGGCCCAACTGAGCCGACGATGGTGTCGCCTACCTGCGCCAAGACGGCTTGTCGGGGGTCGTCGACAATCTGCACCAGAGTGGTGTTCGCCCCTATTGGCGGGCCGCTGGAGGGCACGTGATAGGTGAATACGGGCGCCCCCATGACCACGACCAGGTCATGATCATCGAGCTGGGCACGGACCTCGCTGGCCACGGGCGGCAGGAAACCTGTGAACAGCGGATGGTCTTCAGGGAAGGGCGATCTGGAGGCGACCGGGGCCACCAGCACCGGGGCCTGCAGCCGTTCGGCGAGTTCGACCACACGATCGCGTGCTCCTTCGGCGGCGACCTTCGATCCGAGCACCAACACCGGCCGGGCCGCGACTGTGATCATCTCGACGAGACGGTCCAGATCCGCGCCGGCCGGCAGGAGCCGCTTGCTGAGGTGGCGCGGTGGCAGCGGTTCGGCCGGCGCATCCCAGTCGTCTTCTGAAACCGCGACGAATACCGGCCCGGCCGGCGCTTGTTCGGCATACCGGAAGGCTTCCGCGATGGCCGTGGGCACGTCCTGGGGTCGAGGGGCTTCCACGGCGAACTTCACGTAAGGGCGAGGGAACTCCGTGGGCCGGCGTGCGAACAGGTAGGGATCGTGCATCAGCAACGATCTGGTTTGCTGACCGGCGATGACGACCAGCGGGGTGCCGTTGCGTTCGGCCGTAAACAGACTTCCCAGGGCGTTTCCCAGCCCGGCAGCCGAGTGCAGCATCACGACACCCACAGTGCCGCTGGCCTGCGCATAGCCGTCGGCCATCGCCAACGCGGGGGCCTCTTGGGGAACCATCACGTACTCGAGATCATCAGGCCAGTCCTTGAAGAACCGCATCTCGGTGGAGCCCGGATTCCCGAAGATCTTGGTGACGCCCGAGGCGGTCAGAAACGAGCGCACGACGTCACGAACAGTACCGCTCACGAGAAAACCTCCTGCCGTTGCGAGCCCGCCGCGACGGCGACGTTTCCGACGCGCTCGGGGTCGTTGAGCCTGAGCAGGCGCTCGGCGTTGAGGTGGGCGATTTTCTCTTTATCGCCGGCGTTGATGGGCATCTGGTCGAAGAATCGGCGAGCGGCTTTCATGTTCGCGTAGGGATAGTCGGTGGTGAACAGAACCCGGTCTATCCCGAGCAGGTTCACCATGCCCAGATAGGCGTTGTAGGACAGACTCCAGCTGCTGTCCACGGCCCCGGATCCTTGGTTCGCGAAGTCGCCGGCGAGGATGCCGCCGTAAAAGTTTTCCCGAAGGTATTCCTTGATGGTGCGTTTGAGGCCGCCATTGGCGTCCGGCTGAAACGAGTAGTCCGTGCGCCACGCCATCCAGCTCAATGCTTCGAATTGGTGTCCCACGATGATCTGCAGCCTGGGGAACCGGTCGAACACCCCGCCCAGGATCAGGCGCATGCAATGGATTGCGGTGTCGAGGTGCCAACCCAGCCCGGCAGCTGAGAGGTTGCTCGAAACGTAGGGATCGAACCCGCTGTAATAGGCGTCGACCACCGGCTTGGGCGGCAGGACGGGATGCAGGTAGATCGGCACGTCGAGAGTCTCGGCGCATTCGAACACCGGCCAGAAGAACTTGTCGTCAAGATAACGCCCGTTGACATGGCCGTTGATCAATGCCCCCACGAAACCCTGGTCGCGCACGACGCGCTCGAGTTCGCTCGCGGCGGCCTCCGGGTTGCGCATCGGCAAGGTGGCGAAGCCGAGGAACCGCTCGGGATACTTCGAGACCGCAGTCGCGACGGCGTCGTTCGCCTGCGTGGCCAGGTCGACCGCGAGCGACGGCTCGAGGGTCTCTGGGCCGGGGGAGGTGTGCGAGAGGATCTGCACGTCGATCCCCGCCGCGTCCATAGCCGCGATCCGCCCCTCGCCCAAGTCGTAGATGCCTGCCGGCCACCCGCCTTGGGCGTCCGTCTGGAAGCGTCCCGCCTTCTTCCAGACGTCATAGACCAATTCACCGGGATTGTCCCGATTCGCCTCTTGAATCGCCGGTAGCTTGTAGTGCTCCTCGAAACCGATGACCTTCATGGTGATGCTCCTCTCTCTTTCTGCCAGCGCGCGTTTTCTCTGCCGCGTGTCCTTCTCGCTTTCAGCGTCGCCCCGCCCGACCTGCTTCTGCCAGGACCCGCGTCTCCTAGGTGTGCTGCACCCCCCCGGGATGACCGATCCATCGGCGCGACGCGGGATCGGCCCTAGCATTGGCGATGTGTCAGCGAACAGGCTGGGAGAGTTCCTGCGCGCACACCGCGAAGGCGCGCACCCATCTCATGACCAGTGGCTAGAACGGAGACGGCGAACACCAGGCTTACGCCGTGAAGAGGTAGCCACGCGGGCCGCCATCAGCACCGACTACTACACCCGGCTTGAGCAGGGGCGAGAACGGCATCCGTCTGCGCAGGTACTCGACGCACTCGCGGCGGCACTCGAACTATCCACGGCCGAGACCAGCTACTTGCACGGCCTGGTCACGCCGCCTGCGACTCCGCGGACCAACCTCACTGGCGCCGAATCGGTGCCCAACGAATTCCTGCTGCTGGTAATGCGGTCGTGGGCGTTGGGACCCGCGTACATCGTCAACCACCGCAGCGACGTATTGGCCAAAAATCAACTCGCGCAAGAGATCTTCGAGTATTTCGAGATCTCAGACAATATCCTGCGGATGTTGTTCCTGGACCCGGGGGCACAGGAGAGATGGGCGGACTGGGACGGGTTCGCGAGGTTCTTCGTCGGCCGCGTCCGCAGGACCATCGGCCCGGTCATCGACGACGATCCGGTCACCATGGCGCTGATCGCGGACGTGTCCGCTAAGAGTCGCGCATTCGCTCTGCTGTGGGACAGCCACGAGATAGACGTGCACGACCACAAGGAAAAGACGATCCGTCATGAGGACCTCGGCGAGATCAGGCTCGACTTCGAGTTGCTGACGTCGATGGACACCCCTAACCAGTTTCTCGTCCTTCATCGGGTGCCCACCAGTGGGAAGTCATGAGTTCGCCTTCACCCCAAGGGTTTCCAGGGTCATTGCAGCCAGCTGAATATCAACCCGATCGCTTCGGGCAGTACGTGGTCGCGCAGTGCCCGGTGTCCGGGATGAGGTGGACCTTGGTGTCGCGGAGGCGCTAGCATCGGCTTGGGTTTTTTCTACGACGTCAACCCCGCGGTCCCACCTCGGGTGCGCTAAGCCGCTGACCAGAGCCGGTATTACCATGCGGAACCGACCGTGCCCCAGCGGCGCCTAACCCAAGTGTCACGCTGCGGCAACTTCGAGACATCCGATTTGCGACAGGATAGGTCCTGTGAGCCACTGGGATGACGGGTGCCAACCCAAGGGGACAGCAAAATGACAAGCACTTGGGGCTTAACTACTGCCGCCGTATGCGCAGGCGTTGCGATCGTAGGGGCCGGCGCTGCCTACGCGGACAACACCTTGAGCGGAACGTATGTCCTCATCGACGACAACAACGGTGCCAAACAACTATCAACCTGGACGCTCAGCCCGTGCGGTCCTGGATGCACCCACGTCGCCAGCAACCACGGTGGAACCGACGACGCGCATTTGACTGCTGGCCAATGGGTCGTAGCGTTCGATGATCGCCCGGAGGCCGTTACTTGTCCGAGTGGCCACATCGCTCGAGGGACGTTCCACTTTTCATTTGACGCGGCAACCCTCGCCGGAAGCGCGTACAGCTCCACTTCCGTCGGGGCTTGTGGCGATCCTCCGATGAACTACCCTCCTTGGGCTTTCCACTTGTCGAAAATCGGTTAACCGAACGCTTACGCGGCAATCGGTTCATGCGTCCGACGCACAACCAGTTCCGTTCGAAGACCGCCTTGCGTTCGGCAGCGAAGAACTCCTCGGAGATGGAGTCTTCATAGTTCACCGGGCCGGTGCTGAGCTCCGGGTAGTCGGGGGTGAACTTGCCGCGGCCGGTGGCGAGGCGCTGCTGAATGCTCGTCACGAGTTGACTCTTCCTCGACGTGGTGGCCGTTTGCGTCTGCCGGGGCGGCCCAAGGCTCTTGGTCCCAGGCCCGATCGAGCGGTGCCATCTCGCCGCCGAACGGAAAGAATGCGCGCTGGGCGTAGGTCTCACGGGCCAGGCCGTGGCCGAGTTCGTCGATGAATGCGCGCTTGAGCGGGTTGGTGAACAGTTGGCGCGAGTAGCGCAGCGTCAGTGGCGGCCGTTTGACCAATTCGCGGGCCAACTCCCAAGCCCGGTCCAGTAATTGGTCCTTGGGCAGGACCTCGTTGACGACGCCGCGAGTTCCAAGTCACCGTCGACGTCGATCACGCCGCGTTCGGCGTAGCGTCGCAGCATGTCGGTGACCGCGCGCTGGCGGCCCGCCCACATCATCGACTCGGCGGACACGTTGAATTCGGGAAACAGCGCGGCCTCATTGAAGGCGATGCGCTTGAGTCGGACGTTCTGTGGATGTGTTGCCCGGGCCAGGGCGGCCCGACCAAGCGCGATGAGCGCAGTCTCGATGTCCTCGTCGTTGACATCCTCGAGGCTGCTGTCGTCTGTGTAACGCGCCAGCGCCCAGGGGATTACGTCGGCGAACAATGCGCGCTTGTCAGGGTAACGGGCGTAGAGCGACCGTTTGGTGATGCCTGCGGCGCGCGCGATGGCTTCCATACTGGCTCCGGCGTAACCCAATTCGACGAAGCGACCGCGGCCTCACGCACGGCGAGGTCGAGTTTCTTCGTCTCAGCCTGGCTGGGCCGTCCGCGCCGTGTGGCCATCAGCCGAATTGTACGGGGGTGTCCCGTAACTGATCCGTCATCGCCGTCACCCAGTTGTCGTGTTTTCCTGCGAGCAACGTACTCGTTCGAACCGCCTCGCGGTGGGTGTTGCCCGAACGCGAAATCGATTGGTGGATAACCATGCAACGGCCTCGAACGCGCTCCGGCCGCATGCTCGGCAACTCTTGACCGGGCGCCATCATGACTGCTAGACATGGGCGACGGGCGGAAACTGAGCGACTGCACAACATCGGGGTTCACGGTAGAAGATCGGAGGAAGCCAATGGCTGGACGAGTCGAGGGCAAAGTCGCCTTCGTGACGGGGGCCGCTCGCGGCCAGGGCCGCAGCCACGCAGTACGCCTGGCGGAGGAGGGCGCCGACATCATCGCCGTCGACATTTGTCAGGGCTTCGATGACTCGCCCGCGCCCGCGGCGACGCCCGAGGACCTGGCCGAGACCGCGGACATGGTCAAGAACCTCGATCGCCGCATCGTCACCGACATCGTCGACGTCCGCGACTACGACGCGTTGAGGGCGGCCGTCGACAACGGCGTCGAGCAACTGGGGCGGCTCGACATCATCGTGGCGAACGCCGGCATCGGCTCCACCGGCATCAAGCTGCACAAGATGAACGAGCCGCTCTGGCAGGAGACCATCGACATCAACCTGTCCGGCGTGTGGAAGACGGTGAAGGCGGGTGTCCCACACCTGCTCGCAGGGGGGCGGGGCGGTTCGATCGTCCTGACGAGCTCAGTTGCCGGGTCGAAGGCCTACCCACAGGTCGGTCACTACGTCGCGGCCAAACACGGTGTCGTGGGGTTGATGCGCAGCTTCGCCGTAGAACTCGGCGAGCACTCGATTCGCGTGAACTCCGTGCATCCCACACATGTCAACACCCCGCTGCTGATGAACGAGACCACCTACCGGCTGTTCCGGCCCGATCTGGAGAATCCGGGGCCCGACGACCTCGCCCCGATCTGCCAGAGCTTCCACGTGCTGCCGATTCCGTGGGTAACCGCCGCCGACATCAGCAACGCGGTGCTGTTTCTGGCGTCCGACGAAGCCCGCTACATCACCGGTGTGTCTCTGCCGGTCGACGCGGGCAGCTGCCTGAAGTAGTTCTGAAATATTTCGGAGACTAGACTTTTCACGAAAGGTCCGGCCAGCAATGTCCATCGTCAACGAGACCGACGTCTACTACGACCCCTATGACGTCAGCATCGTCGCGGAGCCTTATCCGGTCTACGCGCGCCTGGTTGAAGAGGCACCCCTCTACTACAACGAGAAGTACGACTTCTGGGCGTTGTCGCGGTACTCCGATGTTGACAAGGCGCTGACGAATTGGGAGACGTTCTCGAACCGCCGCAGTGACATCCTGGAGCTGGTCAAGTCCAACTTCGACATGCCGCCCGGCGTGATGATGTTCGAGGATCCGCCGACCCACTCGTTATTGCGCGCTGATGTCACGGGTCTTCACGCCGCGCCGCATGGCGGCCATCGAGGACCAGATCCGGGCCTACTGCGTCAGCTGCCTGGATCCCCGAGTCGGCTCGGACGGATTCGACATCATCGCCGTACTCGCCGCGATGATGCCCATGCGCGTCATCGGCATGCTGTTGGGCATCCCCGAGTCGCAACAGGTGGGCTTCCGCGAGCGCAATGACGCCAACCTCCGCACGAAACCCGGTGCGCCGCTGAAGGTTTCGAATGCCGACGCGATAGCCGACGGCCGCATGTATGCCGACTACGTCGAGTGGCGGTCCAAGAACCCCTCCGACGACCTGATGACCGCCCTGCTCAACGTCGAGTTCGAGGACGCGCACGGGGTGACGCGCAAGCTCACCCGCAAGGAGGTGCTGCATTACACCCAGGTGGTGGCGGGCGCGGGCAACGAGACTACGGGCCGGCTAATCGGATGGCTGGCCAAGGTTCTCGCCGAGCATCCCGACCAACGCCGCCAGGTCAATGACGACAGGTCATTGGTGAACCGCGTCATCGACGAGACGCTGCGGTTCGAGCCGACCGGCCCGCACGTCGCACGCTACATGGCGCGTGACTTCCAGGCGTACGGGCAGACAGTACCCGCTGGCAGCGCCATGCTGCTGCTGTTCGGCGCGGCCAACCGCGACCCGCGACGGTATGACCATCCGCACACGTTCGACATCCATCGCAACACCATCGCCCATCTGACGTTCGGCAAGGGCATGCACTACTGCCTTGGCGCCAACCTGGCCCGGCTCGAGGGGCGGGTGGCCGTCGAAGAACTGCTGAACCGCTGGCCCGATTGGGAGATCGACTACAACACCGCCCGGCTTGCCCCGACCTCGACCGTTCGGGGTTGGGAAGTACTGCGGATCCTGCCGCAGCGACATGAGTGAACTGCGGCTCGACCGTTACGGGCGAGGGCACCGACCGTAGCGCTGCCGAGACCACCGCCACCACCACGGTCACGGCCACTGACGCGAGCCACTCAAGAACTGCTCGACCCCCGCCGATAACGGCGGGGGTCGAGCCGGTCAGGCTGTACTCGAACCGATCAGGCCGAGCGGCGGATGCCGCGCGTGCGCCCGATGTCGCCCTTCAGCAGTAGGTCGCGCTCGGATTCCGACAGGCCGCCCCAGACGCCGTAGGGCTCACCGACGCCAAGCGCGTGAGAACGGCATTGCTCGATCACCGGGCACTGGCGGCACATCTCCTTGGCGCGCTGCTCGCGTTGCATGCGGGCCCGGCCACGCTCCCCGTCGGGATGGAAGAACATCGATGAGTCAACCCCGCGGCAAAGGCCTTGCAATTGCCAATTCCAGATGTCGGCGTTGGGGCCAGGTAGCTGCTCCGGCTGTGGCATTGCTTGTTCCCTCTCTGCAAGGCACGCCCATATGAGATCACGTTCGCGAAGCGAGTGTGCGAGTATTTTTGGGGTGGCGTCGCCGATGACTACCCGTCGACAATAGACGTTAGGGCTGACGCCGAAATTCAGTCAATAGCTGCCTTCTTCGAGCAAATATCTAAGCGTTGCGGGTAAATTTACGTTGCGTTCATCTGCAGCGCATTCGAGGAACGGGAACGGTGCTACCGCGACGTGGGTCGATGCGAAAGCTTCCCAGTTCAGGGTCGCATCACGGGGATTGGGCGATTGGCGCCGACGTCCTGCTGTTTAATATCTTGGTAACACAGAAAGCACGAACTGTTTACTACAGATATCGTGCTTATCACAGTGACTCAAACTCGGCACACTTCGACGGTTGAGGCGACGCTTGCCGCTGCCGCCTTCGGAAGCGAGCCGGGCAGCTGGCCGCTACCGTCGGCGACCACGCCACAGCAAACGTGGCTGCGGGCCGTCGCGGCCGGCGGGCAGGGGCGCTACGCCAGTGCTTACCGCGACTTGGCATTGCTGCGTCGAAGCGTTCCGACCGGCCCGTTGATCTCGCTGGGCCTCAGCACACAGGGATCTTTCCTGCGCCAGCTCGGCTGGCACACTCTGGCGCGGCGCTGGGACGGTCGTGCTCTGGCGCTGGCCGGCGGCGATCCCGAGGCCCGTGGCGACGCGCTGATCGGGCTGGCCGCCGACGCGCTGGGCGTCGGCCGCTTTGCCGCAGCGGCGACGTTGCTGACGCGCGTGGACCCGGTGCTGATGCAGCATGCGCCGGTGCCCGACCGGCTCGCGGTGCGCCTGCGGTGGGTGGCCGCTGAGTTGGCGATGGCCTCTGGCGATGGGCCGGGCGCGGCCCGCCATGCCGAGGAAGCCGTCGAGCGGGCGCAGGCCATGGTCGTTTCGTCGGTGCGACACCGGGTCAAAAGCGACGTGGTGCTGGCCGCCGCGTTGTGCAGCGCGGGCAGCATCGAGCGCGCACGCGCGGTCGCCGAGGCCGTATTAGACGCCACCGGCCGGTTGGGGCTGATCCCGCTTCGTTGGGCACTGGCCTGCTTGCTGATCGATATCGGAAGCGTCACGTTTGCGCCACCAGAGCTGTGTGAAATTCGGGATGTCTGCGCAGGCCAGGTGCGGCGCGCCGGTGGAACCTGGCGTTCCGCCTGAAACAGCCTTTCGGCCGTTATGGTCATTTCGTTGGTTAGGTCCTTGATGTGTCCGGTTCGTAACGTTGGAGATACCGCCGTCGATGACAATTCAAGGAGAACGTCTCGACGCTGTGGTTGCGGAGGCCGTGGCAGGAGACCGGAACGCCTTACGGGAGGTGTTGGAGACCATCCGTCCGATTGTCCTGCGCTATTGCCGAGCGCGAGTTGGCACAGTCGAGCGGGGAGGACTGTCAGCGGACGACGTGGCTCAGGAGGTGTGCTTGGCCACCATAACGGCACTGCCGCGCTATCGGGATCGAGGACGCCCGTTCCTGGCCTTCCTGTACGGCATCGCCGCCCACAAGGTGGCTGACGCCCATCGGGCCGCGGGCCGCGATCTTGCCTATCCCGCCGAATCAGTTCCCGAGCGCTGGTCGCGCGACGCCGACCCGGAGCAGAGGGCCATCGAAGCCGATTCGGTCAGTCGGATGAACGAGTTGCTCGAGATCTTGCCCGCCAAGCAGCGCGAGATCTTGATCCTGCGGGTTGTCGTCGGTCTGTCCGCCGAGGAGACCGCCGCCGCCGTCGGCAGCACCACGGGAGCGGTCCGGGTGGCCCAGCATCGTGCGTTGTCACGGCTGAAGTCAGAGATCGTCGCGGCAGGTGACTGTGCCTGAATTCGGTTCTTCACACTCAGACCGACTGGCGTTGGACGAGTTGGCCCGCACCGATCTGCTCCTCGACGCGCTCGCCCAACGTCAGCTGGGTATCAAAGACCCTGACGACGTCGCGCTGGCCGCCTTGCTGGAGGACTGGCGCGACGACTTGAGGTGGCCGCCGGCCAGCGCACTGGTTTCACCGGAAGACGCCGTCGAGGCGCTGCGCACCGGATTAGCGGACCGTAGGCGCGGTCGTCGCGGCCTGGCGGCGATCGGATCGGTGGCCGCGGCGCTGTTGGTCGCAAGTGGGTTTGGTGCTGTGGTGGTCGAGGCCCGTCCCGGAGACGCTTTGTACGGCCTGCACGCGATGTTCTTCGACCAGCGCCGGGTCAATGACGATTCGATCGTGTTGTCCGCCAAAGCCGATTTGGCGAAGGTGCAGCAGATGATCGACCAAGGCCAATGGGACCAAGCCCATAATCAGCTGGCTGAGGTCAGCAGCACCGTGGAGTCTGTGAACGATGGGGACAGCAGACACGACTTGGAGGACCAGGTGAATCTGCTGAACACCAGAGTGCAGACGCGGGATCCGAATGCGACGCTGCCGCGCGCCGCAGGACCAGCTCCGAAAGGCAAGCCGCCGAATCCTCCGGCCGCCTCGACTACTCCGCCGCCGCCCAGCCAATCCGCGAGCCCGTCACCGAGTCCGTCGGCGAGCCCATCAACGACTACGCCGTCTGCGGGTCGGCACCGGCATCACGCGCCGTCGCCCATTCCATCTTCGGATGTGCCCGGCACGACACCCTAGCCACGACGGGATCGTCACCTCGGCAGGTTTGCCCGGCGGCTCGCGAGGTATTTGCAGGGCAAGCATCGTGCCCGTGCTGGCAACCCCGCAAGCTGAACCTGTCGACAGCGACCACTTACGGAGTTGAGGGCGCACCGGGTGGTGTACCGGGACCAGACGGCGGGCCGTTCGGCGAAAGCGGTGAAGGCGGCGACTGATGTGAACAGTCGGGTTCGTAGATCCATGCTCCTCCCACCCGTGTCACGGTTATCCTGCACGTCAGCGGCAGCACGGTAGGTGCATCAGCTGGAGCAATCAGAGCCGCCATCATCCCGGTGACTATCGTTGGGCGAATTAGACGGGAGACCAACTTCAACGCGACCCTGCCCGGCGATCGGCGGATCCTGGGTCGTCTGGCGATCGGGTCGGCCATGGCGGCGGCCATTTTGTGTTTCTGCTCTCTGGAAAGCTGATTTCCGCAAGTCTGAACTAGGCCGTGACTAGGCGCGACTTGAAGGAACGCCATTGCTTCGGCTACGGCGGAAAACCAACCCAAAGCTCCGGCACCGCGTGGTAGCTCTCTGAGGCGCTCAGTAGCGGCGGTGATATCCGTCGGCGTCTGACGTCGCTTCATTGAGCGAGGCGTCGGCATATCCCCGGCAGTAATCCCAGGTGACGTAGGCCTCGGGTTCGGGGTCGTAGGCAGGTTCGTGCGGGCGGACGGTGCCGTCTATCAGCAGTTGCAGCAGGTTGGCGCGCAACATGTCCCAGTCGTGATAGTGGTCTTGCTGGCACTCGTCGCAACACACCACAAGTCCGCGAATTCCCTTGTGCGCCAACAGCGCCTCGTAGACAGCGAGATCGGCCAAGTCAGCCTCGACCGCCAACCGCTCTTGCTGATCCAGCGGCTGGCCCGGTTCAACGGCGTCCAGCGCTGCCGACGGGTCACAGGGGTCGTCGGCGAAGGGGTCGGGTGGCAAACCCGGCGGGAGGTGGTCGCGCACGCCTCTAGCCTACGCAAGCGGGCAGTCATAACGCCAGCGCGAAGCTCCCGCCGTTCGGTATGCGCGGCACGCCAGGCGAGACTCAGTCCAACAGGATCCGGTTGCACGCCCCACTGGCGCCTGTCCGCGGCGTCGTTACCCGGTCCGGTTCGATCGCCCGGCTCTACCTCGCGCCGATCCACGGCGCGCCCGGACGTGGCGAGTCACCGAGGGCGCGCGAGCCGATAGAATAGGTTTCTCACTCCGCATGCGTATGGAGGGCCCCACCGATGTCCCGTGGCATGTCCCACCTGGAAGATACTTCCGACCTGGTCGGCAGTCCCTACATGCGCGACGCTCCTATTTCAGGCCTGCCGGACGACCCGATGCCGACCGGGGGCGATAACCCGCACAAAGTGGCAATGCTGGGGCTGACCTTTGACGACGTCTTGCTGTTGCCCGCGGCTTCCGATGTGGTGCCCGCCACCGCGGACACCTCCAGCCAGCTCACCAAGAAAATCAGGCTCAGGGTGCCACTGGTCAGCTCGGCAATGGACACCGTCACGGAGTCGCGGATGGCCATCGCGATGGCCCGGGCGGGCGGCATGGGCGTGTTGCACCGCAACCTGCCTGTTGCCGAGCAGGCCGGCCAGGTCGAGATGGTGAAGCGGTCCGAGGCCGGCATGGTCACCGATCCGGTCACCTGCCGGCCGGACAATACGTTGGCGCAGGTCGACGCGCTGTGCGCGCGGTTCCGGATCTCCGGGTTGCCCGTGGTCAACGATTCCGGTGCGTTGGTCGGCATCATCACCAACCGCGATATGCGGTTTGAGGTTGACCAGTCCAGACCGGTCTCCGAGGTGATGACCAAAGCCCCGCTGATCACCGCCCAGGAGGGCGTGAGCGCCGACGCGGCACTGGGGTTGCTGCGCCGAAACAAAATCGAGAAACTGCCCGTCGTCGACGGTCACGGCCGGCTGACCGGGTTGATCACCGTCAAAGACTTCGTCAAGACCGAGCAGCACCCACTGGCCACCAAGGACAGCGACGGCCGGCTGCTGGTGGGCGCGGCTGTCGGCGTGGGCGGCGACGCCTGGGTCCGCGCGATGATGCTGGTCGATGCGGGGGTTGACGTGCTGATCGTCGACACCGCGCACGCGCACAACCGGCTGGTGCTCGATATGGTCGGCAAACTCAAAGCCGAAGGCGGCGACCGGGTCGAGGTGATCGGCGGCAATGTCGCCACCAGGTCCGCGGCCGCGGCCCTAGTTGAGGCCGGTGCCGACGCGGTGAAGGTGGGTGTGGGTCCGGGGTCGATTTGCACCACCCGGGTTGTGGCCGGCGTCGGGGCGCCACAGATCACGGCGATCCTGGAGGCTGTCGCGGTGTGTGGACCGGCGGGAGTGCCGGTCATCGCCGACGGTGGACTGCAGTACTCCGGCGATATCGCCAAGGCGCTGGCCGCCGGCGCGTCGACGGCCATGCTGGGCTCGCTGCTGGCCGGCACCGCCGAGGCGCCCGGTGAGCTGATCTTCGTCAACGGCAAGCAGTTCAAGAGCTATCGCGGCATGGGGTCGCTGGGCGCCATGCAGGGCCGGGGTGGGGCGAAGTCGTACTCCAAAGACCGCTACTTCGCCGACGACGCGCTCTCGGAGGACAAGTTGGTACCCGAAGGGATAGAGGGCAGGGTGCCGTTCCGCGGTCCGCTGTCGTCGGTGATCCACCAGCTGACCGGGGGTCTGCGGGCCGCGATGGGTTACACCGGCTCGCCTACCATCGAGGTGTTGCAGCAGGCGCAGTTCGTCCGGATCACCTCGGCCGGCCTCAAAGAGAGCCACCCGCACGACGTCGCGATGACCGTCGAGGCGCCCAACTATTACGCGCGCTGAGGCCGGCATGGTCGAGATCGGGATGGGCCGCGCTGCCCGTCGCACCTACGAGCTCAGCGAAATCGGCATCGTGCCGTCGCGACGCACCCGCTCGTCACAGGACGTGTCAACGGCGTGGCAGCTGGATGCCTACCGGTTCGAGATCCCCGTGCTGGCCCACCCGACCGATGCTTTGGTATCGCCGGAGTTCGCGATCGAGCTGGGCCGGCTCGGTGGGTTGGGCGTGCTCAATGGCGAGGGACTGGTCGGCCGGCATGCCGATGTCGAGGCCAAGATCGCGCAGCTGGTCGAGGCCGCCGAAAAGGAGCCCGAACCCTCGGTGTCGATCCGGCTGCTGCAGGAGCTGCACGCCGCACCGCTGAACCCAGACCTGCTGGGCGCCGCGGTCGCCCGTATCCGCGAGGCGGGCGTGACCACCGCGGTCCGCGTCAGCCCGCAAAACGCCCAGGCACTGACGCCGGTGCTGCTTGCGGCCGGTATCGACTTGCTTGTCATCCAGGGCACGATCGTCTCGGCTGAGCGGGTAGCCAGCGACGGCGAGCCGCTGAACCTGAAGACCTTCATCTCTGAGCTCGATGTTCCGGTGGTTGCCGGCGGCGTGCAGGACCACCGCACCGCGCTGCATCTGATGCGCACCGGCGCCGCCGGGGTCATCGTCGGCTACGGCTCCACCAGGGGAGTGACCACCACCGACGAGGTGTTGGGCATCAGCGTCCCGATGGCCACGGCGATCGCCGACGCGGCCGCCGCGCGCCGCGAATACCTCGACGAAACCGGCGGCCGCTATGTGCATGTGCTGGCCGACGGCGACATCCACACCTCCGGCGAGCTGGCCAAAGCGATCGCCTGCGGTGCCGATGCGGTGATGCTGGGCACGCCGCTGGCCGAGGCCGCCGAGGCGCTCGGCGAAGGATGGTTCTGGCCGACCGCGGCCGCACACCCGTCGTTGCCGCGCGGGGCATTGCTGCAGATCGCCGTCGGTGAGCGCCCGCCGCTGGAGCAGGTTCTGAACGGGCCGTCCAACGACCCGTTCGGCAGCCTCAATCTGGTGGGTGGTCTGCGCCGATCGATGGCCAAGGCCGGCTATTGTGACCTCAAGGAATTTCAGAAGGTCGGTCTGACCGTAGGCAGCTGACGCCCACCTCGCGAGCAGACGCAGAATCGCACCTCTGCCGTGCAGTTTGTGCGATTCTGCGTCTGCTCGCCGTAGGCTGGTGCGATGAAGCCGGATTACGACGTCCTGATCATCGGTTCGGGTTTCGGCGGCAGCGTCAGCGCGCTACGGCTGACCGAAAAGGGCTACCGGGTAGGCGTGTTGGAGGCCGGCCGCCGCTTCTCCGACGAGGAGTTCGCCAAGACGTCCTGGGATCTGCGCAAGTTCCTGTGGGCGCCCAAGCTGGGTTGCTACGGCATCCAACGAATCCACCCGCTGCGCAACGTCATGATTTTGGCCGGTGCCGGCGTGGGCGGTGGGTCGCTGAACTATGCCAACACGCTGTACGTGCCGCCGGAGCCGTTCTTCAAAGACCAGCAGTGGTCGCACATCACCGACTGGCGAGCCGAGCTGACACCGCACTACGAGCAGGCGGAGCGGATGCTGGGCGTGGTGTCCAACCCGACCTTCACCGACGCCGACCGCCTCGTCAAGGACGTCGCCGACGAGATGGGGTGCGGCGACACCTGGGTGCCGACACCGGTCGGGGTGTTTTTCGGTCCCGACGGCACCAAGACACCAGGCAAGACCGTGCCCGACCCGTATTTCGGCGGCGCGGGACCGGCGCGCACCGGCTGCCTGGAATGCGGCTGCTGTATGACGGGCTGCCGCTTCGGCGCCAAGAACACTCTGGTGAAGAACTACCTCGGCCTCGCGGAATCAGCAGGCGCACAAGTGATTCCGATGACAACGGTGAAGGGCTTCGAGCAGCGGTCCGACGGGTTGTGGGAGGTCCGCACCGTTCGCACCGGCAGTTGGCTGCGCAGAGACAGGCGCACGTACACCGCCGCCCACCTGATCCTGGCCGCGGGCACCTGGGGAACCCAGCATCTGCTATTCAAGATGCGTGACAAAGGCAAGTTGCCCCGGCTGTCGGAGCGCGTGGGTGTATTGACACGGACCAACTCCGAATCGATCGTGGGTGCCGCGACGTTGGAGGTTTCGCCCGATCTGGACTTGACCCACGGGGTGGCGATCACGTCGTCGATTCATCCGACGTCGGACACGCACATCGAGCCCGTCCGCTACGGCAAAGGTTCTAACGCGATGGGGCTGCTGCAGACCCTGATGACCGACGGCGCCGGCCCCGACGGCACCGATGTGCCGCGGTGGAAGCAGCTGCTGCAACAAGGTGGCGAAGACCCGCGCGCCATACTTCGGATGATCAATGTCCGCCAGTGGAGCGAACGCACGGTCATCGCGCTGGTGATGCAACACCTCGACAACTCGATCACTACCTTCACCAAACGCGGGAAGCTGGGCATCCGCCGGTACTCCAGCAAACAGGGACACGGCGAGCCGAACCCGACGTGGATCCCGGTCGGCAACCAGGTCACCCGGCGCATCGCGGAAAAGATCGACGGCGTGGCCGGTGGCACCTGGGGCGAGCTGTTCAACATTCCGCTCACCGCGCACTTCCTCGGCGGGGCGGCGATCGGCGACAGCCCCGAACACGGCGTCATCGATCCCTATCACCGGGTCTACGGCTATCCGACGCTGTCCGTCGTGGACGGAGCCGCGATCTCGGCGAACCTGGGTGTCAACCCGTCGCTGTCCATCGCCGCGCAAGCCGAGCGAGCTGCCGCACTGTGGCCGAACAAGGGCGAAAACGATCAGCGGCCACTGCAAGGCGACACGTACCGCCGGCTGGAACCGATCGCTCCGGAGCACCCGGTGGTGCCCGCCGACGCGCCGGGCGCGTTGCGGTGGCTGCCGACCAATCCGGTCAGCAGCGCCGGCTAGCTCGCGATTGCTTCCAGCGGCGCGCCGTTCACCACCCGGCTGCGCTCCCCATGCACGTTGACGGGCACATCGCCCATCAAGGTGACCCGATGCATCAGGCGCGGTTGGCTGTCGTAGTCGTCGATCGCCCGGTGCTGCGTTGCCCGGTTGTCCCAGATGGCAACGTCACCCTGTTCCCAGTTCCAACGAATAGTGTTCTCGGGCGTGGTGATTCGTCGCTGCAACAATTCGTGCAGCACGTTTGACTCGTGACTGTCCAGGCCGACGAAGTTGCGCACGAAATCTCCGGCAAGCAGGGTCCGCTCGCCGGTCTCCGGGTGCACCCGCACCACGGGATGTTCGGTCCGGAAGTCGGCCTTCTCGAACGCTTGCCGGAACGCGCGCTGCGCATCGGTCAGTGCCGCGGCTGTTTCAGTAGTCACGTAGTCGAAGCGGTTGGTGTGCAGTGCCCACAGGTTCTCGACGAGGTACTTGAGCGGTTCGGGCAGCTCCGCGTACGCCGCCGCCGTAGAGGCCCACAGCGTCGACCCGCCGTAGCTGGGCAGGGTGATCGCGCGCAGGATCGAGGCCGCCGGGTAGTTCGCGGCGAACGTGACGTCGGTGTGCCAGCGCGTTGCCTTGCCGTATTCGGAGTTGATCGGCGTGATGATCGGTGTGTTCTTGGCGGCGAGGACAGAAGCGGCCGGGTGGCCGATCGGCGTGCCCAGCAACCCGGCGAACGCGAGCTGTTGTTGGTCATCGAGGTGGTTTTGGCCGCGGAAGAAGATCACCTTGTGGGCCAACAGCGCCTGGTGGATCTCCTCGACCGTGGCCGGGTCGAGGTCGCCGCCGAGGCGTACCCCGTCGACTCGGGCACCGATCCGGCTACCCAGCTTGGTAACGGCTACCGCGTGTGTCATTTCTGTCGTCCTTTTTGAAATAAAAAACCAGTGTATCCAGTTGACTACACCGTAGTGTATACGCATGACTACAGGGTCGGCAAGTATTGCACGTCGCAAGATTCCCACCGGGCGCGAAGAGGTGGTCGCGGCGATCTTGGAGGCCGCTACCGACCTGTTCGCCGAGCGCGGTCCGGCCGCAACCTCGATCCGCGACATCGCCGCCCGATCGAAGGTCAACCACGGATTGGTGTTTCGGCACTTCGGTACTAAGGACCAGCTGGTCGGCGCCGTGCTCGATCACCTGGGTGCAACGACGACCGGCTTGCTGCAGACCGACCCATCGGCCGCGGAGGCCGAACAGGCGATGGACCGGCATATGCGGGTGATGGCCCGCACATTGCTCGACGGCTACCCGGCCGGGAAGTTGCAGACGCGGTTTCCAGGTGCCTCGCAGTTGTTCGATTACGTCCGCCCGGGCCACGACGACGACCGCAGCGCGCGCCTCGCCGTCGCCAATGCCCTTGCGCTGCAGTTCGGCTGGCGGCTGTTCGCGCCTTTCCTACGCTCGGCGTCCGGTCTGGACGAGCTGACCGACGTTGAACTCAAAGAGGTATTGGGCGCGGAGATCGCCAGGATCGTCGAGCCGCACTGACGTACCCCGACGTCACCGGGCCCCGCCGCCCCGCCGGTGTAGGGGCTCCCGGCCCGGCGGCTGAGGCGGTGGCGGGAGTAGTGCTTTGCGGCGGCGTACTGCAAGGGTCGTCGGCGACGCCGTCTTCAGCGTGAGCTCTTCACCCGCGTGCCGGATGACCAGCTCACCATCGGACCCGTCGCTCAGGGTGTAAGTGACATCGGAGTGGTTGGCGTCGACAATGAGCCGGAAATCTCGCCACCGCAGCCGGAATCGCAACCGCGTAATGCCATCGGGCAGTGCCGGATCGATGTCCAGGATGCCCTCGTCGTCGCGCAGGCCGCCGAAGCCTCCGACTATCGCCGTCCAGGCGCCGGCAAGCGAGGCCATGTGCAGCCCGTCGCGGGTGTTCGCGTGCAGATCGCGCAGGTCGATCAGCGCGGCCTCATAGGCATAGTCATGGGCCAGCTCGAGATGCCCGACCTCGGCGCACATCACCGCCTGAGTGCAGGCCGACAGCGACGAGTCGCGCACCATGCGCCGCTCGTAGTAGTCCACGTTGCGGGCCTTCTGTTCGGGCGTGAACGCGTGACTCTGCCATTGCATCGCCAGCACCAGGTCGGCCTGCTTGATCACTTGCGCGGGGTAGAGCCGCACGTAAGCCTCGTGCAGTAGCAACGGGTAGGTCGTGTTGGCTTCAAAATCCCACTCCGCGAACTTGGTGAAGCCTTCACACTGCTGATGGACACCCAGCTCCTCATCGTAGGGAATGTTCACTGCGTCGGCTGCGTCGCGCCAGGCGGCCGTCTCTTCGGTAGTGACACCCATCGCTTCGGCCGCCTCGGAGTGGCGGACGCAGGCATCGGCGGCAGTGCGCAGATTGTGTGCCGCCATCAAGTTTGTGAACACGTTGTCGCGAACGATCGCCGTGTACTCGTCGGGGCCGGTGACCCCGTCGAGGTGCCAGACCCCGTGCCGGTCGTGGTGCCCGAGCGAGAGCCACAGCCGGGCGGTCTCGATCAGCACGGTAAGGCCGCATTCCGCTTCCAGCGAGTGGTCTCCGGTGACGACGCGGTACCGCTCGAATGCCATCGCGATGTCGGCGTTGATGTGAAACGCCGCCGTGCCGGCCGGCCAGTAGGCCGAGCACTCCTGCCCGCGGATGGTTCGCCAGGGAAAGCTGACACCTTTGAGGCCGAGTTCGGCTGCCCGGTCCCTGGCCATGTCCATTGTCGACGCCCGCCACCGCAGCGCGTCGGCGACCGCGTGCGGCAGGGTGTAGGTGAGCACGGGGAGCACATAACCTTCGGTGTCCCAGAAGGCGTGGCCGTCGTAGCCAGTTCCGGTGAGCCCCTTGCTGGGGATCGCGCGGCGCTCGGCGCGTGCGCTGGCCTGTATCAGGTGGAACAGCCCGAACCGCACCGCTTGTTGGGATTCCGGGTCGCCTTCCACCTCGACGTCGGCGTTGTCCCAGAAGTCGTCGAGGTACTCCCGTTGGGACTGCAGCAGTCCCTCCCACCCGCTGTAGCGGGCGCCGTGCAGTGCGGCGGCGACCTGGTCGCGCAGTGCCGGCCGGGAGCGCTGGCTGGACCAGCCATACGCCAGGTATTTGACGATGCGCAGCTTCTGTCCGGGACGCAGCCCGCAGATCACGGTGGTCCGCGCCAGGTCGGCACGTGCGTCGGAGGTGACTTCGACTCGCCCGGGAACCTCGACCTCGTGATCCATCCCCGCGGCCATCATCAGCGCGCTGGCCCGGGTCCGGTGCATCAGAAATGCTCCGCGCTCGATGATTTCGTGCTCGACGGCCTCTAGCGGATTGTCCAGGATGGCTGACACCCGGGGGTCTCCCGAGGTGGTCGGTTGGTCCTCATTGGTGACCAGTTCGGACTGTACGGTCACGCGGACGAATTCCTCGACTGCCTCGACTACGTACTCAATGGCGGCGACACCGCGGTGGGACAGCGACACCAGCCGGGTGGACACCACTTTGACTTGCTTGCCCACCGGGGATTTCCAATGTGCGCGCCGAGTCAGCGTGCCTGCGCGCAGGTCGAGGACGCGCTCGTGGGAGATCAGTTCGCCGTACCGGACGTCGAACGGCTCGTCCTCGACGAACAGGCGAATGATCTTGCCGTTGGTGACGTCGACGACGGTCTGGCCGGCCTCCGGGTAACCGTATCCGGCCTCGGCGTAGGGCAGCGGCCGGATTTCATAGAAGGAGTTCAGATAGGTGCCCGGCAGGCCGTACGGCTCGCCCTCGTCGAGGTTACCGCGCAACCCGATGTGCCCGTTGGACAAGGCGAACAGGGATTCTGACTGGGCAATCAGATTCAGATCGAGCCGCGTCTCGCGGACCTGCCACGGTTCAACGGGGAAGGCTTCCTGGGTGATCATGACTTTTCCTCGTGATCATGACTCAGCAATTCGGCGAGATCGGTGACTACCACGTCGGCGCCGTTGCGGCGCAAATCTTCTGCTTGACCCACACGGTCGACGCCCACCACGAAGCCGAAGTTACCGGCACGGCCCGCCGCCACGCCAGATAATGCGTCTTCGAATACGGCCGCCGTGTCGGGAGGGACGTCGAGCAACTGGGCCCCCCGCAGGTACGAATCGGGGGCCGGCTTGCCGGCAATGTGCTCCTCGCGCAGCGTCACCCCGTCCACCCGCTGCTGGACGAAGTGCTCGAGGCCGGTGATCTGCAGCACCTCGCGAGTGTTGGCGCTCGAGGACACTACGGCGATACCGAGACCCGCGGCCGAGGCCGCCTCCAGATAGCGCCGCGACCCGTCGAACACCTCGACGCCGTCTTCGTCGAGGACTTTTTGGAACATCTCATTCTTGCGGTTGCCCAGGCCATATATCGTCTCGGCGTCGCGGGGGTCGTCGGGACTGCCGTCGGGCAGTTTGATTCCCCGACTGTCCAGAAATGACCGGACCCCGTCTTCTCGCTTCTTGCCGTCCACGTATTTCCGGTAGTCCGCGGCCGCATCGAAAGGGACGAACTTTTCTCCCGTGCGCTCGGCCCGTTGGGATAGGTAGGCGTCGAACATGGCCTTCCAGGCCTTGGTATGCACGCTGGCGGTATCGGTGAGGACACCGTCAAGGTCGAACAGGCAGGCACGCACCTTCTCTGGCAGACCCAGCACAGCGGATCCTCACTATTGGAGTAGTTGGGCGATACCACTTCACCATGCTTGCCCGTGTGTTGCCAGCGATCTCAGGCGTCTGCATCATTGCGGTTTCGCGAGGTGCCGGACCGGCAGCCAGCATGCCGCCAATGGGACTGTGGTGATCAATCCAAGCGCGAGTACTCCCTCTATGTGTTGGTGCTGGTCACCCATGGTGACGGCCATGATGAGCATGGCACCGAA
>Ga0209448_10000102_pt1 | contig 30160 bp, 20 predicted proteins | sample BogFormECP14_OM2_FD_188245 | JGI IMG/M metagenome (GOLD analysis project Ga0209448, IMG submission 188245) | Bog forest soil microbial communities from Calvert Island, British Columbia, Canada - ECP14_OM2 (SPAdes) (version 2) | ecosystem: Environmental > Aquatic > Freshwater > Wetlands > Bog ... | reverse complement strand
TCTCTTCCTTGATGTATGCCAGAAATCGAAAAATATTAAAGCTGGCGGCCCAGGCAATGGCGCCGAGTACGATTACCACAAAGAGCACGGAGGTGAGCCAGAATGTTCCGATGAGCTTGACGAGCGGACCGAGTGAGGCCAGTCCGAACTTGCCCACCGTGTACGCCATGGCGCCGAAAGCTCCAACTGGCGCGAATCTCATCAAAATCCGCGTCACATCGAACACGACATGAGTCACGGATTCGATGAGGTCGACCAGTGGCTTGGCTCGTGCCCCGGCGGCCGACAACGCAAACCCGAACAGTAAGGCCACGAAAACAACTTCCAGAATGTCGCCCTTGGCGAAGGCGTCGAACACCGTCGTCGGGATGATGTGGATCAAAAATTCAGTGACGTTTTGCGCTTTGGCCTGGCCGGCATAATCGGCGACGGCCTTGGCGTCGAGAGTGGCGACGTTGACGTTAAAGCCGCTGCCTGGGCGCACGACATTGCCCACCAGGAGCCCGATCAGGAGCGCAATGGTAGAAACGACTTCGAAGTAAATGAGCGCCATGCCACCGAGGCGGCCAACCTTCTTCAGGTTCTCCATGCCGGCGATTCCGCTGACCACAGTGCAGAAGATGATCAGCGTAATGATCATCGAAATCACGCGGATGAAAGCATCGCCCAGCGGCTTCATGGCGACCGCGCGAGCAGGATCCACGTAGCCGAGCACAATGGCCAGGGCAATCGCCACCAGCACCTGCACCCAGAGTTCGCGGTAGAAGGGCGGTTTGCTGGACGCCGCCTCGGCATTTACGGGACCCGCCTGCGCGGGTGTAAGGGTCTCCATCGTTGGCCGTCTATCCTTAATGAGTAATTAGTTTCTCGTCGTTAATTCGGAGTCGGTTCCAGCGTGCGTACCAGCCACGGAATGATCACCTGCTTGAAGATGACCGGGTCGGGCCACACTTTGACCTGCCGCCCGAGATGACCGCCCGCCGGATTGATCCATGCCGTTTTCGGCGTATCGCCCTTGCTGAGGAGCAGGTAGATGTCGGAGATTGGAACCTGCGTGTCGAGCACTCCGGCGAGAATGAGCATGGGCGCCATCGGCTTGCCCAGCAGTCCTTGTTTGACGAGCGACATCTTTGGCAGGACTTCCGCCATCTCGTCCACCGTTTTCACGTTATCGAAAATCGCCATCAGTGCCGGGATCTGATCGAAGAGATATTCGCGGTTACCGATCAAGGAATTCATCAGAAAGTCTTTTTGAAAAAATGTGTCAGTCGGCGGTGATTGCGCGCTCGCTCCGCGCAAGCGCGCATGCTCTACGATGGCCATCTTCGTTGCCCAATACGCACCCCAACTCACGCCGTGCATGGCGACTCGGTTCTTATCGATCTCGGGCCGGGTGGCAATGTAATCGAGCACGCGCGAGAGCATGCGCTCGGCATTTTCACTGACTTTGATGGGACACTGCCCCGTGCCCGGACCATCCACGGCAAGGAATCCAACGCCGAACGGCAGGATCGCGCTGAAACTCTCAGACAAATCTTCTTTGCGGCTGTCCAGTCCATTCACGGCGAGCACGAGCGGCACCGGCCCGTTCGCATTCTTCGGCAAGCGCAGGTAGCCGATGATTTCTTTTCCTTCGAAGGGAATTTTCACGATCTCGAGCGGCGGATCCCAGAAGCGCGCGTGCGCCAGGAAAGCCTCGATGGCTTTTTCATACGACCGCTGCTTGCCTGGAGAGGCAGGAATGGGCCAGCGTCCAAAAGAGTAAAGCCGCCACGCGCGGATGTAGTCGGCATTCGCCTTAATCGGATCTGTCTTCTCCAGCGCCTTGGCTTCATTCATGTAGCGATCGGCCACTCCCATAAAACCCGCGGCCCACTCGTCTTTGTCGCGAGTATGGATGGAGGCGAAGGCCTCTTTCACGTCGCCCGGATCGAGTCCGATGAGCGGATACATTCCGTTCTCAGCGCGATGAATCGCCTCGGTTTTGATCTCATCGAGCGTGCGTTCGGCGCGCTGCTGCGAGAAGGAAGGAATGCTCAGCAAAATCAGAGCCAGAGTGATTGCTAACGAGAAACGCGACGAAGTTGTCAGTGGTGCGGGTTGATGATGCCGTAATAGCGTTGACACGGGATAAATTCCTTTCCAGTTGCAAAAAGATGGGGCCGGAGGGACGTCCGACCCCGATTTGCGAAAATTCGGGCGATCAGAAAGTAAGCTTCAGACCCAGTTGAACCGAACGCGGGCCTCCCGAACCCACGGCCGGGTTTGCAGCCGCTATATCGGGAGTGGCGCATCCGCAACCGAAGCCACCCGCGGAAGGGTCATTGAGACCGAAACCATTCTGGCCGCCGTATGGATTAGCGAAGTTGGGATGATTGAAGATGTTGAAGAACTCAGCCCGGAACTGGGCGCGGAAGCGCTCGCCAAAATGCCAGTTCTTCGCAACCGAGAAGTCCAGGTTTCTAAAACCAGAATCGGGGAAGGTATTGCGGCCCATGTTGCCGAAGGTCCCCAACGGCGGAGGAATCATGATCGAATTGCCGCTCTGGTAGCAACCGTGGAAGGCCAATGATTCCGTTGCCGCGCCAGGGGAGTTTCCATCGAGCGCGAGTGCCTTTGCGTTGCACGCGTTATCGCTTGTCGGTTGGGATGGAGCGTTGGTCCCGGGAAAGAACGGAATGCCTGTAGGAGTCGACTTGAAATCGTCCGGATTCCCATAAAAACTCCACCGGATGGGGGTATTGGCGGGAGGACTGACTGGGAGCGGACCGATGCCAGCCGCATCGGTTCCCTCATCCATCGGTCCCCAGTGTTGCGGACTTTGCAGGGTTACGATGGAGTTGAGCTCCCAGCCTTCAAGGGTCTGAGCGTAGCCCTTCCTGCCAGGAATGGCGTAGGTGAGCGAAAGCGTGAAGCGCTGGCGAACATCGAAGTCGCTGTTCGCGTATTCGGCGCCCGGGTTATAAGCGTTCTGCGGAAGTCCGGATCCGTAACCGAAATCCCAGTTTGCACCCACGTCATCGAGAGAGTGTGACCACGTGTAACCGGCTACCATGCTCAGGCCATGAAAATTTCTGGAGTTCAGCGTCACTTGCAGACCGTTGTAATTGGACCGATAGACGTTCGCCATGTTGAAGATGTTACTTAGATATGGAAACTGGGTGAATGGCCCCACCTCGGCCGCGACCTGGCAAGGCGCACCGTTGTTGAGGGTGTTATTGACGTCGTACACAGGTGGTCCGCCTGGCGTCTGATTCGGTATGAGATTTGCGTTGCAGGTGGCGATGTTCGTTTGCGGCCAGCCCGATCCTACCTTGGGCTGGTTAATGTCGCGAATGCCGGTCAAATTCTCACCGTGGTTCCCGACATAAGCCAATTCCAGTGTGAGGTTGGGCGTAAACGCGTGCTGCACACTTAGGGTCCAGTTCCAGACATAGGGCGTGGTCAGATTGCGGTCCACGGTCATGATGGGACATGGGCTGTTGAAACAATTGACTGTCGGGCTGCCGTAGAGTGGGCCCTGGTCCCAAGGCGCAGTATTGCCGCCGAGAAACACGGAAGTATTTCCAGTGGTAATCGTGCCGCCGGGAACGATCCCAGCAGTCGGAACACTGCCCGGTCCAAAGGCATTGTTGAAGGCGATGAACGACTGCCAGTTCACGGTTTCGTAAGTCAGTCCGCCGCCGCCGCGGATCACCGTCTGTCCCTTCCCAAATACATCCCACGCAAAACCCATACGTGGGCCGAAGTTGGCGTGATCGGAGTTATATAGGCTTGGGATCTGATTAGTGCCCGTTTTCACCTGCACTAAGCCCACGTTCGGGTCAAAATTTCCGAGCAGATTGTGTTCTTCCTGTGGAACCGAGCTAAATTCGTAACGCACGCCGAAATTCACCGTCAGGGTCTTGCTCGCGCGCCAGTCGTCCTGAACAAAGCCCGAATACGCCCAATTGTGCAGGTGCAAAGTGGGATTGCCCACCGTCACGGTGGCGCTGACCGGATAGCCTGCGAAAAAATCCTCCAGCGCTGTTGTGTTGAGAGTCTGCCCGGGACTCGCGGGGTTGGGAGTAAAGCCGCCGAGGAATTTGATACTTCCCCTCGCATTCCCGTAGGCTGCATTGGTGACCTGGTTGTAATGCAGTTCGCCGCCGAACTTGATGGAGTGTTTGCCGGCGGTGTAAGAAACGTGATCTATGAACTGCGTGATGGAGTCAGGTCCCTGGAATTTGGGCCATTTGAAGCCACCCAGTCCAGGGATGAACGCGCCGGCAAACCCGATGCGCGGCAGTCCGCCCGTGTTTGGACCCGAGACGCCGGTGTCGAGTCCGTAACTGGTCGCGGGCGTGTTGAGATCGCCCGGCAATGTCGGCTGGTAGAGGCGGTTATATCCGAAGCGCGCTTCGTTCACCCAACGCGGACTGGGTGTCCACACCCAGCTTCCGCCAGCCACCTGGGCCCGCGTATGAATATCCGACCGCCACTTCGATTGCAACTCGGGAAAGTCTTCGACGGTTCCTGTGTTGTTCCCAAAGAAGTACATCCCGCTGATGCGGCTATTTTGATTGACGTTGGCATCCACTTTGCCGAGCACATTGTAAATCGTGACGTCGTTGGGGAATCCATTCGGGATCGTGGTGCTCTGAGTGTTGTTCGTGGGGAAGCCAGTTCCGTTGCACGTAACCGCACCACTTCCCGAAACTGCGCACCCCGAGATATTCAAGCTGGCGGCGCTGATCGTTACCCCTTGATCCTGAAGATCCGTTATCGCGTCGGTGATGCTGTTGCCGCAGTCGCCGGTTACGGCTGCGCTAAGGCAGTTGCCGGCGTTGGTCAGCGATGCTGGCATAAATGGGCTGGTGACGCCGCCGTAAGAGTTTCCCACGTCATAGATCTGACCTTCGTAGGCTCCGAAGAAAAAGACCTTGTCCTTAACGATCGGTCCGCCGACGCTGCCGCCGTATTGTTCCAGCGTTCTTGCGAGCTTCGCGTTGGGCACGGTGTTGAAAAAGTTCCGGGCGTCCATTACGCCGTCGCGCCCGAACGCGAACGCGGTGCCGTGAATCTTGTTGGTGCCGGACTTGAGACCAACGTTAACCACTGCCCCCGGCTTCCACCCGAATTCCGCCGGTGGAAGTTCTTCCACGTTAAATTCCTGAATCGAGTCGATGGGGAGAATGGTAGCCGAATCGCCAGCGATACCAGCGCCGTTGATGATCGCTTGGCCGGAGTAGGGTTCGCTGTTGAACAAGCCCTCGATGAAGTAGGCGTTGTCTTCGGCGCGCAGTCCGTTCGTGCTCGTCGTCGAGAATCCGCCGCCGGGGTAGCGGATGACACCGGGACGCAACTGGAGCAGGTTCTCGTAATTGCGGCCATTCAAGGGCAGATCATTAATCTCGGCGTTGCTCAGCGTGCCGCCCAACGTGGAGGAGGTAGTGTTGACCAGCGCAATCTCATCGGTCACCACCACGGTCTCGGAAACCTGTCCGGTCGGGAGCGTGATGTCGACGCGCACGTCCTGCGCAACTTCCACGACAATGTTTACGCGCTCCACGGTTTTGAAACCCTTTGCCTCCGCACGAACTTTGTAAACTCCGGGCTGTAACTCCGGGGCGGCGTAGGTTCCAGAGGCATCCGTGGCCACGGCGCGAGTGGTCCCGCGCTGAACATCGACGATGACTACAGCGGCTCCAGCCACAGCGGCGCCTGACTGATCGCTGACGGTCCCCTGGATGCGGCCGGATGTGGTCTGAGAGATGACGGGAACAGCCAGGGCGAGCACCAGGCAGACGATGCCCAATATCCGAATGCCATTCGACGGAGAATGCATTACAACCTCCAAGTCCTAAACAGGATGGAAGAATTTTGGCCGCACACCTCGCGACCGGCTCGGTCTGAAAGTCTAAAATCCAGCGATTTGAACATATAGCCTTGACGTGGCTTACCCGTCAAGTAGTATTGTGGTTCGACCACAAGACAGCTGCCCGTCCGAGGCGGTCAGGGGAAGCGGAAAATGGTCGTAGCTGCCAAACGAAGGGGAACAAATCAGCATGGCAATAGCGACTACCAACCCGGCAACCGGCGAAGTCCTGAAGAGTTTCGAGCCTCTTACCGCCGCCCAAATTGAGCAAAAGTTGCAGCTCGCCGCCTCCGCGTTCCATATCCATCGTCGGACTTCGTTCGCGGATCGCGCGGGCAAAATGATGCGCGTGGCTGAGATCTTGGAAAAAGAAAAAGACGAGTGCGCTCATTTGATGACGCTCGAAATGGGCAAGCCTTTGAAAGCCGCCGTGGGCGAGGCGCTGAAGTGTGCCTTGGGTTGTCGCTACTATGCGGAGAACGCCGAGAAATTTCTGCAAGACGAAATTGTGGAAACCGGCGCCAAGCGCAGCTTCATCCGCTATCTGCCGATCGGTCCCATCCTGGCCATCATGCCGTGGAACTTCCCCTTCTGGCAGGTATTTCGTTTTGTGGCGCCGGCGCTGATGGCGGGCAATGTCGGGCTGCTGAAGCATGCTTCCAACGTTCCCCAGTGCGCGCTGAGGATTGAGGACATTGTTCGCCGCGCCGGTTTTGCCGAAGGCGTGTTCCAGACGCTTTTGATCGGCTCGGGCCCGGTCGATAGCATCCTCAATGACCGTCGTGTTGTCGCCGCGACATTAACGGGCAGTGAGCAGGCGGGGATGCAAGTGGGAGTTTCCGCGGCCAAGCGCATCAAGAAAGTCGTGTTGGAATTAGGCGGCAGCGATCCTTTCATCGTGATGCCCAGCGCGGATCTGGATACGGCGGTCGCCACGGCGGTCGACGCGCGCATTCAGAACAACGGTCAGTCGTGCATTGCGGCCAAGCGCTTTATCGTGGCCGAACAAATTGCCGACGAGTTCGAACGCAAGTTCGTCAAACGCATGCAGGAATTGCGTGTGGGTGATCCCTTCGAGGAAAGCACGCAGCTGGGTCCGCTGGCCAACGCCGACGCGGTTGCTTCGCTGGATGCCGATGTGAAGAAAACTGTGGCTGCGGGTGCGCGGGTGCTGACGGGTGGCCATCCCCTCGATCGTCCCGGCAACTTCTACGCGCCCACCGTGCTGACCAACATCCCGAAAGATTCGCCAGCTTATAAGGAAGAGTTCTTTGGCCCCGTGGCGTCAATTTTTCGCGCGAAGGATGTGGATCAAGCTATCCAGATCGCCAACGACAGCCGTTTCGGGCTCGGCGCCAGCGCCTGGACCAACGATCCCGCGGAAACCGAAAGATTCATTAACGAACTCGAAGCCGGCATGGTCTTCCTCAACAAGATGGTGGCTTCCGACCCGCGCCTGCCATTCGGTGGCGTGAAGTACTCGGGCCACGGGCGCGAATTGGCCGAGAACGGGATCCGCGAGTTCATGAACATCAAAACGGTGTGGATCCAGTAAAGATACGTAATTCTGTAGTATATTGGTCAGACCGCTATACCGTACATGGGGGTGGGTGACTGAGAGTAATGCCAAATGATTCCGTAGTATCCCCAGATACCAAGCCTGTGTACCGGACGGTAAGGACGTCTCGCCTGTACGAGCAGATTGTGCAACAGGTGGAAGACTCCATTCTCAAAGGCCAACTCAAGGCCGGAGATCAGTTGCCGGCGGAGCGCGACTTGGCCCAGCGCTTTGGAGTAAGCCGCACCGCCGTGCGCGAAGCGGTGAAGACCTTGCGTGAGAAGGGATTAGTCGAAGCCTATTCCGGGCGCGGCACCTTCGTGACGAATGGGACTTCGCAGGCCATGCGCCAGTCGCTGGATCTGATGATCCGCATCAACCCGCTGGAGGGAGCGGCGAACCTCGCCGAGTTGCGACTGGTGCTGGAGCCGGAGATAGCCAGCCTGGCTGCTCCCCGCATTGAAGATCAGCTGCTGAGCACCATGCGGGAGGCGGTCACCGTAATGGATCGCAATCTGCATGAACCCGACGCCTACGTGGAAGCGGATCTCGATTTTCATCTGGCACTGGCAGAAGCGGCCGGGAATCCGCTGATTCTCTCGCTGCTCGATTCGATCGTCGGTCTTCTGCGCGAGCAGCGCAGCCGCATTTTCAATGTGCGAGGAGGTCCGGAGCGGGGGCAGTTCCATCACAAGCGCATCCTGGCGGCCATCGAGCAACGCGATCCGGAGGCGGCGCGAGAAGCGATGCGCGCGCACCTCAAGCAGGTGCTCGCGGATTCGTCTTCGTTAGGCGATCCGTTGCGCAAGAAGTAGTTCGTTCTTCAAGCTAAATTCATAACCCGGATTCACAAGCGAAGGGAATGGTATGGCGAAGCTGGGATTCATCGGTCTTGGTGTGATGGGCGGCAACATGGTCGCCCGCCTGCTCGAAAAAGGGCACACCGTGACCGGCTACAACCGGACGCGGTCCAAAGCGCAGTGGTTGATCGACAAAGGCATGAAGTTTGCCGACTCTCCCAAGGCCGTGGCGCTTGCGTCGGACGTGACGTTCACCATGGTGACCAACGCCGCGGCGCTCGCAGCGGTGGCGGACGGGCCCGACGGATTGCTCGCCGGCATTGCCGCCGGCAAGTTCCACATTGACATGAGCACGGTGAGCCCCGAGGTGAGCCGCGCGTTGGCTGCCAAAGTTCGCGAAAAGGGCGCCGACATGATCGACGCGCCCGTCTCGGGCAGCGTCATCACTCTGCAGCAAGGCAAACTCTCCGTGATGGTCGGCGGACGCCAAGAAACCTTCGAGCGCCTGAAGCCTTTGCTACTGGATATCGGCCCGAAAGTCACGCACGTCGGCGACAACGGCGTGGCGTTGTCGATGAAGATCGCAGTGAATCTGCAGTTAGCGGTACAGATGCTGGCGTTCTGCGAAGGCGTGCTGCTGGCGGAAAAGAGCGGCATTGCACGCGAGGTTGCCGTGGACGTAATGATTCACTCCGCGATCGCTTCGCCCATGATTGTCTACCGCGGCCCTTTCGTGCTGCAGCAACCGGAAGAAGCCTGGTTCGACGTCAACATGATGCAGAAGGATATGCTGCTGGCCATGGAACAGGGCCGCAAGTTGAATGTGCCTGTTCCCACCACCGCCATCAGCAACGAATTCCTCACTGCCGCGCGCGGTATGGGCTGGGAGAAGCTGGACTTTGCCGTCATCTTCGATGTTTTGGCGCGCATGTCGGGAGTTGCTAAATGACAACTGCTACACAACCGAAGGAAGCTTCGGAAAAAGTCGATTTGTGGCTCCGCATGTACCGGCAGATGGTTGCCATCCGCCAGTTTGAAGCACAGGTCAACGAGCTTTACACGCGGGCACTGATGCCCGGCCTGGCGCACCTTTACATCGGCGAGGAGGCGGTTGCCGTGGGCGTATGCGAAGCGCTTGAGCCCACCGACTACATCACCAGCACCCATCGCGGTCACGGACATTGTTTGGCGAAAGGCGCTTCCCCCGATCGAATGTTCGCCGAACTGCTGGGCAAGAAGGCCGGATACTGCAAGGGCAAAGGTGGTTCCATGCACATCGCGGACCCGGCCACCGGCAACCTGGGAGCGAATGCAATCGTATGCGGCAGCGCCGGCATCGCCACCGGAGCCGCATTTTCGGCTCGCTGTCTCGGTACCGGCCAAGTGTCGGTATGTTTCTTCGGAGAAGGCGCGCTCGGCCAAGGAGTTCTCTATGAAGAGATGAACCTCGCCCAACTCTTCAAGCTGCCGGTGATCTACGTCTGCGAAAACAATCTCTATACCGAATACACGCATTACACGGAAACTACCGCCGGCGATATCCTCGCGCGGGCAACCGCGTTCGGCCTGCAAGCCGCCAGCGTGGACGGTCAGGACGTGCGCGCGGTTCACGCTAACATGCAACGCCTGGTGGATCGCGCTCGACGCGGTGACGGTCCCGGGTTCCTGCTCTGCAATACCTATCGCTACCACGGACATCACGTGGGCGACATCAACCGCGAATATTACCGCTCCAAGCAGGAGGAACAGACCTGGAAGACGGAGCGCGATCCGATCGCGAATTTCGGGAAGTGGCTGATCGAGCAGAACCTCGCCGATGCCCCGGTCCTCGCTCAAGTGCAGGCTGAGCTTGAATCCGAGATGAAGAAGGCAGTCGAGTTCGCCATCGCGGCGCCCTATCCGACCGTCGATGAAGTGAACGAGGATGTGTATGCCTGAAAACCATCCTCATACGCAAACCGCGCACACCGATCGTGAGCTGACCTTCGCACAGGCCATTCGCGAGGCGTTGGCCGAAGAGATGCGTCGCGACAAGACGGTCTGCATTATGGGCGAGGATGTGGCCGAGGCGGGCACTCCTTTCAAAGTTCTCTCTGGACTGTTGGAGGAATTCGGCAAAGACCGCGTGCTCGATACGCCGATCTCCGAGGCGGGTTTCACTGGGCTTGCCGTGGGCGCAGCCATGACCGGAATGCGTCCGGTGGTCGACATCATGTTCGGCGACTTCATCACCTTGACCATGGACCAGATGGTCAACCAGGCCGCGAAAGTCCATTACATGTCGGGCGGAAAGTGGAAAGTGCCGATGGTGATGCGTACCACTATGGGAGCGACGCGTCGCTCCGCTGCGCAACATTCGCAATCGCTGCACGCGTGGTTCTGCCACGTCCCCGGTTTGAAGGTGGTTTTGCCGTCGACGCCTTATGATGCCAAGGGGCTGCTAAAAGCCGCGATTCGCGACGAGAATCCGGTAATCTTTTTCGAAGACAAGATGATGTACAAGCTAAAAGGCTCTGTGCCCGCGGACGATTACACGGTCCCGCTGGGCGTTGCAGATATAAAACGTGTGGGCGAAGACATCACGTTGGTCGCGACCAGCAGCATGGTGCAAGTGGCGCTGGGCGCGGCAACGATGCTCGAGGAAATCGGCGTCAGCGCCGAAGTGGTTGATCCGCGCACCATGTGGCCGCTCGACGAAAAAACTCTGGTTGAATCGGCGAAAAAAACCTCGCGGGCAATCGTGCTCGACGAAGGTTACGAACGCTATGGCGTCACTGCTGAACTTGCGTCGGTGATCGCCACCGGCGCATTCTACGATCTGGACGCTCCGGTCAAGCGCATGGGCGCGATGCATGTTCCAATTCCGTTCTCGCCGCCTTTGGAAGATGTAACCGTGCCTACCGAGGAGACCGTGTTCGAAGCCGCCCGCGCACTCTGCGGACGATAGCAAACGCGCGCGCAAGGTAGCGCCGGCGTCCCGCCGGCAATGAGTGCCGCAAAGGGCACGCGATAAGGAGAACAGTTATGGCTCTGCCCACATATGGAACGATGGCGGTGGATTGGGAAAACCGGGTTGACTTCGATCGCCTGCGCCGCGAACGCCTGGCGCGCGCCAAGGATCTTCTGGTCAAGTCTGAGATGGGCGCGCTGTTGTGCTTCGACATGAACAATGTCCGCTACCTGACCGCGACCCACATCGGCACCTGGGCTCAGGACAAGGCGAATCGCTTCACGCTTCTTCCGCAAAATGACGAGCCCATCTTGTGGGACTTCGGATCGGCGGCGAAGCACCACCAATTGCACTGTCCCTGGCTCGGAGATCGCTCGCGTGCCGGAATCTCCATGCTGCGCGGTGCTATGACGCCGGAGATGGGCCGCGCGGAAGATGTGGCCAAGAAGATTCGCATCGAACTGGAAATGCGCGGCCTGCATAAAGAGCCGCTGGGCATCGACATCATCGAATTGCCGGTTCTCTTTGCATTGCAGAAAGAAGGAATCAAAGTCGTCGATGGGCAGGCGCTCATGTCGGAAGCCCGCCTCATCAAGACGCGAGATGAGATCACGTTGCTGAACACGTCCGCAATGATGGTCGACGCGGCGTATGACGAACTGTATCGCGCCATGAAGCCGGGCATGAGCGAAAACCAGGCGGTGGGACTGGTGAGCAAGGTGCTCTACGATCTTGGCTCCGAGTATGTGGAAGCCGTGAATGCGATCTCAGGCGAGCGTTGCAATCCGCATCCGCATGTTTTCTCGGACCGCGTGCTGCGTCCGGGAGATCCGGTGTATTACGACATTCTCCACTCCTACATGGGATACCGTACGTGTTATTACCGCTGCTTTACCGTCGGATACGCATCGCACGCGATGAACGACGCCTACAAGCGGTGCAGGGAATACCTGGACGCGGCAATTGAGCTCGTTCGTCCGGGCCGCACTACGGCCGAGATTGCCGCCGTGTGGCCGAAGGCGCAGGAATTCGGTTTCCCGAACGAGGAAGCCTGCTTTGCGCTGCAATACGGTCACGGCATCGGCCTTGCCATCTGGGAGAAGCCGGTGATCAGCCGTCTCGTCTCGCTCGATCACCCTTGCGAAATCAAGCCGGGCATGGTGTTCGCGCTCGAAACTTTCTGGCCCTCGACCGATGGCTGGAGCGCCGCACGTATCGAGGAAGAAATCGTAGTCACCGAAACGGGGCACGAAGTCATCACGCGTTTCCCGGCCGAGGAGCTTCTGGTAGCGGGTAGACATTATTTCACCGTGGATGGCCCGCTCCCGGCGATTCGAGAAACCGAATCGAAACCGAGCAAGCGCGTGCGCGAGATGATCGAAGCAAGCTCCAGACAAGAGCGAGTAGGAGTAGGCGACTAAAACGGCATTTTCGTAGAGACGCGGCTCGCCGCGTCTAAGCGCAACCACAGCTCACAAGGTCTATCACTGCACAAGCAGTGTCAGTAGTCTGAGACGAGGCAATCCTCGTCTCTACGAAAGTTTCTACCGGTTATCCAACTATGGCGATCAGTGTAGTTATGCCCGCGCTCGAAATGGCCCAAGAAACTGGCAAGCTGATTTCGTGGCTGAAGAAAGAAGGCGAGTCCGTCGCCAAAGGCGAGCCGTTGCTCGAGGTCGAAACCGACAAAGCAGTCATGGAGATCGAATCACCCGGCGATGGCCTACTCGCCGGGATCAAGGTCCAGGCCGGGACCGAAGTGCCAGTAGGCCGAACCATCGCCTGGATCGTCAGGCCCGGGGAAGTTCCTCCAGCGGATGAAGCGGCCATAGAATCGGGAAGAAAAATAACTGCCTCCGCGATTTCAGCGGCGCCGCCAATGCAATCTGCGACGGCAACGTCCTCCGCCGCGCCGTCCGCAGCGTCCGTCAAGATTTCACCCAAAGCGCGACGTCTGGCCGGCGAACGCGGCGTCAACCTCGCCGATGTCCGTGGATCGGGGCCTGGCGGAGAAATCCTCGCTTCCGACATTCTCGCCGCCGCGGAATCCAAAGCCGGTGCTTTGGCCGCCAAGGAGGACAGCGGCAGCGCCATCGCCCGTCTGATGGCGGAACGCACCACGCACAGCTGGACAACGGTCCCCCATTTCTTTGTCGTCCGCGAGGTAGATGCCGGCGCGCTGAACGACGCGCGGCAGAAGTTCGCCGCAGAAATTGAAAAATCACGCGCAGTTAAACTCACACACACCGATCTGCTGGTCGCGCTGGTTGCTCGCGTTCTCCAGAAGCATCCGCCCATGAACGCTAGCTGGACCCGTGCGGGAGTTCGCTCCAATGCCGCGGTCAACATTGGGCTAGCGATGGCAGTAGACGATGGAGTCGTAGCGCCGGTGATTCCGCATGCCGACAAAGCCACGCTGGGCGAGATCGCGGAACAAAGACGCGATCTGGCGGAACGCGCGCGCAGCGGCAAGCTGCGCCCGGCGGACCTTGCGGGCGGAACGTTCACGATCAGCAATCTGGGCATGTTCGGAGTCGACGCATTCACCGCGATCATCATTCCGCCGCAAGCCGCGATTCTTGCCGTCGGACGAATCGCCGACCGAGTCGTGCCGGTCGGTGCCGGTCCGGATGCTCGTCCTGGCATCCGTCCCATGATGACTTTGACGCTCTCGAGCGATCATCGTGTAGTGGACGGCGCCCGGGCAGCGGAGTTTTTGCGCGATCTGGTGGAGGCCATCGGCAATCCGCAGCAATGGTTAAACTAATAACAGCGCTTGATCCGATTTAAGATCGCCCGAAGTCAAAAAGGAAATTCCGATTTCAGCCATTCTCGCCCCGCTGCGCCGCGAAAAGGTTCCTGTCGCAATACTCGCCGCCCCGCTGCTGCTCCTGGCCCTGCTCGCGCACTCGCTGCCGGCCGCGGCGCAGGCCGGGCCGCCCTTCATCGGCGATGACCCCGGTACTCCCGGCAACGGCAACTGGGAGATCAACGTCGCGGCCTACAACGAGCGCCATCCCACCGAGCGCATCTACAATGCCCCCATTCTGGATGCCAACTACGGCTGGGGTTCCCGAATCCAGCTCAAGTATCAGGTACCCTATCTAGTTGTTGGGGACGACGGCGGTCCGACTCGCAGCGGCCTGGGCAAGTCGCTGGCGGGATTGAAGTGGCGCTTCTATGACGATGACGAAAAGGGTCTGCAGATTTCGACCTATCCGCAACTGGAGTTCAACAACCCCGATAACTCGCTGCAACGGGGACTTGTGGACTACGGCACCAGGTTCTATCTGCCCATCGAGCTAACCAAGAAGGTCGGGTCGTTCGAGATCAACCCCGAAGTCGGCTATTGGTTTGCCAGCAGTAAGGGCGCAGCCTGGGCTACAGGATTGGTGGTAGGTCATGACGTCAACAAGAGACTGGAACTGGATGGCGAGCTTTACAACACCGCCAACACCAATGGTGCCAACCACTGGAACACGTTTGATGGCGGAGGCCGCTACAAGCTGGGAGAGCACTTCGTGGTGTTGTTCATGGCCGGCCGCAGCTTCCGTGGACCGGCGAGTGGCCAGCCGCAATTCTTCGGCTATTTGGGAATGCAGTTCCTGTTTTCCATGAAGCACAAGAAGGAAGGCCAAAGCCTGCTGCTGTCAGCGCCTCGTTAGCCGCGACCTCACTTCATCGCGGCCAGCAGCGCGTCTGCCACGAGCCTCTTCGTCTGTTCATCCATCTCCATCTCCGATGATCCAGCTTTCATGCCAGCCTCATTTATTAAATGCTTGGACTTGATTCCGATATAGACGGCGTTGTATGTCGTATCCCCGAGATTTTCAACTCTGTGCTTGAACGGCGGGTACCAGCGGGACTCGCCCGGCTTGGCAAATACTTCTTTTGTCTTGCCATTTTCGTCCGTGAAGCGGAGATGCCCGGCAGTAAGAACGACGACCACGCCTCCAATATGCGCGTGCAGACCCGACTTCTCATGCGGCCCATAATGGACATTCACCACCTGCACATACTCATTCTCAAAAGCCAGACTGTAATGCGTGGGTTCGACCTTGGTGGGATCCTGCGCGAGCGCCACGGCGCAGAAACACAGGCCCAACCACACGGCGCACAAGACTTTGCTGTACCACGATTTCCACATGGGAGACGACCTCGGAGATTTCTTTGAGCTGTCCTCAGCTTATGCGCACCCGAAAAACTGTCAATAGCGGAAACAAGGGTTTGGACCAAACTGGTAAGAACGCAACTGCGCTCCGAAGCTCCCGAGTCCCTTGCCATCTGGCCCTAGATGACCTACATCTTTTCATCTCGCCCGGCCCAGTACGGTTCACGGAGGATACGCTTGAGCGTTTTTCCCGCGGTGCTGCGCGGAAAATCCTGCATGACTACCACCGCGCGGACGCGCTGATTCCTGGCGTCAACGCGCTCGTTAATCCAGGAGCACAGTTCTTCCGCAGTGATGGTGCTGGTCTTGTCCAGAATTACGGCCGCCACTGGAGTCTCGCCCCATTTTTCGTCAGGAACGCCAAACACCGCCGTTTCACGCACCGCCGGGTGCTGCACGATGATTTCTTCAATATCTTTGGGAAACACGTTGACGCCGCCGGAAATAATCATGTCTTTCTTGCGATCGACCAGGAATAGAAATCCATCCTCATCGACATAACCGAGATCGCCGGTGTGCAGCCAGCCATCGACGATCGCCTGGGCAGTCAGATCAGGCCGCTTGTAATAACCCGGCATCAGCGCCGGCCCACGCCCGACAATCTCCCCGATCTCTCTTGGAGCGGCATCCTTCCCCTGCTCCGTCATGATCCGCATCTCAAAAAACGGTTGCGGCGGGCCGACAGATGTTGGCTTGGACGCGTAATGATTCTTGTCGAGAACCGTAATGAATCCTTCCGTCAGCCCGTAGAGTTCATAAAATCTGCCGGGTAGGGAGCGATTCAGCTTCTCTTTATGCTCCACATGCAGTGGGGCGCCTACGGAACAAATCATTTCGAACGACTTCAGCGCTTCCGCCGAAAAGTGTGGCGAGCCCAGCAGCGCAACAATCTGCGACGGGACCATGATGATGTGCGTGGCCCTCTCACGCTCCACCGTTTCCACAAATGTCCGCGGATCAAAGCTCTTGAGCAAAACGTACTTCGCGCCCAGGTACATCGCAGGCATAAGCGTGACGAAGGCGCCGTTGAAAACGATGGAGCCCGAGTGGAGCACGACGCTCTCCGGGGTCATGCGGAAAGTCGAAGCAAAGAGCGTGCAGTAAATGGCGCGTATGTAATGCGTGTGCACGATTCCCTTGGGCGTACCCGTCGTGCCACTGCTGTAAATGATGTTGTAGGGATCGTCATCTACAATTTCGACCTGGGCAGGCTCGGCCTCACTGGCCCGGTTTGTCAGCGCGTCGTAGCTTTGAAATCCTGAGACCCGCGACGACCCGGCAATGATGAAGCGTTCGTCCGGAACGCTTCGTAATTCATGCTTGATGGCGGCCAGTGGCTCGGCAAAATCGGGACTCGCGATGACCGTCCCCGAATCGGAATCGTGAATGAGTGCGGCCAGAGCCTTTTCACGCAACAGGGGACTCAGCGGCACGACCACGGCACCGATCTTTGCCACCGCCCAGTAAGTCTCGAGCAAGCTCAGGCAATTGGGCAGGATGGTCGCGACTTTGTCTCCCTTCTTCACGTCTAAACTGGAAAGCGCATTAGCAAGCCGGTTGACTCGAGCATTGAATTCGCGAAAATTCAGTTGGCAGTCTGCACACACTACGGCGGTGTGGTTCGGACGATAGCGGGCGTGGCTGGGAAGAAGCGAGCCAATGTTCATTTTGTGGCTTCCGAGAAGAAGCGCCAGATCTCCGCGCTGGCATTGGGGCCCTTGGGGTCACCGTATCTGCTGGGTTTAGGAGAGCCCGACCAGGCGTGACCAAGCCCCTGCACCAACCACTTTTCCATCAGCAGGCATGCGTCGGCTTCCACGAAGATATGCCTGAGATAGGTATAACCGTCCGGCACTTTGCCCTCGATAACTTTCTCGGTCAGGACAAACCCGTTCTCTGCATGCTCGGCCGCGAGACACGCATTCGTCTTGCTCCACTGGGCAATGGCCTGATCGGCATTGACGGGACTCACGCGCGGATCCGTAGAGCCTTGGAACACAATCGCAGGCATGCGCCGTCGCTTTTTGTGCGCGAGGCCGGCGCGCATTGCTTCAAAGGCAAGCTGCCCTTGGTGGACCGGATCCGGCCCGCCTCGCTTCATGGCCGCCAGCGCCTGAGAGCCACTCGTGGCGGCCTTGAATTCTGCTCCAGCAAATACAGCAACGGCTGCGAAAACATCCGGATAGGTCGCCGCCAGAATGCAAGCCATCGCTCCCCCGGCGGAAACGCCCGCCACGTAAACGCGATCTGGATCCACATTGTGAGTAGAACGAACCTGCTCGACGACCGCTGCGAGAATCGAGGGTTCACCAGCATCGCGCGCCTGGTGTTTCGGATGAAACCAGTTCCAGCACTTCAGTAGATTGGCTAGCCGCGTCTGCTCGGGATACACAACCAGGAACCGGTTTGCATCGGAGACCTCATTCATCCCCGAGATCTGTGCCATGTCCTCCGCATCGTGCGTGCAACCGTGCAGCAGCATGACGAGTGGCCATGCGCGTCCCTTTTCCTCCGGTCTTTCCACCGTTCTCGGCACCCAGAGTTTGAAATTGCGCGAGCCCCCGGCAGCGCGAGCGGTTCCAGCCACCCATGTCCCGGCAGTCCCGCCTCCTTCCGTCATGACGGTAAGCTCCTCCGATGGTTAAGCCCCAGTGGTCGGACCCCAGTCCTTAATCATTATGCCGTCACCCGCGAGACAGGCCGACTGGCCAGTTCACAGACAAGATCGGCGATCCGCGCCGCGCCGTGTTCACCCATTGCGATGGTGTAATGCGTAGCGCCGGTGATCTTATGGTCCTCCATCTGGGGCAGGTAAGTCCGGAAATCTGCTGCCCGCGCATCCGGGAACAGCGGTGGCTGCCCGGGCGTCATGCCGCTGTCGGCGCGCAGCCACAACGTCGGCACGTGAATGGATTTCAACCGTTCGTTGATCGCGTCGCGCTGAAAAACCTCCAGCAGATCGGCGCGCACTGCCGCCTCCGAGGCTTTCGGTTGCACCGTTGAATCGCCGCCGACTTCATAATCCAGAAAAGCTTCCACCCATGAGTTCCATTCTTCGGGAGGAAAATGCGGTTGAGTCCGCCAGAACTCCCGATAGGCCTGCCGCGAAGGATAGGTTTGGCGCAAATGCGCGATACGGAGCGCGAGCGCGGCGTTGGGATCGTTCCCGGGTGAACCGACGAGCGGCGTGTCGGGCACATAACCTCCGTCAATCAGAACGAGGCCGGACACCAGGCTCGGTTCCATTGCAGCCAGCGCAGTGGCCACGAAGGCGCCCATCGAATGGCCTATGATGATGCTGGAGCCGAGGCCCATGGCGCGCATAGCTGCGGCCACATCGCGCGCGTGTTGGGCGAGGCCGTATGGCCCTTCGGGTTTATCGGAATCGCCGCGCCCTCTGAGATCGGGAGCAAAGAGCGCGCAACGTCCCGCGAGTCGTTCGGCAATGCCGACGAAGTTCATGTGTGAAGCCGTCAGGCCGTGCAGGCCCACCACCGGCGCGCCGCGGCCTGGCCAATAACCGAAGGCGAGTTCCACCCCGTCACCGGGCACGCGTCCCTGCGCTGAACGAGTCACTTTGATGGAGCAATTCGCAGGCATCTTCTGCGGAGTCATTGCATTCCTTCCAAGCATTCCATCTGACCGACCAGTATCACAATCCATTCCTCGTTGAATACGCTCCACCCGTACTAACTAAGTGCCCAGAACCAAACCTCCATCCACCGAAAGCACATTACCGGTTATGAAAGCCGACGCGTCGGAAGCCAGCCAGACGTAGGCTTCAGCCACATCTTCGGGAGACCCCATCCGTCCCAGCGGCGTGTGCGACACCATGCCCTGGATGACTTTCTCCGGCATGCTGCGGACCATTTCCGTGGCAATGAAGCCCGGTGCGACGGCATTCACCCGAATGTTGTGCTTACCGAGTTCGCGCGACCAGGTTTGGGTAAACGAGATCACGCCCGCCTTGGCTGCGGCGTAGTTCGTCTGCCCGAAATTTCCGTACAGGCCAACGATCGAAGAAGCGTTCAAAATAACGCCGCCACCAGCGCGGATCATGTGTGGAACGACCGCCCGCGCGCAATGGAACACTCCCTTGAGATTGACCGAGATCACGGCATCAAAGGTGTCGTCGGCCATGACTTTGGCCACCGCCCCGTCTTTCCATTTCACCAGTTGATCGTCGCGCACGATGCCTGCATTGTTGACGAGCGCGTCGATGCGGCCCCAGCGGTCCACCACCTCTGCAATCGCTGCCTCCACATCGGCGGCATCCGCGACGTTCATCTTGCGAAACAATCCCCGGTTTTCTTCTTCCCGCACTTCGCGGCTGATATCGGATTGAGCCGCCGCGTTCAGATCCCAGGCCGCGACGCGGCTTCCTTCTTCCGCGAATCGGCGGACGGTGGCACGGCCGATTCCGGCGGCTGCGCCGGTCACGATTACTACTTTGTCTTTCAATCCCCGCAGGCTCATGTTCTAGGCTCGGGAGGACCGCAAACGTGTGTAGCCTCCCTGATCCTTATCTAGAAATTGAGCTTGAGCGCGAACTGAATCACCCGCGGGCCGGTGCTCGTTGCCACGATCTGCCCAAAGCTGCCAGATTCTAAAACGGCGAAATTGGTATTGGGAGCCACTGGATTTGCGAAGCTAGTGTGGTTGAATGCATTAAAGAATTCCGAACGAAACTCAAGTTTCGACCGCTCGGTTAAGGGAAAATATTTGACGACCGAGATGTCGGCGTTTTGCTGATCGGGTCCGCGCAGAATATTTCGGCCGGTGTTTCCAAAATCTCCCGGTAGGATTGCCGGCGCGAAACAAGCGGTGTTGAAGTACTGGGTCAACCTCGATTCGACGCTGCCACCGCGCACGGGATTACACCCCGGCACGTAGTCGGCCCGCGCCTGCGTGGCTTCGGCGTCATTGGTGACAACGGTGAACGGCGTGCCGCTCTGCCACACAAACACGCTGGCCAGTTGCCACCCATTTAGGGCTTGGCGGGCGAAACCGGAGCCGCCCTTATAGAACTTTGGCAGATCGTAAATGCCGCTGAACACAAAACGATGATGACGGTCGAAATCGGAACTGGCGTAATTGTTCAACATGCCCGGCGCCTGGTTTCCTGGGACGACGGAAACGTCGCTCGTGCCGGTGGCGTCGCCGGAATAGTCGTCGAGCGAATGGCTCCAGGTGTAAGACGCAAGGAATTGCAGACCGTGAGAGAAGCGCTTGGTTACACTTGCCTGCAGAGAGTTATAGCTTGAATCTGATGAGCTCTGCTGCAAGTGAACACCTAAGCCCTGCGTTGCCAAGGCTGATAACCCGGGGCCATAAGGGGAGGGATAGGCAAGGGCCTGCGGGCCGATTGCCTGGTTAAAATCAACCAGACGATATAACTTGCGTCCGGTCGAGCCTACGTAGGTCAAATTCAGCATCCAGTTGTTGGCGAACTCGTTCTCAATGCCGAAACTGTATTGCTGGATGTATGGCGTGCGGAAGTCATGAATATCCGGGTAGACGCCATTAGCGGGAACAGCCGCGACGCCAGTGGGAGAAAGAGGAGTCGGCGCTTGCGAAAGGAACGCTGGCGGACCCCCCAGCGGAAAAACTGTCAGGTTGGTGAAAGCCAGGGGATAGCTGCTCGGCGGTGGAACATTCACAAACGGGGTCGCGATCGGTGTTAAGTCCGTCTGCGCCAGTGTGTAGTAGGGGAAGTTCAAAATCTGAAGGTTGAGGAGGCGCGAATTTGCCCTGTCGTAATAAATCCCGTACCCGCCACGAACCACCAAACGGTTCGAGAAGCCGGACGGTTGCCAGGAAAAGCCGATTCGGGGCGCGAAGTTGTTCTTGTCGGAAGAAACCAGTGAGGGTTGTACCAGAGGGATTCCAGGGATGGGATGTGTTGCATTGGATGCCTGCACAAATCCACCGGTAATGACCACGTCGCCGGCTCCTTGTGTACCTGTGTACGAGAGGCGGTCCGGATCAAATCCAACGAAGCGCCCCTGCGATTCCGTGAACGGGCCGAAGAAATCGTAGCGGACGCCCAAAGAAACCATAAACCGATCGGTCATATGCCAGTCATCATTGGCAAATCCGTTCAAGTCGTGCGCGCTGACGAGCCGGTTGTTTACCCCGGATCCCATGATAGTTACATCGGTAGAGTCGCCCACCCCGCCGAGAAAGTTGTAGAAGCCATTTCCCGCGTACTGCGTGGGGCAAAGCGGGGGGCCGAGAACGCTGCAAAAAATTCCCGCGTAAACCATCTGGCCCCGGGTATAGAGGTTGAATACCTCGTTCAGGCTATGATGCTTGTACTCTCCGCCGAACTTCAGGCTGTGATGGCCCTTCTGCCAGCTCAACGTGTCGCCAACTGTGTAAGTCCTCTCGACGCCACTGTTGTCGGAGAACGGGTTGGCGCCCAGATCGAAGTAGTTTGCCACCGCCATTTCCGGCATACCCGAGAACAGGGTGGCGAGCGGCGAGGTAATTCCCACATCTGTCGCCTTGAACGGCTCCTGCGGTTGGGAACCCGTGGTGATGAAGCCAAAGCCGAAATGCAAATCGTTCACCACGTGGGGAGACACAATCTGTGTGTCGTCCAACGACAGCACTCTCTGATTGAGATTCGCGGTGCCGCCAAAGCCCGGAACAGGGAGCGCATTGGTGAGTCCGAACAGATTAAATAAAGCCTGAGTGGCGGGATTGTTGGCGCCAAAAAACTTGGCCGACAACCGGTTCTTTGCGGAGAGTTGGAAGTCCAGATTCGAATTGATCTGGTCTTCGCGGAACTTGGAGATGCCGACGACCGGTGCGCTGCAGACCCCGTTCACCGGTACGCAATTGGCGGGCGCCGACGGGATCACGAAAGAGCCGTTAGGCAATTTTGCCGACAGAAGAAACTGTGCAGTGGGGTCAAAGCAAGGCGGAAAGGTAAAGGCAGTCGGAGTGCCTGTGCAAGGTGCTAAGCCATAAGATGCCGCCAATGCATCGAGTCCCACTCCCGGCACCCCGACCGTGCGGTCGTTCGTCAGGTTGGCAGGAACGAACACGGTGCCGACGGAATTTAGCAGCGAGGTGCCGTTCCGCTCGCGGCTACCCTGGTAAGAGACGAAAAAGAATACGCGATCCTTGATGAGCGGTCCACCCAGCGTGCCTCCAAACTGATTGCGCTGATACTGCGGTCGCGCTACTCCTGAACCATTCAGAAAGAAGTTGTTGGCATCCAGATCGGTGTTGCGAAGAAATTCGTAGGCATTTCCGTGGAACGCATTGGTCCCGGATTTTGTAACCGCCGCCACGATGCCGCCGGCGACGCGGCCCTGCGACGCGTCATACTGACTGGTTTGGACAATGAACTCCTCCAGGGAATCCGTGGCCGGCACCGCCAGATTAGGTGTGGAACCGGTACCAATGGAGTTCGCGTCGGTGCCGTTGATGAGCACGGAGTTCGAAGTGGAGCGACTCCCATTGACATAGATTGGAGCCGCGCCGCGACCCAACTCGGACGAACTCTGCACCGGACCGGAAGTTCCGGGCGTAAGCGTCAACAATTGCTGAAAATTCCTCGTGGGCAGCGGAAGTTGGCGGATTTGCTCCTGCTCGATGACCGTACCCTGAGCCGGACTTTCGGTATCCAATAGCGGCGTCTCTGCCGCGACTTCAATCACCGCCTTTTGCGAGGCCACTTGTAGGCGGACATCCAGATTCGTCGTTTCCGTAATACGGACGACCAAGCCTTCTTCCACCGCCTTGCTGAATCCGGCCTTGTCCGTCTCCACACGGTAACTTCCCGGAGGCACCAACGAGAAAACATAATGCCCGGTCGCATCGCTCCGGGTCTCACGCTGTACTCCAGCGGCGTTGGTTAGAGTGACCTTCGCTCCGCTAACCACGGCTCCGGTCGCATCCTTCACAACTCCCGTGATCTGCCCGGTCGTCGGAGATTGTGCCCACACCAGACCGGCAAACAAAAGAAAACCTACCAGAGTGAAAAGCAGAATAGCCCTTCGCGTTTGCATACCCTTCTCCTTAATGCTTCAGATGCTCCAGCCGCTGAATTCACTTACGCGATACCGCGCGTCCTCCCGTATAGAGAAGAACGAGTTGCTCGATCGCTTCTTCGTCGCTCATACCCAGGTGTCGTTTTGCTCCAAAAAGTTCTTCCGCCAGGAAGTAAGTGAAAAATTGCAGGTAAATGGCGGTATAGGCGAGGGAAGGATCGACTCCGGGAGGGAATGCGACCTTCGATTCCCGGATCATCGCGTTCGCATACGTCCGGAGACCTCCCGCGATTTCACGAAAGCTATGAATAAAGTGCTTGTGCCGGAACTCAACCACATCGATGTACATCAGTCGCCAGTAATCCAGGTTTTCAGAGACCACCCGTCCGATCGCCCTCGCCAGTTCTCTCAGCGAATCAGGATCCAGTGACTCCATCAACGGAATCAATTCCTTCTGGCGAATGACATCCATCTTGCGGCCCATGTGCTGCACCAGGTCGATGAAGATGTCCTCTTTTGTGTCGTAATAGATATAGAGTTTGCCCATCGACACGCCCGCCTTCTTGGCAATTTCACGGACGGTGGTGCCATGGAACCCCTTGCGCGTGAAACATTGCAGCGCGGCCCGCTCGATCTTGCGCTTGTTCTTCTCGAAGGTGTTGTCCAGCAGCTTAGGCACCGGCTTTCCTCCGAGGGCGGGGCGTGCTGCGTGTCAATTTAACCAAAGCGAACGCTCGCTCTCTTTAGCAGCATAAGCTTTTACCCTGATTCCATCGGCCATGTCAAGATAATTCTGCCGTTTCCCGCATCCGGACCTGTCCAAACCGTCGGTTGCCGCAGAAAGTGACAATGGAAAGGCCCAAGGACAGTTGTCCTTGGGCCTTTTGTTGGTTCGACGGATGATCCGCCGATGGATGGTCCGTCTTGGGCGTTCATCCGAACCACGCTTAGCTCTTGTTACCCTACATCAGCGCGACGTCGCCACGGCACTGCGCTTGGTGAGCGGCACGAATTCACGCGTTTCGTAACCCGTCCAGACCTGCCGGGGGCGAGCAATTTTCTGTTCGGGATCGTTCAGCATCTCCTGCCACTGAGCCAGCCACCCTACCGTGCGCGGGATGGCAAACAGCACCGTAAACATCTCCGGCTTGAAGCCCATCGCCTGATAGATGATGCCCGAGTAGAAATCCACATTCGGATACAGTTTGCGCTTGATAAAATAGTCGTCCTCGAGCGCGATGCGCTCCAGTTCAAGCGCGATATCCAACTTGGCGTTGCGCCCGGTTACTTCGAACACCTGCTCAGCCGTCCATTTAATGATCTTGGCGCGCGGATCGTAGTTCTTGTAGACCCGGTGCCCGAATCCCATCAGCTTCCCGTGTCCGTCCTTGACTCCCTTGATATAAGCCGGCACGTTGTTTTTGGAGCCGATCTCATCCAGCATTTTCAGCACTTCTTCGTTGGCGCCGCCGTGCAGCGGTCCCGACAGCGCCGCGGCCGCGGCCGCCGTGGTCAGATAAGGATCGGCTTGTGAACTGCCCACGCAACGCATGGCATTGGCGCTGCAGTTCTGCTCATGATCGGCATGCAGGATAAACAGAATATCCAGTGCGCGTGCCAGCACCGGATTCGCGGTGTACTTCGGTTCCACCATCTTCCACAACATGTTCATGAAATTTTCTGCATACGCCAGGTCGTTGTCCGGATACTGATAGGGAAAGCCCAGACTGTGCCGGTATGCCATGGCAGCCATGGTGGGCATCTTGGCAATCAACCGTTTGATTTGCAGCAGACGATTGGCGGGATCGTGGATCTCCCTCGCCTCGGGATAAACCGTGGCCAGGGCTGCAACCGTGCTCACCAGCATTGCCATGGGATGCGCGTTGTAACGAAAACCCTCCATGAAGGTCTTGGTGGTCTCGTGCAGCATGGTGTGATGAGTAATATCGTTGATCCAGTCCTTCAGTTCCTTGTCCTGCGGCAGTTCGCCAAACAGCAACAGGTAGGCAACTTCAAGAAAAGTGCAGTGTTCGGCCAGCACTTCGATGGGATAGCCTCGATACCGCAGAATGCCGCGCTCACCGTCGATGAACGTGATCGCGCTGCGGCATGACGCGGTATTCGTGAAAGCAGGGTCATAGGTCATGAGTCCAAAGTCCGCAGGTCCGCTTTTGATCTGCCGCAGGTCCATGGCCCGGATCGTGCCGTCTTCGATTGGCAACGTATAGGTCTGTTCCGTCCGATTGTCGGTGATGGTGATACTGTTTTGTGCCATGTAAGATTCCTCCTTAACATTTCTCGCAACTTGAAACCCGGGTATACCAGAGTAGTTCAGATCAGCTATAGGGCTATAAGGTTATGGACTCGCGGACACATTGGCAATGTGTTTACTCACACCTCGCGGTGACGAACCTCACCGGGGATTGCCCAGGCGCCGTGAAGTCGGTTACTCATCCACCGGACGAGTACAATAATGTTATTCCTGGCAGCCCGTAAAATCATTTTTTCGCGCTCCCGAAGCGCCTCCCGATCCGTCAACCAGCAAAGGGGACGCACCGATGTTCGGCAAAGCCGTCAGCAAGACGTACAGTAAAACGATCAACCACCGCTACTCGGTGTTGGCCGTTGTTCTCGGCTCCGCCGCCTTATATGCTCAACCAGCCCTCGGCCAACAAACGGTCGGCCAACCGACCTCCGCCGCAACCAGTCCACAGGCAGCACTCGAGCTTCCCGTGACCATGCGGCAAAAGGTGGCAGCCGGCAAAACCGCAGGCGGAACCAAAGTCCAGGCCAAACTCGCAGTCGCTACTCTGGTAGACGGCGTAGTAGTTCCGCGTGACGCGCTCTTGTCCGGCGAAGTTACCGAGTCAGTTGCGCAGTCGGCGAATAGCCCATCCCGCCTCGCCATTCGCATGGACTCCGCGCAGTGGAAGAACGGCGCAGCACCCATCGAGCTTTCGCTCGCGCCCAAGGTTTACCTGACCGCGTGGTATTATCCCGTGGCGATGCCGACGAATCCGGATTCCTCGTCCGGCCTACCCGATGCTCTAAACCATCCGAGACCTTTGGGTGGAACTGGCGCTTACCCCGGCCCGAGAAATCCCACTGCACCGCAATTTCCTGACCCTGACCCGGGCAGAGACCAGGACACGGGCCTCACGCCGCCCTCAAACATTTCGCAACACCGCGTGCTGATGAAAGATGTAGAATCCACGCGCAATAACGACGGAACCATTGCCCTCACTTCCAAGCATTCCAATATCAAGTTGGATAAGGCAACCACCTACGTCTTCGCCACCGCCGACCGGCTCCCAACGAAGTAACCAGCCACCGCGCCGCCAACGTCTTGACAAGCGTGGATTCGGAGCTATGCTTATCCCTCAAATCCACAAAGAAACGAGGTAACTGGGCCGTGCTCACTCGCCTTTTCCTCGGAGTCGTGCTGTTAGTGCCGGGTGCGGCCTTCGCGCAAGGTTCGTTTTCCGATCACTGCGCCAACGGATCGCCACTGCCCTTCGCCGCCATTGAAGTAAAGCAACCCATTGATCAGAGCTGTGGTGCCCAGGGTAAGAGTACTGCTCCTGCGAACAGCCACCTTCAGAACGAGGTCAAGAATAACTTTTGCGCCACCGTTCCCGGCGGACAGCCGGAAACGATCACGCCTCAGAATCTCGTCGATCTCCAGGCCCGCACGACGGTTCCGTCCGGCCAAGGGAAAGAGCCTACCGATCGCAAACCTCTCCAGAATCTTGGGGAGGGCAAACTTGTTCGCATGACAGCGTTCTTGTTCGAAGCTCACTACGCCGACCTGGGCAGTGGTGAAACCGTTAACTGCAACGGCGCCACGCCGGCGGACAATGACGTCCACATCGCCTTGGTCTCACAGGCGGACGCCAAGGAATGTGACAGCGTCACCGCCGAGATTAGTCCGCACTACAGGCCCGCCTCGTGGGCCCAGATTGGAAACTTCGAAGCCTACAACTCCAAGACTAAGAAGTACACGCCCAACCCGGCCATGGCCGCCCGGCTCCAGGCTCAGTCTTACCGCATCACGGGGCAACTCTTCTTCGACGCCTCCCACGAACCGTGCCCCTGCACCACGACTTGCACTCCGTCGCGAGCCTCGGATTGGGAGATCCATCCCGTCTACAGCATCGAAGTGTGCAAGGCAGGAACCGCTTGCGACCAAAATAACGACAGCGACTGGCTCGCCTTTGATGCTTGGTGGAAGAGCCAGGTGCCAATCAAGAAAGTGAGAGGACCGCACGCGCATACCGAAGAACCAAACTGAGAGGGCGCGCAAGGGAATCGTTGCGCGGCGGTTGGTCTAGGCTCTTGATCTCGCTGGCAGTACTGGAGCAGGGGGTGCCACATCCTTCGCGCACCTCGTGAAGGATGCCACCCCCTGAAAACTGATAACTGACAACTGGGAACTGAAAGCTGTCCCCATCTTTTCAATAACTTACCCCCAAAAAATCCCCCATTTCCCCGCTTAACCCCGTTTTTCTCCCCTTCGTTGCCTTCTGCGTGCCTAAATGTCACGGATTCAATAGCATCACCATGAGCTATTCCACGCATCGAAACTTCCAGGTTTCTTCGTGGACAAGTCTATTTGCACAGGTTCCCGTGAGCGGGACCGCGGGGACAGTTCTAATCTCCCGAGCTGAGGAAAGCGAGAGCAGAATGCACAAGCCGATTAAATACGTTGAGAAGGTCGTGACGGTTGCCGCCACCGGCGCATGGGCAGTGTTTCAACGCCTCAACCGCATCGCTCCCAATCAGGCGCCGATTCCCAAATGGTCCGATAAGCCTCTGCTCAAGTCCTGGGAGAAGTCGAAGCCGCCGCTAGGCTGGCCGCGCTCCACCGATTCGCTTTGTCCCAAATGCGTCCCTGAAATTCGGCAGCAGATTCTCGACGGCCATCTCCCCGTAGACGTTCTGATGAACGAAAAAGTAGGAGAGATCAAGGCCCAGATCATCGAACGCGACGGCAAGATCTGGATGGTCAAGGACTGCGTCAAGCATGGCCACTTCGAAGACCTGATGTCGATCGACACCGAATTCTCGCAACACCTCGAAGAAGTTTTCCCCGGCCGCGATATCCGCGCCCACAATGACGAGAAGCTGCATCATCACGGAACTTCGACCGTGAAGTACGGACGAGGCGCCGTGCTCACCGTCGATCTCACCAATCGCTGCAACATGATGTGCGATCCCTGCTTCATGGACGCCAACCAGGTAGGCTACGTCCACGAACTGACATGGGAAGAAATCAAAACCGTGCTCGATAACGCCATCACCGTGAAGCCCAGGCGTCAGATGTCGGTGCAGTTCTCCGGCGGTGAGCCGACCTTGTCGCCCTACTTCCTCGACGCCGTCCGTTACGCCCGCAAAGTCGGATACAACAGCGTGCAAGCGGCGACCAACGGCATCGAGTTCGCCAAGAGTTTTGAATTCTGCCAACAAGCCGTCGAAGCCGGCATGCGTTATGCCTATCTACAGTTTGATGGAATCGGCAACGCCGCCAACGATCATCGCGCGGTAGGAAACCTGTTCGATGTGAAGTTAAAGGCCATCGACAATCTGCATCGCGCCGGCTGCGAAATTGTTCCGGTAGTTACCATCATCAACGGCATCAACAACGAGCAGGTCGGACGCATCATTCAGTTCGCGCTCGACAATCCCAAGAAAATCGGCTTCCTGAGCTTCCAACCAGTTTCCTTTACCGGTCGCGACGAAGCCATCACCGACGATCGACGCCAGGCGCAGCGTTACACCCTCGCGCATCTCGCGCACGATGTAAAAAATCAGACCGGCTTCGGCGAACCGACGCGCGATTGGTTCCCTATCAGTTTCATGAGCACGTTCTCCGACTGGGCCGATGTCCTGCACTCCCAGGACGCGAATAACGATTGGGGCCAACTCTCCTGCGGATGCCATCCCAATTGCGGCACCGGCATGGCGATGATGATTGATAAGGAAACCAAGGAAGCGGTGCCGGTGACGGCCTTCTTGAAGGGCGATCAGCTCGCCAAGGACATCGCCAAGGTCAACGACGCGGCTCGTTCGAAGTTCTGGACGGCGTTTGGCATGGCGCTTTGTTTGATGAAAAACTACGATCCGTTCCAATCGCCCACCCACTTCAAGATGGTCGACCTGCTGAAAAAGTTCGACAAGAACTTCAACGCCACGGGCAAGAACTACGGCAAGGTCGGTCCGGATCGAACGATTGACGACGTGATGAAGCGGCGTCAGGATCGTTGGAATTTCCTGTTCATCGCCGGCATGTGGTTCCAGGATCTGTTCAACTACGATTTCCGGCGCACCGAGCAGTGCATCATTCCTTATGCCACGCAGGAAGGCGAGATCAGCTTCTGCGCTTACAACACGGGCGTGGGCTGGCGCAACATTATCGAGAAAATGCACATGACCTCGACGCTCACCAAGTGGTACGAAGAGCACGGACGTCATGAGATTTTCGCGGGCGGCAAGAAAGTCAACATGGAAGACAAGGAACACGCGCTCTACCTGCGAGAAGAGATCGTTACGCATGAAGTGCAGCACGATCTGGACAATCTGGGGATCGCGAAGACGGCGCGTGAAGAAAAAGCGCGGGCCCGCGACAAGAAGGCCGAGACGAATAAGGTAAAGAACGACGCCGCCTACGACGCGCGCATGGCCCAGCTCTATCGGGAAGTTGTCCTGAAAGAGAAGCCGGCAACGTCGAATGAAGGTGGATTCATTCCGCTGGGCGCGATCACCGCAGCGCTCGCTCCGGCCAATGGGAACGGCGCCGCGCAAAAGAATGCAGAGGTTGGCGA
>Ga0209448_10000098_pt1 | contig 31245 bp, 28 predicted proteins | sample BogFormECP14_OM2_FD_188245 | JGI IMG/M metagenome (GOLD analysis project Ga0209448, IMG submission 188245) | Bog forest soil microbial communities from Calvert Island, British Columbia, Canada - ECP14_OM2 (SPAdes) (version 2) | ecosystem: Environmental > Aquatic > Freshwater > Wetlands > Bog ... | reverse complement strand
CAGAACAGCAGCAGCCGACAACCGGCATAACCCTGATCGTAATGGTCGGATTGGCCATAGCGTTCCTGCTGCTGATGGCATTTCTGAACGTGATCAAGAGTGGCAACCTTCTGAGCGAGACTAACCTGCTCTTCGCCACCCTGATCTTCTACGCCGGCGCCGGTGCGCTGTATCTGGGATTTGGAGTCACTGGCACCGAGTCGTACGTGAAATTCGCATCGCTCGCCACATGGCTCGGATTAGTCGCCAATACCGCAGCCGTTGCGCATCGCTGGTATGAGGCCGGACACGCGCCCTTTTCCAGCGTCTACGAAATGCTGCTTAGCTTCGTCTGGACGCTAGCCGTACTCACGCTGGTGGCCGAAAAGAAGTTTGGCGTGAAGGTCATTGGCACCGTCACCATGCCGGTGGCGATTGTGGGAGTGGTGCTGATGCAATTGCTTCGGACCGAAGTCCATCCTCTGGTGCCCGCGCTGCAATCGACCTGGCTGCACGTCCACGTCACGCTGGCCATGCTCGCCTACGCCGCCTGCGCGCTAAGCTTCGCGCTGGCCGCGATGTTCCTGATCCAGGACAACATGAAGACCGAGACCTTCCTCGCCGTAACCAGTGCCAGCACGCTAGCCATCTACGCTGGCGTCGTCTTCACGCGCTTCGAGAAGTGGGGCGGCCTGAGCCTGGTAGCGTGGGATCCGGAACGAAAATCGGAAGTCTTCCTCAGCCGGGGCGTGCGCTTGTTCGTCAATGTTCCGGACCTGGGCTGGCTGATGGCCCTCACGCTTCTAGTCGTAGCATCGCCGCTGGTCTTCTACGGGCTGGCGCGCTGGAAGAAAAACGATGCCTTCCTGACCGTCGCCAATCGCGCTGTCTTCCTCAGCATTCTTCTCCAGGTAATGGCGCTGGTCATGTTTGTGGTGCGCGCCAATGACGCCCGCTATCCATCGCTCGACGCGGACGGACTATTCCCGACAAGCCTCGCGGCTAGCCCATTCATACTGTCGGGTCTGGTAGGCGGCGTCTTTATTTCGCTCCTTTATCTGCTGCTGTTGTGGCGGCGCCCCGATCTCGGACGCTTGCTCCCCAGCGCCGACGATCTCGATCGCATCACCTACAAAACTATTTGTCTAGCCTTCCCCCTGTTAACCCTGATGATCGCCGCCGGAGCCTACTGGGCCAACCAAACCTGGGGCTCGTACTGGAGTTGGGATCCAAAAGAAACCTGGGCGGCGATCACTTGGCTCGTGTACGCCCTCTACTTGCACATGCGCATCACTCGCGGCTGGCGCGGACGCCGCGCCGCCTACTTCGCCATCGCCGGCTTCGCCGTTGTGATGTTCACCTTCTTCGGGGTCACTTACTTGCTGCCTGGACTGCACGCTTATGCTTAGCCGTCCTCAATTCGCGGCGCAGGCATCTGAGCCAGTGCTGGAGATAGCCCACACGACTGCTGCGGCCCTCCATGTTTCGAGTGGGTCGAATGGAAGCGAGCGCACCATGTTAACAAGTTCGACGTCCACAAGTCCGTCGTCCGCAAGTTCGTCGCAAAGGGAAGACCTCAGATTGAATTCGGTACGCGTCAATTGGCAACTCAAGGCGCTCTTGCCCGTAGTGTTCGTGCTTCTGGCCGGGCTGCTGCTGTTCATTGTCGCGACCGTATCTTTCCGCGACCCGGAGCGTCACGCCGTGCTGATGGTCGCGGGTGTTGGAGCTGTCGTCATCTGTGGAGTATCAATCGGCGCGCTCGCCTACTTCATTCAACGCCCCATGGTCGAATTGCAGGAGAAAATCGAGCAGGTGAGTGAAGGCAATCTCGACGTCGCCGTCAGCTTCTCCAAGCGCAACGACGAAATCGGAGACCTCGGCCGCAACTTCAACCACATGCTGCAACAGTTGCGCGAGAGCAGGGAAGAGATTGACACCTTGCATCGCACCCAAATGTCTCGCGCCGAGCATCTGGCGACGCTGGGAGAATTGGCTGCAGGCTTGGCCCACGAAATCCGCAACCCGCTTGCCGGAATCGCAGGCGTTATCGAAATCATAGGCCGCGATCTGCCATCGACCAGTCCGGCCCGCGCGGTAGTGAAAGACGTGCGCCAGGAAATCACGCAGATCAACCGCATATTGACCGATCTTTTGGAAACTGCCAGGCCTCACCCGCCCCAGGTTTGTGTGAGCAATCTCAACACCACCGTGGAACACGCCGTGATGCTGGCTCGCCAGCAGGTGCTCTCAAAGCCAATCAAGATCGAGTTTCAGCAAGCGCCTGATTTGCCTGAAGTCGAGCACGATAGCGATCAGATTCACCAAGTGCTTCTGAATCTGCTCCTGAACGCGGTCCAAGCCATGGAGGGCGCAGGCACCGTGCGCGTCGAGGTCGGTTCGCAAGATGATTGCGCTCGTGTCGTTGTCAGTGACACCGGGCGTGGTATTTCCCCGCAGCATCTGCCCAACATTTTCCGCCCTTTCTACACCACCAAGGGCAACGGCACCGGTCTCGGTCTATCGCTCGCCCGTCGCATCGCGGAAGAACATCATGGCCGCATCGAAGTCAGCAGTGTTGTAGGGAAGGGAAGCAAGTTCACGGTTCTGCTGCCATTCAACATGCCCGCCACTCAGGTGGCAGCCTCCTAGCAGTTCTCAGTAAAGCCTAGTTCGGCGCTCCCATAGGGTTTCACCGAGGGCTGAGAGCTTCCTCTTCAATCCGCCAAACCCCGCCGCTTGTAGTAAATTAAAAACCGATGCCTCCCCAGAAAATCATGGTCGTGGACGACGAGCGCCTGGTGCGCTGGTCGCTCCGCCAGAAGTGCGAAGAATGGGGCTACCACGTCATTGAGGCCGACTCCGGCGAACCCGGACTCAAACTGGCGCAACGCGAATCGCCCGATCTCGTCCTGCTCGATGTCCGCATGCCCGATCTCAGCGGCATCGAAGTCCTCGATCAACTTAAGAAAAATGGCGACGCCCGCGCCGTCATCATGATCACCGCCGATCCTCAACTGGATGACGTTAAAGCCGCTCTCAAGCTCGGCGCGTACGACTTTATCGGCAAGCCCATCGATTTCGACGAGCTTCGCATCACCATCAAGAACGCGCTCGAGGCCACCAGTCTACGCACCGAAGTCCAGGCGCTGCGCGGAGAAGTGCGCGGCGGAGCCGGTTATAACAGCGTCGTGGGCGTCTCACCCAAGATGACCGAGCTCATGAACTTCGTCCGCAAAGTCGCGGCCAGCGAGGCCACCACCATTCTGATTCAAGGCGAAAGCGGCACCGGCAAAGACCTCATCGCCAAGGCCATCCACTACGAGAGTTCGCGCCAGGAAAAGCCCTTCGTAGCCATCAACTGCTCCGCCATCCCAGAGACGCTGATGGAAGCCGAGCTTTTCGGCCACGAAAAAGGCGCCTTCACCGATGCCAAGCAGATGAAGAAGGGCCTGTTCGAGGCCGCAGACGGAGGCACGCTGTTTCTAGACGAAATCGGCGAACTTTCTCCCCTGCTGCAAGCGAAACTGCTGCGCGTGCTGGAAGACCAGGTCATCCGCCGCGTAGGCGGCATCCGCGATATGCAGGTGGACGTCCGCGTAATCGCCGCCTCCAACCGCGATCTGGAAAAGGCGGTGCGCGAAGGCCAGTTTCGTCAGGATCTCTATTACCGCTTGGCCATCATTGCGATCTTCATCCCGCCGCTGCGCGACCGAAAAGAGGACATCCTTCCATTGGTCGATTTTTTCATCGACCGCTACAACCGCAGATTCAAGAAGTCGATTCGTGGCATCACCGACGAAACGCGCCGTCTGATTCTCGGCCATAACTGGCCGGGCAATGTTCGCGAGCTCAAGAACACCATCGAGCGCGGCATGATCCTCGAAGACGAGCCCTTCCTGCGCCCCGTGTATCTGCCGTTCTCTGTGGGCGAATCCGGAGGCCGCACCGTCTTCGAACGAACCTCGCCCGCCGACGGCGGACAAACCCTGCCCAACGGCCGCACCCTGCCGCGCCTCTATATCCCGGAAGGCGGAACGTCGCTCGAAGAAGTCGAGCACTCCATGGTTGAACTAGCCATGCGCCAAGCCAACGGCAACCAGACCCACGCTGCCAAGCTGCTCGACATCAGCCGCGATGCTCTGCGTTACAAGCTAAAGAAATTCGGTCTGATTCGCGGAGATGAAGAAGGCTCCCAGACCGGCGTGGCCGAGGATTGAGATTAGAGATTTGAAGAGTGGGGATTAGTGATGAGTTGGTGGAACGACGGGTGATCCCCGCTCGGCCATCGGGTTACGCCGATTTGCTCCCGGCAAGGGCCGATCCGACCGTCTGCAAGTGAAACAGCCGCTGCAGGGCAACCGTCATTTGTTCTTGCTGCACCTTCTCCGGAAGCTCCTTCAGTTCACGGGCCAACGACCCCGCGATCCGCTGCGTCATCCGCGACGTAATTGCATTTAACATTTCGTCCTGGTCTTTGGCGAACGGCCCGCTCTCTTCGCGAAAGGAATCCAGTTCTTGCCGGCAAATCTCGTCCAGCCGCACCCGCAGCGCCACGATGGTCGGTACCACACTCTCCACCGTCAGCTTGTGACGGAAGCCATGCGCCTCGGCCTGCAGAATCTTCTGTGCTTCGGCGGCCGCAGCCTCACGCTCGCCCGCATTCTGGTCGGCTACGTTTTCCAGGTCGTCAAGGTCATAGAGGAAAATGCCCCTGACGTCGCGCACCTTCGCGTCAACGTCACGCGGCATCGCGATATCCACGATCACCAGAGGTTCCTTGCACCCGCGAGCCGCGCGTTTACGAACCAGGATCTCCGCTTCCTCTCGGCTCAGAATCGTGTGCGGACACGACGTCGAGCAGATAATGATGTCGGCCTCCGCCATGTGTTGCCAGCGCTCCTCAAACGGGACCGCAAATCCACCCAGCTCCGCCGCCAGTTCCACCGCGTGCTCGAGCGTGCGGTTAATGACCACCACGCTCGCGCCCACCGACCCAGCGCCGTGGTCGAGCAACTCCCGGGCTGCGAGTTCACCCATCTCGCCCGCGCCCAGCAGAAGCACTTTCCTGTTTTCCAATGTGCCAAAAATCTGGCATGTGAGTTCGACGGCGGCGTAAGGAATCGACACCGAAGCATTCCCAATCGCCGTCTCACTGCGCACCCGCTCGGAGACCGTGAGCGCCTTCTGCAACACAGCATCCAGAAACCGGCCCGTCGCCCCGACCTTCTGCGCCTGCTGCCACGCCTGTTTTACCTGCGAAACGACCTGCGGTTCGCCCACCACCATGGAGTCAAGCCGCGATGCGACCCGGAAGATATGCAGCAGCGCTGCTTCATCGAGCAAGCGGTAGAAGTGTTTCCACTCGCACAGTTTGAGTCCATATTCCGCGCCGAGCATCCGCATCACCGAGTTGGCGGCCAGCGTGACGTCGTTCGCCCAGAGCCAGAACTCCGTGCGGTTACAGGTGGCCATTACAATGACTTCTTCGATGCCCTCCGCCCTGGACAGCTGCACCAGCGCCTCATAGCGTCGGCTTTCGCCGATCCAGAAATGCTCCCGCACTGCCACCGGGGCTGTGCGATAGTTCAGCCCAACGACCATCAGAGCGGGTTCCAAGTCTTCATCTCCTGCGTCCTACCCAGTAGGAAATGCACCCGGAGGGCCAAAGAAGAAGTCGTGTGGAAACCGCCAACCACAGTTGTTTCAGTTAGTTAACGAGCTTACTTGAAGCAGGGACGGGGTAGGCGCAAAACTGGATTGCGGGATATCACGCTGGGCGCGTGTCTTTTGGCCCGTAAACCGGCGCTGTTAAAAAATGAAACAACGTAGCAATCTAGGCGGATTCGCGACCTAAGTATAGTTTGTCATCCTAGGATGACGGTGTAACTCTTTGCTACTGCTCTCGCGGCCGAATCCTAGCGCGAAACTTCCGCTAGTGTAACTTTCTTCTCCTTCAACCCTTTCGCCTGCGGTTCGTAAACGCAGAACGGCTCTTCATCGAGATAGTTGCCGGTGGCGGCATAAGCCCGCGCGCGGCACCCCATGCAAACGTTGCGGAACTCGCAGCAGCCGCATTTCCCCTCCAGGTTGTTGACATCGCGCAATTGATTGAACACCGTCGAGTTTTCCCAGATTTCCGCGAACGGTTGCTTGCGCAGATCCCCCGCCAAGGCCGGCAAGTATCCGCAGGGATAAACTTCGCCCTGATGGGAAATAAAGCACACCGCCGTTCCCGCCAGGCATCCCTTGGTCATGGCGTTCATATCGGAAGGATGATTTCCAGGATGTCCCACCGGCCGCCCGATCCCCTGAGGCTTCAGCTCCATGCCGGTTGACCCAGGCATTGCCATCTCCGTGGGGCCGATACCTGACGATTTCTGCGGAGGTTCCGGCGCTGGCGGCGCAGCGTGAGCAACCGCGGCCGCAGCCTCCGATCGATGCTCTGCCGCCCGCCGTTGCCGAACCACGCGGAAGTAGTGTGGCGCACACGTCGCCTTCATCTCGATTCCACCCTCGAGCGAGCGATCGTAGAACCAGTTCAGCATCCGCTCGTACTCTTCCGGAGGAACCATCTGTTCGCTGGCAATATCCACGCCACAACCCACCGGCACCAGCAGGAATGTGTGCAGCGCGTCCGCCCCCAGCGACTTCGCCAACTCGAGCACGTTCGGAAGCTGATGCGCATTGTGACGGGCGATGGTGGTGTTGATCTGTACGGACATTCCCAGATTTTTCAGATTACGGAAGCCCGCAATAGCGGCATCGAACGCGCCCGGAATCCCGCGAAAAGTATCGTGGGTAATTGCATCCGCGCCGTCCAGGCTGATGGCTACGCGCTGTACGCCGCTATCGACGATCATGCGGGCAACGCTCTTCGTAACCAGCGTGCCATTGGTGGCCAGCGCAACCCGCAGACCCTTGTCCGTACCATAACGCGCTAACTGGAAAATATCCGAACGGAAAAGCGGTTCGCCACCGCTAAGCACCAGGATGGGCGTGGACACCGCGGCGATCTGATCGATGATATCGCACGCCGTTTGAGTGGAGAGGTCGGACGGAGAACTCAGCTCCGTTGCGGTCGCCCGGCAATGGATGCAGCGCAGATTGCACCCTTTCGTCAACTCCCAGAAAATCAATCGTGGCTTGTTTTTGCCCACTTGATTTGCATGTTGCCCGTTGCCGTTTGATGAGGCCATATATGTTTTCCTTCCCACTCGAACCAGGTTTCGTCGCCCACTTTATAGCGCAAAGATAATGGAGAACCAACCCCTCGGCGGTGATTGACATCACCGGAAATTGTGATCCTGGTCACGTGCCGTAAGTCTTTTGGAATCAAACAGTGTGGTGACGAGACTTCGCCCCGTGCAGGATAGTGTGGGGACGGGCGTCTCGCCCGTCCAGCCCCGTAGGGGCGCGCCATAACGGCAAACTTCGACAAACTCTGACTTACCAGCGACCCTCAAGCAGGCAGCGCCTAGTTGCGGGTGGCCAACTCGCGCAGCGCCGTGGTGTTGCGAATCACCAGGGTCGAGCCTTTGGACTGCACGATCTGGCGCTTCTTCAACTCCGCAAACAGCCGCGTTACCGTCTCTCGCGAAGTCCCGATCATCTGCGCGATTTCCTCGTGCGTGAGCCTGATCCTCAAACGGGGCTCCGGCTTTGTCGCTTCGCCGTTCTTGCTGCTCCATTCCAAAAGCAACTTGGCCAGTTTCTCCGCCGCGGAATGGGACAGTCCCAGCGCGCCCGCTTCCTTGCACGCATTGTGATACTTTTCGCTTAACTGCTCGGCGACTTTGAAGCAGGCTTCCACATCTTCCTTCAGGAAGCGAAGAAAGTCATCGCGCTTCACGAAATTGATCTGGCACGGATCCACTGTCTCCGCCGTCACTTCGTAAGGTTTCCCGGAAATCGTGGCGCTCAACCCCAGCACCTCACCGGGCTCGGCAAGTTTCACAATCATCGTCCTTCCGCTGGGCGAGTTAATCGAGAGCTTTACGCTTCCTTTACACAGCACAAAGATCCCGCGCGGCATCTGCCCTTCTACAAACAGCACGGCCCCCTGTGGATACGCGGTCGCGTACTTGATGTTTTCAAAGGTTTGCAGCGCGCTGGGTGGCAGATCGCAGAAGATGCGATCCGCGCGCAACTTGCAGGTAATGCAGCTTTCTACAATTTCCATTCCGTATGGCGAGAGCATGAGACATGCCTCCTGAACAAACTTGGCACCGGCTCGCTTCCCTTTGGATGGCGTCTTGCGCAGTCCACCTGTCACCTGAGCCGGACCTCTGTCGCCAGTGTCCGCCGGGATGAAACACTTCGCTGTGCTGCGAGATACACGCTAGTGTGATCTTCCTCACATGTTATCGAGTAGCGGGCTGCCGTGTGTTTGGGTCTCGAAATTGCCACCGAAAACCGGGAAGCCGAGAGGCATGGAGCCGGTCGCCGGGGGGATGGCCTGGTGATTGTAGAATTTACGACAACCAAAGTTCGCACCAATAAACAACGGGCACAAGCTAGCGCTTGTGCCCTGACCAGTTCGCGGCCGGTCGATCGATGCTCCGCCGACGGCTTACTTTGCCTGCAAAGATTCGATGTACTTCGTAAGGTTTGCCACCCGTTGCTGCACTTCACCCTCGTGGCCACCGCTTATGTTCCAAAACAACGATCCCCACACCGGCATCTCCTTGGAACCGTGCGCCGGCAGAGCCGACTCGCCATGGATCGAGGCCGATACCTTCAGCGCGGGATACTTTCCTCCGCTGTTCTTGCTCAGCAAGGTAAGGTCGGTGGGAGGAACCTTCAGCGCGCTGGCCGCAGGTCCTCCGCCTTTGCCGTCCGTCCCATGGCACACGGCACAGTACGCCGTGTACATATCCTTGCCAGACACAGGCGAAACTGACTGCACCGGGACATGCTTAATGACTTTCTCCTGTCCCTGCGTTTGGTCCTGTGCGGCCGCCGTGCAGATGAATACGATAATCGCGATAAATATCAATATGAGTTTGTTCATGACATTTTCTCCTTTTGGTCCAACGCCCTCTTCTATGAAGCTGCTCAAAGCCGAAATCCGGGAGCTGCCTCTTGCTTCGTTCCCCGCTATTCCGTCGAGATCTTCCATCCCCGCCCGTTTCGCACCAGGGGAATGGTGGATTTCGTCGGGTTCCCGGTATAGAAATCGACCTGATATTTGTTGATCAGGGTTTGACGATCCCAAAGATTGAAGCTCTTCACCAGCGGGCCGCTCGCGTCAAACACTTCACCCAACGGATTGGGCGCCCATTTCCAGTTGTATTCAACGGTTGCGCTGTTATCTCCGATCATGGTTACGTTGGCAACGCTCACCAGTTGCCGCTCCGCCAGCGCAGCCTGATACAAGAACGTCCCATCCGCCTGTTTCTCTTTCTTGAAACTCGGCAGACCGGTCAGCAGGCGCTCTCCGGCCGGTGTTAGCGAGACCACTTCGCTGCTCCCCGCCGCCTTGGCCAACTTGACAATTCCTGCTTTTTCCAGCAATCGATAATTAGGATCCCCTGGCTTTTCATCCTCACTCGGTTTCACCAGACCGGTGCGGAAGTGAATGATGGCCGGACTTCGTCCCGAGACCGCCGCGCTTGCGATCGCGCTCGCCTGCTGCGCGCTAAGCGGCGTTTTCCCTCGGACTTCGAGCAGCACGTAAGCGGCTAAGCCCACGATCGCCGCTACCAGACACATCATGAGCACCAGCGGTAAGAACGACGACCGTCGTTCCATCTCAACTTCAGCTTCAAACATGGCAGCCCCCTCATTGAACAGCCGCGGATTTCACTAAACCACTCATCATTCTCAGCCCCAGCTTTCCCGATTGCGGTGATCAAAGGCACAAATGATGGTGTCAAGCATCACCACCAGAATGGGAAAAGACTCCAGCTTCACCTGGAACGGGAGCTAACCGGTTTTCATTGCTTAGCCCCTAAAGGGGCATCTGAATTCAAAGAGCTTCGGCATCGCTGAAGCGATGCCCTGATCCGAATCCTTAGTAGCTTTTCCGCAGCCTCTGAACTCGTGCCGATAAGTCGTTGAAAATGCGTCCGCGCTTTAGCGCCTGAGGTGTGCCCTCGCTGAAGTCGAGCCTCGGTGTGCGCTCCCTCACCAACATCCGTGATGCTTGTCACACCCAACGTACCCTCTACCTAGCATAATCACGTGAGATTTCGTGGTGGTTTCTACCACCTTGAGCGTGGAGATTTCATGCCAAAAGGACGTGTTTCAATCGTTGTTGAGCGTTGCAAAGCTTGCGGCTTCTGTGTGGAGTTTTGTCCCTCCCACGTGCTGGCGCTCTCATCCGCTTTCAATTCCAAGGGCTACCATCCCCCGCACGTCGTGCATCCGGAAAAGTGCAGCGGTTGCGACTTATGCGGGATGTACTGCCCCGACTTCGCGATTTGTGCCAGCAAGGTCGATACCCCCAAAAAGGCAGAATCGACTAAAGCGAAAGAAGGTGCCAAATGAAAGCTGATCCTAGTGGTGTCCTCACCGGCACACATTTCATGGATGGCGACCACGCTTGCTGCGAAGGCGCCCTGGCCGCCGGCAGCCGCTTCGCCGCCGGATATCCCATTACTCCGTCCACCGAAGTGGTCGAGCGCTTTGCCGCTCGCGTGCCGACCGTAGGCGGAGCGTTCATCCAGATGGAAGATGAACTGGCCGCGTCCATCGCCCTGCAGGGCGGCGTCTGGGCCGGAGCCAAGGCCTTCACCGTCACCTCGGGCCCCGGCTTCTCTCTAATGATGGAACACATCGGCTACGCCGCTATGACCGAAACCCCCTGCGTGTTCGTGGACGTGCAGCGCGGAGGCCCGTCCACCGGCCTGCCCACGCTTCCCGCGCAAGCCGACATGATGCAGGCGAAATGGGGCTCGCACGGCGACTACGAAATCATTGCCCTCTGCCCCAATTCTCCGCAGGAGTGTTTCGACCTCACCATCAAAGCTTTCAACCTAGCCGAAGAATTCCGCGTGCCCGTGATGTTCATGATGGATGAAGTCGTCGGCCACATGACTGAGAAGGTAGTGATTCCTCCCGCCGACCAGATCGAAGTCGTCCCGCGAAAGCACACTCACAAATCGGTCGAAGATTACCTCCCCTACGGCACGAACGGCGACCTGGTTCCAGAAATGGCGCACGCGGGCGATGGCTACAATTTCCACGTCACCGGCCTCACCCACGACGAACGCGGCTATCCCAACATGACTCTGCCCATTCAGGACCAACTGGTTCGCCGCCTGCAAAACAAGATTCTTAACGCCGTCGACCGCATCACCATGACCGAAGAAGAACAACTCGATGGCGCCGATGTAGTTGTAGTCTCCTACGGAATCACTTCCCGAGTAGCCCAACGCGCCATCGGCATGGCTCGTGAACGCGGCCTGCGTGTGGGCAAGTTGCGTCTGATCACCGCCTGGCCATTCCCCGAAAAGAAGATCAAGGAATTAGCCGCGAAAGTAAAAGCATTCGTAGTCCCCGAACTCAACCTGGGACAGATGGTGCGCGAAGTGGAGCGAGCCGCCGGCGGCAAAGCCAAGACCTTCGCCGTGTCACATGCAGGCGGCGGAGTCCATAACCCCGAAGACATTCTCAAAGTAATCGTGGAGGCCAGCCGGTGACCGACTTGAATAACGATCTGATTAATAAAGACCTCTTGAATAATATTGATCCCGCGAGCGACGACGCCTGCAACGACGACTTCGTCAATCCGGTCGAGCAATTCCTGCGCAGCGATCGCATTCCTCACATCTGGTGCCCCGGATGCGGCATCGGCACCACGGTGAACTCCTTCGCCCGCGCCCTTATCGATTCGAAAATCGATTTAGGATCGCTGGCCCTGGTCTCCGGCATCGGCTGCACCGGCCGCGTCGCCGGCTACGTGAAGCTCGATTCGTTCCACACCACCCACGGCCGCGCCATTCCGTTCGCCACCGGATTGAAGATGGCGAACCCCAAACTGAACGTTGTCGTCTATTCCGGCGACGGCGATCTCTCGGCCATCGGCGGCAACCACCTGATTCACGCTGCCCGCCGCAACATCGATCTGAAAGTCATCTGCGTAAACAATCTGATTTACGCGATGACCGGCGGCCAGACCGCGCCCACCACCCCCGATCACTCGACCACGTCGACAAACCCTTACGGTGTGTTCGAGCCGTCGTTCAATCTGCCGCACCTGGTCGAAGCCGCAGGCGCCGTCTACGTAGCGCGTTGGACTACCTTCCACGTCCGCCAGTTGTCGCGCTCCATCAGCGAGGCGTTTAAGAAAAAGGGTTTCTCCTTTATTGAGGTGATTTCGCCCTGTCCCACGCTCTATCAGCGCCGCAACAAGCTGGGGGATGGGCTCGACGCCATGAAGTATTACAAAGAGAAGAGCAAAGTCCGGAACGGCGCGCCCACCAGTGAAGTCGGCATGACCATGACCGGAGAAATCATCGTGGGAAAATTCGTCGATCGTGAACGCCCCGACTACCAAACCATGATGCGCGCGCAATACGCCGAATCGTTGGGTGACCGCTATGTCGATCAACCCTCCATACAAGAGGAGCCGGTATGCAGCTAACTGAAATCCGTATCGCAGGCTTTGGCGGCCAGGGAGTCATCCTCTCGGCCATCATCTTGGGCAAGGCTGCCTCGATTTTTCAAGGCGCTTTTGCCACCATGACGCAGAACTTCGGCCCGGAAGCGCGCGGCGGCGCCTGCAGTGCGCAGCTCATGCTTTCCGATTCGCCCATCCTGTATCCCTACGTTACCCGCCCGGACATCATGGTGATCCTGTCGCACGAAGCCTATGTCCGCTTCGGTTCCGAGGTGAAAGACGGCGGTATCCTGATCATCGAGCAGGATCTCGTACGGGTTTCCGATCTGAAAAAGGATATCCAGGTCTACAGCGTCCCAGCGACCCGCATCGCCGAGGAACTGGGCAAGCGCATGGTGCTGAATTCCGTGATGGTAGGATTCTTCACCGCCGTCACTCACCTCCTCGAACCTGAAGCCGTCCGCAAAGCCGTAGCGGACTCCGTCCCCAAAAATTTTCGAGACCTGAACCTGCAAGCCTTTGAAAGAGGATTCGAGTACGGGCTCACCGCGTTAACCACCAACGCCAGCCCCTCCGACGCCGTACTGCAGCCGCAGTACTCGCCGGAGTAAAGCGGTTCGATAACCACAAGCGTATACAGCCACCGTGGAAGAGCGGCCCTTCAGGGCCGCGTAATTCTATTGCATTCTTCAACTCTCGATGTTGTGAGATTCATCACCGCGCTAGCGACCCGTAAGCCATTGATTGCAATACGCCACTCTTGCCATTCCCGCGCAAACGCTGAAAACACAACGTTTCGTCTGTTGCGATTAACATCAAGGCCTTGTTGACAATTTCATCGCGGAACCGCGCGCCACAAAATTGCCCGCCATCTATCCCATTCATTTCGAGTAAGATAGCCGCCCGCTGCTCACTTACTAACAACTCGGCCGGTCCTGGCACGCCGATTGCCTTTAGATAAGTGCTGGGTGGCTCGCTAGACGGCCCTCCGACGAGGTGACTTATGACAGTCCTACTGGTTCTCTTCTTCTTCTCGACCTTCTTACTAATTGACTACTTTCGTACCCGCCACAATGTCGTCGTGCAACCCGCGTTGCAGGTAGCCCCAGCCAAGCATGACGCTGCCGTCCCCCGCCTGCAGCCCGCCCTGGTAGGCGGCTTCGCCGTCCCGGAGAACCTCCGCTACCACCCCGGTCACACCTGGGCATTGAGCGAGAGCCCCAACCTGGTCCGCGTCGGCATGGATGATTTCGCCTCCAAGCTGACCGGCAAGCTGGAGAGCATCACCCTGCCGCAACGCGGCCAGTGGATTCGCCAGGGCCAGAAGATGTGCACCCTGTATCGCGACGACGTTGCCGTAGACATGGTCTCGCCGATCGAAGGCAGCGTGTCCGACATCAACCAGGCGCTAATCAAGGATCCGAAACTGGCGCTCCGCGACCCCTACGGAGAAGGTTGGCTGGTAACCGTGCAAGCCCCCGATGCCAAGACAAGCTTCAAGAACCTGTTCGGTGGCCCGCTGGCCCGCTGGTGGACCGAAGAGTCCGCCAGCCGCCTGCAGCGCCGCATGCCGCTCGCGACTGCTGGAGCCCTGGCCCAGGATGGTGGAGTAGCCATGAATGATCTCTCCGCCCAGATCCCGGACCAGGAGTGGCTGCCGTTGGCGAAGGAGTTCTTCCTGTCATAAGTCGACCTCGCGGCCTCAGAGGCGAACCAGCCTCTCGTTGAAAAGAGGACCGCAGAAACACCGGCCGCCCGGACTCCGAGCGGCCGGTGGCATTTTTGGGCGGCACAATTGAGATTCGTATCAGGGCATCGCTTCGGCGATGCCGCCAGTTGTTAGCGATGAGGTGCCCCTTTTAGGGGCCATACGTCAGACGCGTGCCTCATACTTGCGCGTTCTTTGCGTAGGGGATTCCGCCAATAGTTCACCACCCAGAGATTCTTTCCCTCTTGTCCGAATCCGCCGAGAAACTGTGCATTAGATAACTGCACGCGACAGAAACCGGCAAGTAGCCAGGACGCGAGGAATTCAATGTACTATTCCGCAACTTGGACTGAATGTGAGTGCCTCATCAGTTGCCCGCACGAGCACAAGACAGTAGGGGAATCTGCTTCGTGCATTCCTTGCGCAGGCGGCTATGTTGTCGGCGTCGAGAACGATACCATGCGCTCTTTGACAGCAGAGGAGGAGTCTGAGTTTCAATGCGCCGTTTCCAGCCATTCCACTTATAACCCAGTAATAGAAACCACACCAGCAGCGCCAGCAGAAGCAGCGGCCATCGATTCCGGGTACGCCCTAATGATCCGCATGAGGCTTGGTGCCGGTTGGACTTGGACAACATGGATGCGTTTTGAGACGTACGCAAAAGCGGCGGCACACGCTCGGCCTCACGACAAGGTTGTGCGCTTTCGATCCCTCGAATGGGAGGCACTTACATCTGGAACAGCGGCGACCAGCTGAAGATACAGCTTCCCCCCTATTACCTCCGTAATCGCTTCGACCACAGAAGTCAGCAAATCAAGCTGCGCTGGGAGCATTAGTTTATTAGAAGTTTCTTAGAGTGGAGAAACAGATGGCGCACTTCCTTCCCTTCATCGACACGAGACCCTCTAGTGGGCCACCTGCACCTCCTCCTGAAGCTCAGCCTGAACCCTCTTTTCCGCTGACCAAAAGCATAAATGCCTGCCCCAAATCAGCACTGCTGGTTGAAAATGACAGTTCCTTGCTGCATATCTTGAGAAGGTCCTTGACGGACGAGGGATACGCGGTACGAACCGCTGCGAATAGTGAGGAGGGGCTCCGTTTGTACCGTGATTGTGCCCCGTTCAATGTGGTGCTTATCGACTATTTCGTGCCCCAAACCAACGAGATCGAGATCGACCACCTTGCAGAACTTCAGACAAATGGAACTGCGCTTGCGATGGCGATCCGCAAGATTGATCCCTCGCAAGAAATGATCATTGCCGCGTTGGACTTCCGGAATGCAGGAGAAGTGCCACGGCCGCGGGAGCTGATTCACATCCCGCTTTTGATCGAAATCTTCAAGTTGCGCAGTTTGCTGGAGAAAATTGAGGTTGATCGGGCTATCAAAGCCTTAACGCCTGCTGAACTGCTGCGACTCAGGCAATTCGCTGACTTCCGGGTTCGGGGTCTCGGTCGAGCCGCGCGTGGCAGAACTGGCGAAGACCTGCTCGGGGAAGCCCTGCTGCGGACATTGATAGGGGCAGAGGCCGCCCAGAAGGGCAGACATTGGAACAAGAATGTCGACTTTGTGTTGCACCTCACGGGTGCCATGCAGAGCATTTCCAGCTACTGGAAGCGGCAGTTCGATGCGGCAGTTCAACGAAAGGAGACGGAAGCCTATCTGACACCGGCGCTCCCGATACACGATGCCGAGGGACAGGAACATTCGCCGCTGGACAATCTAGTTTCAGGGGACGCAGCAGCTGACCAGCGTCTGATCGAAAAAGACGAGGAAGACCGGGTGCTCACCATATTTAAGGATGACCCGAAGGCCATCGAAGTGCTTCACGGACTGCTGGACGGCTTGAAGAAGAACGAAATTAAGTCGAAATATGGTTTTGACGAAAAACAATACGCGGCCGCGGTGAAGCGAATCCGGGTGACACTGCTGGATCGAAGAAACAGCGGGGGCAGGGACGAGAAGCATGATAGATAAGAAAAGCTGCAGTGATCATCTGGAGAAACTCATGAACCAATTGGCTGATTCCGTGCTTGGGCTATCGGATGAGGCGATCTGCGCCGAGACCCGCGATGTCGGGGCCGATCCAGAGCAAGAGGCAGAGCGCACGCGCCTGGTCCTTCGACAGGCGTCGAAAATATTGGGCGATGCGAACGAACGCGTCGCCAATCTTGGCCACACGATCAGTTTAAATGACTGGGTGCGCGGGAAGCGGAGTTATTACAACCACTGTCTGGACTGCGGTTCATTCGTAAGTTTCACAACCGCAGCCGGCGAACTGGAAGGAGACGCTTTGGAGAGACTATGCCCTGCGAGCAATCGGCACCAGATCCGCAGACAGGAAGTGTCTCGCGAATAGCTTGGTGAAGTTGAATTCCCTTGGAGAAGCAATATGTCGACTCATTCATGTTAGTGATCGACTCATTCGTCTTTCACTTGTACGAATTGACAGCCTGAACGCCTAGCAGAGGAGTATACGGAGATGCAGACAGTGAAAACTGAAATCAGGAAGATCGCCCTCGGGTACGACCTGAAAGATAAGATTAGCAATATGCGGATGGAAACCTACCTTGCCCCTGAATACGTTCAACTGAAGAAAGGGCATCCGGAACTCCGCTTTGAGGAGTTCATCAAAGAGGTTATCGAGGTTCGGGAACAAGCTCGAAAGAGGGCGAGCGAAGGGTAGAGCGCCCTCAGAAGCCCAGCCCCGACGACACCCCCGCCCCCGGCGTCACCACGGCCTGGCAGCCAGCGCACAGTGTGCTTTCCTTAAGGTCAATCCACTCCACCGCGTGCGAAGGAGCCATGGCACACTGGTAGTCGTTGCAGTGCGTCAAATTCACCGTGTGTCCGAGTTCATGCACCGCTTCTTTGAGCGCGCGCTGCCGAAATAGTTCCTGGTCGGCCGGAAGGCCGTAGAACTCCTGCCGCAGCCGGTGTACCGAGACCACGGCGCACGGACCACCCATCTGTGCTTCGCCAAAAACAAAAGTAAGAATCGGAATGTAGAGATCGACAGCCGCAACGCCCAGCACTCGCCAGGAATCCTCGGTATGAAAACTCTGCATTCGCTGCAGAATTTCCGACGAGTGATACTGCTGACGCTCTCCGTGAAAGGCGAACTCCGGATCCAATCGCACCGGCAGCACCTTGCATGAGACGCGAAAGATGTCTTCGACGGCGGGACGCAGATCCTTCAGCAACCCCTCGTCTACATTCCCGATCGGCAACAGTTGCAGCAGCTTCATAGGAACAGGTGCCAGGTCTCAGGTGTCAGGCTTCAATTGGGTATTAGAAGTGAGACCTGACACCTGGTACCTGAAACCTGACACCTCGGTTTCAGCTTGAATGCGTTTCAACCGGAGTGCGAGTCCAGCCGTACTTCTTCAGCTTGTGATAGAGAGTAACTCGGTCAATGTCGAGTACTTCCGCGGCGTGACTCTGATTGCCTCCACACTCCTCCACCACGCGCAGAATGTAGGCACGTTCCATGTCCTCCAGCTTCTTGCCCGCGCCGCCGGAACCAGCTACGCTCTGAGCCTTGAAGATGAAGTCCTCCTCCCGCAGCTCCGGTTCCTGTCCGACGACCATGGCCCGCTCTACTGCGTTCTCCAGTTCACGAACGTTTCCCAGCCAGGGCTGCTGCTGCAATTGGTTCATAGCCGCCGGGGCAACCCGGGTGATGCGCTTGTTCATCGCTAGAGAGAACTTTTGCACGAAGTGGTTCACCAGTACGGGGATATCATCCCGCCGCTCGCGCAGCGCCGGCAGTTCAATGCGGAAGACGTTAAGCCTATAAAAAAGATCAGGACGGAACTTACCTTCCTCGATCAGCGTTTCCAGATTCTTATTAGTGGCGGCGATGCAACGGAAGTCCACCTTGATAATCTGGTTGCCGCCCACGCGAGTGATTTCGCGTTCCTGCAAAACCCGCAGCAGGTCGGTTTGCGTCTTTAGAGTGATGTCGCCAATCTCGTCCAGAAAAACCGTTCCGCCCTCGGCAATTTCGAATTTGCCTTTCTTGCGGTACTGCGCGCCGGTGAACGCGCCCTTTTCGTGTCCAAAAAGTTCGCTTTCCAGCAAAGTCTCGGTCAGCGCGCCGCAGTGAATCACCACCAGCGGATGAAATCGTCGCGCGCTGGCGTGATGGATGGCACGCGCTACCAGCTCTTTCCCCGTGCCGCTCTCTCCGGTCACCAGCACCGTAGCATCCGTCGGACCCACCGTCTCAATCGCATCGAGAATCTTCCGCATCGGACCGCTCTGCCCGATCAGGTCCCCGGGACGAGACACCTCGGCGACGGTCTCACGCAACAGCACGTTCTCCTGCGCGGTCCGCTTATGCGCCAGCGCGTTCTTCAGCAGGTGTGCGATCTCGTCCGGATCGAGCGGCTTAGTCACGTAGTCGTAGGCGCCGTTCTTCAGCGCCGCGACCGCGGTCTCGACCGAGGCATAGCCGGTCATGATGATCACCATGAGCTCGGGATCGATTTCGTGCATGCGACGCTGCAGTTCGATGCCGTCCGTGCCGTGCATCTTGATATCCACCAGAGCTGCATCCCAGCGTTGTGCCGCGAGCTGAGTTAGTGCGTCGTTGGCATTTTCCAGCGTGGTTACTTCGTAGCCTTCTTCGCGGAACCATTTACCCAGCGAGTCGCGCACGCTCAGTTCGTCGTCCACGATCAGCAGTTTTCCTTGTGTACTCACTTCAGTCACCTCACCTTCATCGCAGCCTTACCGTCTCCGCTGGCCGCGAGCGAAGCCTCATTCCCCTGAGCCGGCAGGGTTACGGTAAAAGTCGTGCCCCGGCCCAGCTCCGATTGCACTTCGATGCGCCCGCCATGCCGCTCCACGATGCCGCGACTGATTGCCAACCCCAGCCCGACTCCGTGTCCACTTTCTTTCGTCGTCAGAAAAGGTTCGAAGATCTGCGGCAGCACGTCGGGAGCGATGCCCGCTCCGTCGTCGCGCACCTGGATATCAATTTCTCTCCCATCGTTACTCTGCCGAGTCTGCAGCCAGAGATTGCCGCCACGGGGCATGGCATCGATGGCATTCATGATTAACGCTATGAGGACCTGCTCAATCTGCGCCGGATCGCAGGGCACACGCGGCAGATCCTCTGCCACGTTGAGTTCCAGATGAATCCCGCCCAGTTCCAGTTGATGCCGCACCAGCAGTAGGCAACGATCAATCACCGCCTGCAGGTCAGTGTGCTCTATGTTCATGGGTGCGCTCCGCGAAAGGGTCAGCAGGTTCTTGACCAGGTCGCCGCAGCGCCGGCTTTCGGTGGCGATCAGTTCCAGACACTCCATCGCTTCCTCGCGCTTTTCATGCTCCACTTGCCCCGACCCCACCCACTTTCGCAGCAGCTTGGCGTAGGTAAGAATGCCAGAGAGCGGGTTGTTCACCTCATGCGCCACTACCGCCGCCATCTTGCCAATGGATGCCATCTTTTCCACGTGCAGCACATGATCGTGGGCGCGTTTGAGCTCCCTGGTCTTGTGATCCACGCGATCTTCCAGCGTCTTTGCCCAGGTAACGATTTCTTCATTCGCCGCGCGCAACTGCAAGCTCATGTCGTTGAACGAATGAGCCAGGTCGCCCACTTCATCCTGCGATCGCACTTCGATCTGGTAACCAAGTTCCCCACGGGACAGATGTTCCGTGCCCTTCTTGAGCGCCTTGATGGGTTGGCCGACCTCGCGCCACACGAATAACCAGCTCAAGACCGCGATAATCACCATCGCCCCCGCCGTGTAAATCAGCATGCGGGTACTGCTGGTCTTGACTTGGGCGTCCGCTTGCGCCAGCGAGAGATTTGTGTCGAGCACGCCTAGAACTTGCTGGCTGGCAGGATGCGCGTGACATTCGGCGTTGGAGCAGCTCGGCTGATTCTCGATGGGAGTGATAATTCCCAGCACACGATGCCCGCCGCCATTGCGATAAATGCGAAAGCGGTCGGGGCGATTCAGGCGCGCCAGCGGTTGCGATTGCGTGTGACATCCATAGCAGGCCTCGGCTGTCTTATCGAGAACATGGCTGACTTCTTTCGGATCGGTGGAGTAACTGACTCGCCCCTGCTGGTCAAGGATGCGCACCTTGATCATGCCGGGCTCGTCCGCCATGGTCTGGATCGCGTGGTAGAGTCCCTCGCGGTCGTTGCGCAGCATGTAGTAAGTAGTGCTGTGCTTGATCACGTCGCTGACCCGCTCGGCGCTGACCAGGGTGGCTGCTTCCAGATGCTGGCGATGCAATCGGATATTCAAATATCCGAGAAGCGCGAAAATTACCACCATCACCGCCAACAGCGACCCGATCAGCTTGGCGCTGACGCTGTTCGTCAGCCGCGTCCATCCCCGATTGCCGCGAGTTGGATCAGTCTCCCGCATGGCCTAACACCGGAGTAGCCACCACGGGTTCGGTTTCGGTCCGCAAACGCTGGGTCACGGCATGCCGTTCTTCAGGAAAGATCGGCAGATACTTCACAGCCAGCCCGAACAAGGCGAAGCCCATCGCGATAATCATGAGCGTCACTGAGAACTCCGTCCATTTCGGCAGATAGTGGTGTCCGACATAAGTCTCAAAACCGATGAGAGCAATATTGAGGCGGTTGGTAATGAATCCAAGCACGGTAAATACGGAGGCGAGATACAAGCCGCCGGGAGACAGCCTCACCTTCTTGAAGCTGAGCATGGTAATCGGAATCACAAAGGCCAGTGCCAGCTCGAGCCACAGAAAATACGCTTCGTAACTGGGTTTAATGATCTCGCCCAGCAAGCCGCGATGGAAGTAGTCCTCAAAGCGCAGCAGCGCATTCACCCAGAGAGCCACGAGCAAGGCGCCGCCCAGTTCGACCAGGACGGGCAGTTCCAGGTGACGTCCGAATGCTTTCGCGCTCTGCGTCGATTCGAAGATGGTCATGGCCAAACCCACCGCAATCGCCGATCCAAAAAACAGGAACGGCAGCGCCGGTGTGTACCAGAACGGATGCAGTTTGCTCGGCATGATCAGATACAGCGATCCAAGCGAACTCTGGTGCAGCGTCGAGAGCAGAATGCCCCCGATGATCAGCACCGGGTAGATCTTCTTGATCCACTTGATGGGAGCCTGCAGGTTGAAGCGCTCGAACACGTTGGGAAGGAATTCGAAAAACAGCACGGTGGTGTAGGCCATCACGCACATGCCCACCTCGAACATCACCGAGTGCGGGTTCATGTAGATGAGCTGATGCCAGATGTACCACGGGCGCCCCAGGTCAAACAGAAGTCCAACGATGAAGAGCAAATAGCCCAGAAACGCCGTCAGCACCGCCGGTCGCACCACGCTGTGCAGTCGCTCGACGTTGAACAAATAGACCGCACCCACGATGCAGAAACCGCCCGCCGCCAGCATCACCCCGCACAAACAGTCGAAGCCGATCCAGAGCCCCCAGGGAAACTGGTCCGTCATGTTTGAAACCGCGCCCAAGCCATAAAAATAGCGAATGAATGTCGAGTAGACGCCTAGCGCCATGATCACCAGGAATATAACCTTCCAAAAAGTCAGCTTAAATTTCATCGCGCACTCCCGTTCTTCTCGTCTGCTTCAGCAGCGGCTACTTCTTCGCGGCGATGCGATACCCAATAAATTCCTCCCAGCACTAACGTCCACACCGGAATAAAGTCTGGAATCCTCTCCATCACTCGCCCCGTGTATTCCGGCATCGGAGTATCGCCGATTTTGGCGGACGCTGGATAACCGTATTCTTCAACCTTTACGCCCGAAAGAATGAAGACTGACGTTCCACCAACTTCGTTAAGGCCGTAAATACGAGGCAAGTAAGTGGAAGGACTTTGACGGATGCGCTCCTGCGCTTCCTTGATAAGGTCGTCGCGCTCTCCGAACTTAGTGGCTCCAGTCGGACAAATCTCGGCACATGCGGTCTGCTTGCCGGCTACCACCCGGTCCGGGCACATAATGCACTTACGTACCCGCGGATTCAGCGATTGCCATTCGTACTTCGGCTGGGCAAATGCGCAAGCCACCATGCAATACCGGCAGCCAATGCATTTCCAGACGTCGTACACGACTGGTCCTTCTTTTGTCTTATGGAAGGCGCCCACCGGACAAACCGACGCGCAAGCGGGATGCTCGCAGTGCATGCACAGCCGCCGCATGAATTTGTCGTCTTTGGTCAAAACCACCGTGTACTTATGTGCCGATTGCACTGACTCGGCTGCTACCTTGTCGTCATACGGCAGTTTGTTCTGTTGCGCGCATGCACCTTCACACTGCTTGCAACCGATGCACATGGTCGCGTCATAGAGCAGAGCATTGCTCATCGAAATTACTCCTCGCTGTTCTCAAGCGGGACTTCCGTTCCAGAGGAATGAAGTAGGACGTATAGATATGCGGTAAAGGAACGGACTTGGGAACGGTACAGAACACTTTTCGTTCAAACAATATTGGACCGGCTATGAAAGAAGATCCGGGTCCGGAGTACTGTGCACCCGGACCCGGGCGGGCTGTTCCCCTTGGGAGAGCAAGCAGGGGGGAAGCTTTCCAGCTGGCTACGGAGCGGCCAATATCAGCCTTCGTCCGTCGAATTGAACCGGACATCTTCATACTCACTCTCCCGTCCTCTTCCGCCGCTGGAGACAATTGTCATGCGACAGCGGCGGTGCAGAAAGAGAAGCAGCCAATCACCTACCGCCAGTAACTACTTCTGTAAGCTACGAACGTACGTCACGATCGCCTTCACGTCGTCAGCCGCCAGACCCTTTACCGGGGCCGGGTGCTTCGCCGTCTCCGCCACCGCCTTGGTCAGGTCGGCGTCAGACTTTTTCTTGGCCTCGTCCGAAATCAGGCTTGGAATCTTCGCCGCGGGCTTGCCCGCCGCATCCGCGCCGTGGCACATTGCGCACTTTGCTTTGTAGAGAGTGGCTCCGTCGTCGCCCGCCCAGGACAGATCCGGGATCAGGATGAACAGGGCTACCGCGATTGTCATTACCAGCATTACCAGCTTCGTCGTCTTCATGATTTCGTTCTTCTCCTTGTAAGTTGTAAAGCTTTGCAACAAGATGACATGTTCGGCTCCCCTCGCAGTCCTTCTCGAATTGCGAAAGTAGCCGCAGCTACAGCCCACCAGCAACAGCATGTAACAGAACTCAGCAACTCAATCGTTGCCTATTGAGAGTTTCAACGTCTGGAGGGCAACGTAGCAGTGACCCATATCACCCTGAACAGTGACATCCGCCGGAGATGAGTAACCTCATAGGGGGTCGGGCGACGGGCGTCCACGTCGGTCCAGTCGAGCGACGCGGCCGCCGATGGTCCTCCAATATTTCGCAGTCACATCAACAGGTGACTGTGATCACTGCGCCTGACTTCCTCAGGAGCCACAATCTAGCCAATGAGGTGATGTATGCCGATACTCATGATTGCTCTAATCGCCTTGATGGTATTTGGCGTTATTGGCATCCTGCTTGCGTCCGCGGTGATCCTCGAAAATTCTTCGCACATTCACGCAGCCAAAGCCAGCATCGCGCACTCTGTTACCTCCGGCACTCCCCCATCCCCCAATCCGAAGCTCCAATAACCCGCGTGGCGACGACGCGGCGGCACAACATCCGTTTGCAGAGGAGAAGTCCCTATGAGCACGCTCGCCCCGGAAAAACAATTGGACAAACAATTAGATAAGAAACTGGATAAACAATCGGCCAAAAAAGCGGACCTCGCCGGCCCTGGAATCGGTGATTACAAGGAATTGGAAAAGATTCTGCCGCGCGGTTACCACTCCTTGCTGACTCCAAAAGAGACGCAGCAGGCCATCTTCCAGGTAAAGCGCTATCTCGCCGACAATCTGTGCAAGGAACTCAACCTGAATATGGTCGAAGTGCCGCTCATTGTAGATGTGGAGAGCGGCGTCAACGATATGCTCGATCGCGACGGCTCCCGCACCCCGATTCAATTTCACATCTCCAACGATCGCAATCTGCATCCCGTCGACGCGCAGGTGGTGCAAGCCGCGACCAAATGGAAACGCGTAGCGCTCAGGCAATTCGACTGCAAAGTCGGTGAAGGCATCTGCACCGACATGCGAGCCGTTCGCAAAGACTATTTCCTCGATCACGACCATTCCGCCTACGTCGACCAATGGGATTGGGAGCGAGTCATCACCGCCGAGCAGCGCAACCTGGAGTTTCTCAAGGCGATTGTCAGCAGAATCTGGAAAGTGATCGTAGGCGCGGAAAAGTTCGCGCAACTCCTGTTCCCGCAATTGATGGATAAAGCCTCGAGCTATCCGAATCTTCCGGAGAAATTGACCTTCCTGCACGCCGAAGAACTTCTGGAAATGTATCCAGACCTGCCCCGCAAGCAGCGCGAGACCGCCATCCTGCAAAAGTATCCTGCCGTCTTCATCATTGGCATTGGCTGGCCGTTGAAAGACGGCTATCCCCACGAAATGCGAGCCGCCGATTACGACGATTGGGTCACCGACACGCGCGATCAAACCGGCAAAGACACGCATGGCCTGAATGGCGACATCCTGGTGTGGAACTCCGTCACCCAGCGCCGCCATGAGCTGACGTCAATGGGCATCCGAGTCACGGCCGAGACCCTGAAACAACAGCTAACCATGTCCAAGCAACTGGACTTCATGCACCTGCCCTATCACCAGGCGATCCTGAAGAACGAGATACCGCTCTCGATCGGCGGAGGAATCGGCCAATCGCGCACATTAATGCTGTTGCTCCGCAAAGCCCATCTCGGAGAAGTCAGCGTAACCGTGTGGCCGAAGATCCTGAAGGAGATGTGCGCGGGCAAGAATATTTTCGTGCTGGAGTAAATTGGCTCCAGGAAAGAATCGAAGGTGGGACAGACCACAAGAGGTAGCGCCGCCGTCCCGGCGGCTGAAGGGCGTCCTCGCGCAGCGGACAAGATGCTCTCGCGCTAAGATTTCAGATAGTTCCCTACACCTCAAGCGGCAGCTTTAATCGGTACGTCGTACCCGTAAGATGCCTCTTCACCGCCGCCGCCAGCCGCCGTATCCCCTCACGTATGCGCTCCGGAGTTGCATTCGAAAAGTTCAATCGCATGTGGCGCGAGCCTTCGCGCCCATCGTTGGCATAGAAGGAATCACCCGGCACAAACGCAACATTCTGCTCGATCGCCGATTTGAAAATCGCCTGCATGTCCAGTCCCTCGGGTAGAGTAACCCAAAGAAACAGCCCGCCTTGGGGATGAGTCCAAGTGACTTCGGCAGGGAAGAACTCCTTCAGAGCCTCAAGCATGACGTCGCGCCGCTCGCGATACACTCGCCGAATCAACTTTACGTGCTGGTCAAGGAAGCCATCGCGCGCCACTTCATAAGCCACAAACTGAGTAAAGGTCGAAGTGTGCAGGTCGGCTCCCTGCTTCAGTTGCGTCAGCTTGCTGATCACTTCTGGAGGCGCAACAATCCATCCCAACCGAAGGCCGGGAGCCAGCGTCTTGGAAAACGTGCTTAGGTAAATGACGTTGCCAATCGAGTAGCCGTCATCGCGCCGCAGGTTCTCGCGGTCAAGCACGACCAGCGGCGGCAGGTGCTCGCCTTCATAGCGCAACTGGCCGTACGGGTCATCTTCGATAATCGGAATGCCAAATCGATCCGCCAGCAGCACCAGTTCATGCCGACGGATCTCCGACAGTGTAGTTCCCGCCGGATTCTGAAAGTTCGGCAGCACATACATGAACTTGGGCCCCGACCGCAGAGGCTCCTCCATCAAGTCGGTGCGCAGGCCGTCGTCGTCGATCGGAACCGGCACATAGTCCGCGCCATACACGTTGAAGGCCTGCAGCGCGCCCAGATAAGTCGGCGCTTCCAGCAGCACGCGATCTCCGCGATTGATAAACAGCTTGCCAATCAGATCAAGCGCCTGCTGCGAGCCGGAAGTGATCAAGACGTTCTCCACCTTAGCCTTGATCCCGTAGCGCGCCAGGTTGTTAGCGATCAGTTCGCGCAGCGGCGCGTAGCCTTCGGATTCCCCATACTGCAAGGCCAAAGCCGCCTGCTCGGTAAGCACCTTATGACAGGCCTCTTCAAAGCGCTTGACCGGGAAAACATCAGGGGCAGGGAGCCCGCCGCCAAAAGAAATCATTTCCGGGCGCTGGGTGACCTTCAACAACTCGCGGATTGCGGAACTGGTGATCCCTTTAGTGCGTAGTGCGTAACGAGCCGTCCATGCAGTCGACATTGCTGACCCTCTTCACATCTCAATGTTTGCCATCCCGAGCGGAGCGAGGCATGTGCATCTTGCGGCGAACTGCGGATCCCTCGCTTCGCTCGGGATGACAATTTGATGAAAGCTAGCGCTGATACGACACTTGGACTGGGCTCCGCCACGAACTCTAGGCGAAGCCGTCCGGCTGACTGACCGCGCCAATATGCGCCTGTTCATCGATAAACAGTCGCCCCGCGGTCAGCGCCTTGCGGTCAATCTCTAGCAGATCGACTTTCTTCACTTTGTCTTCCAGCACGCTCAATGCCGTCCCCGGAGCCAGGCACTCCGTCTCTTCGAGCAGCGCCCCCATCAGCACAATGTTGGCAGCCTTCGTGGAACCAAGTTTGTCGGCCATCTCCGCCGCCGGAATCGCAACTACCTGCTGTTCCGGCGCATAGAAGTCGGCAGGAACGCTGGCCCCGTTGTAAAGAATAATTCCCCCACTCACCACTTCGTGGGCAAACTTCCGCAGAGAGTACTCATTCATCGCCACCAGCACATCCGGATGCGAGATCAGCGGAGTCCCGATACGCTCTTTCGACAAGCACACATGGCAGTGCGCGCTGCCCGAACGCATCTCCGGCCCATAGGACGGCAGCCAGCTCACTTCCAACCCTTCCCGCATGCCCATCTCGATGAGCAACTGCCCCATCAGCAGCACGCCCTGTCCGCCGAAGCCCGCGATTTTGATCTTCACATCCTGGAAGTGATGCCCATTTTTCGCTTTGGAGGTATCACGCGCTCCCGCCTTCGGAGTAATCTCCAGCACATCGGCCACCGCCCGCTGTGGCGGTTCGTTGCCCACCGGAATTTCCGGCCGGCGATCGCGAAAAACATTCAGCGGAAAAGTTGGCGTCATCTTCTCCAGAACCCAACGCCGAGCTTCCACCGGATCCTTGCCCCAGATCGTAGGACAAGGCGAAAGAATTTCAACAAACGAAAAGCCCACGCCATCCCGCTGGATCTCGAGCGCCTTACGAATCGCGCGCCGAGCTTTCATGATGTTCTTATTATCCGAGAGCGCCACCCGTTCGATGTATGCCGGCGCCTCGAGCGTGGCCAGCAGTTCCGCCACATGGATAGGGAAGCCTTCGTTCGACGGCCGCCGCCCCCAAGGAGAAGTTGTGCTCTTCTGCCCAACCAGGGTCGTAGGCGCCATCTGTCCGCCCGTCATCCCGTAGATTCCGTTGTTGACGAAAAATACGGTGATCTTCTCCCCACGGTTAGCCGCATGCACGATCTCGGCGGTGCCGATGGCCGCCAGGTCTCCGTCTCCCTGATAGGAGATCACAATCTTATCTGGACAAGATCGCTTGATTCCCGTGGCCGAGGCGGGCGCGCGGCCGTGTGCCACCTGAACATTGCCCACGTCAAAATAGTAGTAAGCAAACACCGAGCAGCCCACCGGACTGACAAAGATCGTTTTGTCCTGCAGCCCCAGTTCCTGCAACGCTTCCGCAATCAGCTTGTGCGCCACTCCATGTCCGCAGCCTGGGCAGTAGTGCGTCTGGTGCTTCAGTTCTGACTTCCGCTCGTACAGGTCAAAGAACAGCGGAGACTTGGAGTGGACCGTGTCGTATCCGTCGTCGTTAGCTTTGAGATCGACCTTGAGGTCGACCTTAGGGCTCGCTTCGGATTTAATTTCCGGATCCACCGCGCTGATCACGCTCTCGTTTGCCATTGTCTTTATCCCCTTCGCACACGATCCTCGCCCTACCTGGCCTCAGACCTCGACCGCCATGCGCGTCAACACCTGTTCCTGCAGCTCCCGCACCGAAGGCACGTTGCCACCCACCCGGCCGTAGAACTCCACCGGCACCTTGCCGTTCAGCGCCAGCCGCACATCTTCCACCATTTGTCCGTTGCTCAATTCCACGACCAGCACCTTTTGCACCTTGCGCGCCGCCTGCACCAGTGCTTTTGAAGGATAGGGCCACAGCGTAATCGGCCGGAACAGCCCTGCTTTCACGCCGTCCTTGCGCAGCGCTTCCACCGTGGAAAGCAACACGCGAGACACAATGCCGTACCCCACCAGCAGCACGTCGGCGTCGTCAGTGTGGCAAACTTCCGAGCGCGGCTCGGCGGCTTGCGCGCGGATGTACTTGGCTTCCATTCGCCGCTGGTGCGCTTCCAACTCATCCGTTTCGAGATAAATCGAACTGATCAGATTAGCTCGCGTTTCCGGCGTACCCTTTACCGCCCACGGTTTTTCCGGCGGCTGAATCTCGCGATCCTCCAATTCGAGCGGCTCCATCATTTGTCCGACAAAGCCGTCGGTCAAAACCACTGCCGGATTGCGGTACTTGTCCGCCAGATCGAATGCCAGCATGGTGAGATCGGCCATCTCCTGCACCGAGGCCGGAGCCAGCACGATATTGCGGTAGTTGCCGTGGCCGCCGCCTTTCACCATGGCGAAATAGTCGCTCTGTTCGGGCGCGATGTTGCCCAAGCCGGGTCCGCCGCGCATTACATCTACTATCACGCACGGCAGTTCCGCGCCCGCCAGATAAGACATGCCTTCCTGCATGAGGCTGACGCCGGGGCCAGACGATCCAGTCATGACGCGCATTCCGGCCGCCGCTGCCCCATACACCATGTTGATGGAGGCGACTTCGCTCTCCGCTTGAATAAACGTTCCGCCGACCTGCGGGAAGTAGAGCGCCGCCGCCTCGGCGATTTCGCTGGCGGGAGTGATCGGATATCCGTAGTACGCGCGACACCCGGCCAGGATCGCGCCCTTTACCACTGCCACGTTTCCTTTACAGAGCTGCCGCATGTTCGCCTCCCAGCACCGGCGTCGCCGTCAACGCTTTTGCTTTCGCCTTGATGCGGTAGACCGTAATCGCCCCCGGCTCCGGACAGCAATAAAAGCAGATTCCGCAACCCGTGCAGTCAAGGCCCGTGTAGCGCGCCGGATGAAACCCGTAAACGCTCAACTCCGGCGCCAGCTCCAGGCACTTGGGCGGACACGATTCCACGCACAGCCCACAGCCCTTGCATTCCTCGACATCCACCGTGACCTTACCGCGCGCTTGTCCTGCCATGCTTCACCTCGCTACCGTTCACCGGCTACTACTGTCTGACCAGCTAAAGGCCGTTGCAGCCACCTGGTTTTCTCGCAAAATTCGTACAGCTCTTCCCGGAACTTGGGGTGTGCAATGTTGATCAACGCCTGCGCCCGTTCCCGTATGCTCTTGCCGTGCAGATACGCGACTCCGTATTCAGTCACCACGTAACGGATCAGCCCGCGCGAAGTAACCACTCCCGCGCCCGGGCTCAGCATGGGAACAATCCGCGAGATCGCGCCATCTTTGGCGACCGACGAAATCGCGATGATCGGCTTTCCGCCCTTGGAGCGCGAAGCCCCGCGCAGAAAGTCCACTTGTCCCCCAATGCCGCTATAGAACTGGCTTCCGATCGAATCGGAGCAGACCTGCCCGGTGAGATCAACCTGCAGCGCCGAGTTGATCGCCACCATGTTGTCGTTGCGTGCAATCAGCGCGGGATCGTTGGTGTAGGAAGTAGGGCGGAACTCGAAGATCGGATTGTTGTCGACGAAGTCGAACAGCTTCTTGGTGCCAATCGCAAATCCCAGCACAATTTTCCGCGCCTTAAAGGTCTTGCGCGCACCCGTGATCACGCCCGCTTCGATCAAAGGAATCACGCCGTCGGATACCAGTTCGCTGTGCACGCCGAGATCCTTGCGATCCATGAGAAACGGCAGCACCGCTCCCGGGATTCCGCCGATGCCCGTCTGCAGCACCGCTCCGTCATCGATTAAGCCAGCGACGTTGCGGGCGATCGCCCGGTGCATGTCGGTGATTTCCGGCTGCTTCATCGCGCACAGCGGACGCGACGAATCCACCACTGCATCCAGCTCCGTCACATGGATGAAGCTGTCTCCGTATGTACGCGGCATTTGATCGTTGATCTGCGCCACCACGTGATGGGCACACTTGGCCGCCGTCAGCGACGTATCCACGCCCACCCCAAAGCTGCAGAAGCCGTGCGAGTCCGGAGGAGAGAGTTCCAGCAATGCCACATCAATCGGCATGGCCCCGCTCTCAAACAGTTCTTCAATCTCGCTCAGGTAGATGGGCGTGTAGTCTGCCCGGCCATCGTTGATAGCCTCGCGTACATTGGCGCCGATGAACACCGCGTTATGCCGGAAATGCCCCGCCATCTCCTTAGCCACATAGGGAGCCGCTCCCATGGTCATCATGTGCACGACTTCCACGTCCTCGACAAACGGACCCCGGCGCATCAGCGCCTCTACCAGAGTCTCAGGTTCGGCGCATCCGGGCTGAATATAAACCCGCATTCCTGACTGCACACACTGCAGCGCCTCGTCTGCCGTTCGCAACTTTCTCTTGTAATCGAGCTCCCACGACATCGACATTCTTGCTCCCCCTGGCCCGTGTTACGAAACTCGGCGCGGCCCGAACCCGCTCCCCTTCCGGACAGACTTACCCCAGGGCGAAATCCTGCGCCCTGCTGCTCGCGCACACCCTGCCACTCTTAATTGGAAACCCTCTCCACCCCTAGGACCGTGACCGTGCGCAACCGGCATAGTGAGGTGCGTCACATCAGCTCCTATAGCTTAAGCCCCCACAAATCAAGCTCTTACCAAGTGCCTGGAGTCGTCAAATATTCCGTCGTCAAATATTCATGGATCGATTTCGCAGCCCGCCGTCCCGCGCCCATGGCCAGAATCACCGTCGCACTTCCGGTGACGATGTCCCCGCCCGCG
>Ga0209448_10000097_pt1 | contig 31430 bp, 30 predicted proteins | sample BogFormECP14_OM2_FD_188245 | JGI IMG/M metagenome (GOLD analysis project Ga0209448, IMG submission 188245) | Bog forest soil microbial communities from Calvert Island, British Columbia, Canada - ECP14_OM2 (SPAdes) (version 2) | ecosystem: Environmental > Aquatic > Freshwater > Wetlands > Bog ... | reverse complement strand
CTGCAAGCCGCATCTGCCGGTTGAGATTCTCCGGATCGAGCTGTGCGATGCGCTCCCAGCAAAAAAGCGCGTCTTCGTTGCGTCCCGCGCTCGCAAAAAGCTCCCCGGCCTTCGTGTATTGGTCGATGGCTTCTTCAGGATGATTTTGTTTTTGCTGCAAAAAGGCATAGCGGGCGATGCGTTCCGGCGGTTGTGGCGTTGAACCGCTTCGCAGAAAGCGATTATAGATAGCCAGCGCTTTGGTCTCGTCACGCGGCTCAATCAGCAAATCGAACAACAGCCCATAATAGATGGCGGCGCGCTCCGGCTGATCCATCCGCGCGTAAAGATCGCCCAGCGCCTGCGTCGCTTCCTGGTGTTGCGGCGCGTCATCGAGCACCGCCAGATAGGCTTCGATAGCGTCCTCGACGCGGTTCTTTTCGAGGAATCGCTTGGCGCGGTCCAAGTGCTTGCTGACGTCTGCGGCCATCCGTCTGGGTTGCCTTTGCTGTGCCTGTCGGCTGACTTGAAATTCTCTGCTGAGTCGCGCGCGATGAGAGGTGCGCACGCCCTGGTTCAACTATATACCCCGACTGCGAGACCCGCAAAACTCGCGCAATCGCACCTTGTGGTATCCGGCACGCCCAGCCTCGCCAAATCCTTGGAACCTTTTGCCGTTTCGTTCGTCTCCTATGCATGTCGCCGCCGACCTGCCTTTCATCGGCGGCCAGGAGCGCCTTCTTATGCGTAACCTCTTCTCCGACCTTCAACTCGGCTTTCGCATCCTCCTTCGCAACCCAGGCTTCGCCGTCACAGCCATCCTCCTGCTCGCTCTGGGCATTGGCGCCAACACTGCGATTTTCTCGGTGGTGAACGCCGTTCTCCTCCGCCCCCTCCCCTACCAGGACTCCTCCCGCATCATGCAGATTTGGCACGTCCCTCCCGCAAAGAGCTTCCCGGGGATGACTCTCTTTTCCGTTTCACCGGCGAACTACCTCGACTGGCAGACCCAGAACCACTCCTTTGAAGGCATGTCTGCTTACGGCGGCGCCCGCTATAACGTCGGCGGCAAGGAACGGCCCGAGGCCATTCAAGCAGCGACGGTCGCCCCTAGCTTCTTTTCAATCCTTCGTGTTCAGCCGCTCCTAGGCCGCGGATTCACGCCCGATGACGACCGTCCTGGCCAGGGTCACGTCGTGGTCCTGGGCAACGCGCTTTGGCGCGAACGCTATGGCGCCGACCCCGCTGTCGTTGGCCAAAAGATCGTTCTCGACGGCGAGACCTACAGTGTCATCGGGGTCATGCCACGCACATTCAAGTTTCCCAGCTGGGCTCAGCTCTGGACCCCTCTGGCCTGGACCGACCAAACGCGCGCGGTGCGGGGCAATCACAACTATCAGGTCATCGGCCGACTGAAACCTCGCGTCGATATCCGCGCTGCGCAAGCCGAGCTCAGCGCCATCTCCGCTCGCCTCGAGCAACTCTACCCCGAGGACGACAGAGGCTGGGGCGCCAAGATCCTCACCTTGCGTGAGCAAACGGTTGGCGATGTCCGCCCGGCTCTGCTCGTTTTGCTGGGCGCCGTGGGGTTCGTCTTGTTGATCGCCTGTGCCAACGTTGCCAATCTTGTTCTTGGCAAAATCCTCGCCCGAAAAAAAGAAATCGCCATCCGCTCCGCTCTCGGAGCCACTCGCGGCGCAATCCTTCGCCTGGTCCTTACCGAGACTCTGCTTCTATCTCTCGCCGGTGGCGCGTTGGGGCTCCTTCTCGCCCGCTTTGGCACCACTCTGATCGTCAAATTCCTCGCCGACCGGCTCCCTCGTTTCGCGGATATCACTCTCAACGCTCCCGTCCTGGCTTTCACGGCGTTTCTAGCGTTGTTCGCGGGCGCTCTCGCCGGTCTTCTTCCGGCGCTGCGTTTTACGAAGACGGATATCAACGAAGCTCTCAAGCAAGGCCAGAGCCGTGGCAGCTCCGATTCTGGCGGCAGCAGGACTCGCGGACTCTTGGTTGTTTCTGAAGTTGCGCTTTCACTCGTTCTGCTGATCGGTGCCGGCCTTATGGTTCGCACTCTGTGGCAGCTTAGCAATGTCAAACCCGGCTTCGATCCAAATGGCCTGCTCACCATGACCGTCTCTATTCCCGCCAACAAATTCCCAACGTCGGCTGCGTATATCTCCTTTTTCGAGCGCGTCCTTCAGCAAGTTCGCGCCACTCCAGGGGTTGAATCCGCAGGCGTGATCGATGATCTTCCCATGGGCGACGGCGGTTCGCACCAACCTGTCGCTATCGAGGGTCAGCCCGTGGTGCCCATGGCCGATCAGCCCGAGGTAGACGTGCGCCTAATCAGTCCTGGCTATCTGAGTTCCATGCGCGTCCCGCTCTTGAGCGGCCGCGACCTCACCGACGGTGACGTGGCAGGCAGAAATCCCGCCGTAATCATCAGCGAATCCATGGCCAAACGCTTTTGGCCCAACGAAAACCCGCTTGGCAAACATCTTACGCTAACTTTCTATCCGGGTGTCTCCCGCGAAATTGTGGGCGTCGTGGGCGACGTGAAGCTGGATTCTCTGGACGAGACTCGTCCGACCGAAACGATCTATTGGCCGCTGAATCAAATCTTCGCGCCCCCGTCCGAACCATGGCGCTCATTTCCGATGAGTCTTGCCGTGCGCGCCAGCATCGATCCCATGAGCGCCGTCTCTGCTGTGACTGCCGCTGTTCACCAGGTAGACCCGGAAACGCCCGTCACCGAAGTGTTGAGCATGAACGAATTGATTTCCAATTCACTGTCTCCACAGCGCTCCAACATGCTTCTGCTGGCCGCATTCGCTGGGCTTGCGCTGGTGCTCACTGCGGTCGGCATTTATAGCGTGCTTTCCTACGCCGTTCGCCGTCGCGTTCGCGAAATCGGCATTCGCATGGCCCTCGGCGCGTCGCACTCCGACGTCTTAAAGATGGTGCTTACCGATGGCCTAAAACCAATTCTCCTCGGCATCATCATCGGCTTCGCTGTAGCGCTGGCGCTGGGACGCGTCGTGTCATCGCTAATCTTCGGTGTGCGCCCCACCGATCCGCTAACCTTCGTGGCGGTTGCCTCGCTCCTAGTCGCCGTCGGCGTCCTCGCCACTATCGTGCCGGCCTATCGCGCCACGCGAGTCGAGCCCGTCCGCACCCTCCGCGACGAGTGAACTGGAAAACCGCTTCGCAGGCTATGCGAACCGCGTTACTTGTTGGCGGTACGATTCTCCAAGGTTGACCTCGACTGGGTTGGCTGCGCGCGTCGGCGATTTGTGGCAAACTGAACTGTCACACGGCACGGTTTTGCGCAGCCTGGTCTCTTGGCTCCTCGAAGCATGCAGCTCCTGCCGGGATCTGAAAAAAATAAAAGCGGTCGCAACGCGGAAGCGATAACCGGAATACATGGACCCGAAGTTCATACGCAATTTTTGTATTATCGCGCATATCGATCACGGCAAGTCCACGCTCGCGGACCGTCTGCTCGAAATGACTGGCGCGCTTTCGCAGCGCGAGATGCACGAGCAGGTGCTCGATTCGATGGATCTCGAGCGCGAGCGCGGCATCACCATCAAAGCCAAAAGCATCCGTCTGCATTACACCGCGAAAGACGGAAATACCTACCAGCTCAATTTGATCGACACACCAGGACACGTGGACTTTTCCTACGAAGTCTCGCGTGCGCTTTCAGCGTGCGAAGGCGCGCTGCTCGTCGTGGACGCCAGCCAGGGCGTCGAAGCACAAACGGTGGCGAACACGTTTCTCGCCGCGGGCAATAATCTGACAATCGTTCCGGTCATCAACAAAATTGATTTGCCTGCCGCGCAAACTGATTTCGTGAAGGAGCAAATTGAAAACGTCCTCGCCATTACCGCACAGGACGCTTTGCTGATCAGCGCAAAAAGCGGCCTGGGCGTTGAAGATGTTCTCGAAGCCATCGTGAAGCGCATTCCGGCGCCGAAAGGCAGTTCGGAGAATCCGCTGCAGGCGCTTATCTTCGATTCCTGGTTCGACATTTATCGCGGAGCCGTAGTTCTCGTACGCGTGATGGAAGGCCACGTCAACAAGCACACAAAAATCCGGCTGTGCTACAGCAACGAAGTCCACGAAGTTGAGACGCTCGGCACGCTCACTCCCAAACCCGTCGCGCTCGAAGAACTTGGCGCCGGCGACGTGGGCTTCATCGTCGCGAATATCAAGCGCGTGGCGGATGCGCGCATGGGCGACACTGTCACGGAAGCCGCGCGGCCTGCGCCGCCGCTTCCCGGATTTGAAGCCATCAAGCCCATGGTGTTTGCCGGACTTTTTCCCGTGCTCGCGGATGACTATGAGCCATTGCGTGACGCTCTCGGCAAATTGCAGTTGAACGACGCGGCTTTCTTTTACGAACCGGAAAATTCCGTGGCGCTTGGCTTCGGTTTCCGCTGCGGCTTTCTCGGCTTGCTGCACATGGAAATCGTGCAGGAGCGGCTGGAGCGCGAATTCGGGATCAACCTGATTACCACGGCGCCGAGCGTGCGTTACCGCATCACGCGCGTCAGTGGCGAAGTGATCGAAGTCGACAGCCCGGCGAAATTTCCGAACCCCAGCGAGATCGAAAAAATCGAAGAGCCCATCATCACCGCGATGATCATCACCAACAATGAATCCGTCGGCGGAATTCTGCAGCTGTGCCAGGAAAAACGCGGCACGCAGAAAAATCTGGAATATCTTTCTCCCACTCGCGTGATGCTCACTTATGAGCTGCCGCTCAATGAAATCGTGCTCGATTTCTATGACCGGCTGAAAAGCGTTTCACGCGGCTACGCTTCGCTCGATTACCATCTTGCCGGGTACAGCGAATCCGATCTCATCAAGCTGGATGTGCTCGTCGCCGGCGAACCGGTGGACGCGCTGGCGCTGATCATTCATCGCGATTTTGCGGCGGAACGAGGCCGCGAATTGGTGACGCGCTTGCGTAAACTGATTCCCCGTCAAATGTTTGAAGTGCCCATTCAGGCGGCCATCGGCAGCCGCGTCATCGCGCGCGAAACCGTGGCTGCCATCCGCAAAAATGTTCTCGCCAAGTGCTACGGCGGAGACATCTCGCGCAAACGCAAGCTCCTCGAAAAACAAAAAGAAGGTAAGCGCCGCATGAAGCGCGTCGGCCAAGTCGACATTCCGCAAGAAGCGTTTCTTGCCGTACTTAAAGTTGCTTCTTCCTCCGACGACGATTAGCGCGGCTCTCGACATTCCGTCTTTGACCTCAGATTAGACCTCCTTTTTCTTTACTTCCGTAGACAAACGGCCACGGTGGAGCTGGATGGCTACCGAGTCGCCCACGTTGACTTGGTCGGCGTCGCGAAGGAGGTTGCCGGCGGCGTCGGTGGCGATGGCGTAGCCGCGTTCGAGGACTTTCAAGGGGCTGCGCTCCTGTAGCTGGAGGGCGAGGCGCTCTAGGCGTTCCCGCTTGGAGCGCAAGAGGCGTTCGATGCGGACGCCAAGTTCAGCGGCGCGTTTTTCGAGACGCAGGCGAAACGCGGAAATTTTCACGCGAAAATCAAATGTAGCGATGCGCAAGTGCAGCGCGGTGAGGCGCTTGCGCGATTGTTCGAGGCGCGCGCGAAGGCCTAGCGCCAAGCGCGACGTCATTTCATCGGCGCGCTGGCGCTGCTGGCGGAGGAGATCGAGCGGGCGGCGGAAGCCGCGGCGCGCGGAAAGTTCGTGGACGCGCTTGCTGAGATCGAGGAGGCGGTAGCGGACGAGGCTGGCGAGCGCTTCGCGCAGGTCGGCGATGTGCTTATCGAATTCGCGGCGCGTTTGGACAACGAGCTCAGCGGCAGAGGAGGGAGTGGAAGCGCGAACGTCGGCGACAAAATCGGCAATGGTGAAATCGGTCTCGTGGCCGACGCCGGAAATGACCGCGATTTCGGAGGCAAAGATGGCGCGCGCGACAATTTCTTCGTTGAAGGCCCATAGATCTTCCATGGAGCCGCCGCCGCGGGCGAGGATCAGGACGTCAACGAGCTTTCTTTGATTGAAAAATTTCAGCGCCTTGACAATTTCCGCAGCGGCGCCGTCGCCCTGGACGCGCACGGGAAAAACCGTCAAATGCACGTTAGGAAAGCGGCGGCGCAAGATGCGTACGACGTCGCGCACCGCTGCTCCGCGCGGTGAGGTGATCAAGCCGATGCGGCTGGGGAGCATGGGAAGAGGCTTTTTGCGTTCGGCGGCAAAAAGGCCTTCCGCTTCGAGGCGCTTTTTCAGCTGCTCGAACGCTAGCTGTAGCGCGCCTAGCCCGACGGGGTCGATGTTCTCGACGTAAATCTGGTATTCGCCGCGGGCTTCATAGACGCTGATCGAGCCGCGAACGGTGACGTGCAGGCCGTTCTCGGGGCGGAACTTGACGCCGCGCTGTTGCTGTTTGAAGAAGACGCAGCGGACCTGGGAGCGGTCGTCCTTGAGCGTGAAGTAGATGTGACTGGATTGGGCTTCGCGGCAGTTGGAGATTTCGCCTTCGACCCAGATGTCGGTAAAGTTTTTGCCGAGCAGGTCGCGGATGCGGGCGGTCAGCTCGCTGACGGTGAGGGCGCGGCGGGTGGGTTGGAGATTGAAGGTGAGTTGGGTTGTCATGGGAGGAAGTGGCGAGTGATGATTGGCGAGTGGCGAGCAAGGAAAGGGACATACGCCACCCCCCGGTGTTTTGCGGAAAGAGTGTGGAAGAGTTTGAAAACACGAGGGATAGGAGTTTCGGCGAGGCAAAAGAGTGCGTAAGAGTATGAAAACAAAGGAGGCGTAAGTGCAATGGATTGATATTGATGTGGACTCTTGGGGAAGACAACATAAGAGGGTTGGCGCGTACGGCGTGGGTGTACCCATCCCCGGGGTTTTCTGTAAGAGTAGCAAAAAAAGGGCTTAGGCTTGACGCAGGTTGTAAGAGTGGCAGGGAAAGGATTTAGGCGGGGGGAAAGCTCACAGCCGACAGCTAACAGTCCACGGATCGAAGGGGACGGACTACGCAAAGAAAGAGCGGACATGGCGTTAGCCTTTCTTCCTCCTCCGCAACGCAAACACAAGGGCTATATCATATAGGTACTCGTTGTCAAGTAATTATATGTAAGTGGTTTGTTTGCTGGAGGATAGCAAGCGGTTCGAACAAGAGCAGGAAAACAGATGATATTAGTCCGCGCTTTTCAAGTGGCCACCGAAGGTGCAGATAGTTGAGCTAGCGGGGTTTAGACCAATCGGCGATGAGCAGGCGGGGACGGAGATTGCGGAACGAGCGGTCGCTAGTGACGAGGGTGAGGCCCGTGGAGAAGGCGTGCGCAGCGACTAACATGTCCATGGCGGCCAGACGCTTGCCTTGCTTCCAAGAGGCGGCAGAGAGACCGGCGTAGGCTTGGGCGGCCGCAGAGTCCCATGGAAGGGATGTGACCCCGAGGAGAAACTGATTTACCAGCTCGGCGAGCTTTTTTGCTTCGGGTTTCAGGGCGAGGCCAAGCAGCAGTTCTGCTTCGGTGATAGACGAGATGCAGATTTGAGCCATGGGAATACGGCGGAGCCGCTCGCGAACGCTTGGCGGATCGCCTCGGAGCGCATAGCTAACCGTATTGGTGTCCAGCAAGAAGCGGGGCATCGACTTAGTCCGTCAAAGCAGGCGACGTTTTTTAGGCGGGCGGCGATCACGCCAGCGGAGAAAGTCAGCGGGGATGTCGGTGGCGTCGGCAAGGGCGAAGAGATCGTCCCAAGATTCGGGCTTGCGGGAGAGGATGACGTCGCCGGTTTCGGAATCTTTGCGGATGTAGACTTCGCGAGAGGAGAAGCGGAAAGAGCACGGCAGCCGGACCGCTTGGCTTCGGCCATTTTTGAAGAGCTTTGCAATCTTGTGCATGGCGGCTCCGTATCTAAACAGACTTGAGCTGGTATATACCATAGCATATCACATTCTTATGGAAATCGGAGAGCATATCTTGCGAAAGCAGAGTGCTCGATTCAAGCTCGCGATAACGCAAAAAAGGGCCGCCCAAGGGCGGCCCCTACAATTATGCGGAGGACAGCGCGCGCTAGGGCTTCGCCGGTGCGGGAGCCGGAGTTTGCGCCGGAGCGGGATTGCTGAAATTGACTTTGGGGGCTTGGCGGGCGCCGGGTTCGGTTTTGAAGTAGGCGTCGTTGCGGGTGAAGCCGCCGAAGCTGGCGACCAGGCTGTTGGGGAAGAGCGAGATGTAGGTGTTGTAGTCCTGAACGGTTTCGTTGTAGCGGCGGCGCTCGACGGCGATGCGGTTTTCCGTGCCGGCAAGTTCGTCCTGGAGACGGAGGAAGTTTTCGTTGGATTTGAGCTGAGGATAATTTTCCGTGAGGACGAGGACTTTGGCCAAGGAAGCTTCAAGCTGGCTGTTAGCAGCGATTTTGTCGGCGGGGGTGGTGGCGTTCATGTAGCCTTCGCGGGCTTTGGCGATGTCGCTGAAGACTTCGGTTTCGTGCGTAGCAAAGCCCTTGACCGTTTCGACTAGATTGGGGATCAAATCGGCGCGGCGCTGGAGGACGACGTCGACCTGGGCCCACGCGGCATTGACGGCTTCACGCTTGATGGCCATTTGATTGCGGCGCGAGATGAACGAACTGCCAACGAGCAACGCGATGATGACAAGAACGACCAGAACAATCAGGGCTGCCTTCATGATGCTTTCCTCCGCAAAAAATCAGGAACCGGCTTTGCCGGCTCGCTGCCATTCGTGCTTGGGAACAATTTTGTCCAAAGCGGAAATTACCACAGTCAGAGCATTTAAGTACTGTCCATAGGCGCGTGCGATGTCATCGGCGTGAGCGTGGCGATCGCGGAGCTTGAACGCGGCCGCGAAGGCTTCGGCATCGGCGCCAGTGAGCGCGGCGATGCGCGCGAAGACTTCGTGGGCGGTGGCGGGCGGCTGGACCTCGAACGCAATCAAGGTGTGGCGCAGGAGCGCGAGGACGCTGGAAGATGATTTTGCTTCGGCGGCGCGCAACTCGCTTTCTTTTTGCCCGGAGAGCAGAAAATGCTGGCGGAGTTTGAGGAGTAGAGTGCGCAGATCGTGCTCGACCTGGAAGCGATGAAGATTCATGGGCACGGCGATGCCGGCGACGACGTCAGCGCCGTAGAGTACGCGGCGGCTTTCCTGCATATCGAGCAGCTCAATCGCAAAAACGTCGGCGGACTGGCGCAGTTCTTCGGCGGTGAAAAATAATGGGGCTGGCTCGCTCTGGTCCTTGCACCACCAGTGGACGACGGGGGTGACGCGGGCCAATTCGCGCGCGGTCACGGAACGCAGCACGCACAGGACGTTCAGATCGGAGTGGCCTTCTTTGAAGTCGCCACGCGCGGCGGAGCCATAGAGAATCACCGACTCGAGATTCTCTCCAGCGAATTCTTTCAGTCGGCTTACGAGATCGGTCAGCTTCGCTTCCGTCGACAACATTTTGCCACCGCTCCTTGTCTAAACTTACGAAACGCGGTCGCCGGTCGGCGCCTACCAGCTACCACCAGCGCCACCGCCGCCGCTGCTCCCGCCGCCAAAACCGCCAAATCCTCCCCCGCCTCCGCCTGAGCTACCGCCGAATCCTCCGCCACCGCCGCCGCCGAGCATGCCACCAATCATGGGCCCTATCCACCAGCCGCCGCCTCTTCCTCCACGGCCGGACGAGCCTCTCCCGAGTGCGATGAAAAGCCGAATAACGACGAAGATCAGGATCAAAATCGGCCAGATGGGGAATGATCGGGAATCGTCGTTACGCGGCTGCACCGGCGGGGCAGGAGGCGTTGCGGTGAGCGTTACGCCGCGATCGTCGGCGATGAACTTGGCGAGGGTCCAGGCTGCAGCTTCGATGCCGGCGCTGTAATTTCCCTGAAGGAAATAGGAGCGCATGAGTCGGCCAGCGTCGCCGGCGCGCGCGTCGTTGATGACGGGCTCGAGACCGTAGCCGACCTCGGTCCAATACTTCCGTTCGGTTGGTGCGACGAGGACGAGGACGCCACGATTTTCTTTTTTGCTGCCGACGCCGAGCTGCTTGAAGAGTTCGTTGGCGTACTGCTCGACGGTCTCGCCCTCAAGCGAACGCACGGTGACGATGGCCATCTGCGCGCCGGTTTTTTGTTCGAGCTCGGTGCAGAGATTTTCGAGGCGAGCTTTGGTGTCGGGGGAAATGATGTGGGCGAGATCGCTGATGTAGCCGGTCGGGTGGATATCCGTGATCTTTTCGGCGTTTGCGGCGAGCGCAAAAAAAAGAAAAACGAAAAGAAGCTGCGGCTTGAAAAATCGCGTGGTCCTGGGAAGACGCTTGGAAGAGGCCAACTTCATGCAAGAACGACTATAGGAGGTGCGCGGGAACCTGTAAAGAGAGGCGGGGGGAGGAGAGCGGGGCACCTGCTCGATACGGCCGCGGTAAGGGATTGGCGGTCCTTAAAAGCTCAGAATCTGAAATCAGGGCTTGGCGGCGAAATCCTCGGGGAGCGGATTATCGGGGCGCTCTTCGTCCCAGAGGATGCTGACGATCCACCAGCGCTTGCCGTCGTTGAGGAGTTGAAGGCTGTTGATGCCGCGCGCGAAGGGCGTTTCGCCAGCGTTGTGGCGGGATTCGTAGCTGCTGAAAACTTGAGCGATGTTGCCGAAGGTTTCGATGCGGCTGTGGATGGGCGATTCGAAAAAACCGTTCTTGAGGAAGTAAGCGCCGCCGCGGTTGACGTAATCATCGACGGTGTTGGGACGGACGCGGATGGAGCCGTCGGCAGCTTTGCCGGTGGAGGTGAGATGTGCGCCGGGGAGGAAGAGCGAGCGGAAGCGATTCCAATTGCGCTCGCCGGGAGGGCCAGAGATCACTGCGTAGAGGGCAACTAGGACATGGTCGATGGAGTCGACGTCTTCGGATTTGGCGGCGGGAGCGCCAGCAAAGGGATCTGGGGCGGGCTGCTGCGAAGGGCGGGACGCACTCTGCGGTTGCCATGCGGATGGGCTCGAGGAAGATTGCGCTGCGGAAGATTGAGAAACGCTGAGAGTTGCGGCAAGTGCCGCGCTCATAGTGAGAAGGGCGAGCTTCATGGGTAAAGTCTCCAGAATGGTTTTGTCGGGCGAGCTGGTGGTCTTCGTGATTGGACGCGGGAACTATATATCAGGAGAGCGGCGGGACGGGGAAAATCGGCGCCGCGGTTAGCGGCGGAGATGGGAGAAGAGCCAGAGGAGAAAGGAAAGTGCTGCGCTGAGGACGAGGCAGGTGACGATAGGGAAATAGAAGGTGGTGTGTTCGCCGCGATGGACGATGTCTCCGGGAAGTTTGCCGAGGCGAAAAGGGAGCTTTCCACCGAAATAGAGAAGAGCGCCGACGGCGGCCAGGACAGCACCGAATAGGAGCAGTGTGCGGCCGAGTTCGCGGAGCGAATCCACGGAAGCATTATAGAGGAGGGATCGTCCGGACGCCGCGAGTAAGCTGATGGATTCAAAATTGGAATTGGGGTCCGTCCTTCCAGTCCGTTCGCGAACAAGCGAATGGAAGCAGATTCAGTCGCACACCGAGAAGCAGAAATAGACCGGTTTGTCCGTGGCGATCGTTGCTTGCCTGGCTATTCCAACGGGAGATCCACAGAATTTCTTTTGCCATATATTTATTATCGAATTACTATAGATATTAATTTATTGTTAGATGATCCTGGAAACGACCCGCGCGCCCGGTTTTCGACATTAGGACATTTGTGGAGGTATCGCATGGCAGGCACCCAGCGCCTTCTGGCGATTACAATGGCATTTTCTCTTGCAGGCATTCCCCGCAGCGCCAAACCGAATGCGCTTGGAATTCTCGTGCAAGCTGATCATGCGAGCTTGGGCTTTCAGGCCGCTTCCGAGGGAACGACAGTCTATGATGGCGATCGGTTGACGACCGAGGCGCGATGCTGTATGTGACGGAGCAGAGCAGTGTGATCGTTCATCAGGACGCGAACCTAGCCGCGAAAGACTCTGCGGCGGAGCTTGTCTCGGGCGCGGCGGTGATCTCCGTGACGCCGGACACTACGGGGAAATCGTCGCCAGCTCAGCCCGAGTTCGTCCGATTGCAGAGACGCGGGGCGTAGTTCAGGTTCTGCTCGTTGGACCGCATGAGCTCATGGTATTCGCGCGGCGCGGTCCGGCACAAATTAGCTATCGCGGCGAAAGGGAAACGATCGCGGAAGGAATATCCTATCGCGTGCTGCTGAATCCTTCCGACGATAGCGGGTCAGGAGTGTAGGGAGCGCAAAAAACGGGAAAGCACAGCCGCGCGCTCGTGCTGATTGCGGTTGACGTTGCGGCTGCGGCGGGTATTACCGCACTGTGGAGAGGTGTGGAGAGAGGCGCGAGTGGAAGTACGGGCCTGGAGAGTCCTGATCGGCCTTAAGCAGAACCGTAGAAGAGCAATGCGGACTTGGCAAGCTGGTGCGCAGCGATGGTGCGCTCGCATGTCTTCACTGCTGCGAGTAAAGGGCGTGCTAAATGAGTTCGAGGCCGCCGAAGAAATAGCCGATTTCGAAGGCAGCGGTTTCGGGAGCGTCCGAACCATGGGTGCAATTGTTGCCGATGCTGGTGCCGAGATTGTGGCGGATGGTGCCGGGGGCGGCTTTTTTCGGGTCGGTGGCGCCCATAGTGTCGCGCCATTTCAGGATGGCGCCTTCGGCTTCGAGGACCATGGCGAAGATTTTGCCGGAGCTCATGAAGTCAGTTAGCTCGCCGAAAAAGGGGCGAGCTTTGTGGACGGCGTAGAAGCCGCCAGCTTCTTCCTTGGTGAGGCGCATGGATTTGATGGCGACGATTTGAAAGCCGGCTTTGTGGATTCTGGCGAGGATTTCGCCTTGTTGACCGCGTGCGACGGCGTCCGGCTTGATGATTGCGAATGTGCGTTCGAGTGCCACGAAAGATTCCTCCGAGATATTAGGTGCAAGATGCCGGGCTAAAGTCCGGCGCCTACAAAAACTAAACGACTATTTTAGGACGGCGGCGATTGTTGAGCCCATATCCGCGGGAGTCTCAACCGTGTGGATCCCGGCGGCGGCCATCGCGGCGTATTTGTCTTTGGCGGTGCCTTGGCCTCCGCTGATAATGGCGCCGGCGTGGCCCATGCGGCGGCCTGGGGGCGCCGTTTGGCCGGCGATGAAGCCGACGACCGGCTTCTTTACGTTGGTTGCAATCCATTGCGCGGCGGTTTCTTCGGCGTTGCCGCCGATTTCGCCGATCAGGATGACGGCGTGGGTGTCGGGGTCGTCGTTGAAAAGGCGCATGGCGTCGAGGAACGATGTGCCGATGATGGGATCGCCGCCGATGCCGATGCAGGTGGACTGGCCAATCCCGAGGCGCGTGAGTTGATCGACGGCTTCGTAGGTGAGCGTGCCGCTGCGGCTGACGACGCCGACATGACCCTGTTTGTGGATGCGGCCCGGCATGATTCCAATTTTGCATTTGCCGGGGGAGATGACACCCGGGCAGTTGGGGCCGATGAGGCGCGTCTTGTTGAAGTCAACAGTAGCAGCGGCGCGGACCATGTCGATTACGGGGATGCCTTCGGTGATGCAGACGACTAGAGGAATTTCGGCGTCGGCGGCTTCAAGGATGGCGTCGGCTGCGTATGGCGGTGGAACGAAGATGACGGATGCGTTAGCACCCGTCGCCTTGACAGCTTCTTGAACCGTATCGAACACAGGGCGCTCGAGATGTTTCGTGCCACCCTTGCCAGGAGTAACTCCGCCTACGACATTAGTGCCGTATTCGATCATCTGTTGCGCGTGGAAAGTACCCTCTCGGCCGGTGAAGCCTTGCACGATCAGGCGTGTTTTTTCATTTACGAGCACGCTCATCGCGCACCTCCAGCAAGCTCGACGACCTTTTGCGCGCCGTCCTTCATGCCGTCCGCAATGGTGAAATTCAGGCCGCTGTCGCGGAGGATTTGCTGGCCTAGCTCGACGTTTGTGCCTTCCATGCGGACGACCACCGGGACTTTCACTTGTAAATCCTTGGCGGCGGCGACTACGCCGGTGGCGAGAACATCGCAGCGCAAGATTCCGCCGAAAATGTTGATGAACACGGCTTTGACTCCGGGATCGCCGATCAGGATGCGGAAAGCATTTTTCACTTGATCGGAGGACGCGCCGCCGCCGACATCGAGAAAATTGGCGGGCGAACCGCCGGCGTACTTGATGATGTCCATGGTGGCCATCGCGAGGCCGGCGCCGTTGACCATGCAGGCCACGGTGCCGTCGAGCTTGATGTAGTTCAGGCCGTACTTCGAGGCTTCGACTTCGAGGGGGTCTTCTTCGTCGAGGTCGCGCAGTTCGCGCAGTTCTTTGTGGCGGAAGAGGCCGTTGTCGTCGAAAGTCATTTTAGCGTCGAGAGCGACGAGGCGGCCATCGGCCGTGACGACGGCCGGATTAATCTCAAGCATGGACGAATCCGTGTCAACAAAAGCACGATGCAGGGCCTGGAGAAAGGGACCAGCTTTCATGGCAACGTCACCGGAAAGACCCAAGCCGAAGACCAACTTGCGAGCCTGATAAGGTTGCAGGCCTGCGGCGGGGTGAATCGTTTCGCGCATGATGGCTTCGGGATGTGTCTTGGCGACTTCCTCGATGTCCATGCCACCGGAGGCACTGGCCATGAAAACCACTTTCCCCACGCTGCGATCGACAAGAATGCTGAGATAAAGTTCGCGCTTGATATCCAGACCTTCTTCGATGAGAACGCGCTTCACTGTGCGGCCGGCGGGACCGGTCTGTGCGGTGACTAGATTTATGCCCAGCATGTGAGAGGCGATTTCCGCGGCCTCGTCGGGAGAATGTGCGAGTTTTACGCCACCGGCTTTGCCGCGGCCGCCGGCATGGATCTGCGCTTTTACAACCACTACGCTGGATCGGAGTCTTGCTGCGCCTTCGCGGGCTTCTTCCTTGGAAAAAGCCACTTCCCCGCGTGGAGTAGTGACACCGTAACGCGCGAGAATGGCCTTGGCCTGATACTCATGAATCTTCATCGGGGTTCCGTAGTGTTAGAATTTTGGTGTCGTCGCAAACATTAGAGTGTACTCGGAAAGTATAAAACGGAGCAAGGTTACGGCGGGAATGCGGCCGAATCCAGATGACAAAATCTCTCATTGATGGCGCCGCATCCGGCCAGATTTTCTCTAGGGAAGAAGCGGAATCGGTGATGGAGGAGCTGCTGACGGGCCGGGTCGAGACGGCCGATATCGTGCGGCTACTGACGGCGATGAATACGCGGCCGGTGCGCGTCGAGGAGTTGGCTGGTTTCGCAAGCGTCATGCGGCGGCACGCGGCGCGGGTGTTTGCAGAAGGCGAGCCCGGGCCCAAGCATCTTGTAGACACCTGCGGAACCGGCGGCAAAGGATTTACGACATTTAACATTTCAACGGCTGCAGCGATTGTTGCAGCGGCGGCTGGCGCACGGGTGGCAAAACACGGCAATCGCGCCTCTCACTCGGGCAGCGGTTCAGCGGACGTGATTGAGGCTTTGGGCGTGCGGATCGATTTGCCGGTGGAGCATTTCGGCAAGGCGATTCGCAAGATTGGAATCGGCTTTTTCTTTGCGAGAGCGGCACACGCAGCGGCGCGCCACGCCGCGCCAGCCCGCAAAGAGATTGGGGTGCGCACAGTTTTCAATCTTCTCGGCCCGCTGACGAATCCCGCTGGCGCGCGAGCGCAAGTGGTCGGCGTTCCATCGCCGGAGTTGATCGATCTGGTTGCCGCAACGCTCGCGGAGCTTGGCGTGGATCACGCATTCGTAGTTCACGGAGCGAGCAGGCTGGATGAAATTTCGCTTGCCGGAGAAACGCTAATCGCCGAAGTGAAAGATGGAGGGGTGCGGCGATTTAAGGTAACTCCTGAGGATTTCGGAGTATCGCCGGCGCCGATCGAGGCTGTCCGCGGTGGGACGGCGCTGGAAAATGCAGCGACTATCCGCGATATTTTCGCCGGCAAAGTCGGGCCGAAGAGCGATATTGTCATTGTGAACGCCGCAGCTGCTCTGGTGGTCGCTGGCATTGCCCAAGATTTTGGCGATGGTGCACGACTGGCAGGAACGGCTCTCGCTTCGGGCGCGGCCAGAGAAAAACTCGCGGCGCTCGTCACGTTCACTCAACAGTCGGAGTGAGATTTCTAAGATTGACAGTTTTTTTGAAAAGACTGCTCAGGGGCGATCCGGGCTCTCGATTCCCTTGTGAATCGTCCATATTGTTACTACGCCCACAGCAATCGCAGGGAGCAGGAAGAAACGGCTCTGACCAACGGCGGCAGGCGGGTGGTACTGGGCGGTGCCGCAGGCGCCTTTGCGCACGACGCGGTAGGTTTTTCCTTCTTCGAGGATCTTGGTTTCTTTGCCCGCGGTGACTTCCAGATCTTGCGTGTGCGCGGTGACAAGAACGTCGCAGTCTTGGAGCGTCACTTCGCCAACCGTAAGCACGGGAGAATGCGCCCGCACGCGTACGTCGTCGGCTTTAATCTCGACTCCCGTTCCGTTTTCCGCGCGAAACGTTACCGTGCCGCGCTGAAGCGTCGGAGTGAGAATCAAATTTTCGTGATTCATCCAAACCGTACTTTGCTCGGAGAGAGTCAGCTGCACTTGACCGGAGCGGAGGCTTAGCGCGCCTTTCTCCTGGGTTTCCATGCGATCGCCATCGAAGATTGTGGTTCCAATAGCCGCATCGGTGGTATTCAGGCGCGCGCTAGCGGATTGCAGGACGACACCTGCCGGAACAGTTTGCCCGGGCAGGGCAACGCCTGACAGCAAACAGGACAGCGCGACAGCCAAAAAACGACGGCTCATGACAGTGCGAAACCTCCGAGGGAAAGCGAATTCCTAGTGTTGGTTAATGAGGCGACGGGCGCACTGGTACTTTGCGCAATCCGCTGTTGTCGGGTTCCGCACAAAACGAAACGCAGCCTGTCCGGAAGGACGGCTGTCCGTTGGTACAGGTAAGATGAGAAAATGTTTTCGCTGCTTTTGTGGCGCCGAGGCGAAGTCTTCTGCGACAGTGAAGTCGTCGAGAGAGTTAGAGGAGAAAATTCTTGAGATTCTTCGCGGTTATTTTGATTACTGCCGTTTGGTCGTGCCCAGCGATGGGGCAGAAACCAGTTCCGATTGCGCCGGCTCAGCTTGTTCAAGAAGTGCGCGACTATCGTTTGGACAACGAGGACCGGATCGTCCGGGAGCTCACGGAATTTCTCTCCATCCCAAATGTGGCGAGCGACACGCCAAATATCCAGAAAAATGCGGAGCACCTTCGCGAGATGCTCGAAGCGCGCGGCATCGAGACGCACTTGCTGCCGATCACGGGACGCGGGCCGGTAGTCTTTGGAAAGTTGATCGCGCCGGAGGCCACGCGCACCGTTATTTTCTATGCGCATTACGACGGGCAGCCTGTCGATCCTTCAGCGTGGACCGACGGCACCCCCTTCGAACCAGTCTTGCGAAGCAATGCGTTGGAATCCGGCGGAAAGCGCATTCCGTTTCCCGAGAACAGCGCCAAGCAGCCGGCGGTCTACAAAGACGACTGGCGGATTTATGCGCGATCGTCTTCCGATGACAAGTCGCCAATTGTGGCGCTGCTTGCGGCGCTCGACGCGCTGCGCGCCAAGCAGATTCCCCTGAAAGTAAATCTAAAAGTCATTTTCGAGGGCGAGGAAGAAGCGGGATCGACAAACCTCGCGCACACCTTGGAGCTGCACAAAAATCTGCTCGGTGGCGATCTGCTGATTACCGCGGATGGACCGGTACATCAATCGGGAAGGCAGCTCGTTTTCTTCGGGAACCGCGGCGACATCGGGCTGGACATCACGGTATACGGGCCGGTGCGGGCGCTGCACAGCGGCCACTATGGAAATTGGGCGCCGAATCCGGCGATGGAACTTTCCCGGCTGCTGGCAGCAATGAAAGATTCCGACGGCCGTGTGCTAATCGACGGCTATTACGATGATGTGACGCCCCTCAGCGATCTCGAAAAGAAAGCGCTCGCGGAGATGCCGGTGAATGACGCCGACCTCGAGCGAGAGCTGGGGATCGCAAAACCCGAAGGCGCAGGAAAGAAACTGATGGAATTGTTGCAGGAACCTTCGCTGAATATCCGCGGGCTCTCAAGCGCTTATGTTGGGGAGCACGCGCAAAACGTCGTTCCAGATAAGGCTGAGGCTTCTATCGAGGCGCGGCTCGTGAAGGGCGAAGATCCGAAGAACAAATTCGAGCAGATCGTGGCGTTCATCTGGAAGCAGGGATATTTCGTGATTGACCGCGAGCCGACGATGGAGGAGCGCCGCACCCATGCGCTGATCGCGAAAGTCGTCGACCAGGGCGGCTATCGCGCTACGCGAACAGCGATGGATTTACCGGTGTCAAAGGCATTGGTAAAAGTGATGCAAGACGCGACTTCGGGCGACACTGTTATCGCTCCTACATTGGGAGGAAGCGTGCCTATGTATATTTTTGAAGACTTGGGGCTGCCGTGGATTGGCGTGCCCATCGTGAACTATGATAATCACCAGCATAGTTCGGACGAGAATCTGCGGTTGGGACATCTATGGCGGGGGATGGAGATTTACGCGGCGATTTTGGCGGATTTGAATTGGTAAAGAAAAAACTTTGCACGGAGAACTCGGAGAACACCGGGCACACGGAGACTCAGAGGCTGAGGAAATTTTGGAGGAGCTGCTTACCGAAAGTGGTAAGGACGGATTCGGGGTGGAACTGGACGCCTTCGATTTTGTGGCGGCGGTGGCGTAAGCCCATGATGATGCCGTCGGCGGTTTCGGCGGTGATAGCAAGTTCGCGCGGGAGTGATTTGCGTTCAACGATGAGCGAGTGATAGCGAGTGGCCGTAAATGGCTCGGGAAGTTTGCGGAAAATATTTTTGCCGTCGTGATGGATTTCGCTGGTCTTGCCATGAAAGAGCTTTGGAGCGCGAACGATTTTGCCGCCGAAGGCAGCGCCGATGGCTTGATGGCCGAGGCAAACGCCCAAGATTGGAAATTTTCCCGCGAGCCGCTCTACTAACTCCACCGAAATGCCCGCCTCTTGTGGTGTGCAGGGACCCGGCGAAATGACAATTTTTTCCGGCTTCCGCTTGGCGATTTCTTCGACAGAGATTTTGTCGTTGCGATGCACTTCCACTTGACAGCCGAGCTCACCGAGATACTGAGCGAGGTTGTAGGTGAACGAATCGTAGTTGTCGAGTAGCAGGATCACGTTATTGGGCGCCTTCGTTCCACACTTCTAGAACTTCGTTCACTCCCCTTTTCGATGCGCCGCCTCCAGCGCCGCGAGCAAGGCTTTTGATTTATTCACGGACTCCTCGTATTCGCCTTCAGGCGTGGAGTCGGCCACGATTCCGCCGCCGGCCTGCACGTGAGCCACGCCATTCTTGATGACCATCGTGCGCAGGGCGATGCACGAATCGAGATTGCCCGCAAAATCCAAGTATAGAACGCCTCCGGCATAAATGCCGCGTCGCGTGCGTTCCAACTCCTCGATGATCTCCATCGCCCGAACTTTCGGAGCGCCGGAGACCGTTCCCGCGGGGAAACAAGCCATCAGCGCGTCGAAGCAATCGACATCTTCGCGAAGACGCCCGCGCAGGCTCGACACGAGATGCATGACGTGCGAGTAGCGCTCGACCGTCATCAGCTTTTCGGGTTTCACCGTGCCGTACTCGCTGACGCGTCCCAAATCATTGCGTCCCAGATCGACGAGCATGATGTGCTCGGCGCGCTCTTTCTCGCTGGCGAGCATCTCGCGTTCGAGGCGCTGGTCTTCGGCTTCGTCCTTGCCGCGCCAGCGCGTTCCAGCGATCGGACGGTAGAAAACATCGCGGCCCTGGACCTTCACCAACATTTCCGGCGAGCTGCCGACGACGGCGACATCGTTCATTTGCAAATAGAAAAGATACGGCGATGGGTTGAGCGCGCGCAGCTCGCGATAGACGTCAAAAGGCGCGGCATGGGTTTTAGCTGAGAAGCGCTGGCTAATCACTACCTGAAAAATATCGCCAGCGCGAATGTAGTTCTTGGCTTTGCGAACAGCTTCGAGATATTCCGCGCGGCGGAAATTGGAGGTGACACGGAGCGGTGCTCGGCCCCTCTTAGATTTCTTCTTCGGTTGCTCAGCGGGAGCAGCTTGTTCGAGCAACTGACGCGTCTGGCGAATTTCGCGAACCGCGGTGTTGTATTTCGTGCGGAGACTGCCCTCGCCATCCGTGTGGACATTGCGGACGATCCAGAGGCGATGCTGCACGTGATCGAACGCAATAATGCCGTGATAGAACATCAACATCGCGTCGTAAAGGCCGATGTCGTCGCGTAGGCGCTTGGGGATGCGCTCGATGAGGCGCACCATGTCATAGGAAAAATAACCGATAGCGCCTGCTACCAGCGGAGGCAGACCCGGCAATCGCACGGGGCGGAAGCGCTCCATGCGTGCGCGGAGAAACGTGACTGGATCGCGCTCTTCCCAGACGATGCGGTTATGGCTCTCCAGAACGCACGCGCCGCCCGCATAGCGAAAAACTTCTTCGGGATTCGCGCCTGCAAATGTGTAGCGGGCAATTTTTTCGCCGCCCTCGACGCTTTCCAGTAGAAAGGAATATCGCGCGCCCCGGGCAATGCGCAGATAGGCGCTGACAGGCGTGAGCAAATCGGCGGGAAACACGTCATAGACAGGGATGAGGTTTCCCTGTTTGGCGAGGCGCTGGAATTCGCGGAAGTCGGGCTGGATCATGGGTTAGTTCACGGCCACAGTTTGTTTTTCCGAGGTCGGCATTATCGCATTTCTGGATTACCTATGCTGGCGGGACTTTTCTTCAGAGCGCAACGCGCCCAGGACGGCCTTGCGCATGGCGGATTCCGGTGCGCGCTGGCCGGTCCAAAGTTCCCATTGGGCGACGCCCTGCGGAATAAACATTTCGACACCGGAAACTGTGGTGATTCCTTTGCGGGCGGCGAGCTTTAGGAGTTGCGTCTTTTCGGGCCGGTTGATGAGGTCCATGACGACGCTGCAATTCAGCTCGCGGAGCGAGAGAGGAGATATTCGATTGTGGGGATGCATGCCTATAGGCGTAGCGTTGAGGATGGCGTCAAAAGACTCGCTGCGTAACGTTCGGCGCGGGACAACTTCGCCGCCTGCGGCTTTAGCTAATTCTCGCGCTGCCTTTTCCCGGCGGGCACAGATCGCGACTTTGGCTCCCGCTTTTGCGAGGGCGAACGCAGCGGCCCGCGCTACACCGCCCGCTCCGAAGATTAAGACGCGGCTCCCGGCAAGGCCAAGTTTCTTCTCAAGCGCGCGCAGGATTCCGATGTAGTCGGTATTGCAACCGAAGAGTGAGCCATCGCGACGGACCACTACGGTGTTGACTGCGCCAATCTCGGCCGCGAGCGGGTCACATTCTTTTAAGTGCCGCAGGATGGATTGTTTGTGCGGAATGGTCACGCTGAAGCCGCGAATCCCGAATTCCAGCACGGTCTTCAGAAAATCGCGCAGATCTTTAACGAGGAAAGGCAAATATACCGCGTCGACTTTGTGCTCGATGAATCCGGTGTTATGCAGAAGCGGCGAGAGGGAGTGCCCCACCGGGTCACCTATCACGCCGTAAACGCGAGTGCGGCGGTTCAGCTCGTGTGCCCTGTAGAGATGCTTCAAGGCGTACAGGGAGACTTGACCGGGAGCAGTAGCTTCCCCAACCGGCGCGTAGGCCAGCGCGCTCCCTTCTCGCAAGGCGACAATGCGCGCTGGGAGGCCGACCTCGCCCATGGGGACCGCTATGAGGTTGCGTGGACGGCGAACCAGACGCAGTAGGCGGAGGCTATCGCTTATGGTGTGGGAATGGGCCGCAATTTTTAGAGCGTCGGCTTCAGGATGCGCGGCGGAATGGAGCAGCTTCAGCCGCGACGGCACGCGCTTAAAGTCATGCAACGAGAGCAAAATCTGGGGTGGCAAGCCAAGTCGGCTCAGGGACTTGCGCGGCAATTCGCGCGCGGTCTCGATTTCCAGGTCGCACCAGGAGCAGCCCGCCCTACGGGCCTCGTTCAACCAATAAAGCTCGGCTTGAACGCTCGCTCGTAGCCTGCCCCCTCCTTCGCGGCGGCGGCAGGTGGCGAGAAAAGTTGCACCGCGCGGCCTGTTCCTCTTCAGCCAGAGAAGGAAGCGGGAACGCTCGGAATCGTTGCGAAGCCAGTCCAGGCGCAGCTCAATGGTTGGAGTTTCGCGAAGCCCTGCACGGACCAAATCGGCCATTTCCGCGGCCGTAGAGGCTGCCGCCACCGCGCAGATGCGCCTTATACCCACCCCAAACAAGCTTTTCCCCAGCGTGGCTCTTGCCATGTTATTGAGAATAAGGCTTCTAGCATGCCCGTAGCAAAAGTGTAAAGCGGTCCCGGCGTATTTGTTGACGCATGGGGGCTGCCCTGTTAATTTCGCTAAGAATCGTCCCCGCACGGCCCGTAGGGCGTGTTTGAAGGAGTCTTGGAATGCGCGCTAAATTAGCTGCTCTATGCACGGTTGTCTTTGTTGGTGCCGGAATTTGCTCGGCGCAGACTTCTGCTGTTGCCCCCCAGGCAAATTTTTCAGCCGTCTATTGTTCGGGCTTTGTCACTGACGAGAAGGTCCCCGATGCAACCCGGCTGGTTTCCGGCGAGCAGTCGAGCGATAAGCTCACGTTCGCCCGCGGCGATTACGTATATATCAACCGCGGCATGGACAAAGGCGTTCGCGTGGGCGATCGATACACCGTCGTCCGCCCGGAGAGCGATCCTCTGAAAGTGGAGTGGTTCAAGTGGCAGGACAAGCTGCTAAAGGCCATGGGGACGCACTATTTGGACGCTGGGCAGCTTCGAGTCGTTGTCGTTCAGCCAAAGGTGGCGATCGCGCAAGTAACACTATCTTGCGACTATATGCAGCGTGGCGATATCGTGCTGCCTTATCAAGAGAGACCGGACCCTCCATTCAAGGACCCGGGCACGTTTGATCATTTCGCTCCCGTAAGTGGCAAGCCCGTCGCGATGGTAGTTGAGTCGAAGGACTATCAACAATCCGCCGGGCGGGGCAACACCGTCTACGTAAACCTTGGGACCAACAAGGGCGTAAAGGTGGGCGATTATTTTCGAGTATTCCGCTATCAGGGAACGAGGGCGGAGACTGCTCCTCAGACGAGAGACTATCAGGACCGCATTTATGGCTTTGGGAGCTCGCCGGGGAAGTATACGTGGAATGATTTACCGCGCGAAGTGCTCGGCGAAGGCATCGTCATCAACGTGAGCCGCAACTCTTCGACCATGCTGATCACCTACAGTTCGATCACTATCTACACCGGCGATTACGTCGAAATCGAATAGGCCGCCGACTAAAGGCAAGTCAGAAACTTCCGGCCCGCTGCGAGCCATTGCTCGCGCGGGCTTTTTCTTTGGCGCTGGCAATGTCCAACAGAACTGGTATGTACTGAAGAATTCAGCCATCCGTGGCTGGTTGTTGCCCGGTACTTCCACCTTCCGAAAAGGACTCGCAAGTGAATCCCAGTATTTGTGTTTCCGACTCCCGCCATGCGTTTGTGTTCAGACCAGCCTTGCGGCAGGTCTCTTCCAGAAACCGATCGCGCCCAAGTTTGTGCTCAACCGCCACCTGAGGAAGCAGAAGCCCGCGTTCCGGACCTTGAGAAATCAACAAACCGTGCTTCCCGATCTCGATGTTCTCGGGAAGAATCGGCTCCAGCGGAGATAGCAGAGAGAGTTCGATTTCTAGTTCCAGGAGCTCATCCGCGCGGACGGGCGAAAATCGCGGATCGTGCAGGGCCGCGTTGGCCGCGCACCGCGCGACGGACTCGCCTAGCGGCTCGAAGGCCTCAACGACACCGATGCAGCCGCGCAAACGACCGCTCCTATGGAGTGTCACGAACACTCCGCGTTTTTCTGCAAACACTCCACTTTGAGGAATATCCCCGGCAGACTTCTGGAGGGAAACGGCCTCGGCAATCGCCCGGCGCGCCAATGCAAGCAGAGATCGGCGGTCGGTTTCAGAGAGGGATGGCATCCTCGGACTTTTTGTGGCTCTCCATCATGCGCAGCTTGCGGCGCTGTTTGATGCGATCATCAAGCTGGCCCCAAAATTTCAGAAAGTATTGCGCCGCCGATATCAGCGCACTGATCACCACCAGCCAGAGCAGGAATAGCCCCAGCTTGTTCAGCAACGGGTGTTGCTCTTGTCGCGCTCCGGCAATCAAAACCGCTACCGCGCACACCTGCAAAACCATTTTCGTCTTGCCTAACAAGGAGGCGGCGATCGTGAATCCTTCTGCAGAAGCGATGTTTCTCAAACCTAGCACGGTGAACTCTCGCCCGATGATGATGACGACCATCCAAGCGGGAACGAGGTGCATGTCCACAAGAGAAACGAACGCGGCCGAGATGAGCAGCTTGTCTGCAATTGGGTCGAGAAGAATGCCGAGCGTTGTCACTTGAAGCCGTCGCCGGGCAAAATACCCGTCGGCCCAGTCTGTGGCTGCAGCCACGAGCAGGATCAACACTCCCCAAAACTCAAAATGCATGGGGAAGCCTCGGAAATCGACGTTAGGGCTCTTTGTGAGCAAAACCGCAATCAGCAGGGGAACGAAAAAGATGCGCAGAACCGTCAATGAGTTGGGGAGATTCATAGAAACATGGCGGCGGAGAGGCCGCCCCTTAGGCTTCGGCCACCGCTCGCCTGACTATAGACTCCTGCTGCGCAGGCGTCAACGTCTGTCAGCGTCTTCAGATGAATCGGCGAGCGCCTGCGGCGGTACTGTAACGTCAACAAGTAAAATGAGTTGCGCCACGCGGAGTGCTGTACTCATCCGTACTCTCTCTGCTGCAAACCTGTGCAAATGTCGAAAACCGATAACGAATAAGCTAACCCGCTGTTACACCTTTCGGCGGGGCACAGAGAGCGGATAACTATCCTATATTCAATATGTTAGGAGCTCGGCATTCGAAGAGCGTCAGAATTTTAATGGCCTAATTTGGCGCGCCACTATTTTGGAAGAAACAGTTTCCACAAGGTTTCCACAGCAAGGTCAACTCGGGAACCTTGCGCAAACTATTCAAGAAAGACCCATTTGGCAGCCAGAACAGGTGTTTTTTTGATGTTCGAGGAGGAGTTACTTTGGTGCAAACAGACGAGCCGTTTGTCAAATGGCTCGCGGTCCGCGCAACAGTCGCGCCGGAAGGAAAAAGAGGCCTCTCAAAAAGGCCAAAACGCCGTACACGGCAATTCCTGCGATGCGAAACGGCAAAAGTATCAGCCAAACGATGGGATAAACCACCAGAGCAAGCAGCGCAAGAGGCCAGCAGAGGAAGAACAAAATGCACCACAGGATAAACGTGATCATGGCAACGCCCTCACCTCCTATTACGCACGCGTCCGGCTCGAAGTTCCATCCTTTGCGAAGGTACTCAGCTTGAGTTTGCGCGCGATCGATACGGGAACTTCGGCATCTATCAGCATGTGAGAGTCTTCAACTTCGGAATGTAGCACACGGCCGAGCGCATGCACTAGCGCCAGTGTGCGGCCCTCGGCAAGAGGCAGTCGCAGCGAAAGCGTCACCACTGGATCGACCGGAAGAGCCGCGTCCATCCGGCGCAACAACTCGTCGATTCCTTCTCCCGTGAGGCCAGAGACAAGTACAGGTCCACCGTTTGTCCCTGCTCCCATTGCATAGGGATGGATCAGCGGAGCTCTTTGCTCGTGCGTGAGCTGGTCCACTTTGTTGAACACGCGTAGCCGTGGCCGGTCGGCTACGCCGAGGTCGTTCAAGATTTTGTCCACTTCTTCGTCGAGTTCGGCGTGATGCGGGTTCGAGACGTCGCTCACATGGAGTATCAGCGCGGCCTCCTGCACTTCCTCGAGAGTCGCACGGAATGCCGTAAGCAATGCCTTGGGCAGATCGCGGATAAAGCCCACAGTGTCTGAAACCAAGACGCGGCGATTGGAAGGCAAACGAATCGCGCGAATGGTCGGGTCCAGCGTGGCGAACATCCGCGACGAGACCAGCACCTCGGCGCGGCTCAGCGCATTGAACAGAGTCGATTTGCCAGCGTTTGTGTACCCTACAAGCGCAATCGTCCCAAGCGGTACAGCGTTGCGGGCCTCGCGTCGTAGGGCACGTTGTTTGCGAATGTCTTCGATGCTGTTTTGAATTTTGCCCACGCGGTCGCGAATGCGCCGGCGGTCCGTTTCCAGTTTCTTTTCTCCGGGGCCTCGAACTCCGATACGTCCCGCTCCCCCGCCCGCTCCGCCGGAGCCTCCGCCGCCGCTTTTGCCTCCAAGACGCGACATCGAAGCGCCCTTGCCTGTAAGCCGGGGCAGCATGTAGTTCAACTGCGCGAGTTCGACCTGCAACTGACCTTCGCGGCTGCGCGCATGGCGTGCAAAAATATCCAGAATCAACTGCGTGCGGTCGATGACGCGGCGCTCGGTGGCTTCTTCGATGTTGCGCTGCTGCATCGGCGAGAGGTTGCTGTCGAAAATAATCAGCGGCGCTTTATGCGCGGTGGCTTCGGCACGAATTTCGTCCAGCTTGCCGCGACCTACAAGCGTCGCCGGGTCCGCCGATTCGCGCACCTGAAAAACCGTCCCCGCGATTTCCGCACCAGCGCTGCGCGCCAGCTCGACAAGTTCCAAGAGCGATTCCCTGCCCTGCTCGCCCGCAGGCATCCCAGGAAAGCGTGGCTTCCGCTTCCAGCCCAAACCAACGAGCAACGCGCGGTCGGCCGTAGACACAGTTTGCGAAGTTTTCGTCACGGAGTCAGTCCTGAAGCCGTTGTGCCAAGGGAGCCATGTAGGAGGGGGTCGCGCTTCACCTGCGCCATTATACTCGCTCAGCTTGTCCGCGGCGACTCTACCAAGCTCTGCTTAAGAAGCCATTCGCGCGCTTGGTCTTGAACGCTTGAATCGTCGCCAAAACCGGCGAGCCAGTGCACGCTGGGATCTTTACGAAACCAGGTCAACTGACGTTTTGCGTAGTGCCGTGTGGCCAACTGAATCGCCGTGCGCGCTTCTTCGAGTTCCTTCTTTCCGCGCAGAACTTCACGCAGCTCGCGATAGCCAATAAAGTCGAAAGGCTTCGCATCTTCGGGTGAATCGCTATCCATCAGACCACGCACTTCGCGCATCCAGCCTTGCGCCAGCATCGCGTCCGCCCGCGCGTGGATGCGTTCGTATAGGGCTTCGCGCTGGGGCATCAATCCGATTTTCAATGCGCGCCAGCCTGCAAGTGGCGTGCGCCCCGCACGGTGCACTTCCGAAACGGGCCTCCGCGCAAGCACGCACACTTCGACTGCGCGGATCAATTTTTGCTCGTCCGCAGCCGCGATTTTTCCTGCCGTTTCGGGGTCCAGCCGCACAAGCAGCCGGTGCAAGTAACCCGACCCATGCTCCTCCGCGCTCGCGCGTAGCCTCTCTCGCAATTCCTCGGACCGCTGTGGCACTTCCGCCAATCCCTCAAGCAACACTCGCAAATACAATCCCGTGCCGACGGTAAGAATCGGCAGACGGCCTCGGCTCCGCAAGTCACCCAGCACAGCCAAAGCCATCTGACGGTATCCGCCGGCGGTCGCCGCTTCATTAGGCGTTAAAGAGTCGATCAGGTGGTGAGGTATTCCGCGGCGCTCGGCAAGCGTTGGCTTGGCAGTGCCGATATCGAAACCGCGATAGAGCTGCGTCGAATCGCATGCCAGCACTTCTCCGCCGAATTGCCCGGACAGCCACACGCCGAGCGCAGACTTGCCCGCAGCCGTAGGCCCAACTACAGCAACCAGCGGAAGCTCAGCTGTGCCCGGATTCATCGAAACAGAATATGCCAAGCGCGGATGAGCAGCACAATGAACACAATCAACGCGAGGAGGAGACTGCCGAGAACCTGCTGGTGCGCGATCTTCACTTTTCTTGAGTGTAGTTTTCTGGCGAGACGTTGTAGAGGTAGGTGTAGCGCAATTCGATGTAAGGCCCAGTGAATTGCGCAGGCAGCGGCTCAAAGGGGTTGGAGGCGCGCACCGAAGAATAAGCAGCCCTGTCGAGAGGCTCTTTTCCCGAGTTGCGGTTGATGATTGGTTCGGTGCCTGGCACGCTGCCATCCCTCATGATTCTGAATGTCAGGACGACAACGCCTCTCTCACCAAGCTCAGCGGATTCAGGCATTATGGCAAACCAGTTTCCTTTGACCGCAAGGTAGACACGCTGGAGGTAGCTCCTAAAATCCACACCCTGATCCGGCGTGAGCATTTCGAGTCCGCCGTAGGCCGTCCCGCCACCTCCGCCTCCACCCGGCGTGCTGCGGCTCCGAATGCGGCCCCCACCGGAAATGGTAGGCGAACTTGAGTTTCGCGGCCTCAAATCTTGCACAGAATCCGCGAGTGACGGAGCCTTAGGCAGCACCAGTCCGTGCTGCGGCTTCGGCATGTCTGGAGTATCCAGCTTCAGCGGCGGCTTCGGAGCATCCGGCTTAGGCGCGGGCGCCTCCACCTCGTGCGGAGTCACCGGCACTTTCGGAGCAGGGGCATCCGGCAACTCTCTCTTGGGAGGCTCAGGCCTGGGCGCAGGCTGCGGGACGGGAGGAGCCACTTTGTTTATCACGCGCGGGTCAACATGAACGGCAGGCGGCTCCGCCGGCCGAGGCGCCGCTTTTGGCTTGGGAGCGTATGAACTCTCCGGCGGAATCCACGTTAGTTGCCGGTTGGCGAGATCAATTTCATCTTTCGTCGGCGCGTGAGGCGGAAAGATCTTTACCCACAGGATAATCGTCGCAAACAGCAGTATGTGAAACGCAAACGACGACACGCGTGTGATCAAATCCCATTTTGTTTTTTCTTCCGTTTGCGGCTTGGTGAGAAGATTCACTTCGCCGGTCATGAAAACGTCGAGATCGACGATATCCGCTGGCGGGATTAGCCGTCCTTCCGTCATTTCCAGCGGCGCTCCGCCTTGTGGCACGGCGATGCGTTCGTCCATGTCCGTCGGCTGAACGGGGGTCGAAGTGTTTTCCTTGACGTTGTAGGCTTCCTGATTCACATCGCGCGGAACAACGACGCGCGCGGCAATCGACTCCAGCAGCAGCGATCGGGGAATACTCGATTTGCCATCTAGTTCGATGATCGGCAGCATGGCCGGAACGAGCGTGCGCTCGTCCAACGTGGTTGGACGCCGCCGCTGCGTCGCGGTGTCCGCGGCGGCAGGCAGACGAGCACCTTCCGGGACCAGGGTACGGGGAATCATTTTCCTGCTTTCTCTTGTGAGGCGAACGCTGCTAGTTGGACGCGTTCGCCGTGTTCCTGGATGCTTGCCATCACCCGCGTGGCCAGTTCCAAAGCGGCACGGCCAGCCGCTCCGTTAGTTCGAGGTTCGCGGCGAGTGCGTACCGCCTCCAGAAACACCTCCAGTTCCGCATGCAACGGCTCCACGTTAGGCGCGGGCAATTTCTCAAAGGAAAACTCAGGCTGCGGCCCGGGCCGCTTAACGCCGACCCGCAGAGCATCTCGCCGCGCGTAGTCCAGCGTAATGTATTCGTGTTGCTGGAAGAATCGCATTTTGCGGACGCGCTCCGTCGAGACGCGGCTGGCGGTCACGTTGGCGACAGCCCCACCCGCAAATTCCAGCCGCACGTGAGCGATGTCTACTTTGTCCGTCAGCACAGGAATGCCCACCGCTTTCAATTCGGTCACTGGCTCCTTCACGAGCGCCAGCAGGATGTCCAGATCGTGGATCATCACGTCATAAATCACTTCCACATCGAGGCTGCGCGGCGTAAACACTCCCAAGCGATGCACTTCGAAAAAAAGAGGCCGATTCAGAATCGGCTCAACCGCTGCAACGGCTGGGTTAAATCTTTCGACGTGGCCCACCTGTAAAATCCGCTTGTGCCGCCGCGCCGTTTCGAGAAGCGCATCCGCCTCCGCCAGATTCAGGGCCATAGGCTTCTCGACCAGCACGTCCAACCCGCTCTCGATCAGCTGGCAACCCACTTCGGCGTGCGCGACGGTCGGCACCGCTACGCTGACGGCTTCGGCAAGTTCGCGGACTTCTTCGAGGCTGCGCAGCGCCCTAGTCTGAAATTCTACAGCGACGGCTTCCGCGCGAGCCTGATCTCGGTCGTAAACGCCAACGAGTTCGGCCCTCTCCAACTCGCGATACACTCGCGCATGGTTGCGCCCAAATTCTCCCGCACCTACGACGGCGGCGCGGACCTTTCGCACTTCTCGCCCCTCGCCGCTCATTCTTTGTTTATTCCCCCTGAAGCGGTCTTCGGTTCCGCAACCATGGCTGGCGCGAAGGCCTGAATGGCGATATCCGCTGCGTCGGCCAGCGCAATCAATTGTTGACGGTCAAACAGCAAGGTGCGTCCCGCATCCACCGCCAGAGCCGTAGCGCGAGAGCTCTTCATCTGTTCGATGGTCGGCAAACCGACCACGGGTACATCGAAGCGCATGTCCTGGCGCGGTTTGCTCACTTTCACGACCACCAGAGTTTTTCCCCCTGCGATGCGCGCTGCGCGCGCAATGGTTTCGTCCGTCCCTTCCATAGCTTCCACTGCCACGCAAGCTTGGTCCGAAATCACCACCGTTTGTCCGATGTCCATGCTGGCAATCTGGCGAGCGACACTGCGTCCGTAGGCGATATTGGCCCTCTCTTGTTCGTTGGGGGCCCTGCGCGTGAGCACACCTGGCTCGGGCAACAGCGGTTTCAGAAACAGTGTCGAATCCACCAGCTGAATCCCTTCATCCTGAAGCACGCGCGCGATGCCGCCGATCAGTGCATCCGTGCTTTTCCGCGGCAGCGAGAAGAGCAGCTTCGTCAGCTTCCAATCCGGCCGGATCGCGCTGAAAATCTTGTTGTGCTTCACCTGCCCGGCCATCACCGCTTGCGTCACGCCTTCTTTGTGCATCAAGTCGATGGCTTTGCTCAATTCTCCGAGGCTGACCCAGTGCAGCCGTTTGGCGCTTTTTTCCAACTCGGGCGAAGCTTCTTCCTTCAACGCAATCACTGCCATCTCGATTCCCTGGCTTCGTGCGCCTTCCAACACGAGAAACGGAAAGCGCCCGTTTCCGGCGATGAGTCCCCATCCTGTCACGTTTGCGCTAGTGTCCGGCATGAGATGTATGGCGGCGGTGACTCTTACTTCACGATACCGCGCTCGGCGCTCTCGATAAACCGGACGAGCTCCCGGACGTCGTCAGATCCGGCCAGTTTCGCTCGCATTTCGGCGAGAGCTTGCGTGGTATTCATTTTCGACCGGCTCAGTAAACGAAAGGCACGATCCAGCACCTGCAACCGCTCTTTGGAAAAACCCTTGCGCTCAAGACCGATAGTGTTGACGCCGTAGCTCTTGGTCTCACGTTCAGTGACGACTCGCGAAAACGGCGGAACATCCTGCACAATCACCGTACAAGCGCCTACATAAGCGTA
>Ga0209448_10000096_pt1 | contig 31502 bp, 36 predicted proteins | sample BogFormECP14_OM2_FD_188245 | JGI IMG/M metagenome (GOLD analysis project Ga0209448, IMG submission 188245) | Bog forest soil microbial communities from Calvert Island, British Columbia, Canada - ECP14_OM2 (SPAdes) (version 2) | ecosystem: Environmental > Aquatic > Freshwater > Wetlands > Bog ... | reverse complement strand
ACCTAAGTGGCCGTTCACAGCTAACGAACGGCAGGAGTCAGCCGTTCGCTAGCCGGCGAAGGGGACCAGCGGCTCGACCCTCGAAGCCTGCCAAAAGGTTGGGGGCCGATCGGCCCGCACCTAGGGCCCGCGACAAGGAGCCGCTCACCGACGCCGAGCTGCGCGACCTGGTTCAATTTCCGTATCGCGCACCACGTGTTACCTGCGAAAACGTCGCTTCTACGTAATTTTCAAGACGTTTTCAAGACGTTCGTCACTTTATGGGGCCTTGCGGAGCCCACCAGGCCCCCTGGGGACGGCGCGCGCTCCCGTTGGGTGTCGCGGCGGATCTGGCCGTCCCCAGGCGGGTTGCTCAGTCGCCGGACAGCTCCTTGCCTAGCTTGGTAATTGGCTTGGTACGCGCTTTCGAGACCGTTCTTCGTTAGATAGGTTGTCGGGCTCGGCGGTGAAGTGGGGTCCGCCGTGACCGCCAGCTGGGTTCTTGGGCGTACGGCTTACGTACGCCAGGGGCGCGGGTGTACCTTCATTCTAGAAGGCTAGACCTGTGCCTGACCTGCGAAAACATGGTCAGCCAAGAGTATTGTGGGCACCGTTATCTTGGGGAACGAACTCGCACTAGACGTGAACGTCCTCTGGTTGCTCATCTTGAGCCTGTTCTTCGTGTCCATCGTCACCGCCGCAGTGGGGCGGGTGATAGGCGTCATCGCCTGCGCGGGGATGTTGATCTTCGGACTGGCGAAGGCACGCGCAGAAGTGCGCGCGGTGCCCGAGGCGGCAGCCGAGACAGATGCGTTAGAAGCCGAGGCAGAAGCCGCAGTGGCCGAGGCCCAGGCGGCGGCGGCAGAAGCGACAGTGGCAGAAGCCGAGGCAGTGATAGCAGCGGCCCAACTACGTCTGTTCGGAGAAGCCGGTTCGTGACCGTTCCTGATTGGTGAGCAGCTGTCTATCCCTTCCGGGGGACGCCTCGTAGGCGTGAGAATGGAGCTGGGTCGCCCGCTGACGCCGATTTCACTTTGGGTGTGAGCCCGTTGAGCAGCACAGAGGTTGCCGGTCTGCGAATCGGCGACGTCGAGAGCATTGTTGTCCGGGGTAACCGACAAACAACTTCGTTCGCGCCTATGAGCACCGGGCCACGCCCGGCGACAAACGGGATCGGCTAACCCCGGACTTGAAGTCCGGGGCTTGCGCCCAAGAAGTCCCGGTCAGTTCGAAATCGCCCCAAGGGTGATCCCGAACCAGTGCGCGAGCACGCCACCAAGTTCGTCGAGGTCCGGCTCGGCCGCCGACGACGCCCACGCCACATAACCATCGGGACGCACCAGCACAGCCGTAGCCGGTAAGTCGCCAACGAGACGTCCTGTGGCAACGTTGATTTGGTCGCCATGGTCCGCAGCGTCGGCGACTGCGCTCGCCACAACCGCACCCTCGGTGAGATCAACTAGTAGTGGCCGTCCATCGCGGGCGAGCTCCGCAACGCGACGCGTTCCGCCGGCGGTCGCCACACTGAAATCGGGCACCCAATGCCCGACAAGTGGATGGGCATCAACACCCGTCGCGTAGCGGTTCTCCGCCCCCGACACCACGTCGATGAGGCGACTGACGACGTTAGGATCAGTCAGCAGTTCTGAGAAGAGTTCGCGCAGGGCCGTGACCTCAGGCCCGGGCCGGACGAGAGCGAGTTGGGCTCGGCTGTGCATGATGACCCGCTCGGCAGCGCGCCGACGCTCGCCCTCATAGGTATACAGCAGCGTGGGTTCGACGCGCCGGTGCAGGACGGCAGCCAGTTTCCAGCCGAGGTTCACCGCGTCTTGCAAACCCAGGTTGAGGCCCGGCCCACCCATGGGGGAGTGAACATGCGCGGCATCGCCGACCAGAATCACCCGGCCCACCTGGTACCGAGACGCGATCCTTGAGTTGATGCCAAAGAATCGGCGCAGATCAAGCGGCATGTCAGGCGATGCGGGCCGCAGCGGCACCTCCGCGCCAAGCACCCGCTTGGCACTGGCCTCGAGTTCGGCCAGGCTGACCGGCGGGTCATCGGGGTTATCGTCGCCGGGTTGTTCGCGCGCCGAGCTGTCCAGTTCGAAAACGATGACCGCTGCCCGGCCACCGATGGCGCCGCACGCGAAGACACCCCCCTCAGCTCGATGGAACCCCAGCGGCGGGACGCGACCGAACCCAGGCACGTCTAGGCCGCCACTGACCGGATCGATCCATTCGTCTGGCGGCAGCACGTCGAATCCCAGCCGGACGACCACGTCATGCGACGACATCCCCGGAAAATCGATGCCGGCCAATTTCCGCGTCATGCTGGTGCCGCCATCAGCGCCGACAAGATACTCAGCCTCCAGGTCATACACGCCATCCGGCCCGGTGACATGCACCGTCACGCCGTCGGCGTGCTGATCGAAACCGGTCATCGCGTGACCCCACCGAATATCTGCGTCATATTCGCCGGCCCGCGCCGCAAGCACCTGAACCAGCTTGGGTTGCTGAACGGGGAGCATGAACACCTGCGGATCAGCCGTTAGCGTGAGATCCAACGGGAAAGCCGCAAAGTTCGCACGCGGGGCGAGTCGAGGCGGCCCCTCCGTCCCGGCGAGCCCGGTGTATAGGCCGCGGTGGTCCAGGATCCGAACCCCTTGGCCATTAATGCCGTTCGCCCGCCGTAGCGGGTGAGGTCCTGACATCGGATCCAGCACCACCGGCCGGATCCCGGCCAATCCCAGTTCGCCGGCCAGCATCAGCCCATTGGGGCCGGCACCCGCAATGACGACGTCAGTCACTTAGCCCAGCTTAATACAGGTGATCGCATACTCGAGCGATAGCCGCTTCTCAGCTCTTAGCTAGCAACGAGGTGCGATCATAGAGCATGACCACTACCACCCCCTCTCAGGTCGATCAGATCAACGCAACCGGCGCGCGGCGCCGACAATTACGCCTCATACAGCTAATTTTCGCCGGGGCCGCAGCCATCGCCATGCTCGCGCTCTTCGACGCCGCGCGGCCCGATACAACAGGATCGGTACTGAACTCGGCGTCGGTGCGCTTGGCAGATATGGCCGTACCCACGCCGGCCAGTGGCCCCTTCGGCCCGCAATTACCCCAGACCCCACCGAGCCTGGCCGGCGGCGGCTTCGCCGCCGATGACAGCGACGACCAGGCTCAACAACAGGAACAGCAGACCCTGCAGACGATTCAACAGTCGGAGCAGCAGGCCGAAGAACAAAACGAGGCTGCCGAGCAGCAGGCCCTCCAAGACGAGCTACAAGCTCAACAGACCGAGCAACAAGCCGGCCAATAGTCCTGAACCCAGCATGGCGGCCGCATTACGCGGCCGTCATGCGCCATTCGAAACAGTTTGATAATCAACGCAATAACGGCGGAATCAGCGAAATCCTTAAGCCCCAGAGATAAACGTTATTGGCCGGCGCTCGACTCGCGCTCGGCAGTCTTCACCAGCCGACCTGAAAAGAACCGCACCGCCCCTCCGACTGCGGCCCGCATCACCGGACCCGTCCCGCGAACTCTTTCGACAAAGGAGCCAGTCCAGCGGATGTCGGTACCGCCCGTCGCATTCGGTGTAAAGACCACCTCGCCGACGTAGTCGCTGGCCGGGGTCGCGGGTCCGACCAGCTTGTAGACGTGGCGGCGGTCCAGAACATGCAGTCTGGTGACCATGCCGCTTGCCGGCCTTGCGGTCACTTCACCCGGGAGTGCCGCGACAACGGTTGCTTAGACTGCGGTTATGAATTACGGATCCCGGCAGGACTCCGTAGCTCCAAAAGGCCTGCTACGCATCCAGGACTGCCTAGATGCCGACGGCGGTATCGTGATGCCGCCAGGCACCACGCTGATCTCTCTCATCGAACGCAATATCGCAAATGTCGGTGGCTCCGTAGCGTATCGCTACCTGGACTACGCCCGCTCTGAGGGACACGCCGTTGAAGTGACCTGGGCCCGATTCGGTGTCCGATTGGGAGCCATCGGTGCACACATACAGCAGTTCGCAGGTGATGGTGACCGCGTTGCGATCCTCGCACCGCAAGGCATCGACTATGTTGCCGGGTTCTACGCGGCGATCAAGGCGGGAACCATTGCCGTTCCGTTGTTCGCTCCTGAACTGCCCGGCCACGCTGAACGTCTCGAAACAGCGCTGCGCGATTCGGAGCCCACGGTCGTACTCACGACAACGAGCGCGAGAGACGCCGTTGAGAATTTCCTCGCGAACCTCTCACACCTGCGAACACCGCAAGTCGTCGTCATCGACCAGATACCTGACTCCGCTGGGGACCTGTTCGCCCCCGTCGATCTGGACATGAACGCGGTTTCCCACTTGCAATACACCTCGGGTTCGACGCGACCCCCGGTCGGTATCGAGGTCACCCACCACGCGGTCGGAACCAACTTGGTGCAGATGATCCTCTCGATCGACCTGCTGGACCGGAACACCCACGGCGTCAGTTGGTTACCGCTCTACCATGACATGGGCCTGTCGATGATCGGGTTTCCGGCGGTATATGGCGGACACTCCACCCTGATGTCGCCAACCGCGTTTGTCCGGAGGCCGCAGCGGTGGATTCATGCTCTGGCTGCTGGCTCGCGGGAGGGCAACGTCGTCACCGCAGCGCCGAACTTCGCGTATGAGTGGGCCGCGCAGCGTGGACTACCCGCGCAAGGCGACGATGTCGACCTCAGCAATGTGGTGCTGATCATAGGTTCCGAACCGGTCAGCATCGATGCGGTTACGACGTTCAATAAGGTGTTCGCGCCCTACGGATTACAGCGTACGGCGTTCAAACCCTCGTATGGCATAGCGGAGGCGACGCTGCTCGTCGCGACCATCGACCACAACGCTGAAACGACGGTTGCCTACGTCGACCGGGAACAACTGGGCGCTGGTCACGCGGTACGGGTGGCAGCAGATGCCCCCAACGCCTTCGGGCAAGTGTCCTGCGGTCAGGTAGCCCGCAGTTTGTGGGCCGTGATCGTCGACCCTGACACCGGCGCGGAACTGCCCGACGGTGAGGTCGGCGAATTCTGGCTGCAGGGCAACAACGTTGGTCGCGGCTACTGGAGGCTGCCGGAAGAGTCCCGGCTGACGTTCGGCGCCAGGCTGCAGTCGACGCTCAGGGACGGCAGCCACGCCGACGGGGCAGCGATCGAAGGCACCTGGCTACGGACCGGCGATCTGGGCGTGTATCTCGACGGTGAGCTCTACGTCACCGGCCGAATTGCGGATCTGATCACCATCGACGGCCGTAACCACTATCCGCAGGACATCGAGGCCACCGCCGCGGAAGCCTCGCCGATCGTGCGGCGTGGATATGTAACTGCGTTCTCCGTGCCGGCCAGCCAACCGCCGGGCCCAGCAACCTCGAATGGAGACGTTGCCGGCCAACGCCTGGTGATCGTCGCCGAACGTGCAGCAGGCACCAGCCGTGCCGATCCGCAGCCGGCGATCGAGGCGATCCGGGAAGCAGTGGCACACCGACATGGTCTGCCCGTCGCCGACGTACGTCTGCTAAAAGCCGGCGCTATTCCGCGCACCACCAGCGGCAAGCTGGCTCGCCTGGCATGCCGCACGCAATACCTCAGTGGCGCGTTGGGCGGGCGTTGATACAGCGATATCGGGCTCCGATGGTGGCATTCTGGCCTGGTGGGACTGCTGTTTCGGTTGATTGAGTTGCTGGTGGTGATTGTGCCGCTGGCCGGCGCGATTTTTGCCGGCATCAAAGCGATCTCGTCTATCAAGCGGCGGTCAGGCGAAGCGCCCGGCAATCCCTCCCTGGATGAGTCGGCGGTCATCGAAGCCCACCGAGAATCCCGCCGAGCCACGAGCGGAATCCAAGCAGCGCGATGGCGGGCGATCACACGTGTGCTCGATGAACACGCCCGAACAGATGCACGCTGGTTGGAGTACGAGCTCGACCCCGCCAAGCTCCTCGACTTCCCCGCCATGACCGATATGCGGGACGACCTGACGACAGGTTTTCATAGGGCCAAACTGCGTGCCGACTTTCAAAAACCGGGCCGGGCAGAAGATCTTCTCGACGATCGGGACGCCGCGGAGCAGTATTTCGATGCGGTCGAGAACTACGTGACTGCCTTCAACGCCGCTGAGGCGGAGGCAATGCGCCGAGGCCGAAGCGACTTTTCAGCACAGGGACAGCAGCGGCTGGCGCGTGCCCAGAGCCTGCTGCGGGTGGCGTCAGACACGGCCGCGACGCCCCAGGAACGCGAACATGCATACGCGCTGGCGCGGAACGAACTCGACGGCCTCATCGTGTTGCCGGGCAACACCCGAGCCAGCATCGAGCGTGGAATCGCCGGCGAGATCGGCGGATAGGTCGTCACGAGCGCGTGACCGGCCCGCTGAGTCCGACGTCTCGGCAAGTCCGCGTGCCAGGATGCGGAGATGACCGCCGTACGTGCGCTGTTGTCACCCGGTGTGCGAACCCGCTTCGGTCACCCCTGCCCGGCCCAATGACTGCGCGGTGCTACCTCAAGGGCAGGTGTATCCACCGTCGATCACAATGTCGGAACCAGTCATGTAGCTGGACGCTTCGCTGGCCAAGTAGAGGTACAGGCCGGTGAGTTCTTCGGGCCGGCCCATTCGGCCGAGCGGAATCTTCGGCTCCCACTGCGCGTGGTATTCGGCCAAGGGCTCGACAAGTTCGGTTCGGATATAGCCCGGGCTGACACTATTCACCCTGATGTTGTGTGGCGCCAGCTCCACGGCCATGGCCCGGGTCAGGTGAATGACCGCCGCCTTGGAGGTGCAGTAATGGCTCACCTGCTGCGGGATGTTGATGATGTGGCCAGACATGGAGGCGGTGTTGATGATGACCCCGCCGTGGCCCCGCCCGACCATTGCCCGGGCTGCGGCCTGGGCGGTGAGGAATACGCCGGTCACGTTGGTGTTCTGGATGCTCTGGAACTCTTCGGGCGACATTTCCAGCAAGCTGGTTACGCTGACGATGCCGGCGTTGCAGACCGCTATGTCGATGCCACCCAGTTCTGCAGTCACCCGGTCCACCATCTCGGCCACTTGCTCCGGTTGGGTCACGTCGCAAGGGATCGGCACAACCGTGCCACCAGCTGCGGTGAGCTCGTCGGCGAACTTCTCCAATACCGCGGGACGCCTTGCCGCAATGGCTACTTGAGCCCCGGCCTGGATATACGCCAACGCCACTTTCTTGCCGATGCCGCTGGACGCGCCGGTCACCAGGGCGGTCTTTCCGCGCAAGTCAAACAAATCCAACACGCTCATGGGCTATCCATCACCTTCGGAGGTTCTAGTGTGTCCGCTATGGGCAAGTTCACCAGGGCGGAAATCGAGCAAGCTGTCGGGCACTACACAACCGTCGCGGAAGGGTGCAGCTCTTCAGGCGACTGGCGACCATTCGCGGACCTCTTCACCGAGGACGTCGTCTACATCGAGCACCACTACGGGGTCTTTCACGGGCGCGAGGCGGTGCGGGACTGGATTGTGGCGGTGATGGCTCCGTTCCCGCATATGCGCTTTCCGTCCGATTGGATCGCCTATGACGAAGACAATGACGCGGTTGTCATCATGATCAAGAATCTGCTCGACCACCCGACCGACCCGAACGGCGAGCCGTTCTGGTTCCCGAACTGGACTCGGCTCGTCTACGCCGGCGACGGCCTGTTTTCCAGCGAGGAAGACATCTACAACCCGAACCGCGATGCGCCCGGGGTTGTGGGTGCGTGGTTGCAGGCGGGCGGGCAGTTGGCCTCCGACAAGATCCTGCAGCCCAACGCTTAGCGCCTGAGGGTGTTGATGCTTGCGGCGCGAACGCCGACGGACATGCGGACCTGACCCGAGGCGGCCCGACCGGGCTTGGCAGACTGTGCCCATGGCACAGATAACCTTGCGTGGAAACCCGATCAACACCGTCGGCGAGCTTCCTGCCGTCGGATCTCCAGCCCCAGCGTTCAATCTGACCGGCGCCGATCTGGGCGCGGTCACGAGCGAGCAGTTCAGCGGTAAGTCCGTGTTGCTGAACATTTTTCCGTCGGTGGACACGCCGGTATGTGCGACGAGCGTGCGGAAGTTCAACGAGCGCGCTGCCGGGAGCGGTATGTCCGTGGTGAATGTGTCGAAAGATCTGCCGTTCGCCCAGAAGCGATTCTGCGGCGCGGAGGGCATCGAGAACGTCACCACGGCGTCAGCGTTCCGTGACAGCTTTGGTGAGGACTACGGCACCACGATCGTCGACGGTCCTATGGCCGGGCTGCTCGCCCGGGCCGTGGTGGTCATCGGCGCCGACGGGAAGGTCACCTACGCACAACTGGTGCCCGAAATAGCCCAGGAACCCGACTACGACGCGGCGCTGGCAGCGTTGGGCTGACCTTGGACTTGTCCGCGAGCGTAACGTCACTGCGAAATCCCGCGACCAGATTCGCAGTGACGTTACGCTCGCGGATCCCGTCAGCCAGGGGCGGCCGGCCCGAGTCGATTCGCCGTGGCGGCCAGCTCCTCGCGGCATCCGGTCCACATTTGCTTGATGATGTCGGCCGCCGGCGGGATGTCTTGGATCCGGCCGGCGACCTGACCGGTGTTTGCGACGCTGGCGTCCATGTCGCCATCGAAGTAGAGTCGCTGAACTCGTTGCAGGGCCGCACCACCTTCTTCGAAAGACGCTGACTCATCGAGCTTCTCGGCGGCCGGCGTTCGAATGACTCGCATCATTCGTTTGCCGTCGAGGGGGAGAAGGACCGTCGATGTTTCATCGGCTCGGACGACCGCTTGTTTGAGGTTGCCGTGCACCGGTGAATCCGCTGAGGCCAGCAACCGTGTGCCCATCTGGACTCCCTCGGCGCCGAGCACAAGTGCGGCGGCCATCGATCGCGCATCGCAGATCCCCCCGGCAGCCACGATCGGTATGTTGACATGAGCTGCCACCAATGGCAGCAGCACCATGGTTGACGCCCCGAATCGGTTCTTGAACCCGCCGCCTTCGACGCCCTCGACCACGAGCCCGTCGACTCCGGCGTCGACGGCCTTCTTGGCAGATGCCAATGTGCCCACTACATGGAACACGGTGATGCCCGCATCGTGGAGCCGATCAGTTAACAGCGTGGGGTCACCGGCCGAGGTGGTCACGAAGCGAATGCCGTCGGTTACCAACAGGTCGACGACTGCTGGGTCGCGGTTCATGATCAGCGCGATATTCGCCCCGACGGAACCGCCGGTGAGATCGCGGACTCGTTTCAGGTCGGCGCGACCCTGATCAGAGGTGGTCTCGATGATTCCAAGCGCACCGGCGTTGGACACCGCAGCAGCCAGCTGCGCGCCGGCGATGTAGGTCATCGGCGCCTGAATGATCGGGATATCGATCTGCGCGAGGTCGCAGACGCGGTTGGGTATGGGCCCACCGCCGCCGACTGTCACTGGCCGCGCGGATCGATGAGGTCGCGGAAGCTCACCGCGGAGAAGACGGATGCGCCCAGGCTCCGGACCCGGTTGGTCAGCCCATTGTCGGAGGTCACGACAAGAATTTCGTGCGGCTTGGCGTCGGCTTGAACCAGTCGGACGATCTCGTCGTCGGCCGAGTTCGCGGCGGCCCTGGGCGCATGCGCTATCTCGATCACCGATGAGGTGATGACGGTCGAGGGCGGGCGCTCAAACACCACAGTCACGGTGTCTCCTTGATCTGACGCCCACCGGTCCAGCCTCTCTACTAGCGTCTCCATGGCGCGGCCACGGTCCTTCCACCAGCCGTCTGGGCGGCTTCCGATCACGTTCATGCCGTCGACGATCCATCGCACCAACCAACGGTAGAGCCACCCCGCCGGGGCAGGTCTACAACCACCCTCCGGGGCGAATGGACTTTTTCAATTGCGCCGCGTTGTGCTCCGCCGCGGCGATGCGCTCCTCTAGCGCCCCCAGGGCATCAATGACCTCCAAATGCGAAAGGATGACCAGCTGAGTGAGCTGGTTGAGTTGTACCGGGCCGTCCGGCGAACCCTCGCCCTCTTCGATGCCGGCGAGCAGAAAGTCTCTGAGTTCCTGACTGCTTGTCATCCGCTTGGGGACCTTCAGGTTTCGCAAGGTCGTGGCCATGTCGGGGTCGGTCACAACACCGCTCCTTCGCTATCGGGAACTGGGTAAGCGTACGTCTCGGTACAGCAATGGATTTCACAATATGAGCACAAGACTCAACACCGCCAGTACGGTCAGCGTCAGCAACTGAGGCCACGGTCGCCAGGGCGCGTCTTGGATGGCGTACGACATTTCTTTGAGCGGCGACCTTTCGGGCGGAGCGGCGCGTTCAGCCGGCACTGGCCGATGGAACTGGTGGAAGTACAACTGGATGAGCGTGGCGCCGATCCACAGCCCGCCCAGAAAGCTGACGGCCTCCACGCCGCGCCAGAGCAACAAAGCGGCGAGCAGCACCGTGAACACCATCAGTATTTGATCGGACGTGCTGGTAGCTGACGGCTTATCGCCGTACTGCTTGTCCAGCAGAGCGCGGCGGCGACGGTAGGGCAGCGCGAAAAATGCGAACTTGGTGATGATGTGAATGCCCAGTACTACGACGACGACCGTGGCAATGGTGTTGAGCATCAGGTCTCCCACCCGGATATTCGGTGACGCGTGGTTGTACGGTCACCGGTATCAGTGTTCCCGCTGATGCCTCGGAAAATAATCCGCACTAATCGATGGGAAACGCCAATGACGTCGATAGCCCACCCCCGTGACCACGTCGTTTCGCTGGCTCGCGGCATGCGGGATCTGGTGCAGGCCGAAGCCGCCGAATCCGAGCGGATGCGCACTCTCACCCCGGCGATCGTCGATGAGATGCGGGCCAGCGGGTTGATGTCCGCGTTCAACCCTGCCGTAGCCGGTGGTGTCGAACCGTCGTTCACCGAGATGATCGAAACGTGGATCGAAATGGCTTGGCAGGACGGGTCATTCGGATGGATAGGCATCGCCAACCTGCCGTCGTCGTTCGCCGCGGCGACCTATCTGCCCGACGAAGGTTTTGCGGAGGTGTTCACCGCTCACGACAACCGGATCACCATGGGCGGCCAGTTCTTCCCCAACGGGCAGGGGACAGCTACCGACGGCGGGTATCTGCTGAACGGATCGTGGAGCTTCGGTTCAGGTATCGGTCACTCCGAGTACGTCGCGGCCGGATTCCTGCCGATGGACAACGGCGAGATGCGCTGGATCAGCGAAGGCCTCCCCGAGATGCAGGTGGCCGTGCTGCCACGAGAACAGATCAGTTTCAACGACGGTTGGTACGTACAGGGGCTCAAGGGAACTGGGTCTTATGACTACAGCGTCGAGAACGTTTTCGTCCCGCACAGCCGTACCTTTGAACTATTCGTCCGCCGGCCACGTCGCGGTGCGTCGCCGGCCACCCGCATGGGGCTGATGCCCGTCACCGCCGCCGGTCACGCATCGTGGGCACTGGGTGTGGCCAAGAGCATGCTCGACGATGTCCAGGAACTGGCTGCTACAAAATTCCGGATGAGTGACATGGCGTCGTTGGCCAGTCGCCCCACGTTCCAAAAAGGGCTTGCACACCACTGGGCAAGCTGGCGCGCGGCTCGTCTTCTGGTGCTCGACGCGTTCACCACTGCCGAGGCTGCCGTCGCCTCGGGGGAAGAGCTGACCCCGGCCTTGCGGGCGGACATGCGCGTCGCGGCCGTCTACGCGACCGACACCGCCCGCAGCTGTGCCGAGTGGGCCCATCTGGTCGCAGGGACCAGCTCGATCCGCGAGGGCACCCGACTCGAACGCGCCTTCCGCGACATTTACACCGGAACCCAACACGCCTTCATCAGCGAGAAGGTGGCCATCGACGCGGCACAGATATGGCTGGGCATCATCGAAGACCAGCCGGGACTGTAAGTCTGGCGGGCAGCCTCTTATAGCAGTTGCTCACCAGGTTGCTGGTCGTTGGTTTGCTGGTCGTCGGCGTCGTCGCGGATGCTCTCTTCTTCGCCAGTGATCACAAATGAGACAAAAGCCGCTCGGCGAACACCTCAGGAAACTCCCGGTGCATGAAATGCCCACCTGGGACCTCCTCGACGATGTACTCGTTCTGGAACATCCGGGCGGCGCCCCGATAGTCGGAGGGCTCGGCGACTGGATCGTCGAGCCCCGCAAAGACGACCGCCGGCACGGTGATACGCGCCCTCAGTGATGCGGTCGGTATGGGGGAGAGCTTTCGGTAATAGCCGAACGCCGCGTTTAAGCTGGCCCGGTTTGAGAAGCCGGCGCGGACGGCGTCGAACTCCGTTGGATCGGGGTTCCACGTCGGGGACCATCGCCGATAGATGGCGGGGAGCGCCGCGAAGTCGTTTCGCGCGAAGCGGTCCGGCGCGCCCGGCAGCTTGTAGGCGGCGAAGTGGCGAACACCCCAAAGCTTCTTCAGCGACGGCTTGAGCGCCGCTGGGTGCGGAATGCCAATTGCGAACAGCTTTTTGACCCGGTCCGGGCCGAGCGCCGCGGCGCCGTATGCGGCCGAGGCGCCCCAATCGTGACCGATAACGGTGGCGTCGCGGGCCCCGAGCGCTTCAATCAGGGCGAGCGGATCGCGCGCCAACGTCTCTTGATCAGGATCGCGATCCGGGATCGCGCTGGGATGATACCCGCGCATAAATGGGCTGACCGCGCGGTATCCGTGGGCGGCGATTCGCGGGCGAAGGTCATCCCAGGTATGTGCGGTGTCCGGGAACCCATGCAGCATGAGCACGAGCGGACCCGAGCCCTCCTCGAGGTAGGCGAATCTCAGCCCGTTCGCGTCGACGTAATGGATCGCATCAGCCATGGCCTGCGGACACTACGCCAATACTTGCGGCACTGGAGCGAATGTCCGGCCCGCTGGTCGCCTACCATCAGCCCATGCGCGGCTCAAAGATCTTGATCACCGGTCCGACCGGTCAAATCGCCACTCCGATCGCCCGGGCCCTTGCGGCAGAAAACGAAGTGTGGGGCATCGCCCGCTTCACCAACCCCGCCGCTCGAGAAGACCTCGAGAAGGCCGGGATTCGGTGCCAGACGGTCAACCTGGCGGCTGGCGACTTCACCGGTCTCCCAAACGACTTCGACTACGTCCTCAATCTGGCAGTTGCCAAGAGCGGCAACTGGGACAAGGACCTCGGCGCCAACGCGGAGTCGGTCGGCCTCCTGATGGCCCACTGCCGCGCTGCCAAGGCCTTCCTGCACTGTTCCTCGGCGGCCGTTTATGACCCGCCGGACGACGAACCCCGGACCGAGCGCGCCGCCTTGGGCGACAACCACAGGTTTTTGTTCCCCACCTATTCCATCTCCAAGATCGCCGGGGAGGTCGTCGCTCGGTCGATGGCGCGGGCTCTAGGCGTGCCCACCACCATCGCCCGCCTCAACGTCCCGTACGGCGACAACGGCGGGTGGCCTTACTACCACATGGAGATGATGCTGGCCGGCATCCCGATCCCGGTCCCGCCCGGTGGACCGGCGCGCTACAACCCGATCCACGAGGACGACGTCATCGCGACCATCCCGAAGCTACTCGAGGCGGCGTCGGTCCCGGCGACCACGGTCAACTGGTGCGGCGACCAGACCGTCAGCCTGCAGGAGTGGTGCGGCTACCTCGGCTCGCTCGTCGGAAAGGAACCGGATTTCGAGGAGAATAAGCACGCACTGCGCGGTAACCCCACCGACGTGACCTGGACGCATGAGGTCATCGGCGGCACCACGGTCGACTGGCACGACGGGGTACGGCGGATGGCGGCCAAGTTCCACCCGGAGCTGGTCAGCTCCTAGAAAGCTGCGTCGATGACGTGGTTGATGGATCGGACGCCCGCGATCATTGTGGGATCAGATGGTGGCCACGCACGGTCTCCGACGGCGACTCGCCATAAGTGCGTCGATACGCTGCGGCGAATCTGCCGGTGTGCATGAGTCCCCAACGCATCGCGACGTCGGCCACCGCCAACCCGTCGGCTCCGCGCAGCAGATCCGCGCGTACCCGGGCCAGACGGATACCGGTCAGGCACTCGCGCGGGCTGGCCCCGACATAGTCCCGGAAGCCTTCTTGCAGCCGACGTATGCTGACCCCGGCAACCTCGGCCATATCGCTCGCCGTCCATGGTCGGGCTGGTTCGTCATGCATCTCATCGAGCACCCGTTTGACGATGCGCGGCCTCGGCGGTGCGTGCCCGGCCTCGGCATCCGGTACCGCCGCGAGAACGAACGCGGTGGTGATCGCGCTACAAAGCTGCTCGCGAACCAGTGGATGCTGGTCGCCCACCGATTGGGTGGACAGCGACCGCAGGAGCTGCAGCCCTACTGGGAGCACGTGGTAGCCGTGACCGACAGCGGATGCGAAGTGCTCGACCTGCGCGACGGCGAGGACGTCACCTTCCACGACCACCGCTTGCCACGCGGTTACATGGTGTCAACGTAGTGGTCATCGCGGGTCAGACCGTAACCCGTGTTGCCTCCAATTATCGTGCAGCAGAGGATCTTTCATGGAGATTCCAATGGAAATGGCGGAGTCGGAGTTTAAGCGGTGGATATGCCTGGGGTGCGGGTTCTTGTCTGACGAGGCTCTCGGGCTGCCAGAGCAAGGCATTGCGCCCGGCACCCGCTGGGAGGACGTCCCCGACGATTTTGTGTGCTCGGACTTCGGCACACCCAAGGAGATGTTCGAGATGGTGATGATCGGCTACGCAGCAAGCCAGCCGTCTGCATAACGCACCCTCTGATTACTGTGAGCAGCAATAGGTTTAGAAGGAATGGACGTGACTAAATCATTCGTCTTACGGTCGCAGGAACGCGGCCATAACCTCATCTCTTCGGAGGGGCCGAGCGCTTCCTACGTTGCTGGGCACCCGGACGGCTTTGTCACCCGCGAGTCGAGCTTCAACTTCCATGAGTATCAAGGCGGCCGGCCGGGTTTCGGAACGATGCGTGTATTCGGTGACGAAGCCTTTCACGGGGTCGGTTGCGGCTACAACATGCATCCGCACCACAACTTTCTGATTTGCGCATTCGTGCTGGAGGGCGAGCTCACCCACATCAACACCGCCGGCACTGGGGCCGTCGATCGGCTGCACCAAGGTGACTATTACGTGTTTTCGGCAGGCTCCCGCGGCAAAGCACAGCGAGCTGAGCATTGGTCCTGAGGACATGAAGGTGATCTACATCTGGCTGCTGCCTGATCAGCTTCTCCTACCGCCGTCCTATCAGGCGGCGCATTTCGATATCCGTGTACGCCGCGATCGCATTGAACAGCTCGTTGGCGATGCTGATGGGGCACTACCCATTTCGCAGGACGTTCGCATCTCGCGACTCGTCACAGATAACGCCGAAAACTATATCGATAAGCCGCGCTCAGCATCGCACGGCGTCTATGTTTTCGTGGTCGAAGGCGAAGTGCGCATCGGCGATACGCTACTTGGGCGACGGGACAGCGTAGGCCTGTGGGATCTCGAATCTATCGAATGTCAGGTAAGTGCCGACGCGAGCGATATCTTGTTCGTTGAGACCGCGATGATCGATCAGGACCAGATCGAGAAATGGGAAGCCGAGCATCCGGGTCGTTGATCGGGTGCAGACGAGGACCGCGGGTCACACGGCGCAGTGTCAAGATCCCTGGCGCTGCTTTACAAATGACAGGTTTGAGATCCAACAGCAACCATGTCAACGACCCCACGAGATCACCCATCCACGGATTCAGGATTACGCTTTCATGGCCACCGCGATCTTGTCGGCCAGCCGGTCGAGGTAGCTTTCCCCGGGGCCGTCCTGGACCACGATCAGCCGCCAGTAGAGGGGGCCGGCAAGTAAATCCAGGCACAGCCCGATATCGGTGTCGGCGGGCAGTTCGCCGCGGGCGATGGCTCGTTCGACAAGCTGAGCGGCCTTGGCGCGGCGGGGATTTTGCACCATCGCAAGGAGCGCGTCGGTGAGGATGGGGTTGCGGGTCGCTTCGGCGAGCACATCCGGGATGATCTTTTGAGCCAGCGGGTGAGTCAGCGCCGCCCGCCCGCTCTCCAAGTACTGTCGGATATCGTCGCGCAGGTTGCCGGTATCGGGAATGTCGACCGCCGCGACGGCGACCTCCGAGGCCAGGGCGACCGTGATATCCAGCTTGGATTTCCAGCGCCGGTAGATGGCGGCCTTGCCGACACCGGCGCGACGCGCGACCGCGTCGATTGATAGCCGCCCGTAGCCAACCTCGGCGAGTTCCTCGAAGAACGCGTTCGTGATGGCATCGGTCACCTCGGCCTGAAGGACAGGGCCGCCTGACATCCGGCCCGGGGGGGCATTCGTCCGCATAGGGCGATCTTAACAAGACGGAACGGTTGCGTTTCGGCTTCAGCCGGAGTACGTTATCGTATCGATACGAGTCCGTTCCGTCTCGGCTACGAGGAGTAGAGATGAAGTTTCTGTTCGACGACGAGATGTTCTCGTTTGAGACGTTGCGTGCTGCTGGGCACGGCGCGTACGGCGGCGCTGAGCTTGGCGAAGTTCTGGTGACCGCGCGGGCGATTCCCGAGGGAGACGAGGCCGCCTGGCAGCAGCAATGGAAGGCCACCGCCGAGCGAGTGGAGCAACTGGCGCGCCAGTCGCTGGCAGGCGGGCACCGGGTCAGCGCCCGCGAAGCGCTGCTACGGGCATCTAATTACTACCGCGCCGCGGAGTTTTTCTGCCGCGAAGACCCGTGGAACGATGTCGAAGCGGCCTGGCTGTTTGCCCGTAGTTGCGAGACATTCCACGCGGCGATGGCGCTCTTCGATTTCGGGTTCGAGCAGGTGCAAATCCCCTACGAGGGGACGACTCTGCCGGGCTATCTGTACCTGGCCGATCGGACAGGAACGCCGCGGCCGACCATCATCTACAACAATGGCTACGACTCCACCAGTGAGGAGTCCTACTTCGTGATTGCCGCTGCCGCCCTGGCGCGCGGCTACAACGTGCTTGCCTTCGACGGGCCCGGCCAGGGCGCCGCTTTGCGGAAACAGCGGCTGGTTTTCCGCCCGGACTGGGAAGCTGTCATCTCTCCGGTCATTGACTTCGCCCTGACGCGCCCCGAGATCAGGCCGGACCAGATTATTTTGTTCGGATACAGCCTGGGCGGCTACCTAGTGGCCCGCGCCGCGGCGTTCGACTCCCGCGTCGCCGCCCTGATTCTCAACGACGGAATCCACGACTTCCACGCCGCCATGACGGCCGCGTTGCCGCCATTCCTCAAGACCTGGATCGACGAAAAGATTGATGACGCCGCCGTTCCCGTGCTGCGGATGCTCATGGCAGCCAACACCAAACTCCGGTGGGCGGTCCGCAACGGAGTCTGGACGATGGGGCTTGAGTCAGTTGCCGAACTGCCGCGCGCGTTCAAGGACTACACCTTGGCCGGCATCGCTCACCGCATCACCGCGCCCGCGCTGGTCCTCGACGCAGACAACGACCAGTTCTTCAAAGACGAACCTCGCCGCGCCGCCGAGGCCATGGGCAACTCGGCCACCACTCTGGTCGCGCTGGCAGAAAGCGAAGGGGCGGGCGAACACTGCCACATGGGTGCCCTCTCCCGGCTGCACCAAGTCACCTTCGACTGGCTCGGCCAGACCCTGCCACAGGACTAGCCCGATCCCATTCCGAAACGCCCTTCAACACAAACATTTTGGAGTACAACGCGATGAAGATCAGTACCACAGTGCCCGCTGGCGAGCGTGGCGCGTTCACTATCGGCCACCGCGATCGGGACGCCACACTAGCCGACCTGCCCGCTGGCGCCCAGGCCCTACTCAACAACCCGGTCACCGCCATATTGGCCTGTCTCAACGCAAATGCGACGATCCACCAGAGCCCCGTCTGGATCGACACCGACGGCGAACACATCCTGCTTAACACCGTGCGTGGCCGCGCCAAGGACCGTAACCTGCGGGCACGCCCTCGCCTGTCGCTGATGTTCACCGATCCCGCCGACCCCTACCGCTGGATGTCGATCCAAGGACAGGTGGCCGCCGTCATCGACGAAGACGATCCTCAGCACGGCCCTGTCGCAACGGAATCCATCAACAAGATGAGCGCCAAATACCTTGGCGTGGACATCTACCCGCTACGCGACCTGCACACCACAGAGGTACGCGCCCTGTTTCGGGTCCAGCCCATCCACGCCGTCGTCTACGACCCGACAGAAAAGCAAGAGAGCACCACATCATGACCGATTACACCGATGCCCGCGCCGTCGTGATCGGCGGTTCCATCGGGGGTTTGACCGCTGCGCTGCTACTACGGGACCTCGGGTTCACCGTCCAGGTCTACGAACGCTCATCCACCGCGCTGACCGGTCGTGGCAGCGGAATAGTCCTGCAACCCGACACCGTGCGCTGGTTCACCGAGCGCAGCAGTCAATCCTTGTCGGACCTCTATACGTCGACTCGCTACGTGCAGTATCTCAACCGCGGCCGTGGAGTCGACTACCGCGAAGAACGCATACATCGCTATACCTCGTGGGGAACGTTCTACCAGGCACTACTCGCCGATTTCGGCACCGTACACTATCACCTCGACGAGTACGCGTCGGGATTCAGCCAGACCAGCGAGACCGTCGCGGTTCGGTTCGTCGGTGGCCGCACAGTTTCGGCGGATCTGGTGGTCTTCGCAGACGGCATCACCTCGACCGTGCGCCAATGGTTCGATCCCGATGCCGCACTGCGCTACTCCGGATATGTCGGGTGGCGTGGGACACATCCGCAACGGTCTTTGAGCAGGCAAGCCCGTGCGGTGTTGTGCGATGCGGTTACGTTTGACGTCACCGCGAACTCGCACGTCATCATGTACCCGATACCGGGGGAGGAAGGCACCGGCGACGAACACCAACTGATCAACTACGTCTGGTATCGCAATGTGGCTGAAGGCCCAGAACTCACCGAGTTGTTACTGGATAAGCGGGGCATTCCTGGTCTGGTGTCGGTGCATCCGGGCCAAGTCCAAGACCGCTACATAGAAGAGCTGAAAGGTGCTGCCGCGCAACGGTTGTCACCCGCAGTAGCCGAAGTGGTGGTCGCTACCGAAATGCCGTACCTCCAGGTCGTTTCCGACGTCCGATCAGCTCGGATGGCCCAGGGACGCGTCGCACTCATCGGTGACGCCGCCTGTGGCGCGCGCCCACACGCCGCTGCGGGAACTGCCAAGGCGGCCGCCGATGCGTGGACTCTGGCAGCGGCACTCGAAGACGCCGGAGGCGACGTGGCTGCCGCACTGAAAAAGTGGGAGCCAGGCCAGCTCAAACTCAGTGACTCACTGATGCACCGGGCCATTGCGATAGGAAACGGGTTCCAGTTCACCAACAGCTGGACGCCCGGCGACCCCGATCTGCAGTTCGGCCTCTACGGGCCAGGGCAATAGAAACCGCGAAAGGAAAAACAATGACCGACCACAAATTTCTGACCGACCTACCGCTAGCCGGTGAACTCGTCGCGGAAAACTTCGACGGCTGGCCGGAGTGGCTCAAGGCGGACTTCGCCGAGCACGCCAACGACGGACATGTCGGGTCGCGGCTACTGAGCCAGAATTCCCGAGTCCGGGTGTGGGAGATCCGGCTTGCGCCCGGAGAGCGATGGCACGCCCACCGCCATGTGCTCGACTACTTCTGGACAGCGATCAACCCGGGACGCAGTCGTCAACACACCTTCGACGGCACTACGCGTGATGTCGCCTACCAAGCCGGTGAAACCCGCCACTTCCACTTCGGCCCCGGCGAGTACCTACTCCACGACATCGAGAACATCGGCGACACTGAACTGGTGTTCACCACCGTGGAGCATCTCGACAGCGACACGCAACCCCTTCCCGTCGACACTGCCGGCCCACGGTAATCGGCGCCCACTCAGCATCTGTGGCCTGGTGTACCGCATCAGGCAAGATTCACCAGCCGTATGGACTGCGCGACTGCGCCGTCCACGATCCCGCGGGCAACCTAATCGGCATCCAAGAGCTGCGCTGAGGAGCGCGGAAAGCCAAGGCGGACGGGAAGCCCAGCCGATCACTGCGGACCCTTGACCGCGTCACGCCACAATGCTAAGCAAGTGCTCAGCACACGACGCGCATCAAAGCGCTGCGGCGACGAGGAAGGGATCGGATGACCCTGCAGACGGTATTGGACGATATGCGCAAGCGCCCCGGCTCGGGTGATGTCATTCCGGTCATCAACCCCGTAACCGAAGAGCCGATCACCGAATTCACCGATTGCGGAGAAGAAGCGGTCAACGGAGCAGTCGCGCGTGCCAGGGCCGCCTTCAAGTCGGGCGTCTGGTCGCAAATGCCAGGTCGCGAACGAGCCAAGGTCATGTGGCGCATCGCGGACTTGATAGACGAGCACGCCCATGAGCTCGCCGAGATCGACTCGCTCAACACCGGCATGCCGTTGATGCAGGCGCAGTTGCAGGTTCCCACCTGCGCGGAGTTCTTCCGGTATTACGCGGGTTGGTGCACCAAGGTCAACGGCAGCGCCTACGACGTGAAGACGAGCGGCATTGCTTCGGACACGTATATCGACATGCACGCCTACACCCTCAAAGAACCCTTCGGCGTGGTGGGGCTGATCTTCCCCTGGAATGGCCCGATCTTCAATGCAAGCGCCAAGCTTGCGCCGGCCCTCGCCGCGGGGTGCAGCATGCTCGTCAAACCCGCCGAGGAAACGCCGCTCTCGGCATTCCTTCTCGACAAGATCATCGCCGAGGCCGGCGTCCCAGACGGCGTCGTCAACCTCCTGACCGGCTACGGCCACACCGCAGGTGCAGCCATCACCGCGCATCCCGATGTCGAGAAGGTGGCGTTCACCGGGTCGACCGAGATCGGCAAGGAGATCGTGCGGGCGTCGGCCGGCAACCTGAAAAAGGTCATGCTCGAACTCGGCGGCAAGTCGCCGGTACTGATCTACGACGACGCCGACCTGAGCAAGGCCATACCGATGGCGGCGATGGGCATCTTCGTGCATTCCGGCCAGGGCTGCGTGTGCGGGTCACGAATCTTCGTGCAGCGCGGTGTGTACGACCAGGTTGTGGAAGGCCTTGCGATGGTGGCGAATTCGATCAAGCTGGGTGGCCCCAAGGAAGAGGGCTGCGTCAGCGGTCCGCTGATCAGCCAGAAGCAACTCACCCGCGTCATGGGCTTCATCGACGAAGGCAAAAACGATGGCGTCGAAGTGGTCACGGGCGGCCACCGGCTCGACCGGAAAGGCTACTTCGTCCACCCGACCGTGCTCACCAATGTCGACCAAGGGATGCGGCTGTACCAGCAGGAGATCTTTGGGCCGGTAGTAACCGTCCTGCCGTTCGACGACGACGACGAAGCCGTGGCCATGGCCAACGACACGACCTATGGCCTGGCCGCTACCGCCTGGACAAATGACCTGAGCCGCGCCCATCGCCTCGCGAAGCGGCTGCAGGCCGGAACCGTCACGCTGAACTGCCAGTTGGTCTTCGACCACACCGTCCCGTTCGGCGGTTACAAGCAGTCCGGCTGGGGCCATGAGTTCGGCCGCGAGGGTGTCGAGGCCTACATGCAGACGAAGTCGGTCTGGGCCCAGCTGTAGCCACAACTAACCGCCGCGCCTTACCGCTTTTCGGTTTGGCCCGCGGCTACTGCGTCCGCGGCCTTAGCAGCGGCCGAGCCCGCAATTCGACCGGAGATCTCCGGCACCAGCATCGCGAACCGGGCGAACGCACGCTGGTGGATGGGTGCCACGGAAATTTCCGACTTGTCGCGCTCGATCGCGCGCACGACCGCATTAGCGACCTGCTTTGGCGTGCCGGTGCCCATGCCGGGTGGCGGCGGGGCGCCGCTTTCCGCGAACATCCCGGCCTCGCGAATCGCACCAGGTGAGATGACCGAGACCCCAACGCCGCTGCCACGCAAGTCTTCTCGCAGATTCAGTGCGAATCCTCGCAGGCCGAACTTCGTCGCCGCGTACATGGATGACCGCGGTAAAGAAACGAAGCCTGAAAGAGAGGAGATGAAAACAAAGTGCCCACTACCGCGCTCCTGCCAGCCAGGCAGCAGCTCGCGGGTCATGCGTAGAGGCGACTCGAGGTTGACACGAAGCGCGCGGCCGATCTCGTCTTGACTGAAGCTGTCCAGGCGGCCCGACCCGGGAAGCGCCGCGTTGGCGACCAACACGTCGATATCGCCGGCCTGCTCGAGCAACGCGAGCGCCGCACCCTCCTCGGCCAGGTCACAAACAACAGTCAAGTGCCCTACGCCCGCAAGAGATCCGGCGAGCTGCTCCAAGTCCTCCGCCTTGCGGGAGCTCAGGACGAGCGTCGCTCCACGCGCCGCCAGTGCTTTGGCGATCGCTCGCCCCAGGCCTCCAGTCGCGCCGGTGAGAAGGACTTTCCTGCCGTCAAGATCCATGCCCACAATCTACCGCGCACCATGTTGCCGACGCTTGGGCCGACGCGGGGCTGACGCCGCCAAAACGGCAACGGCTAACAGTCTCAAACGGAAAAGTTCCGAACCTGGTGGAGGTTCTGAACAATCCGATGCCTTGAGACTGATTCAAGAGCCGTTCAAGATCCCCTTGTGTAACGGGTCAGGAACCCGATGGCCGCGACCGCCGCGACGCCACCGATCACGCCCCACAACACGACTTGGAAAACCATCGACCCCAAGGACACGCCAATCGTCGCCCCAATGTAAAGCAGCCAGATCAAGCGGAAGGCGCTCCAGAATGCGAGTGCGCCGGCACTGATCCCTAAGTAGAGGCTCCGCTGGCGATCTATACGGTTGATCTTTTCTTCGATGCTGGTCGGCACGATGTTCATTTGCTGTCTTCCTTTCGTGGGGCGCAGCCTCGCTGGCGTCGTCATTGCGGCAAGTACAGCAAGTGCGGGTAGCTACCGATCCCAACAACCGATACCAACACTGGCGTTTACATCGGCGGAAAGCTCTACTACCGTATGTAGTAGTCGAACCGCTCCGGAGGTAACCGATGTCCGACGACAGGGATTCGAAGACAGATTCACCGACAGCAAACCGTGCCACGACCTGGGCTGCGATCGCGTTCGCTGCGGCGTTCAGCCTGCACGGAATTGACCACCTGTGGCGAGGAATGGCGGCATCTCCGCCTTCGATCATGATTGGCGGGATGATCCAAGGCGTCTTCGTGGTGGCCGCAGTCGTGCTGGTCTTACGCCAACACCGATGGGCTTCCGAGGCTGCGATCGTCGTGGGTTTCGGCAGCGCCGCGCTTTTCACGTATGCGCATCTGCTGCCCACTTTTCTGCCCAGTTATCAGGACAGCTTCACTTCTGGACCGGGAATCAACGTCACGTGGTTCTCGTGGCTCACCGCCGCCGGCGAGATCGGGACCGGGCTGGTGCTCGGCTATATCGTTCTGCGAGCGCGTCTTACCAGACGCGTATCCAGTCGATGAGCATGTCCGCGGGGTAGTAGCCGGGCCCGGGATCGCCGCCACCGGAACCGGCTACCGCGAGGTTGAACACCGGATACGCGGTGTAGCCGGGACCGTTGAACGGCCAATCCGGCAGTGAGCTGGCCGGTACATCGAGGTAGGGCGACGCGCCGTCACTGTAGTCCTTCCAGAAACGGATTCCGGCCTCATCCCACTGGGTTCGCCAGGTATGCCAACCGCTGTCCAGCGCGATATTGTGCGTCTTCCACTCGCCGCCGTTTGCTTTGGCGTGGACGGTGGTTGCGGCGGGCCAGCTGCCGTTGCCGTACCACTCCATTACGTCGATTTCGCCCTGATCCTGATTGCCCAGCCAGTAGGCGGGCCAGGCCCCGGCGGTCAGGCAATTGAGTTTGATCCGGGCTTCCCAGGTGTGACCGACACCGCCCCGCCAATTGCTTTGAACCTTGCCACTGAAGTACGTGCTGCCGTCTTTTGCCGCACGGAGCACGAGGTTGGAATTGCCGTCGAGGAAGACGTTCCGGCGATCGTCGCGGTACTGCCCGATGTTCTCGGGCCGCTCCCAATAAGTCGGATCCTTGATTACCTCGCGGGCTGTGGCCACCGTCCACTTCGACGGATCGGGGGCTGAGCCGGCCGGCCCATCGAACTCATCCTGGAAAATGTAGGCCCCGCTTTGGCCGTTGGGCGCAGCCGGGAGCGGCACCCGGCCCGCGGGCGGTTCACGTCGGGAGGGGTAGGCCCGTGCCTCGGGCACAGGGATCGCGGCTGCCACCACGCTGATCCCCGTCATCAACATCATCTGGCGACGGTTCATCTGCGGCATAAGCAAGCGACGATAGCAGCCCGCACTTCACCGCGGTGAAACAAGAATGGTGTCAGACGCTGCCGCTAGCCTTTTGACATGCCACTTTGCGGTTATCGGCGGACGCTGAGCAGAAAGTATGAGATCGTGCCTTATTGCGACCGATCACGGCGCGTAACACCGTTCAGACCGGGTTACCGCGAATTGACGGCAAATTCTTAGCATGACGCTTGGTTTCGTCTCAGGTTTAGCCGGGCACACTAGATTACGAGCCGATAACCAATCTGTTGTGGCTTCACAGATGAGTTGGGTTGCTCTGAGAGGGGTAGCAATCGTGACAAATTCAAAAGGGGCGACCGTAATTTTCCTTGACTCACACCCGGTTTGGGTTGCGGCACAGCAACGCGCGCGCCAGCGCGGCGAAGCGATGCACCGGCATCCCTCGTGTACGTCCCGGCGGGGCGCTGCCGCCGTCGTCCGCGACCTCAGGGTGTGCTCCAGCGCCGACACACCGGCGTGAGCGTTTAAATCGACTGTCTGCCGCAGTGCGGGCCAGTGCCGCCCGAGGATGCTATAACGCAACGTATGTCAGGCACTGGGGACATTACCCACGTTTCCGATACGGCCCGGTGGACGGCGTTCCATCGGGCAACCGAATCGGCACGTCCGGATGCGCTGTTCAGAGATCCGCTCGCAGAACGCCTCGCCGGCCAGGGCGGCCACGCCATCGTCGCCCGGGCACCACTGACCAACCGTAGCGGCTGGTGGCTGGTGGCGCGCACCAAGATCATCGACGACACCATTGCCGGCGCGATCGCCGACGGCTGCGACCGGGTGCTGAATCTGGCCGCCGGTTTGGACACCCGCCCATACCGCCTCGATCTGCCGTCCGATTTCACCTGGGTGGAGGCAGACCTCCCGGGGTTGCTCGCGGAGAAAGCAGAGATGCTCACCGACCAGACGCCGCGATGCCGGTTGACCCACACCGCCGTCGACCTGGCCGATCCAGCCGCCCGCAGCGCCTTCCTCAACGATGCGCTGAACGGCGCCACGAAGGCGCTGGTACTGACCGAGGGCCTGTCGATGTATCTGGACAACAGCGACATGGTCGCGCTATCGGAGGCATTCAGCAGACCCGAGATCGCTTGGTGGATGCTTGACTTCTCGTTTCCACGGCTGCGGAAGATGATGAACAAGAAGATGGCCGGCATGTTGGAAAATGCGCCATTCAAATTCGCGCCGCACAACGGGTTGGCGTTCTTCGAAGAACTCGGCTGGCGCGTGGTCGAGGCTGAATCGCTATTCGTGGCGGCCCACCGGTTTCGCCGCTTGCCGATGTTCATGCGCCCACTCGCCTGGCTGCCGCAGCCGGATCTGCGTCATCCGGGCGATCGGTCGTTCAGTGCGATCGCCCTGCTTACGCGTCGCTAGCCAGACGTCTTGACGACCAGCTTGCCGACGTTCTTGCCTTCGAAGAGCATGTTGATCGCCGTCGGTAGCTGCTCGAAGCCCTCGACAACAGTCTCGAGCGCTGTGAGCTTGCCCTCGGCGATCAGCCCGGAGATCTCACCGATCGCCTCCGGCGCACGGTCGAAGTGGTCCAGGACAATGAAGCCCTGCAGCGTCGCGCGCTGAACCAGCAGGTTCCCGAACGCACGCGGTCCGGGCGGCGGATGAACCGAGTTGTAGCCGGAGATCAGGCCGCAGAGCGCAACGCGCGCCCCGATGTTGAGGCGGGCGAAGATCGCGTCCATGATGACGCCGCCGACGTTCTCGAAGTCGACGTCGATGCCGTTGGGCGTCGCCGCGGCGAGCTGAGCGGCCCAGTCGTCGGCGCGGTGGTCGACGGCCGCGTCGAAGCCGAGCTGGTCGGTCAGTAACGTGCACTTCTCGGGGCCGCCGGCGATCCCGACGACGCGGGCGCCGCTGAGCTTGGCGAGCTGGCCGGCGACGGAACCGACCGCGCCGGCCGCGGCCGACACGACGACCGTCTCGCCCGGCTGCGGCTTGCCGATATCGCGGATCCCGAGCCAGGCGGTGAGCCCGGTAGTCCCGAGCGCCCCCAGGTAGGCGCTCGGCGAGACGCCTTCGGCGACGTTGACCGGCAACAAAAACATCGCGTCTGAGGCGACCGCATACTCCTGCCAACCAACGAGACCCTGCACGGTCTGGCCGACCGGGTAATTCGAATTCTTCGACGCGACGACCTCGCCAAGCCCGCCCCCGCGCATGACCTCACCGATGCCGACCGGCGGCAAGTACGTCGGCGTGTCATTGATCCATGCGCGGTTCGTCGGGTCGAGCGAGATCCAATCGACACGGACCAGCGCCTCGCCGTCGCCGATCTCGGGGACCGCCTCTTCGCTGAGCTCGAAGGTGTCCGGCCCGATATGACCGGCGGGGCGTTCACGGAGGAGGAAGCGGCGGTTTCGATCGGGCATGAGCGCACGTTATACCCGGCGCGGTTCGCGGGGAAGGCGCCGGACGGCACCAACCAATTTCTGACCGTCAGCCTGCTGCCGACCACTATCGAGGACACCGGCGGGCGACGTCAGCAATTATCTACGCGACCAACATCAATGGCCGATGCGGATCCAGTCCCGGTCCTACCCGAAATACAATATGAACCGCACTGGCCGCAGGTCCTGGGAATCCCAGATGGAGGTATCAGTGAATGCAGATCCATCCCCGCGCCGCGTCGTGGCCGTCATCGATCCGATCGGCCCCGGCGGGGCCTTCGGCGCACACGCGCGAGCTCTTGGGATCGAGGCTGTGGCGGTGTTCACACAACAATTTCACGATCCCTACCTCGCCTCGACGTTCAACGCAGCCGATTATGCAGCAATAGTCGACCACCAATCGGTGGCGGCCACCACCAGTATTCTGCGTCGACACAACGTCTCCGCGGTCGTGGCTGCCTACCAGACCTCAATGGCTGTTGGTGACCTCATCGCCGAACAACTCGGCGTCCCGGCCAACCCGGTTGCCACCTCGGATGCGCGCAGCAACAAGACCGCGATGAAACAAGCGTGGACCAGCAAAGGCATTGCGTGTGCCAGCTGGCATCAAGCGACCAGTTCGAGCGAAGCCGCCAGCTGGGCGGCCCGCAATGGGCTGCCCGTCGTTGTGAAGCCTGAGTCATCCGCCGGGGGTTTCAACGTATTTGTGTGCAATACCCTCAGCGAGGTCGAAGACGCTTACCGCCTCATATCTACTGTCCCGCAACCATTTGGCCCACCAACATCCACGGTGCTCGTCGAAGAGTTCCTCGACGGCGACGAATACTTCGTCGACCTGGTGCATTCCGCAGATTCGCCCCGCCCACAGGTGCTATGTCTAGCCCGTTACGACAAGATTCAGCGCGGCAAGAAGGCAAGCATCTGCCGAGGATTCCGCTCGCTTCGGCCCGATGACCCCGAACTCCAGCCGGCGATCGACTATGTCATCGAGGCGAACAAAGCCATCGATGTCCGCGTCGGTGTCAGCGACACCGAATTCAAACTCACTTCGAAGGGCGCGCGGGTGATCGAGGTCAACAACCGGCTCCCCGGAGCGCTGACTCCCCAAATGATCCACGCGTGCACCGGGGTGAGCCCGTACGGCGAGGCAATCGCCGTCCTTAGCGGGTTGAGCCCGAACGCGCCGTATACCTACCACAAGAATTTCGCAGTGTGTTGCCTCACCAATCTGCGGGCCGGTCGCGTATCAGGAATCGTCGGCCTCGACGACATTAGCCATCTAGCCTCGCATCACAGTTCGAAAATCATGGTAGAGCCGGGGCAATTCGCGCCCGAGACCGTTGATCTCTTTTCCGCGTGGGGCATGGTCTGCCTCACCCACGAAGACAACGACCAACTGACCATTGACATCGAACGCGTGCAGAGCATAGCGAAACTCGTGACTGTCGAGGAACCAACTCACGTCCAGGATCCGGCAGCGATTACTGAGGCGGATTCGTAGCAACGGGTGCGCCTACCCCCGCTGGGTGGCTGCAGGCACCGGCATTGCGTGAATGGTCAGGATGTACGCAGGATGGGCACAAATACTGTGTCCTCCGATTGGATGAGTACTGTTCCCCCAATTGGACGATTTTTTTCTCGTACTTCCCGAAACCTATCGGCACGAAAATACCTGTGGCGGTGGCCTTCTCGTCGGGCAGGGCGTCGGTGGCGAACCGAAAGGGGACTGTCTGTCGGCGCGTTGTGTTGATAGACTGACGACAAGAATTAGCATTCCGCAATTGAAATGCCAACCTGCCGATCTGGGAGAATCATGTCATTAATAGCTGAGGTCGCTGTCGTCGGCACCGGCATGTTTGGCGCTGCCGCCGCGAAATACCTCAGCCGGGAGGGTGTAAAGGTCATTGCGATCGGACCAGCTGAACCAACCGGCGACGAGCCTGTCGACCAGCATTCCTTCGCTGCGCACTACGACCAAGGTCGGATTTGCCGCCGACTCGGGTGGGATCCCGTCTGGGCATTTCTCGATGCCCGGTCGCTCGAGCGGTTCCGTGACATAGAAACCGAGTCCGGCATCAGTTTCTTTTCCGAATGCGGATCGCTAATCCTCATTGCGAAGTCAATCGGGGAGCGAACCGACAAGATCCTCGACCAGGCTGTCGAGAATGAGGTTCGGGTCGAGCGGATATCGCAGGATGCGCTTCGCGGTGAGTTCCCCATGCTAGGACTCCCGCAGCTGACTGGTGGAGTTGAAGGACTCCTCGAACGCACCGGCGCTGGCCTCTTAAATCCGAAAAAGCTAGTTTCGGCCCAGCTTGCGCTGGCCCGCACCGCAGGCGCCGAGCTGGTGCGCGGCGCAGTCGTCGCGATTGAGAAGCGCCGAGGCCTCTGGCGACTGCAGGTGGAAGGCGCAACCGGAAACCACGAGATTCGCGCCGAGAAGCTTCTGATTGCGACAGGTGCCTTGACTAACCATAATTGCGTTCTACCTCAGGACAAGCTGCTCGCCATGCAGGCCTATACAGAACCGAACCTTTTCTTCGAGGTCAGCGAACCCCGAAGCGGCGGAATATGGAATCTGCCGCCAGTAGTGACGGTGGATCCCGACGATACCGGGAACGCGAACAAGTCAACGTATTTCATCCCGCCGGTTCGTTATCCCGACGGCAAGTGGTATATGCGCATTGGACCCGGTATGCAGCCTTTTGTCTTCCGCCTTTCCACGACGGCGGAGATGATCGACTGGTACCGCAGTCAAAGAGTAACTCCCCACCAATTTCAGTTTCTCGCCGCAGCAATGAGCGAGCTCGTTCCAACGTTGGAGTTACCTGAAGCGCGCCACGCGACCTGCATCATTGAAAAGACAGTGACCGGCTATCCATACATTGGTTACTTGGATGATGACGACACCCTTGCCGTTGCAGTGGGCGGTAATGGCCACGGCGCCCGGGGTTCGGACGAGATAGGTCGCCTGGCTTCCCTGACAGCGGTGGGGAAGCCGTTGGATTGCCCACTACCTACCGACACGTTTTCACCGGTGACAGCGTCAGATCCACGAGCTGTGTGGAATCAGAGTTCGAAATTGAAACCGCCATTTGGGCTGTGCTGATCCACTTACTGAGGGCGTAAATCTTGCCCAGCGTTTAACGTACGGAAGCGCAACGTAAAAATCCCGTTTATAGAGACCAATGGTACCAATACCGCCAGGCGAAATCGATTGTGTCACTTATGTTGGAAGGTATCGGCGCGGGATGTTTTCGGCGCGCGAGGTGTTCTTCGATCATGTTTTCGAGCGCCGTGACCCGACTTAGGGCATTTAGTGCGTATGGCCGTTGGTGATCTTGGCGATTGCTTCGGCGAGGTCGTCGGGTAGCGGGTCTGCCGGCCGGCTTTGATTTGGACGGTGCGGTAGCGGCCTGCCGTGCGTACCAATTCTTGATGCTCCAACCGATTTGGCGTCCGATCCAGTGGCTGACAGCCAGGGCGGCGAACACGATGGCCAGGTGGTCTCGATGGATTCCCGTTTGTGCAGGTTTTGGACGTGGGTCTTGATGGTGGTGGCGGCGAGGTGAAGTCGCTTGGCGATCTCAGCAACCGACAGCCCCCCGGCGATCATCTTGATGCCGCCGTGATCACGTCTGCCGGCGGGGTGAATACCGGCCAAACGATCATCGATTAGTCCCTACTGGTTGGGCCGTCGCGTGCGCGTACACGCAGGTGCCCTCGGCGGCCGGTGTGTTCGCGACCGACACTCGCGTGCTCGGCGTGGAAGGCTGAGAAGAAGTCCGTTTCCGTTCGTGCGGCGTGACGAGTAGCGCCAGGCTGGCCGGCACGATCAGCAGCGCGAGCAGCAGAACTGCGAAGCTGATGGCTCGTCCGGATGCCAGCTCGACTCCGATCGTAATGACCGGCATCGTTCCCAGTGCGGCAGTGACCGACACCGGCGCCAACCGCTGCATGGCATACTGCAGCAGAAACAGGGGCACCACCACGGAGGCGAACGCCGCGACACCGACCAAGCCGACGTGCAGTGCAGGCGGGGCGAGGAGCCCGGACGGAACCAGTGTGAGCAGCGCAGTGGTGGCGAGGAACCAAGTGGCGTAAAAGCGCTGAGCCATCACCTGCCCGACGCCGATTCCGTTGCGGCCCAAGTCCCGACAGACGGTGGCTACCCCGCCGGCGGCGACACCGGCGATGACGCCCAGCGCGGCCGCGACCAGCAGCGCAATCATCTCGACGGAGTCGGACTGTGCGAGCACCACCACCAGCGCGGTGCCCAGCGCTGCCAGCAGGCACGCCGCCCACCATCGGGCTGGGCCAGGGCGCGCCTCGCTGCCGCCGCGTTGGGCGCGAACGGCCGAGCACGCTATCACCGCAAGGGGAGCGAATGACGCTTCCAGCGTGAACACCACAGCCGCGCTGTGGACCGCCACACCCAAGAAGAAAGCGACGAACGACACCGCGGTCCACACGTTCAACGAGACCAGCGCCCGCCTATCCGGTGCGCGGGCAACTGAAGTGGTGCGGTTCCCACGACCCGCCAGCGCGCCGAGCAACGCACACGCCGCCGCGGCGATTGCCAGCAACAGCAGACTGTCTGCCGGCGTCAGTGACAATCCGAGCAGCGCTGTAATCACAGCCTGCAAGGCGATGCTGGCAACGAGAGCTAACCATGCCATAACCTCACCAACCCAAGCCGTGACCCGCTGGGCGACCCGAAGCGGTCGCCGCCGGGCGTGGTGGACAGCTGAACACGGTGGCGCACCCCTTCTACGGCGCGTCGCTTCGCAAGACCGCCTGTGTCGACCGGAGTGATTCCGGTCTTAATCCACC
>Ga0209448_10000095_pt1 | contig 31565 bp, 28 predicted proteins | sample BogFormECP14_OM2_FD_188245 | JGI IMG/M metagenome (GOLD analysis project Ga0209448, IMG submission 188245) | Bog forest soil microbial communities from Calvert Island, British Columbia, Canada - ECP14_OM2 (SPAdes) (version 2) | ecosystem: Environmental > Aquatic > Freshwater > Wetlands > Bog ... | reverse complement strand
CATCCGCGTCGGCCTCGACCGCACCATGGGCATCGGCGCCATAGCGATGGCGATCGGCGGCCTAGTCATGGCGACGGTGGTGGCGCTCGGGCTTGCGAATGTCATTTGGTTCGTCGGCGCGATGACGATCTATCTGGCCGGCTTGGGCTTCACGCTGCCGGCCGCAATGGCGGGCGCATTGACGCCGTTTCCCGATCGCGCCGGCACCGCGTCATCGCTGATGGGCTTCACGCAGCAAACCGGCGCCGCGCTGACCGCCGCGGCGATCGGCCTCTTTCTCGGCCAATCCGCCTGGCCGGTCGCCGCGGTGGTGGCTTCGATGGGCTGCGTCGCCTGCCTGATCTGGGCGTCGACGCGCCGAATTCGGACCGCGGATCTTGTGTGATCGCGCGGTCAAATCTTTAAGCATTGCGCTATGGTGAAGCAAAATCGGTGAGGGGTCGTCGTCCATCATGTCCGAGACGCGCCTGAGCATCCGCCTCGATCTGCCAAGCGGCGATCGCATCGGCCCGGGCAAGATCGCGCTTCTCGAAGCGATCCGCGATACCGGCTCCATTTCGGCGGGGGCGCGCAAAGTCGGAATGTCCTATCGGCGTGCCTGGCTTTTGGTCGAGGAGATCAACGCGGCTTTGCAGGAGCTGGCGGTGACCGGCATCACGGGGGGCCGGCAAGGCGGCGGCGCCGTGGTGACGCCGGTCGGCGAGCGGATCATCAAGATCTATCGGGCGATCGAAACGTCCGCCGGCAAATCGGTCGCCGCCGAGTTCCGCGCCGTCGAGAAGATCGTGCGCAAGGACAAGCGCAAGAGCTGAAATGAACTGAAGCCACCCCCCGTCCTGGGTTGGCGTCTCATAATCTACCGAGCCAGATCACGCGTTGCCGGACATCGGTTCGTTATATACCATCGAATATAGATAAGTCGGCAGCATTGCAGTGGCGTTCCGTCCGGCCTACATCGTTTCAGCAACACTCACGAGAGCAGCGCAATGACCAAAAGCCTCCCTCAACGTAAGCTCGGTTCCTCCGGCATCGCAGTTTCCGCCATCGGGCTTGGCTGCATGTCGCTGTCGGGCATCTATGGCAAGACCGGCGATGACGACGGCATTGCGGTTATTCATGAGGCGCTCGATCACGGCGTCACGCTGCTCGACAGCTCCGACGCTTACGGGGCCGGCCACAACGAGGAACTCGTCGGCAAGGCGCTCAAGGGCTGCCGCTCCGGCGTGGTGTTGGCGACCAAGTTCGGCAATCTCGGCGGCCGCGACGGCAAATTCGCTGACGGCCGGCCCGAATTCGTCATCGAGTCTTGCGAGAAGAGCTTAAAGCGCCTCGGCGTCGATGTGATCGATCTCTACTACCAGCACCGCATCGATCCGAGCGTGCCGATCGAAGACACCGTCGGCGCCATGGCCAAATTGGTCAAAGACGGCAAGGTGCGCGCGCTCGGCATCAGCGAAGCGAGCCCGCAGACCATTGCGCGTGCGCACGCGACGCATCCGCTTGCCGCGGTGCAGAACGAATTTTCCTTGCTGTATCGCGCCGACGCCGAGGAGACATTCCAGACGACACGCAAGCTGAATATTGCTTTCGTCGCCTATTCGCCGCTCGGCCGTGGGCTTTTGACCGGCGGGGTGGAGCTTGCCGAAACCGATGCGCGGCGCCGCCATCCGCGGTTTTCCGGCGACAATCTCAACAGCAATATCGCGCTCTCCAGCCGCCTCGCGGACGTGGCGCGGCAGAAGCAATGCACCGTCGGGCAGCTCGGGCTCGCCTGGCTGTTGGCGCAAGGCGACGACATTATTCCGATCCCGGGCACCAAACACAAAGACCGGCTGTTGGAAAATATCGGCGCGCTTGCGGTGCATTTGAGCGCCGCCGAGCTCGCGCAGATGTCGGACGCGATACCGATCGGCGCTGCCGCAGGCTTGCGCTATCCGGAAGCGCAGATGAAGAGCGTTTATATCTGACGCCTTCACGGACGCAGCTGCGGTGTCGCCCGAGTTGACCTCAGCCGCGCGCTACGATCCGACGCGGTGGCGCATCTCGACAGCGAAGCGCGGCATTAGAATTTGGAATAATGTCGCCGCCCACCTAGGCCCGCATCTGCAGCCAGACGACTTTCTGTTCGGTGTAATTCTCGATTGCGGTGGCGCCGAGATCGCGGCCGATGCCGGATTGGCCGCCCATGCCGCCCCAGGGCAGACGGGCGTCGGTCGGACCATAGGTGTTGATCCAAACGGTCCCGGCATCGAGCTGCTGCGACATGCGGTGGCCGCGATTGATGTCGTTGGTCCAGACCGCGGCCGCGAGGCTGTAATCAGTGCCATTGGCGAGTTCGAGCGCCTCTTGTTCGTCCGAGAAGCGCAGGACCGCAACCACCGGTCCGAAAATCTCCTCTTGGGCGATCCGCATGGAGCCGCCGACTCCGGCGAACACCGTGGGCTCCACAAAGTAACCGGCATTGCCGGTGCGGCCGCCGCCGCAGATCGTTGCCGCGCCTTCGCTGCGACCGGCCTCGATATAGCCGAGCACGCGCTCCATCTGGCGCTGCGAGATCACCGGACCCATCGTCGTTGCGGTGTCGAGCGGATTGCCGAGACGCAAATTGTTGGCGCGCTTGGCCAAGCCTTCGACGAAGGCATCGTGCACCCGGTCTTCGACGATGACGCGCGTCGCCGCCGAACAGACCTGACCGGCATTGAAGAACGCACCGGACGCGGTCTGGCGGATCGCCGCGTCAAGATCGGCATCGGCAAACACCATGCTCGGCGACTTGCCGCCAAGCTCGAGCCCGATGCGCGTAATATTGTCCGCCGCCGCTCGCATGATGAATTGGCCGGTCCGCGGTGAGCCGGTGAAGGCGATCTTGTCGATCCCGCGATGCGCGACCAGCGCCGAACCGGCAGTGGCGCCGAAGCCCGGAATGATATTGAGCACGCCAGGCGGCAATCCGACTTCGAGCGCGGCTTGTCCGAGCCAGAGCGCCGACAGTGGGGTGAGTTCGGCGGGTTTGAGCACCACCTGCAGCCGCAGGCCAAAGCCGGCGCGATCTTCCACACCGCGTTCATCAGCGGAAAATTCCACGGCACGATCGCGGCGACGACGCCGACCGGAACGCGTTGGACATAAGTCAGCGCGTCGCGCCGCGTCGGCACCACTTCGCCGGTAATCTTGTCGGCCCAGCCGGCGTAATAGTCCAGACAGTTGATCGCCGCCGGCAGATCCATGCGCCGCGTCGCCGCCAAGGGCTTGCCGGCATCGAGGCTTTCAATGAGCACAAGCTCTTCCGAGCGCTCGCGCATCAGCTCGGCCAGCCGGCGCAAGATGCGGCCACGCTCGGCGCCCGTCATCATCGGCCACGGACCCTGCCGCAACGCTTTACGCGCGGCGGCGACCGCTGCATTCACCTCGGGTTGGCCAGCCTCGGCGATCTCGGTCAGCACCTGCTCGGTCGCCGGGTTGAGCGTGGCAAAGCGCTTGCCGCTTGCCGCCTCGCACCACTCGCCGCCGATCAAGAGCCGGTTTGGCACCGCGGGAATTTCGTTCGCATCGGGCGCGATGGAAATTCTTTCAAGCGTTGCGACGCTGGGCATTTTTGCCATCCGCTGCTGGGCGACCTGGATTGGATTAACCGCCGAGAAACTGGCCGACCACGCCGTCGATCCAATTGAAGGAGCGATCGGATATCAGACATGCGGCCGCGCCAAGGGCCAGAATCGCTCGAATGTTGCTGCCCCACTGCATCGGCTTGCGGGAGACGATGATCGGCGAAACGTCATCGTATGTCTCGAACGCCTGCACCTCGTCGTGACTGATAAGCTTGCCGTCGTGCATGTTGATCCCCTGGACTTGTCGTTCGAGCATGATCTCTTCCGAAAACCGGATTCCACTTTTCGGGCAATGCTCAAGGTATTTTCCGCCAGCAAATATCAATCAAAATTTCCAAAATTGATTTAGATAATCCCTTAAAATTGTCGCGATGGATCGGCGCGCCGCGGCGCGACGGGCTTAAGAAGAAGTTAAGAGATGTGGCGGTCGGCCGCTGCCCGCGCTAAAGTTGCCGAACCAGGGCGGCGAATAAAGCGCGTACACTGCGGGAATTGGAAGAAGCGCCGCGAAGATGGCGTAGGAAAGTCAGGCTGGGAGGCAATCATGTGGATCGCTCTGGTGATCACGCATGGGCTATTGGCGTTCTTGCTGCTGGGCGCCATGACACATCAAGTGGTCAGCGTCTGGATGCCGGCGCGCGCCGGCGCCGGCAATTTCGTCGCGCGGTTTCGCGCCGTCGGCTCGGCGAATTATGCCAACGCCATTACCCTGCTCTATCTCGTCACGGCGGCGTTGGGATCTTACCTCTACACCAATTATCGGATCACCGCGCGGCTGACGCTCGAACAAGGCCATTACTGGAAATCGTTCGGCGCGTTCGAAATCAAGGAACACCTGATTGCGATCGGCCTCGCGGTGCTCCCCGCCTATTGGTACTTCTGGCGGCAGCCGCTCGATGAGGCCGATGCGCTAACGCGGAAATTGCTGACCGCGCTATTGGCCTTCGTCGTCTGGTGGGCGTTTCTCGCTGGACACATCGCCAACAATATCCGCGGATTGGGCACATGAGCGGTTCCGGCATGAAAAATTCCGGCGTGAGGAGTTCGCAGCGCTTCCGCGTTTTCGCCATCACCTTCGCCGCGGTCTATGCCACCATCTATTATGTCGTGCTGGTCAACAACTGGCCGCTGTTTTCCTACGGGCCGGCAGTCGGCGAGTGGACTTTGTTCAATCACGCGGTGTCAGACGGCCCGACCATGTATTGGTATGGCTGGATCGCGACTTCGGCGATTGTGGCAGCCGCAACCGGCTTGATCGCCAGTGCCTTACCGGAAAATCTCGGCGGCAAATTGTGGTCCGGGTTCGCCTGGCTGATACCGGTCGGCGCGATTGCGGCGATCTTTCATCTGCTCGGCGGTTACTTCACGCATTGAGGTCGCACATGGCGTTCAATCGTCGCTGGCTGTCTGTCGCTTCGATCGCGGTCGCGGCCGTGGTGATGATGGCGGCCGCGCCGCCGGTGCGCTCGGGCGGCGTGAATTTTGGCGATGACAGCGACAGCAATGACGGCCCGTCCTATTTCGGCTTCGTGCGCGATGGCGACGGCTCGCCGGTCGGCGGCGCCAGAGTGACGGCCGCGCCGCAAGCCGGCGGCTCGCTTGTCACCCGCAGCAACAGCATGGGCATCTATAAGATTCCGGGCTTCGCCAAGGAGATCGATCCCAAGACCGTCGGTATCTCCTGCGCCAAGGACGGCTACACGCAAAGCAACGTGCTGCGGCGCGGGCAAGCCGACGCCAAGGACCCGGTCGAAGTCGATTGTACCTTGCAGAAGCAATAAGCCATGAAGCCTGCATATTGTCTGATCGCGGCGGCGTTTTTCTTCGCCCTGGTTGGGGCCGATCCCTGTCGCGCTCAAACGCTGACCGGCTCGGTCGCTTCCGCCGACGAAGGCGCGATGGAAGGCGTGCTGGTCAGCGCGCAAAATGAAGGTTCGCCGATCACCGTCACGGTCGTCAGCGACGGCGCTGGCCGCTTTCGCTTTCCGGACGGCCGGTTGTCGCCCGGACACTACGCACTCCGCATTCGCGCCACCGGCTACGAGCTTGACGGTCCGCAATCGGCGGAACTCGGCGGAGCGACGGCCGACATTGCCATCAAGCTGCGCAAGGCTTCCGATCTCGCCGCGCAGCTCACCAATACCGAATGGTTCACGAGCATGCCCGGTACGGCCGAGCAGAAGCGGCCGCTGATCGAGTGCATGAGCTGCCATACCTTCGCGCGTATTGTGCGCTCGACCTACGATGCGGATGCGTTCGTTCCCGTGCTCAAGCGCATGGCGCAATATGCCAACAACACCACGCAGGCGCGCGTGCAGTGGCGGGTCGCCGCGCGCGACGTCAATGACGAGTCGGTGCGCAAACTTGCCGCCTATCTGGCGACGGTCAATCTTTCGCGCGGGACGACTTGGAATTATGAGTTGCAGACCCTGCCGCGGCCTAAGGGCCGCGCCACGCATGTCGTCGTCACCGAATACGATCTGCCGCGCCAGACCATCGCGCCGCACGACGTACGTACCGATCGCGACGGCAAGGTCTGGTACTCGGATTTCGTCGAGAATTTTCTAGGCGAGCTCGATCCGAAGACCGGGGCACTTAAGGAATATCCTATCCCGGTGTCTAAGGCCGCATTTCCGGCCGGCACGCTTGACCTTGAAGCCGACGGTAACGGCAATTTGTGGCTGGCTCTGATGTTTCAGACCGGGCTCGCCCGCTTCGACATGACGAGCAAGACTTTCAAGATTTTTCCGCTTCCCGGCGATCTCAACGATGACGCCATGCAGCAGTCCATGGTGATGCCGGGGTCGGCGAATGCCGACGGTGAAGTCTGGACAAACGATGTCGCGCGGCAATCGATCATGCGGCTCGATCTGAAAACCGGAGCCTATGAACGGATCGATCCGTTCGCGTTCCTCGCCAAAGGGCACACCCACGCGCCCTATGGCATGGCCGCCGATCCGGACAACAATCTCTATTTCATGGATTTCGGCGGCGAAGCTATCGGCCGCGTCGATGCCAAGACCCTCGCGCCCACGATCTTTCCGACGCCGACGGAAAAATCGCGGCCGCGCCGGACCACGCTCGACGATCAAGGCCGGCTGTGGTTCACCGAATTCGCCGCCAATAAGCTTGCGCTGTTCGACATCAAGGCGGAGGCGTTCCGGGAATGGGACGTGCCGACGCCGCACACCTATCCTTATGACGTGTTCCGCGACCGGAACGGTGAATTATGGAGCGGCGGCATGGCGAGCGATCATGTGCTGCGCTTTAATCCGCAGAGCGGAATGTCGGTCGAATATCTATTGCCGCGGCCGACCAATATCCGCCGCGTCTTTGTCGATAATTCAACCCATCCGGTGACGTTCTGGGCCGGCAACAATCACGGCGCGGAAATTCTGCGGCTTGAGCCGCTGGATTAAAGGCGAGGGGGTTTCTCCTTGAACAAACAAATCGTGCTGACCGGCTTAGCCGCGGCGGTCTTGCTCATCGCCGCGCGCAGTACTGGCTGGCCGCAGTCCGTGCCGGAGGCCGTGCCGGCGCAAAACGTGCCACCGAACGTGCCGCCTGCGCTTTACACGATGACCATGGGCGACATGATGAACACGCTGGTGCAGCCGCGTCACTTAAAGCTCGGCATTGCCGGTCACGCCGGCAATTGGCCGCTCGCCGAATATGCGCTGGTGGAAATCCGCCAGACCTTCGCCGGCATCGTCAAGGCGCAGCCGAAGTTTCGCGGCTATCCGGTCGCCGATCTGGTCGATGCGGCGCTGAAACAGCCGCTCGCCGCGGTTACCGACGCCATCAAACAACAAGATCTGAAAAAATTCGCCGCCGCCTACGATCAGCTCACCCAGGGCTGCAACGCCTGCCACGGCTCGCTCGATCATCCGTTCGTGGTGATCAAGGTCCCCGATGCGCCGGCATTCCCGAACCAGGATTTCAATGTGCGGCCTTGAGCTCAGGCGAAGGCGCCAAGCGCGCCGCGTAAAATCTCGCGCGACGGCTCTGTGCCGTCGACCGGGCGCAAGGTCCGCCGCTTGATCTTCCAGCCGGACGGCGTGCGCTTGAGCTCCCAGCGGTTCGTCACCACGCGGTGGATGTGATAGCCGCGCGATGACCCGTGATTGGGCACGTCGATTTCCGCCCCCGATTTTTTCGGCGTCAGGATCTGCAGATAGGAAATGACCACGGCGTCGTCGCCCGCGATCGTCACATGCGGCAGGCCGGTGAAATGCGCCAGCCCACCGGCGATCGCGGCCTGGTGGCCGGGGCTCGTCAGCAAGGCCGCCATCGCCTTGTTGCCGGTGGTGCCGGTGAGACCCGGACCACGGTCGAATACGCCGTCATCCGTATAAACGGCTTCCGCATAGCTGCCGGCTCCTGTATCGGCGCTGGGCGGATGGCCGGCGATAAGATTGTAGATGGCCAGCCGGTCCTCGATGGCGCGTAGGCGGTGTTCGAGTGTGGGCGGATTTTGCGCCGCATCGTTGGGCCTGTCGGCCGGCCTATCGCTCAGCATATCGGTCACCATGGGCGATTCCTCGCAATGTGATTTTTGTCGCGGATGAACCTAGATTATTGTCAGTCGCGTCACACCAGGGGTTTATGTCCGTCGGAAATCTGGCATTGTTCCGCGGGTGAATCAGGGGGTTTTTCATGACGTCCGGCGGCGGTTTCAATCGCCGTTCCTTTCTTGTTGGCGCGAGCGCGGCGGGCGGCGGCTTGGCGCTGGGTTTTGCCGTACCCTTCGGGCCACCGCGCTCGGCCGTCTCGGCACAGGCCGCCTCCGCCTCGGAAGTTACCTGCTGGCTGACCATTGGGCGCGACGACACGGTGACGATCCGGGTCGCTCATTCGGAAATGGGCCAGGGTGCGCTGACCGGCCTCGCTATGCTGGTGGCCGAGGAGCTCGAATGCGACTGGTCGAAGGTACGCACCCAATTCGTGTCGCCAACCGAGAACACCCGCCGCAGCAATGCCTGGGGCGATACCTCGACCGGAGCGAGCCGCTCGATCGCGTCGTCGCAGCTTTATTTGCGGCAGGCCGGCGCCACCGCGCGCGATATGCTGATCACGGCTGCGGCAGCGCACTGGAACGTGCCGGCGGCACACTGCACAGCACACAATAGTACCATCACCCACACGCCGAGCGGCCGCACCACGAGTTTCGGCGCGGTTGCCGAAGACGCCGCCAGCGTCGAGCCGTCGACCGACATCAGGCTCAAGCCGCCGGCCGACTGGAAGCTCGCCGGCACGCCGCAGAAGCGGCTCGATGTTCGCGACAAGGTCACCGGCCAGCCGATCTATGCGATCGACGTGCGGCTGCCCGACATGCTCTACGCCGCCATCGTGCACTGCCCGGTATTCCGCGGCACGCCGAAATCCATCGACGAGAGTTCGATCGCCGGTATGAAGGGCGTGCGCCGCGTCGTGCGCATGGAGGATGCGGTCGCTGTGATCGCGGATTCCTGGTGGCGCGCCAAACGAGCCGCCGAGGCGCTCAAAGTCACCTGGGACGATCGCGGCAACGGCAAGCTTTCAAGCGCCGCGATTGCCGAACTGGTGCGCGGCGGCCTCGATGCGGAGGCGGCGCAGGTCGGCCACAAGCGCTGCGATGCCGCTTCCGCGCTTGACGGCGCCGTCAAGCGTATTCAGGCCGATTACGGCGTACCGTTTCTGGCGCATGCCACTATGGAGCCGCAGAACTGCACTGCCCATGTCAAACCCGGCAGCGTCGAAATCTGGGCGCCGACCCAGGATCCGGCGACCGCGCTGGCGACCGCGGCGCTTGCCGCCGGCGTGTCGAACGACCAGGTCACCGTGCACCGCATGATGCTCGGTGGCGGTTTTGGCCGCCGCGCCCCGATCCAGGAATATGTGCGCCAATCGGTGCTCATCGCCAAGGCAGTCGAGCAGCCGGTCAAGCTCGTCTGGACCCGCGAGGAGGACATCAAGCACGATCTGTTCCGGCCGTTCAGCATGGCGCGTCTTACCGCCGGCCTCGACGCCGACGGCATGCCGGCGGCGTTGACGATCCGCCTCGCCGGGCCGTCTTTCGTCGCGTCGCTGGTGCCGGCTTTCGTACCCAATGTCATCGATTGGACCTATATCAGCGGGCTCGGCGACGAGATGGGCTATGACCTGCCGAATTATCTGGTCGACTATGCCATCCGCTCGACGCCGGTGCCGCTCGGCGTGTGGCGCGCCATCAACTACACCCAGAATACGTTCTACAAGGAAAGCTTCATCGACGAGATGGCGCATGAAGCCGGAATCGATCCGTATCTCTACCGCCGCAAGCTCCTCGCCAAGAGCCCAAAAGATCTCGCGGTGCTCGATGCCGCCGCGAAGAAAGCGGATTGGGGCACCCCGCCGCCGCCGGGCGTGTTCCGCGGCATTGCGCTCAGCCGCGCCTGCGGTTCCCATTGCGCGCAGGTGGTCGAGATTGCCTTCGAGCGCGGTGTGCTCCGCGTGCGCCGCGTGGTATCGGCGATCGACCCCGGCTATGCGGTCAATCCGCTCTCGATCGAGATGCAGACCCAAGGCGCGGTGGTTTATGCTTTGACGGCCGCCTTATACGGCGAGATCACCATCGCGGATGGCGGCGCCGTGCAATCGAATTTCGACGGCTATCAAATGCTGCGGCTGGCCGACGCGCCGCATGTCGAGACGGTGGTGGTGCCGAGCGGCGGGTTCTGGGGCGGCGTCGGCGAACCGCCGGTGCCGCCTTTGGCGCCGGCTCTGTGCAACGCGATCTTCGCCGCCACCGGCAGACGCGTGCGCACGCTGCCGCTGAAGAATCACGATTTTCTTGCAATTTGATCGCGGCTGGCCTGGAAGCTCTGCGGAATTTGGTCGCAATAGGGATCGCGCAGGCTCAATGCCGCCCGAACAATTTTTCCAGGAAGTCGAAGGGGCCGTCGCTCTGTTGATTGTTCTGCGCGTTTTGCTGATAACCCGGTTGATAGCCCGGCTGGTAACTTGGCTGGCCATAGCGGTTGGTGGCGATCGACGCGCCGACCGGTGCGGGGGGCTGCACGCCTGCCTGCAGATTTGAACCGAACCAGCCGCCGTTTTCGAGGCCGGGCAGCGGCGTCGGTGCGACGCCTTGATGCGCGAACCGCATGAAGCGGCTCCAGACCTCGACCGGAAGTCCGCCGCCGACGGCTTTTTTGGTCGGCGAATTGTCGTCATTGCCGAGCCACACGCCGGTGACGAGGTGCGCGGTGTAGCCGATGAACCAGGCGTCGCGGAAATCCTGACTGGTGCCGGTCTTGCCGGCGGCCTGCCAGCCCGGAAGATTGGCGCCGCGCGCGGTCCCCGACAGCAGCACCTGCTGCATCATCGTATTCATCATGCCGACATAGCGCGGGTCGACGATGCGGCCGAGCGGTTGATCGGCGTGATCATAGAGGGTCTTGCCGTCGGGGCCGCGGATGCGGGTGACGACATGCGGCGTGACCGCGAGCCCGCCATTGGCAAATGTTGAATAGGCCGACACCATCTCGATCGGCGCTACTTCCGAAGTGCCGAGCGCGATCGAGGCATTCGGCTCGAGCATCGAGGTGATGCCAAGCCGGTAGGCGGTGCGCACCACGGCCTCCGACGTCACCTCGAGCGTGAGCCGCACCGAGACCGTGTTGAGCGAATTGGCCAGCGCCTGCGTGAGCGTCACCGGCCCGGCATATTGGCGCTCGAAATTCTCCGGCTTCCAGCCCTTGACCTGGATCGGCGCGTCGTCGCGCACGCTGTCGGGCGTCAAACCGTGTTCAAGGGCGGTGAGGTAGACGAACGGTTTGAATGACGAGCCGGGCTGGCGTTTGGCATCGACGGCGCGGTCGAATTGGCTTTCGCCGTAATTCCTGCCGCCGACCAGCGCCCGCACCACGCCGTCCGGTGTCATCGCGACCAGCGCGCCTTGGGAAATGTTGAGCTTGTCGCCTTTCTGCGCGAGCGCGTCGTTGAGCGCCTGTTCGGCCGCGCTCTGCAAAACCGGATCGATCGTGGTCTGCACCACGATGTCCTGGTCGAACTTGCCGATCAGATCGTCGACCGCGTCCATCACCCAGTCGGCGACATAATTGGCCGAGCCGCCGCCGGCCGGCCGCACCGCGCGCGCCGGATGCGCGAGCGCCGCCTTCTCGGCGTCGGCAGAGATCATTTTCTGCTCCGCCATGTCAGCGAGCACGACCGCGGCGCGGCGCTCGGCGCGTTCGGGATTGTGGTTCGGCGCAAGCCGCGACGGCGATTGCACGAGGCCGGCGAGCATCGCGGCTTCTGGCACCGTCAGCCGCCGTGCCGATTTGCCGAAATAGCGCTGCGCCGCGCCTTCGACGCCGTAAGCACCGGCGCCGAAATAGACGCGGTTGAGATAAAGCTCGAGGATCTGCGCCTTGGTGTATTTGTGCTCGAGCCAGAGCGCGAGCACGACCTCCTGCGCTTTGCGCGAGATGGTGCGCTCCTGGGTCAAGAACAGATTCTTGGCGAGCTGCTGCGTCAGCGTCGAGCCGCCTTGCGACGCGCCGCGGCGCAGAATGTCGCGAACGATGGCGCGCATAATGCCGAGCGGATCGATGCCGAAATGCGAATAGAAGCGGCGGTCCTCGATGGCGACGAAGGCGTTCGGCAGGTAAGTCGGCAATTCGCTCATCGGCACCGCGGCGCCGCCCATGTCGCCGCGCGTGGCGAGCGTGGTGCCATTCGAGCCGAGGATGAGGACTGAAGGCGGGCGCTTCGGGATTTCGAGCGACTCGATCGGTGGTAAGTGGATGCCGATCCAGACCAGCGCGCCGATGCCGGCGATCACGCCCCATAGCGCGAGCACAAAGCCCCAGTAGAACAGGCGGCCGAAACCGGACCGGCGGCTTTTGCTGCCGCCTTTGCGCTTTTTCGGCTCGCGCGGCGTGCTCGATTCGCGGCGGCGGCGGTCGGTCTCGGCGCGGCCTTTCACCGGGCCGCCGGTGCGGTCGGCCGGCGTCAGCCGAAGATCAAGGCTCGAGCCGCCTCCGCCGCCCGCGCGCTTTCGTCCCTCTCGCCACGCCATAACCCGTCCCCAGCGCGAATAACGCGCTGAAATCACGGTAAAGGGCGGCGTTTAAGGGGCGGTTACTGGGCCGAGTCTTGGTGATCCATGGGCGCCACAATGGGCGCCACGCGACTCAGGCCGCCTTGCCCTCGGCCGGCGCGGTGAATAGCGCCAAGAGCGGCCGCTTGATCGCGGTTTGGCGGGTCGCCGCCGTGATCTGGGCGCCGAGGAGATCGGTGACGTAGAACACGTCGACGACGCGCTCGCCGAAAGTGGCGACGTGGGCCGAGGCAATATTGAGGTTGAGCTTGGACAGCGTCGTGGTCAGTTCATAGAGCAGACCGGGCCGGTCGAGCCCGGTGACTTCGACGACGGTATAGCGGTTCGACCATTGATTGTTGATCGTGACCTCGGGCTCGATGGCGAAGGCCTTGAGCCGGCCCTTGGGCGGGGCGCGTTTGGCCACCACGTCGGGCAATTTGAGCTCGCCGCGCACCGCCTTTTCGATGGCGTCGCCGATGCGCGCGGCGCGGCGGCCTTCGTCTTCGTCGTGTTCGAATTCGCGCGAGACCGAGATGGTGTCGAGCGCGAGCCCGTCGGTCGTGGTGTAGATCTGCGCGTCGACAATATTGGCGCCGGCGAGCGCGCAGGCGCCGGCGATGATGGACAAGAGCCACGGATGATCGGGCGCGAACACCGTCAATTCGGTGACGCCGCGCGCCGCGTCGAAGCCCACACGCGTCGCCAATGATTTTCCTTGCGCTTCGGTGTCGCGGGCGAAACGCGCGTGATCGAGCTTGTGCGCGAGATCGACCTTGAGCCAATAGGCTGGATAGTGCCGCTCGACATAGGCATCGACCGTCGGCGTCGGCCAATCCCGCAACTGGGCGCGGAATTCGGCCTGCGCCATGGCGACGCGCTGGGCGCGATTGACCTCGGAGAAGCCTCCCGTGAGCACCGGCTCGGTCTCGTAATAGAGCGTGCGCAAGAGCTGCGCCTTCCAGCCGTTCCACACGCCGGGGCCGACCGCACGGATATCGGCGGTGGTCAGGATGGTGAGGAGCTTGAGCCGTTCCAGCGACTGCGCCACGGCGGCGAAATTCTCGATGGTCCTGCGGTCCGACAGATCGCGCGACTGCGCCACCGTCGACATGACGAGGTGCACTTCGACCAGCCAGGAGACGAGCTCGGTATCGGCGGCATTGAGCCCGAGCCGCGGCGCCAGCCGCCGCGCCAGCCGCGCGCCGGCGATCGAATGATCCTCGATGCGGCCTTTGGCGATGTCGTGCAGGAAGAGAGCGATGCAGAGCGCGGTGCGGTGGTGCGGCTGGATCGTCTTGATCAATTCACTAGCCAGCGCGAATTCGGGGTTCTCGCCGCGCGAGATTTCATTAAGCACGCCGATGCAGCGGATCAGATGCTCGTCCACCGTATAGTGGTGATACATGTTGAATTGCATCATCGCCACGATGCGGCCGAACGCATGCACGAAGGCGCCGAGCACGCCGACTTCGTTCATGCGCCGGAGCACGATTTCGGTGGCGTTCTTCGAGGTGAGAATTTCCAAGAACAGGCGATTGGCTTCCTCGTCGTCGCGCACGTCCTTGTCGATCAGCTTGAGCGAATGGGTCGCCGCCCGCATCGCCTCGGGGTGGAAGGCGAGATTGTGCTTCTGCGCCAGATGAAAGATCCGGATCAGATTGACCGGATCGCGGCGGAACACGTCGGCGCGCGCGATGTTGATGCGGTTGTTGTCGACGACGAAATCGTCGGTCTCAGAGAGCTTCTTGCGCGCCGGCGCCGAGCGCCACGGCGTCAGACGGCTCAAGACTGGCGCCGGCTTCGCCTGACGTTCCTCGAGCCCGGCGCACAGAATCGCGGTCAAGTCGCCGACATCCTTGGCGGTGAGAAAATAGTGCTTCATGAAACGCTCGACGTCCCGCAACCCCGGATGCGCGGTGTAACCGAGCCGTACCGCGATATCGCGCTGGATGTCGAACGACAGCCGCTCTTCGGCGCGGCCGGCGAGGAAATGCATGTTGCAGCGGACCGACCACAAAAAGTCCTCGCAGCGACGGAACAGCCTGAACTCCTCGTGATCGAACACGCCGCGCGCGATCAAGCCTTCCGGCTCGCGCACGCGATAGACGTATTTGGCGATCCAGAACAGCGTGTGCAGGTCGCGCAAGCCGCCTTTGCCGTCTTTGACATTGGGCTCGACCAGATAGCGCGACTGGCCGGCGCGGCGGTGGCGCTCCTCGCGCTCGGCGAGTTTGGCGGCGACGAATTCCGGCCCCGTCCCTTGCGCGATTTCCTTGTCGAAGCGCGAGGTCAATTCGTCGTAGAGTTTCTTGTCGCCGAACAGATAGCGCGATTCCAATAAGCCGGTGCGGATGGTCATGTCCGCCTTGGCATGGCGGATGCATTCATTGACCGAACGCGAGGCGTGACCGACCTTCAGCCCCATGTCCCACAGGCAATAGAGCAAGGCTTCGGCAACCGACTCGCTCCAGGCGGTCTGCTTGTACGGCAAGAGAAACAACAGATCGATGTCGGAGCCCGGCGCCAGCAAGCCGCGGCCATAGCCGCCGGTCGCGACCACCGTCATGCGTTCGGCCTCGGACGGCACTTGCGGCGGGTAAAGCACGATGCCGGCGAACTCGAACAAGATACTGATGATCTCGTCCTGCATCTGGCACAGCCGCTCGGCGCAGCGCCGGCCGTGGCGATCCTGCAGCAACAATGCTTCCGCGCGCGCCCGCGCCGCGGTCAGCGTCGCTTTGAGCCGTTGCGCCACCGCAGTACGCAGCTCGCGCTCGCGGCCTTCATAGGTCTTGGCGAGATCCTTGAGATCCGCGGCGATCGCCACCGGATCGATCAATTCCTCGGTGTCGAGCGCAGACCGTGGCGCGGATTTTTGGCTGTCGAGCATCATCGTTACGCAATAGCGGAGGAGTCCTGCACTGTCATCGTCCGCTTCAATTGGCGCTGGGCAAAACCAGAAAAAAGAGGACTAAAGCTTTGTAACTAGATAATTCTATAGATGCGCAGATCAGAGGTATTTCTTTCTAATTGACGCCGCCTGAAGGGTTTCCTAAAGAAAAATCATATTGTAGGGAGGTTCTCATGTTGTCTCGCCGTGGATTACTCGGAGGCGCCGCGGCCGCGGGCCTTATCCCGCTCGGCCTGCCGCGGCTCGCCCGCGCCGCCGGCCTGCCATCGGAAATCCGCATCGACTGGGCCACCTACAATCCGGTCTCCATGGTGCTGAAGCAGAACGGACTCCTGGAAAAAGAATTCGCCAAGGACGGCATCGGCGTGCGCTGGGTGCAGTCGCTCGGCTCCAACAAGGCGCTGGAATTCTTAAACGCCGGCTCGATCGATTTTGGCTCGACTGCGGGTTCGGCGGCGCTCCTCGGCAAGATCAACGGCAATCCGATCAAATCGATCTATGTTTATTCACGCCCCGAGTGGACCGCGCTCGTGACGCGTAAAGATACATCGATCGCCAAGATCGAAGACCTCAAAGGCAAGCGCGTCGCGGTGACGCGCGGCACCGATCCGCACATTTTCCTAGTGCGGGCGCTGCAATCGGTCGGCTTGAGCGAGAAGGACATCGTGCCGGTGCTGCTGCAGCATCCCGACGGTAAGATCGCGCTCATCCGCGGCGACGTCGATGCCTGGGCCGGACTCGATCCGATGATGGCGGCAGCGCAGGTCGAGGATGGCGCGCGGCTGTTCTATCGCAACAAGGCCGCCAACACCTATGGCATCCTCAATGCGAGCGAGGATTTTTTGACCAAATATCCCGATCTCGCCAAGCGCGTGCTCGGCGTTTACGAAGACGCCCGCAAATACTGCCTCGCCCATTACGACGACGAGAAGCGCGTCTTCATGGACGTCACCAAGCTGCCCGAGGCGGTGGTCGATATCCAGCTCAAGGAGCGCACCGAACTGACCTTCAACCGCATCGGGCCGGAACAGCGCGACACCATCCTGCAAGCGGGACTCGCGTTGCAGCAGGCCGGCGTCATCCCGGCGAGCGTCGATGTGAAGAAGACGCTCGACGATCTGGTCGACGACCGGTTCGTGACCGCGGCGTAAATCTTCTCCTTCTCCCCGCGCGCGGCGGGAGAAGGTGTGGCTGGCCGCATTGCATTTCCTGATGCCGCCATGTCTTTTGTGTCCATGACGATCGTCGCCCAAAGTCCCACGGATAACGGCACTCCAACTCACGAGCTGGCGGCCGCAAGCCCCTGGTCGCGCCTGACCCGGCCGGCGCTTGGGCTGCTCTTGCCGGTGACGCTGGCCGTGGGTTGGGAGTTCATCGTCCGCATGGGCTGGTCGAGCGGACGGCTGATGCCGCCGCCGTCGGTCGTGTTCGCGACTTTCGTCGATCTCGCCAAAAGCGGCGAGCTGCAGCGCGACACGCTGGTGACGCTCGGCCGCGTCGCCGCGGGCTTCGCTTGCGGTGTTGCCGCCGCCACCATTATCGGCGCCGCAGCCGGCTATTCGCCGCTGGTGCGCCGGCTGCTCGATCCGACGCTGCAGGCGTTGCGCGCCATTCCGTCGATCGCCTGGGTGCCGTTGTTCATTCTCTGGCTCGGCATATTCGAAGCGTCGAAAATCACTTTGATCGCGGTCGGCGTGTTCTTTCCGGTCTATCTCGGCCTGATGGGCGCGATCCAATCGGTCGATCGCAAGCTCGTCGAGGTCGGCCGCGCCTTCCGGCTGTCCGATGTCGAGATGGTGTACCGAATCCTGTTGCCGGCGGTGCTGCCGGCCTATGTGCTGTCGCTGCGCTCGGGGCTCGGGCTCGGCTGGATGTTCGTCGTCGCTGCCGAGTTTCTGGGCGCGTCGGAAGGTCTCGGCTATCTGTTGATCGACGGCCAGCAACTCGGCAAGCCGGCCGAGATCGTCGCCGCCATCGTTGCTTTCGCGGTCGTCGGCAAAGTCTGCGATTGGCTGATCGCGCTCGCCGCGGCGCCGTTCCTGCGCTGGGAAGACGTTGTGAGACAAGATTAGCGCTCATGATCCCGAAAAGTGGATGCCGGTTTTCGGATAAGATCATGCGCAAGGCGAAAATCTAACTATGCTTATCCTCGAACGCGTCGGCAAAACCTATCCCAACGGGGTGCATGCGCTCGATGGCGTGTCGCTTGGCGTCGCGCTCGGTGAGATCGTTGTCGTGATCGGCGGCTCCGGCAGCGGCAAGTCGACCTTGCTGCGCGCGATCGGCGGGCTCGATCCGGCGAATGAGGGTTCGGTGGTGCTCGATGGTGAGCGCATCACCGCGCCGCACGAGAAGATCGGCATCATCTTTCAGGAGCCGCGGCTGTTGCCCTGGCTCAAGGTCGCCGACAATGTCGGCTTCGGACTCGGCGGCCGCCCGAAACAGGAGCGCGCGCAGCGTATCGCCGCGGCGCTCAAACGCGTCGGGCTTGCCGACAAAGCCCGCGTTTGGCCGCGTGAACTCTCCGGCGGCCAGGCGCAGCGTGTCGCCATTGCGCGCGCGCTCGTGCCGCGTCCCGAAGTACTCTTGCTCGACGAGCCGTTCTCGGCGCTCGACGCTTTCACCCGCGCCGATCTTCAGGATCATCTGCTCGACCTGTGGGCCGACGCCAAGCCGACCTTGATTGTGGTCACCCACGACGTCGACGAGGCGATCGTACTCGGCGATCGGGTCGTCGTTCTGTGTCCGCGCCCCGGCCGCGTGTTCGAGGAGATCGGCGTCGACCTGCCGCGGCCGCGCGACCGGCAGTCCGCCGCCTTCGATTTCGTCAAGCGCCGCGTGCTCACCGCGCTCGACCGTTCGCTGGCGCGCACCGTGACGGACGCGGCGGCAGAGCCGAAAGCCGAAGCCGGCGCAGCGATGTGGTGGTAATTCTTAGCTTATCGAGCCTCGTCAGCCCGGCCTTGTGCCGGGCATCCACGTCTTTATACACATCGGCAAAGACGTGGATGGCCGGGACAAGCCCGGCCATGACGGTCAACAAAGACGGTCAATAAAAAGGAGCCGTAATATGGACGCCGCCGGGCTGCGGGCGCTGCAAGCGCCGATCAAGGAGCGCTACAAGACCCACCCCAAGGCCGGTTTCATTACGCTGAAAGCCAAGGGCACGCTCGACGACAGCAATATCGCCTGCAAGGTGGAGACCGGGCGCGCGCTTGCGGTCGCCGGCCTGCATCCGGCGACCGGCGGCTCCGGCGTGGAACTGTGCTCGGGCGACATGCTCCTTGAAGCTTTGGTAGCCTGCGCCGGCGTGACCTTGAAAGCGGTCGCGACCGCGATCGAAATTCCGCTCAAGTCCGGCACGGTGTCGGCCGAAGGCGATCTCGACTTCCGTGGCACGCTCGGCGTCGCCAAGGAGGCGCCGGTCGGCTTCGCGCAAATTCGCCTGCGCTTCGACGTCGACACCGACGCGCCGCAGGACAAGCTCGATCAGCTCTTGAAGCTGACCGAGCGCTATTGCGTGGTCTATCAAACAATCAAAAGCGGCCCGCCCGTTGCGGTGACGATGCAGCGGGCGTGAATGCAGAACGTGAGTGCACAATGACTGGCGTCGTCGCGCTCGATCATCTCTTGCTCGCCATGCCGCGCGGCGAGGAAGCGAAGGCGCGCGCGTTCTACGGCGATCTCCTCGGTCTGCCCGAACTCAAGAAGCCGGCCAATCTTGAAGTGCGCGGCGGCGTCTGGTTCGCGCTCGGCACCCAGCAGCTTCATCTCGGCGTCGAGAAAGACTTTCGCCCCGCGCAAAAAGCGCATCCGGCTTTTCTGGTGCGCGATCTTGCCGGCCTTCGCACCCGCCTCGCGCAACACGGTTATGCGCCTTATGAGGCCGAGCCGCTCGACGGCCATGAGCGCTTTTATGTAGCCGACCCATTCGGCAACAGGCTTGAGCTCCTGGAGCCCGTTGCCCGGTAATGTCCCCCGAACTCCTATTCTGGTGCGGCCTGGCGCTGAAAATGGTGCTGACGGCGATCGTCGTCGTCATCACCTCGGTCGCGGTCGAGCGCGTGGGGCCGTTCATCGGCGCGCTGATCGCGGCGCTGCCGACGGCGGCCGGTGCCGCTTACGTGATCCTCGCCATCGAGCATCCGCCGGGCTTCATCGCCGCGAGCGCCATTGGCAGCGTCGCCACCGGCGCCGCGGTCTCGATCTTCTCTGCCATTTACATCATCTTGGCGCAACGCCGCGGCATGCTATTCAGCCTCAGCGTTTCGCTCGCGATCTGGTTTATGGTCACCGCGGTTTTTCGCCTGGTCGCGTGGACGCCGTTGAGCGCCGTCGCGCTCAACGGCATCGTCTTCGGCATCACCATTCCGCTGAGCTGGCGCTATCGCGCGTCTGGGCCGCCGAAGAAATTCTTGCGCACGCCCTATGATATTCCGCTGCGCGCGATTGCGGCCGCGACCGTCGTCGCCATCGTCACCACGGCGAGCTACCGCATCGGCTCGGTCGCGTCGGGCATGTTCGCGCTGTTTCCGATTATCTTGTGCAGTTCCATCGTCATTCTGCATCCGCGCGTCGGCGGCAAAGCGACGGCAAGCATGCTGGCGCACGCCCAGATCGCATTCGTCGGGCTGTCGCTCAGCTTTCTTGCCGTGCATTACGCCGCCGAACCGCTCGGCTCGTGGTGGGCCTTCGCCATCGGCCTGTGGGTCTGCATGATCTGGAGCGGGATTTTACTGCTGGCGCGGCTGCGCACGACGAAGCGTGCGACGCAAAAAGCTATCGCCTCGGCGCGAGCCGCGCCTTGAGCGCATAAAGTGCTTCGAGCGCCTCGCGCGGCGACATTTCGTCGGGATGGAGCGCATTCAGCGCGTCGAGCAAGGCCGTGAGCGCCGTGTCCACTTGCGGCGCCGGCGCGGGGCGGGCGGCGGCGAATAACGGCAGATCGTCGATCAGCCGGCGCGTCGGCGAAGTACGGTCCTCGGCCTCGATCTGCGCCAGCACGATCTTGGCGCGCTCGATCACGCTCGGGGGCAGGCCGGCCAACTTCGCCACCTGGATGCCGTAGGAGCGGTCGGCGGCGCCCGCCACGACTTCGTGCAGGAACACGACGTCGCCCTGCCACTCCTTCACCCGCATGGTGGCGTTGTGCAGACGTGGCAGCTTGGCGGCGAGTGCGGTCATTTCATGGAAATGCGTGGCGAACAGCGCGCGGCAGCGATTGCTTTCGTGCAGGTGCTCGATGGTCGCCCAGGCGATGGAGAGGCCGTCGAACGTTGCGGTGCCGCGGCCGATCTCGTCGAGGATGACCAGCGCCCGCTCGCCGGCCTGGTTGAGGATCGCCGCGGTCTCGACCATCTCGACCATGAAGGTCGAATGCCCGCGCGCCAGATCGTCGGCGGCGCCAACGCGCGAGAACAGCCGGTCGACGATGCCGATATGGGCGGCCTTCGCCGGCACGAAACTTCCCATCTGCGCCAAAACGGCAATGAGCGCGTTCTGGCGCAGGAAGGTGGATTTACCCGCCATATTGGGGCCGGTGATAAGCCAGATCCGCCCGGACTTGGCCTCTTGCGGCGGCGACAGATCGCAATCATTACCGACGAACGGTCCGCCGTCCGCGGCAAGCGCCTGTTCGACGACCGGATGGCGGCCCCCGGCGATGGCGAAGGCGAGGCTATTGTCGACGTCAGGCCGCACGTAGTCGCGCTCGACCGCGAGCGCCGCGAGCGCGGTCGCGACATCGAGCATGGCCAGCGCACCCGCCGCCTCTTTGATCTCAGCGCTGGCCGCCGCGACCGTGCCGGCGGTGCGGTCGAAGACTTCAAGCTCAAGCGCCAGCGCGCGGTCGGCGGCGGTGGCGATCTTGGCTTCAAGCTCGCCGAGTTCGATGGTGGTGAAGCGCACTTGGCCGGCGGTGGTCTGGCGATGGATGAAAGTGGCGTTGAGCGGGGCTGAAAGAAGCTTGTCGCCGTGCTGGGCCGACACATCGACGAAATAACCGAGCACATTGTTGTGACGGATTTTCAAGGCGCGGACGCCGGTGGTCTCGGCATAGCGCACTTGCAGCGCGGCGACGACGCGGCGGGATTCGTCGCGCAGCGCGCGCGCCTCGTCGAGCGCCGGCAGGTAGCCCGCGCGCACGAAACCGCCGTCGCGGCGGAACGCCTGTAATTCGTCGGCCAATGCATTAGCAAGCTCGGCGGCGATGGCGGCATCGGGGCGGCGCAGCGCGTCGATCGCTTGCGCCAGCTCGCGCGAACGATCCGTCATCGCGGCGAGCCGTGCAGCAAATTCCGCGGCGGCAAGGATCCCGTCGCGGATCGCCGCAAGATCGCGCGGGCCGCCGCGGTCGACGACGATCCGCGCCAGCGCGCGGGCGAGATCGGGCACGGCTTTGAGACGCGCGCGCAAATCCGAGCGCGCGGCGCTATCGCCGACGAAAGCGCCGACCGTATCGAGCCGGTCCGCGATCTCCGCCGGATCGGTCAGCGGCGCCGCGAGCCGCTGCGCCAAGAGCCGCGCGCCGGCCGAGGTCAAGCTGCGGTCGATCGACGCTAAGAGCGAGCCGCGCCGCTCGCCGCCGATAGTGCGGATGAGTTCGAGATTGCCGCGCGTCGCCTGGTCGATCGCCAGCGTGGCGCCGGCCACTTCGCGCGCCGGCGGCGACAGCGGCGGGCGCTTGCCGAGCTGCGTACGCTCGATATAGGTGACCGCGGCCGCCGCAGCCGTGAGTTCGATGCGCGAGAATGCGCCGAACGCGGCTGTGGTCGCGACGCCGAAGAACGAAGCGAGCCGCCGCTCGGCGGTCGCGCCGTCGAACACGTCGCGGGTGAGCGGCATCACCGCCGGCATTGTGCGCAGCATGGGCGCCAACTCGGCGTCGGCGTAGAGTGCGTCGGAGACGATGATCTCGCCAGGCTCGATGCGCGTGATCTCGGCGCCGATCGCCGAGCGGTCGCACTCGGCGACGCGGAATTCGCCGGTCGAGATGTCGATCCAGGAGAGCGCGAAACGGTCGTCGCCGGAGGACACGCGTGAACGCGCTATGGTCAAGAGATAATTATTCCGCGCGGCGTCAAGGAGCGTGTCCTCGGTGAGCGTGCCGGCCGTCACCAGCCGCACAACGTTCCGGCGCACCACGCTCTTGCCGCCACGCTTGCGCGCCTCGGCCGGATCTTCAAGCTGCTCGCAGACCGCGACCCGGTGGCCCTGCGCGATCAGGCGATGCAGATATTCGTCGGCGCGCTCGATCGGCACGCCGCACATCGGAATGTCTTGGCCTAGATGCTTGCCGCGCTTAGTCAGCATGATGCCGAGCGCGCGCGAGGCCACTTCGGCGTCGTTAAAGAACATTTCGTAGAAATCGCCCATCCGGTAGAACAACAGGCAATTCGGATTGGCGGCCTTGATCTCGATATATTGCTCCATCATGGGAGTTATGCGGCCGGCGTCGTCGACCGCTTTGGGCGCGACACGGTCCGGTGCCTCGGGCGCGGGTTCCGGCGTGTCAGTCATGATGGTGCGTGCGGCGTCCATGCGGCGACGCTAGCAAAAAATCAGCCGCGATGCCCGGCTATCTGCCGGGCATCCACGACTTAGTATCGACCGAAAAGATGAGCTGCTTTGCGCCTACTTCACCAGCTTCTTGCCGGTGACGGCTTCGAGGTTCTTATAGAACACCTTGTCGTGGGTGATCTTGTCCATCTTCAGCGAGTCGAGGATGTCGAGCGTCACTCGCGGATACATGGTGCCGCCTTCCGGGTCGAACGGGCAATCCGAGGCGAACACGATCTTGTCGATGGGGAAGAATTCCATGCCGGCCTTGGTCGCCGGCACCGCGGTGAAGGCCGCGGTATCGGCCCAAAAATCCTGCTTGAAATAATCGAGCGGGCGCTTCTTCAGGCTCTTGCGCAGCGAGACATAATCTTCATCGGTGGTGCGCGAACCCATCACGTCGTTGCCAGGGCCGATGCGGCCTTCCAGCATCGGCACGATGCCGGCGAAATGATGGGTGATGATTTTCAGGTTGGGATGATTATCCATGATCTTGGAATAAACGAGCCGCATCATGGCGCAGGCGGTTTCATAGGACCAGCCGAAGGTCCACCAGATCTCGTAAAGCGACTTCTTCTCGTCGATGTAATCGGGCATTTCGGCGCCGCGCGCCGGATGAATCCAGATCGGCGCGCCGAGCTCGTTCATCTTCTTCCAGAACGGCAGATATTCCGGCCGGTCGATCGGCTTGCCGGCGACATTGGTATAGATCTGCACGCCGAGCGCGCCGTTCTTAAGCGCACGCTCGGCTTCGCCGACGCCGGCGTCGGACGCCGCGAGAGACACCTGCGCCACCCAGCCGGGGAAATGATCCTTTTCCTTGGCGATCAGTTCGGCGAAGCCGTCATTGATGATCTTGCAGAACTCATCGATGTCGGCCAGCGACTTGGCGAATTTCTCGACCGGCGGCTGCGGATAGGACAGGATCTGCTGATAGTCCTTGTGGCCGTCCACGATCTTCTTGCGCACATTGAGATCGAACAGAGCCGGCAGCGAGCGGATGCGCTTACCCATGTCTTTATAGTCGCCGGCAACTTCATTGAGCTTGGTGAAGAACTTTTCCGGAAAAAAGTGGGTATACGCGTCAACACGCATCGGCGTTCATCTCCCTTTGGGTGCAGTAGCATGATCCCGAAAAGTGGAACCCGGTTTTCGGAAAAGATCTAGGCTTCTAGCATAGTTGCGCCGCGGGACGGCAAGTGAAGCAAGGGGCAGTTAAGCCTTGGGCGCGGTCCTTGCGCTATTTGCCATGCGTGAGGCGCGCGACAAACTCGGGCGGGATGGGCTGCGCTTTCATGCGCTCCGGATCGGCCGCATCGGGGGCGACAAAAACCCGCGTCTCAAGGCCTTCGACCGACAGTTCGCCGGCTTTCATCAGGCGATGCTCGATCTTGATGCTGGTCTTGCCCAACGCGGCGACTGAGGTCTCGATCGAGACCTTATCGCCGAAGCGGTTGGGGATGCGGAAAATGGCGCGGGTCTCGACGATGGGATGGCCAATGAATTTGAAGGCCTTGAGGTAATCGAATTTGCTCATCCCGATCGCCGCTTCCATCATTTCCGCGGTCGAGGTGTCGAACATCGCAAAATAACGCGGATAGAACACAATGCCGGCGGGATCGCAGTCGCCCCACTCGATGCGGAGATGACGGGTGTTGCTGAACATCGCCGTTACCGCGGCGCCATGCGGAGCGCGCCGTCGAGGCGGACGACTTCGCCGTTGAGATAGCGGTTCTCGATCATGTGCCGCACCAGAGCGGCGTATTGGGGCGGCTGCCCAAGGAGCTTTGGGAACGGCACCGACGCGGCGAGGCTTTGCTGCGCGGCCTCCGGCAGCGCGTGCAGCATCGGGGTGGAAAAGATTCCCGGCGCTACCGCGTTGACGCGGATGCCAAACTGGGCGAATTCGCGCGCCGCCGGCAAGACCAGGGCAACGACGCCGCCTTTCGAGGCCGCGTACGCAGCCTGGCCGATCTGGCCGTCATAGGCGGCGACGGAAGCGGTACAGACGATGATGCCGCGCTCGCCGTCCTGCAGGGGTTCGACGTTTTGCATTTTTGCGGCCACAAGCCGCATCACATTGAAGGTGCCGATTAGGTTGATCGTGATCACGCGGGAGAATTCCTCGAGCGGCATCGCCCCGTCGCGGCCGACGATGCGCTTGGCCGGGCCAACGCCGGCGCAATTGACCACAATGCGGGCGAGGCCGTGGTCGGCGGCAGCCGAGGCGATAGCTCTTTCTGTTGCGCCATTATCCGTGACGTCGCAGTCGATGGCGATGCCGTTGATGTCGATCGCCACTTCGGCGGCGGCCTTCTTGTTCACATCGAAGATCGCGACCTTGGCGCCAGCTTCCGCCAGCATGCGCGCGGTGGCGGCGCCGAGGCCGGAGGCGCCGCCGGTGACGATTGCGGCGTGTCCTTTGATGTCCATCTTCAATTTACCCGTTCGGTTACGGCGGCCACGATCACGTGCGGCGGCGGCGTGTCGGCATAGAGGTCTTCGACCAAAGCTTTGCGATGAGCAAGCACCGCACGCTGGTTGATCGAGCCTTTGTCGGTCATTTCCCCAATGTCGAGTGACGGTGGCTCGGCCAAAAGGATAATGCGCATGACGCGGCCCGACGTGCCGGTACTCGAGGCGACGAAACTATCGAGCAAACGCGAAAACGCCGCCGTCACATTTTGATCGGCCAGGAATGCCTGCGCCGCCGCATCCGGAGGAACGCCCGGCGCGAGTTTCCGGCAGGCGTCGAAATCAGGAAACACCAGCGCCGTGACTTCGTCGCGATCCGCGCCGGCGAACACGACGTCGCGAACAAGCGGCGCAAAATGCGCGATGAACGTCGCGCGCAGCGGGCCGACGCTGACCCAGGTGCCGGTGGCGAGCTTGAAATCCTCAGAGAGGCGGCCGTCAAACAACAGGCCCTTCGCCGGATCCGCCGGATCGGCGAATTTCAGCGCGTCGCCGATCTTGTAATAGCCTTCGACATCGAACGCCTCGGCGTTGAGCGCAGGCGCCCGCCAATAGCCGGGCGTGATATTGGCGCCCTTGAGCCGGGCTTCAAGCTTGCCGTCGCGCGGCACCAGTTTGAGGTCGACACCGGGCAGCGGCAGACCAATGTTGGCGGCGCGCTCCGTCTCCCAGCTACAGGCGAGCGCGGCCGGCGCGGTTTCGGTCGAGCCGAGGCTCGACATGAACAGAATGCGCTCGCCTGCGGTCTCGGCGGCGAGCCGATGATAGGCGTCGAGCACGTGCTGCGGCAGCGCCGCGCCGGCATAGAACAGAACTTTCAGCTTGCTGAAAAACCGCGCGCGCAAGGCCGGCTCGGCCATGAGATAAGGCAGCAACATCTCAAAGCCCTTGGGCACATTGAAATAGATGGTCGGCGCGACGTCGCGCAGGTTCCGCGCTGTCGCCGCGATGACGCCGGGCAGCGGCTTGCCCTCGTCGATATAGAGCGAGCCGCCATTGTCGAGCACGATGCCGAAATTGTGGTTGCTGCCGAACGTGTGGTTCCACGGCAGCCAGTCGACCAGGACCGGCGGCTCATCGGCGAGGAAGGCAAGCCCGGCGCGGATCATCGCCTGGTTGGCGCACAGCATGAGCTGGGTGTTGATGACGCCTTTCGGCTGTCCGGTTGAGCCGGACGTGAACAGCACCTTCGCAATCGTTTCCGCACAGACTTTGGCATGCGCCGCTTCGACATCCGGTGTCGGCTGCGTGCTCAGCAACGCATCGAATAAAGTCGTCGGCCGATCAGGCAGCGGATTGGCGGTGACGGCGATCTCGATACCGGGCGGCACCGCGGCCGTGATGGCGCGGGCGAAGGCCGTGCCGTTTGAAGCAAAAACCAAGCCCGGCGTGAGAATGGCGATGATGGCTTTGAGCTTGCCGAAATCCTGCGACATCAGCGAGTAGGGCACCGAGATCGGCGCATAGGGAATGCCGACATGCATTGCGGCCAGCGCCAGCAGCGCATGCTCGATGGCATTGCCGGACAGGATCGCGATCGGCCGTTCCGGCGAAAGGTCGCGCTGCAGCAGCGCCGCCGCAACCGCGCGCACGGCGGCAAATGTCTGCGCGTAAGTGAGCGTGCGCCAGCCGCAGCTCGCGTCTCCTTGGGCATCACGCTGCGCGATGAAGACGCGGTCCGGCGCGATCTTGGCCCAATGCACCAGGCGCTCGGTCAGCTTTTGCGGATGCGCTGGCAATCGACGCGGCGAGCGCAGCAGGATCGCCCCGTCGCCGCGATGCTCGGTAACGACGTCCGGTCGCCCGAGTCTTACGGGCCGGAGCGGCGCAAGCCTCGTCGCGGCCGCCATATCAGCTGCGCGCCACTTTGGGCGCGCGCTTTTCCAGGAACGCCTTGAGCCGCGCTTTGGCTTCCTCGTCGCCTTGCGCGATGGCGGCAGCTAGAGCTTCGGTGACAAAGCCCGCCGACGGATCGCTCCTCGCGATGCGCGGCAACAAATGCATCACCGCGAAATTGGTGAACGGCGCATTGCCGGCCATACGGTGCGCAAGCTCCATGCCTTTGGCGAGGCCTTGGCCTTCGTCGACCAGATATTGCGCGAGCCCGATGATCTGGCCCTCTTCGGCGGAGAGCGTGCGCCCGGTCAGCATCATGTCCATCACCCGCGCGGTGCCGATCAGCGGCGGCAGCCGCACCGAACCGCCGCCGCCGACATAAATGCCGCGGCTCGCCTCGGGCAGCGCGTAGAACGCCGAGCGCTCCGCGACGCGCACATGCGCAGCGGCCGCGAGTTCGAGCCCGCCGCCGACGACGGCGCCGTGCAGCACCGCGACCACCGGCACGCTGCCGAATTCGATGCGCTCGAAGGCGCGGTGCCAGGAACGCGAATGGGCGACGCCTTCGAACGTATTGCGCTCGGCAAGCTCGGTCAGATCGAGACCCGCGGAAAAATGCTCGCCTTCGCCGGCAATGACGACGGCGCGGATATCGTCCGGCAGCGACGAGAAGAAGGTCTCGATGCCAAGCACCATGGCGTCGTCGAGCGCATTGCGCTTCTGCGCGCGTGCGAGCTTGAGCACCGCGACCGCGCAGTGCCGCTCGGCCTTTAAGGTCGGCGGCAGACTTGAGAGTTCGCCTTGGGGCACTGCGCTCATTTGGCGTTCATTGTTATTAACGGTGGCAGCAATCGAGGCCATTTGACCCTGTCCGCTGCGGCCCGTAAATAGCCTGCACGCGTTGAAATGGGCCACAAAACGGAGCGGCCGATGCGAGAAGTCTTTATTTGCGATGCCACGCGCACCTCGATCGGCCGCTATGGCGGGGCGCTCGCCAAGGTGCGCACCGACGACTTGGCCGCGGTTCCGATCAAGGCGCTGGTCGCCCGCAATACCAAGGCCGACTGGTCGCGGCTCGATGAGGTCTTCTTCGGCTGCGCCAACCAATCCGGCGAGGACAACCGCAATGTGGCGCGCATGGCGCTGTTGCTCGCAGGCCTGCCGGATTCGGTTCCGGGCGTCACCCTCAACCGGCTGTGCGCGTCGGGTCTCAATGCGGTTGGCGACGCAGCGCGCGCGATTCGTACCGGCGAAATGGATTTCGCCATCGCCGGCGGCGTCGAATCGATGACGCGGGCGCCATTCGTGATGGGCAAGGCCGATCAGGCGTTTTCGCGTTCGGCGGAGATCTTTGACACCACGCTCGGCTGGCGCTTCATCAACCCGCTGCTCAAGGCGCAATACGGCGTCGACTCGATGGCCGAGACCGCCGAGAACGTCGCCGAGGAATTCCAGGTCACCCGCGCCGATCAGGACGCGTTCGCGCTGCGCTCGCAGCAGCGCGCCGGCAAGGCCATCGCCACCGGCTATTTCAAAAAGGAGATCGTCCCGTTGCAGGTGCCGAACGGCAAGGCCGGCCCGAGCGTCGTCGATGAGGACGAGCATCCGCGCCCCGACACCACGATCGAAACTCTGCAAAAGCTCAAACCCATCGTGCGCACGCCCGGCACCGTGACGGCAGGCAATGCCTCGGGCATCAATGACGGCGCAGCCGCGCTCATCCTCGCCAGCGAGGAGGCTGCGAAGGCGCATGGCCTGACCCCGCGCGCGCGGGTTCTCGGCATGGCTTCGGCCGGCGTGCCGCCGCGCATCATGGGCATCGGCCCGGTGCCGTCGACGCGTAAACTCATGGAGCGGCTTGGACTGAAAATCACCGATTTCGATGTGATCGAGCTCAACGAGGCGTTCGCCGCGCAGGGGCTCGCCTGTCTGCGCCAGCTCGGCGTCGCCGACGATTCCGAAGTGGTCAATCCGCACGGCGGCGCCATCGCGCTTGGCCATCCGCTTGGCATGTCGGGCGCGCGGCTGACGCTGACGGCCGTGCACGGCCTCGAAAAGTGCCACGGGAAGCGCGCGCTCGCGACCATGTGCGTCGGCGTCGGGCAAGGCGTGTCGCTGGCGCTGGAGCGGGTCTGACGATGCCGTCATCGTCCGCGACGGGGACGATCCAGTAATCACCCATATAGGTCAACGAATGCTGGGTGCCCCGCCTTCGCGGGGCAGGACAGAAGAATTGAGGAGAAATCTCGCGTGCCGATGTCCACTGGTTACATTCCCTTCCACCCCAATCCGTCGAAGCCGAAATACAAGCCGCCGGCCGGCGCGGTCGACGCGCATTGCCATGTCTTCGGGCCGGAGGCGAAATTTCCTTATGCGCCGGAGCGCAAATACACGCCGTGCGACGCGCCGAAGGAAAAGCTGTTCGCGCTGCGCGATTTCCTGGGGTTCGACAAGAACGTCATCGTGCAGGCCTCGTGCCATTCCAAGGACAACAGCGCCATGGTCGACGCGCTCGATGCCTCGAACGGCAAGGCCAAGGGCGTCGCCTTTGTCGGCGAAGAGGTTAGCGACGACGAATTGAAGCGGATGGACCAAGCCGGCGTGCGCGGCGTGCGCTTCAACTTCATCAAGCGGCTCGTCGATTTCACCCCGCGCGACGTGCTGGCGCGCATCGCCGCGCGGGTGGAAAAACTCGGCTGGCATATCGTGGTCTATTTCGAAATGCCGGATCTGCCAGAGCTGGAAAGCTTCTTCACCGCGCTGCCCACCACCATCGTGGTCGATCACATGGGCACGCCCACCGTCAGCAAAGGCGTCGATAATCCGGAGAATCAGCGTTTCCACAAGCTGATGGACAAGCACAAGAATTTTTGGGTGAAAGTGACCTGCCCGGAGCGGATGTCGATTGCTGGCCCGCCCTATGACGACGTCGTGCCGTTCGGCCGCGCGCTGGTCGAGCATTTCCCTGACCGCGTGATCTGGGGCACCGATTGGCCGCATCCCAATATGAAGAAGGTGGCGCCAGACGACGGCGTTCTGGTCGATTACATCCCGAAGGTGGCGACCAGTGCGGCGGGCCAGCAGAAGCTCTTGGTCGACAACCCGATGCGGCTTTATTGGAGTTAATCAAAAGTACATAGCAAAGATCCGTCATCCTGAGGCGGCCGCGAAGCGGCCCTCGAAGGATACGGTCGGAGCGCTGGGGCCGTCGCCCTTCGAGGCTCGCTTCGCTCGCGCCTCAGGGTGACGGAAAACAGATAAGCGCTTACGTTGCCAAGGTTCCCCGCGCTATATATGTCAAACCAATTGGGAGAACAGCCGATGGCCCGCGAACAGCACGATTACGACGACATCCCGGGCACGTTTGTGTTCGATGCTGAACGGTCCCGGGAAGGGTTCGGCATCAATATGTTCTGCATGTCGCTGATGAAGGACGAGAACCGCAAGGCCTTCAAGGCGAACGAGGCGGAATATCTCAAGAAGTTCAAGCTGACACCGGAACAGACCGACGCCGTGCTCAAGCGCGATTACAACCGCATGCTTCAGCTCGGCGGCAACATCTATTTCACCGCGAAACTCGGCGCCACCGACGGCCATTCGTTTCAGCACCTAGCCGCGGTCATGACCGGCGCCACGCAGCAGGATTATGCGGCGATGATGCTCGGCGGCGGCCGCTCGGTCGAAGGCAATCGCTCGCGCAGCGGCAAGAACACGCCATCCAAATATCTGGTGGCGGCGCCGGCCAAAAAGCCTGTCAAGCAAGCCGCCGCGAAAGCCAAATCCAAAACTGCGTCGAAGACCAGGGCGAAAGCCAAAGTCAGCAAGCCCAAATCCAAATCTCAGAAACGGAAGTGATGCCGTGGCCAGAATCATTGCAGGTATAGGTTCATCGCATGTGCCCGCCATCGGCGCGGCACTCGACAACGGCAAGACCGAGGAGCCGTATTGGAAGCGGGTGTTCTCGGGCTTTGAGAAATCGCAAGAATGGATGCGCGAAACCAAGCCCGATGTCGCGATCGTGGTTTACAACGATCACGCCTCGGCCTTCTCGGTCGAGATGATCCCGACCTTCGCGCTCGGCTGCGCGCCGGAGTTTCCGCCGGCCGATGAA
>Ga0209448_10000094_pt1 | contig 31685 bp, 26 predicted proteins | sample BogFormECP14_OM2_FD_188245 | JGI IMG/M metagenome (GOLD analysis project Ga0209448, IMG submission 188245) | Bog forest soil microbial communities from Calvert Island, British Columbia, Canada - ECP14_OM2 (SPAdes) (version 2) | ecosystem: Environmental > Aquatic > Freshwater > Wetlands > Bog ... | reverse complement strand
GCCCACAACGAAGCAGCCTGGGCAGCGCGGTTTCCAGAGGCGCTGGAGTTCCTATATTCACCGTGAGCGAATACGTGTTCGCCTCGGGAACGATGGGTTATTATTATCGGTCTTCTTCTAAATTGTCTCGGGGGATCATCCATGAAGTTTCGCAATCTGGTGGTGTGGTGTGTTCTGGTCGTGGCGCTTGGAATCTCAGCGGCTGCTCAACCGTACAACGAAGCGCAGTTCAAGGGAATGAAGTGGCGCGACATTGGACCGTTTCGTGGCGGTCGCGTGCTGGCTGTAACTGGAATTCCCGGCAGTCCCTTCACTTACTATTTCGGCGGCGTCGCCGGAGGCGTGTGGCGCACCACCGATGGCGGTGTAAGCTGGCATCCGATTTCCGATGGCAGCATGATCTCGTCGATCGGCGCGATTGCGGTGTCGGAATCGAATCCAAGCATAATTTATGTGGGAACGGGCGAGTCCTGCCTGCGCGGAAATATCTCCTATGGCGATGGGGTCTACAAGACGACCGATGGCGGCAAGACTTGGCAGCACATCGGATTGAAAGACACGCAGCACATTGCGCGCGTCTGGATCGATCCCCGCAACCCCGACCATGTGCTGATCGCCGCGCTCGGTCACGCCTACGGGCCGAATACGGAGCGCGGAATCTTCCGCACCACCGACGGCGGCAAGACCTGGGACAAGGTTCTCTACAAAGACGACAAGTCAGGCGCCATCGATCTCGCGGTCGATCCACATAATTCCAACGTGATGTTCGCCGCCCTCTACCAGATTCAGCGCACGCCGTGGAGTCTTGAAAGCGGCGGCCCGGGCAGCGGATTGTACCGCTCGACCGACGGCGGAAATTCCTGGAAGCACCTGGAAGCAAAAGGCCTGCCCGAGGGCATCCTGGGGCGCATCGGGGTAAGCGTTTCGGGCGCAGATTCGAATCGCGTCTACGCGCTCATCGAGTCGAAAGAGAGCGGGCTATATCGTTCCGATGACGGCGGCGAGACCTGGTCACGCGTAAACGACGACCAGCGTCTCACCCAGCGCGCCTGGTACTTCACGCATATTTTTGCCGATCCCAAAAGCGCGGACACGGTTTACATGCTGAACACGGGCGCGTTTCGCTCGACCGATGGCGGCAAGACGTTGAGTCTTCTGCCTGCGCCCCATGGCGATCATCACGGCTTCTGGATCGATCCGCAGAATCCGAATCGCATGATCGACTCGAATGACGGCGGCGCGACCATCTCGGTCGACGGCGGCAAGAACTGGTCCACCCAGTACAACCAGCCGACCGCGCAGTTCTACCACGTGGCGGCCGACAACGATCTTCTCTACAAGGTGTACGGTGCGCAGCAGGACAACTCGACCATCGGCATTCTCAGCCGCACCGACGAGGGCTATATCGGCCGTCAGCACTGGTTCGACGCGGGCGGCGGCGAGAGCGGCTACCTCGCGCCCGATCCACGCGACTCGAACATTATTTACGCGGGTTCGGGTAGCGGCGTGGTCACGCGCCTGGATCGGCACAGCAACCAGGAGCAGGACATTACGGTTTGGCCGGAAGATACTTCGGGACACGGCGTTGGCGATCTGAAGTATCGACTCGCTTGGACGATGCCCATCGTGATCTCACCACACGATCCCAATGTGATCTACACGACGGCCGAGCGCGTTTTCAAGACTACCGACGAAGGCAAGAGCTGGACGGCGATCAGTCCCGATCTGACCCGCAACGATAAGAGCAAGCAGGCTTCTTCCGGCGGCCCACTGACCAAGGACAACACCTCGGTCGAGTTTTACGACACCGTGTTCACGATCGCCGAGTCGCCCGTGCAGAAAGACCTGTTGTGGGCAGGAACCGACGATGGATTGATTCACGTTTCACGTGATGGCGGCAAGAACTGGACGAACGTAACCCCCAAGGGAATTCCAGAGTGGAGCCTGGTGAGTCTCATCGAAGCTTCGCCACACGATGCGGGCACGGCCTACGCAGCGGTCGACACACACAAGCTCGACGACCTGAAGCCGTGCATTTTCAAGACGACGGACTTTGGCAAGACGTGGACCAGGATCATCAATGGCATTCCGGATGGCGCCTACACCCACGCTGTACGCGAAGATCCCGTGCGCAAGAATCTGCTCTACGCCGGCACCGAGACCGGAATTTACATTTCATTCGATGGCGGCGCGAACTGGCAATCCCTCCAGTTGAATTTGCCGAACAGTCCGATCCACGACCTGATCGTGAAAAATGACGATCTGGTGGTGGCGACACATGGGCGCTCATTCTGGATTCTCGACGACCTCACGCCGTTGCGCGCGGCAAGTACGCAAGCCGCGACCGCAGCCGTGCTCTACCAGCCACGACTGACTTATCGCATGCGCTGGCCCGATTTCTTCGAGCGGCGGCAACCGGTGGGCGAGAATCCGCCGACTGGCGCGATTGTTTACTACTATCTCCCGGCCGCGCCGAAGGGCGTAGTGGCACTCGAGTTTCTGGATGCGTCGGGGAAAGTTGTGCGGCGCTACTCAAACGAAGAAAAGAAGGAAGCGGAAACTCCGCCCGAGTGGCCCGACCAGACGCCTCCTAACGAGAAGATTCCCACCGACGTGGGCGTGAACCGCTTTGCCTGGGATCTGCGTTTGCAGGGGCCGACGCCGCTAGCAGGAGAGCCCGGCGCGGAATTCCGCAATCGCGGCCCGATGGTGCCGCCCGGCGCCTATCAGGTGCGTCTGACGGCGGACGGAAAATCGTATACGGCGCCGCTGGAGCTGAAGCTGGATCCGCGCGTGAAGGTCTCGAATGAAGACGTGCAGAAACAGGTTGAGTTGGGACGCAAGATCGTCGCGCAGGTGTCGGAAATCCACGAGGCGGTCATAACCATTCGCGAAGTGCGCACGCAGACGCGCGGCCTGGCCAGGCGTTTCGGCGACGACTCGCGCTACGCATCGCTCGTCGCGGCGACCAAAGACTTCGACAAGAAGAGTTACGATCTGGAGTCGCAGCTGCTCCAGGTGAACTCGAAGAGTTCGGAGTCCAATCTGAACTACCCGGTTCTGATTGATGAGCGGCTGCACTCACTGCTCGGCAGCTTGGAGTCCGCCGATGCTGCACCCACGAAGCAGCAGTACGGGGTCTTCGAGGAACTGGAAAAGCAAGCGCAACCGCTGCTGGCGCAGTATCGCGAGCTGATATCGAAGGAGCTGACTGCGTTAAACGAAATGGTGAACAAGCAGAACATCCCAGCTCTATACGTGCCGGCAGGGAAGTAAGAAACCAGAACGCGGAACAACGGAACAATGTATCAATGGAGCGCCGGGCGTCCTCGCCCGGCCTTCGATACAGTTTGCGTGCGTCCCCAGTCGCGCATCTAACCTTTCGGAAGCACTGGAAAAGACCGATAATGTTCCGCGGCATGAAATCATTCAGCGGCAACACGACACCACGCTCGGCAGCAGCCGTCGTGTTGCTCTTCTTTTCCCTGTCCCAGTTTTGCTTGTCCCAGGTGTCTGTTCCAATCGCCACCCAGGCCCACCGCCTCATTCTGAAAGATGGCTCCTACCAGTCCGTCACCAAATATGAGATTCATGGCGAGCGCGTCCGCTATTTCAGCGCCGAACGCGGCGAATGGGAGGAAGTCCCGAACGCGCTGATTGACTGGGACGCAACCGCTAAGTTTGAGCAAGGACGCGAGGCCGGCAAGCTCGCTCCCGAAGCGGTCGAACTCGACAAGGAACTGGAAGCTGTACGGAAGGCCGAACAATCTCGTTCCCCGGAGGCAGCCCCCGGTCTGCGCCTTCCCGATGAGGGCGGCATCTTCCTCCTCGACACCTACGAGAATCAGCCGCAGTTGTCCGAGTTGCAGCAATCGGGCAGCGAGTTGGATAAGAACACCAAGTCGAATATTCTGCGGACGGCGATCAATCCACTGGCCGGCGCCAAGCAAAGTATCGAGCTTCCCGGAGCGCACGCGAAGATTCAGTCGCACACCACCGTGCCTTCCCTTTACATCAACATCGAGCTGAATACCGCCGCGCCCGCGGCCGTGCAGGCTACCACCGGCGAGCCCCCGCCGCTCGCGCTCACCGACCGCTTCAAGATCATTCGCGTCGACATCAAAGGCAGCAAACGCGTTGCCGGCGCCGTCAAGATCGCGGTCAACGGAAAGATGAAAACCGACGAGCGTTTTGTCGCCGCCACGGCCGCTGCCATGACTGGAGGATGGGTCAAGGTCACCCCCACCGACCCCCTCGCAGCAGGCGAATACGCCGTCGCCGAGATGTTGGGAAAAGAAGGAATGAACCTCTATGTATGGGACTTCGGCGTAAACCCTTCTGCCCCCGCAAACGCGTTTACGTGGAAACCGGACCAGAAAGAGGCGCAGCCGAAAACAGACCAACCCGCGAATCTGCAGAAACGCGACAAACCATAGACGAAAAAAACGACGGTTTTGGCGCTACGTTTCCATCAGCCCGCGCGACGCCACACCGATATTGTCGCGGGTGGTGTTCTTCACCATATACATCATCTCGTCCGCCTGTCGGATAATGTCATGTGGGGTTTGGGCATCGTGCGGGAAGGTTGCCAGTCCCATACTGGCGCGAAGATTCAGGTTCAAGCCCACCTCGCTGCAAAACGTTCCGGTGCGCAGCGAATCCTGCAGACGTTTTGCGACCACCACGGCCTGATCTTTGCTGGTTTGCGGCAGCAGCACTACAAACTCGTCTCCCCCGTAGCGGAAAGCAAAGTCAATCAGCCGCAATTGAGCTTTGACCAGATATCCCACTTCGGCCAGCAATCGGCTTCCCACCAGGTGTCCATGCGTGTCGTTGACCTGTTTGAAATGGTCGAGGTCGATGAAAATCACGCTGAACTGGTAGCCGAAGCGCGCCGACCGATAGACCTCGGTTTCGAGCGTTTTGTGCAGATGGCGCGCATTGAACAGGCCCGTGCAATCGTCGGTGATGGTTAATTCCTGAATCTTCTCGACCGCCCGCGCATTCTCGATCGCAATCGCGGCATAATCGCACAACGCCTGCAGGAAGAACAACTCCTGTTCACTCATCTCCACGTTCGCGTTGACCAGTTGGATCACGCCCAGCACGCGGTGTCTCGAGCGTAACGGCACGCAGATTACGGACCGAGTCTGCAAACGCGTCATCTCGTCCAGCCGCGATGAGAAACGCGAATCGCTCTGCACATCGGGTACGATCAAAGCCTGTCCGTGCTTCGCCACCCAGCCGGCGATGCCCTCACCCACCTTCAAGCGCACTTTCGACAGAACCTCCGCCGCCGCCCCCACCGCGATGGCGAAATAGAGTTCGTCCTTTTCCTCATCCACCATCAGCAGCGACCAGGTATCCGGACGGAAGTATTCCGCCATCTTTTCCATGATGGTCTGCAGGATCGAATCAAGGTTGAGCGACGATGTCAGCGCCTTGGCGACATCGTGAAAGATGGTCAACTCTTGCGACAGGCGAATTGGCGATGTGCCCGCTGCCTCCGACATGAACTCCCCGTTCGAGTAGATGGATACAAAATTATAGGTTTGGTCACACTACTCGGGCAACGTACGATGGTAACCGGTATCCAACACGGCAACTCGCCGCTCCCGCAAACCCTGCAACCAGTCTTACCACATCAGGACCAGTTTGTCGGGAGGGGCTGGAATACCCTATGATCTTGCTTCTCGACAGAGTAAAATTCCGTTCGCCATCCTACGAAAGCGAGAGACTGGTTTGCCTTCCTTTGGCGAAAAACTGAAACTGGAGCGCGAGAAGCGCAAGATCACGCTGGAGCAGATTTCCGGCTCCACCAAGATCGGGACGCGGATGCTGCAAGCGCTGGAAGAGGATAAATTCAACCAGTTGCCCGGAGGCATCTTCAACAAGGGCTTCGTCCGCGCCTATTCCCGCGTCGTCGGCCTCGACGAAGATCAAACCGTCGCGGAATACCTGCAAGCCTCCGGCGACGCCGCGTCCATCCAGACAGAAATCGCAGCCCAGGAGGACGACGAGCGCGCAAGAGAACATGCGGAAAACGTCAGCCGCCTCGACGCCAGCGCCGCCGACCCCTCACGTCAACTGCCCTGGGGCGTGTTCGCGGCGGTCTTACTTGCAGTCGCTCTGGCGCTCTCCCTCTGGAGCCATCGCCAGCGACAGCACGCAAAGCAGTCAGCTCGGCCAATTCCAGCCACATCCGTAGCGCAGCCTCCAGCAGAGCATTCATCAGGCCAAGTACGGGGCCAAGCATCGGACGACTCCGCGGGCAAAGCTGCCTCCGGCTCGACGACAACTAGTTCGCGGACCGGAGGGTCCGCACCGTACGCCGCCCCCAAAACGTCTCAGAACCCAGCGCCTGCTGTTCCCGCCGCAACTCCGGGCCAGTTTACCGTCGTCATCCAGGCCCGCGAAGACTCCTGGATCTCGATCACCGCCGACGGCAGAACAGTCTCCTCCGAGCTCATGGCTGCAGGCACCGAACGCGCGGTCCAGGGCCGCAAGGAAGTCATCGTCAAGTCGGGAAACGCCGGCGGCACCGACTTTCTATTCAACGGAAAGAAACTCGATATCGGGGGCGAATTCGGGGAGGTCAAGCTGATTACTTTCGGTCCCCGCGGAATCTTGCCGAATGCCCCGGAAGCGCCTTCAACTCCTTAAGTTTGTCTCTTTCTTTTCTTCCATTTACCACTCCCCCTCCACCGTTCAATGCAGCTTGGCTCCCACTTAATGTCAGGTCCCTCAGTCACCAGCCAATTCCGTTGCGTTTAGCAGGTCATCTCTGGTACCGTTTTAAAGAGCGTTAAGCCCAGCCAAGATTTAGCCGAACTTGGTCAAGAGCCGGTGGCTCCGTAAGCCTCCCTAATCGGAAGTAAAGGCTCGCAAGTAAAGTCTCACCTTGAGGAGATACCAGATTGCCTGTAACCAATCGTTTTCTATTTACCTCGGAGTCCGTAACCGAGGGACATCCGGATAAAATCGCCGACCAGATTTCCGATGCCATTCTCGACGCCTGCCTTCGTGACGATCCGAACAGCCGCGTCGCCTGCGAAACCCTGACCTGCACCGGCTTGGTCGTCATCGCCGGTGAGATCACCACCAAAGCCTACGTCGATTTTCAAAATCTCGTCCGCGGCGTCGTGCAATCCATCGGCTATGACAACGCCGTGTACGGATTCGACTCCAACACTTGCGCCGTAATTTCCAGCATCAACAAGCAGTCCGGCGATATCGCCATGGGTGTGGATACCGGCGGCGCCGGCGACCAGGGCATGATGTTCGGCTACGCCTGCAACGAGACCCCCGAACTGATGCCCCTCCCGATTTCACTCGCCCACAAGCTCTGCTTGAAACTTTCCGAAGTTCGCAAGAATGGCACCTGCCCCTACCTGCGCCCCGACGGCAAATCACAGGTTACGGTGGAATACGACGCCCAGCGCAAGGTGAAGCGCGTGGATGCGGTGGTCGTCTCCACCCAGCATTCTGAAAGTGTCGGCAACGACGAACTGCGCGCCGACATTTTGAAGCACGTCATCCAAACCGTGATTCCGGCCAACCTGCTCGACGAAGACACCAAGTACCACATCAATCCCACCGGACGCTTCGTCATCGGAGGCCCCATGGGCGATTCCGGTCTGACCGGCCGCAAGATCATCGTGGACACATACGGTGGCATGGGGCGTCACGGCGGCGGCGCTTTCAGCGGCAAAGATCCGACCAAAGTGGATCGTTCCGCCGCCTACATGGCGCGCTACATCGCCAAGAACATCGTCGCCGCCGGCCTCGCCGACCGCTGCGAAGTGCAACTCGCCTATGCGATCGGTGTTGCCGATCCCGTCAGCGTCCTGGTGGATACTTTCGGAACCGAGAAGATTGATGCCAATCTGATTCCAGAGTTGGTGCGGGCAAACTTCAAGCTGAAGCCGCGCGAGATCATCGAGACGCTCAACTTGCGTCGTCCGATCTACCGTAAGACCGCAGCCTACGGACACTTCGGCCGCACCGACCCGGATTTCACCTGGGAAGCGACCGACAAATCCGCCAAACTGGCAACCGACGCGGGCCTGAAGCGGGAAACGGCCGGAGCCAGAAAATAGTTGTTTCACCCCAGAGGCACAGAGAAACAGAGAAGGGCGATTTGGGTTTGTCCCGGTTTTAGGTTTTCTCTGTGACCCCGTGCCTCTGTGGTGGGTTCTTCTTCTGCAGCGTACAAGCTGCCGATATTCATTCAGCGTCATCATCCGGGGATAGGGAGAAAAATGGCTACATCATCGATAAGCAGTGACGTTAAAGGATTTGAACTGGCCGATCTGGGCAAGAAACGCATCGAGTGGGCGAACCAGTCGATGAAGGTGCTGCAGATTATCCGCAAGGAGTTCATCAAGAACCAGCCGCTCAAAGGTGTCCGCGTTTCGGCTTGCCTGCACGTGACCGCCGAGACCGCAAATTTAATGATCGCACTACGCGACGGCGGCGCCGACGTGGCCCTGTGCGCGTCGAACCCCCTTTCCACGCAGGATGACGTGGCCGCCAGTCTGGTGCGCGACTACAGCATTCCCGTCTTCGCCATCAAGGGCGAGGACAACGACTCCTACTACGCGCACATCATGGCCGCGGTCGATCACAAACCGCAGATCACCATGGACGATGGCGCCGACCTGGTCTCCGTGCTCCACACCAAGCGCACCGCGGAACTCGCGAATGTGATCGGCGGAACCGAGGAAACAACCACCGGTGTGATTCGCCTGCGCGCCATGGCCAAGGAAGGCGTGCTGCGTTACCCGATCGTGGCCGTCAACGACGCCGACACCAAGCATCTTTTTGACAACCGCTATGGCACCGGGCAATCGACTATTGACGGCATCATTCGCGCCACCAATTTCCTGCTCGCCGGATCGAAATTCGTGGTCGCCGGCTACGGTTGGTGCGGACGCGGCCTCGCTTCACGCGCACGCGGCGCGGGAGCGGAAGTCATCATCACCGAAATCGATCCAACTAAAGCCCTAGAAGCGGTCATGGACGGTTTCCGCGTGATGAGCATGGAAGAAGCCGCCAAAATCGGCGACGTTTTCTGCACCGTCACCGGCAATAAGAACGTGCTCGCCAAGCAGCACTTCGAGCACATGAAAGATGGTGCCATCATTTCGAACTCGGGCCACTTCAATGTCGAAATCGACATTCCGTCGCTCGAAAAGCTGTCGTCCTCAAAGCGCACCACTCGCACCTTCGTCGACGAGTACACCATGAAAGATGGACGCCGCATTAACCTGCTCGGTGAAGGCCGCCTCATCAACCTGGCCGCCGCCGAAGGCCATCCCGCGTCGGTGATGGATATGAGTTTTGCCGACCAGGCGCTTTCGCTCGAGTACATGGTGAAGAACTACGCCTCGCTCGAAAAGAAGGTTTACACAGTCCCCGTTGATCTCGACAAACGCGTAGCCAAGCTCAAACTGGAATCGCTCGGCATCAAGATCGACCGCCTGACCTCGGAGCAGGAAGAGTACCTGGCGAGTTGGAACGAAGGAACGTAGGGATCTGTCGGTGGAGAGACGGGTGTCCTCGCCCGTCCACCTCAAAATTGCAGGGGGCGGCGCAAGCCGCCCTTTTTCTTTGCCGAAAAGCAATGGTAGAGACGGGGCTTGCCCCGTCTCCTGCCCCGCGCGGCCCTCAAGTTTCCCGCCCGCCACGCCGATGAACCCACCAGAGGGTCGCGTGGCAGCGAATTCCAAAGTGCTCCTGGTCGACGACAGCAAGTTTCTGCGGATGGCCAACGAGCGCGCTTTGTCCAGAGCCGGTTACGAGGTCAGCACCGCCGCCGATGGCGAGGAAGCGCTGAAGGTGGCCAATGACCAACTCCCCGACATCATCCTGCTCGACATGCTGCTTCCCAAGATCAGCGGCCCGGACGTCCTCAAGGCCCTGAAGGCAAATCCCGCTACCAGGGAAATCCCCGTCATCGTACTGTCCAGCCTGTCGCAGAAGAACGAAGAAAAGCTCCTCAGCGAAGGTGCCGCCGCCTACTTCGAGAAGTCCACTCTGGAGCTCGATAAGAGCTCCGATCGCCTGGCAGCCACGATAGAGACGGTGCTCCGCCAGGTCGATCACAAAAAAAGCCTGGATCGGCATTTGCAGGCATCAGCCGCCAAGGCTGGCCGCTGACGACGGAACGACCGGGAACCGCCTACCGCCGACAACGGCTACCGATCACCGATCAACGACCACCGCCCACCGCCCACCGCCCCAATAAATTCCCTTCCCCGGCGCTACAATGCAATGCATGTACCACTACAATCCAGCAACCGCCCTCGAAGAGCTGACCGAAGACGCCACACTGCCCAATCCCGTACACGTCCGCGACATGATGCTGCGCCACAAGCTCACCGCCGACCAGTCGCTCGAGCTGAACCGCATCTTCGTCGAATACCAGAAATTCTTCGGCGAGGCGCAAAAACTAGGCAAGGAAATCCTAAAACGCCTGGCCGCGTAATTCGCCGCCCGCGTAGGGACAGCCACCCGGCCGTCCAGGCGAAGCGTACGCCGCAGCGGTACTTCTTCCTTCTCGGCGCCCGCAAATCAAAACACCACGGTAACTTGGCAGCGTCCGAACCTTCATTAGAAAATCCTAATAAGCATCCTGGGCCGCGCTGTAAAAAATTCTCCAATTAAGAGTCCCCGTCTTATGAACAGTAAAAATGTAGTTATCGCCCTAACCACGACCGACAATGATTACCAGGCCGAACAAGCGGCGTCTGCGATCGAAGTCGCGTCCCGGCTGGGCGTGAAGATCAACATCATTTATGCGGACAACAACGCCGTCAATCAATCCCAACAATTAGTCAAGATCATCCAGGACCGGAATCAGCGTCCCGACGCGATTCTGGTTGAGCCCGTTGGAACTCCCATGCTCCAGGTCGCGAAGGCGGCCGTGGCAGCGGGCATCGGCTGGGGAATTCTGAATCGCGAAGCCGACTACATTCCTGAACTTCGCCGGTCCACCCTGGTCCCGGTGTTTGCGGTGACGCCCGACCAGGAAGAAGTGGGGCGTATTCAAGGTGAGCAACTGGCAGTCTTCACCACCGAGGGCAACATACTTTATATCGAAGGTCCTACCAGCAGCAGCGCCGCCAATCTTCGCACCAAGGGAATGCTTTCGTCCAAGCCCCACAAGGTCGAGATGAAGGTGTTAAAAGGGGACTGGTCGGAGCGCGGCGCACATCAGGCAGTCATGCACTGGCTGTCGCTGAGCACGTCGAGTCAGCTTCGCATCCAAGCCGTTATCTCTCAGAACGACGCCATGGCCATGGGCGCAAGGAGAGCTTTCTCCGGCCTCTCCGAGGGAGCCCGCGAGCACTGGATGCACATTCCGTTTACCGGCTGCGACGGGGTCACGAAAACTGGCCAGGAATGGGTACGAAGAGGACAGTTGCGTGCCACCGTGGTAATTCCACCCATGGCGGGCCTGGCTCTCGAAATGCTCGCCAAAGCGGTCAGCACCGGTGCCATGCCTGCCGAGCGGACTTTATGCGCCCCTCGATCTTTTCCGGCCATTAGAGAGATAAGCGCGAAGGCCGCCGGAGCGTAAGATCAGGCTTTGCCGTGGATCTTGGCCCACCACCAGCGGACGCCAACGAACAGGAAACGCCAGTCATGGAAGAATTCAGGCGGCTTTCCCTCAAAGGCGTGGCCGATGAATTGGAAAACCCATCCGATCAGGAACATCGCTAGCCCATACAGCCACAGGCGGTGGAAGAATATGCTGGCGATAAAAACTGGAGCCGAAAGCAGGATGGTTGGGATCCCCAGCGTGTGACACACCCGGTTCACCGGATGCTGATGACTGGATCCGTATTGCGCGATCCATTGTTCGTGAGTGCGTCCGCCCAGCACGCGAAGGATAATATCACGAAAGAAAAAGATCGGGTCATCGAGCGATCGGGTCATCGGGTCATCTAAAGTCAAAAGCTCTTGAACTTCGATGGCCCGATGACCCGACGGTCAGATGACCCGATAAGTTTAGCGTCCGCCGCGGGATCCCCCACCGTGGAACCCTCCGCGCGAACCCCGATCCGAACCGCGTGCCACGAAGCCGCGACCTACCGGACCGTGCCCCACCGGACCGCGACCCACAAAGCCGCGAGGTCCCGCAAATCCGCGAGCATAGGGCCGACCGTAATATCCGTGTCCCCAGCCGTGATACCACGGCCCTGCGCCGATAAAGACGCCGCCAGAGAACCAGCTCGGGCCATAGTAGCCATAGGGCGCGCAAGCATACGGATAATCCGGGTAATAGCCGTAGGCGCAAACCGGAGCTCCCGCCACCACACCGACGCCGCCGATTCCCACTCCGACTCTGACCTGCGCTTGCGAGTACGCGAGCGGCATAGCCAGTAAAGCAAGCAGTGCAACATATCTCAGGTATTTCATGGTGAACCTCCCAGCTCCTTCAGCTTTCTGTTCTCTTCTGAAGTGCCTACTCACTCAAACTCGGATGGGCGAGAAAAGTTGCGGAAAGCCAAGTGGCTGATTTCAGCCATCCTGCGTGAAATCAACCAGTTGGGATCAGTTGAAGCGGAATACAAGTGCGATTTGTGAGATGTGTTTTCTGAACCTGCGAAAGCGCGAACCTCGTATGTTTGCGATGCCATGGACGCCAGCCATCGTGACGTTGCGATGCCGTCAGCGCCACCGTGGAAGAGCGGCCCTTCAGGGCCGCGTTCGACGCCTTCGACGAGGCCTTTAGGCCCGGCGTTCGCTGCCAGCGAGGAGGGGTTTTAGCCCGGGGGGCATCGAATCGGCCGAGAACTTGCCGCCCGCCGAGGAATGCGTATAGTCCTCACCACTCGCCGCTAACCCTGCACGTACTGGATTCGTCCGAATATATTCGCGATGCTGCTCAAAATCCCGGTCGTCGCGGATCCGATGATTCGTAAAACTAGCTTGCCAGACCGGCAGACTCGACTTCAATCGAAACGAGAATCCTCCCTTGATAAATTGCACCGCCCTCTCCAGCGATATTTCATCCGCAGGCGTAATCAGCGCATGGAAGTGGTCAGGCATGACCACGAATTCATGCAGCAGATATTTGCCCTGTTCGCGATAGTGGAGGAAAACATCAACCAGCAAATCAGCCGCTGCGGCGCGCTGAAATAGGGTTCTTCGTTGCGCGGTCACTGAGGTGATAAAGAATGTGCGGTCCATCCACGCAGCATGGTCAGGTGTGACGGAAAAAGATGTGAGAGGAGTCACATTGAAAATGTTCAATTATCGTAGGCCGATGCTTCTCATTGAAGAGCCGCCCTTAAGGCCGGCGTTAAGTGTGGAAGAGCCGGCCTTCAGGCCGGCGTTAAGACGACGAATCAGGAGGGCTTTAGCCCCTGTGGAGAACGCCACCGGGCCTAAAGGCCTCGCCCATGGGCTCCGAACGCTGCCCTGAAGGGCCGCTCTTCCACGGTGGCGCGAACGCCGTCGCGCACTCGCCATCCCATACAATCCCCATCGTTTACAATCCCTGTCGTTTACAATCAAAGATTCTCTTTCGATTGGAAACCGTAACCATGCACCGCTGGTCGCAACTCTTCATCCCTACTCTTCGCGAGGCTCCGGCTGACGCCGAAGTCGCAAGCCACAAGTTGCTCGTCCGCGCTGGATACATCCGTCAACTGGGCGCCGGGATCTATTCGTTTCTGTTCATGGGAAATCGCTCTACCCAGAAGATCATGGGCATCGTCCGCGAGGAGATGGACAAGATCGGGCAGGAGTTCTACCTGCCCACGCTGCATCCGCGCGATCTCTGGGAGGAAAGCGGGCGCTGGACGGTGATGGGCGAAAACATGTTTCGCCTTAAAGATCGCAAGGGTGCCGACCTTTGTCTGGGCATGACCCACGAAGAAGTCATGACCGACATCGCCCGCAAGGAACTACGCAGCTACAAACAACTGCCGCAGATCTGGTATCAGATTCAGACCAAATTCCGCGACGAGCCGCGCCCCAAGTCCGGCCTGCTGCGGGTGCGCCAGTTCATCATGAAAGACGCCTACTCGTTCGACATTGACGCCGCCGGGCTCGACGTTTCCTATCTCAAGAATCACGATGCCTACTGCCGCATCTTCGACCGCTGCGGCCTGAAGTACATGGTGATCGACGCGCACTCGGGCGCCATGGGCGGATCGAAGTCGCAGGAATTCATGGTGCGCACTCCGGCGGGCGAAGACCTGATCGTCAGCTGCGAGAAATGCAACTACGCGGCGAATATGGAGAAGGCGACGTCGAAGCTGGATCGGGTCGAAAATCTAAAGCCGGAAGGCGACGGCCAGCCGCTAGAAGTACACACTCCGGGTCAGAAAACGATTGAAGATGTGGCCCGGTTCCTGGGCGTGTCGACCGTACACACGATCAAAACGCTGGCGATGATGATTACTGCAGTGGAGCCGGAAAGAGGGAAAACTCGCATTCCTGCCAAGTGGGAGCCCGGCCCCGTATCGCGGGCCGTTGTGCTGCTCATGCGCGGCGATCACCAGATGAACGAAGCCAAGCTCTCGACGGCGGTTGCGGGCAAAGAGACGCGTCCCATGCAGGAGGAGGAAATTCGCGCGCTGTTCCATTCGCCCGCTGGATATCTTGGTCCGCTCGGCATCGACTGGGCTAAAAACATGGATGAGCCTGGCAAGCCGATCCTGCTGGTCGACAAGGCCCTCGAAGGGCGGGCCAACCTGATTGGCGGCGCCAACAAAGATGAATATCACCTCAAGAACCTGACGTCGGGAAAAGATTTCCATCCCACGGCCTACGTTGACCTGCGTAGCGTGACCGCGGGCGAAGCCTGCCCAAGCTGCGGCTCTCCCTTGCGCATTGACACCGCGGTTGAGATCGGACACATCTTCAAACTCGGCTACAAGTATTCCGAATCCATGGGCGCGCGCGTGCTCGACCGCAATGGCAAAGAGGTCGCGCCCATCATGGGCAGCTACGGGATCGGCATCGAGCGCATCCTGACCGCGGCAGTCGAGCAGAATAACGACGAAAACGGCTTCTGGCTGGCACCTTCGATTGCGCCCTTCGATGTAGTCGTGGTGTCCACCAACTCCAAAGACGAGGCGATCCGCAGCGCCTCCGAGGACGTTGCCCGCCAGCTCGAAGCCTCCGGCTATGACGTTTTGCTCGACGATCGCGACGAACGCCCCGGGGTGAAGTTCAAGGACGCCGACCTGGTTGGTATCCCCTTTAGAATCAATGTGGGGAACAAGGTTACCGAAGGCACTGTAGAAGTCGTTCGGCGCTCGACTCTCCAGAGGGAGGAAGTTAAGATTTCTGTCATAACCGAGTATTTCCGGGGACTGCGTCAGTAATGGGGCCTAGCCCGGCCGCTTGCGAGCGGTTGGAACCTAGCCCTTTACGCAGGACGGAACGCTCGCAATTGGTAAGTCGCAACCAGCGATTTGGCGATCGTTTCTTATGAGTAGTGTGAAATTAATCTTCGGCTTGGGCGTTATCGCAGCGGCGTTGTTTGTATGCTTCAGGCTAATTCCGCCGTACTTTTCAAACTACGAGCTCCAGGATGCAATCAAGACCGAATCCGTACAGTCGACCTACTCCACGCGCACGGAAGAAGATATCCGCGCAGCCATCATCAAACACGCCCGCGACTACGATATTGAATTGACGCCCAAGCAGGTGCATGTTGTACGCAACGGCGGGATCGGCAACGGCAGTCTCACCATCGACGTCGAGTACAGCGTTCCGGTCGACCTGCCCGGCTACTCCACTGAAATCGCGTTCCATCCTTCATCGAAGAACACCGGCGTGTATTAGGACGAGCTGTCAGCTCTCAGCTGTCAGTCATCAGTCAGTCTGCGCTCAAGCCCTCTGCGATTCCTGTCGAACTATGTGTCAAGTGCTAAGCTTCTCAGCCAGGGATAAGAATTAGGAATAAAGAGCGTGCCAACCCCGGCCACACCACGCCCGCCCACTCGGAGAGACGAATTGCGCGACGCGCAGTTCGCCATGCGTCTTTCCCTGATTGTCGGCTTGGCCATGCTGATCGGTAAGACCACCGTCTATTTCATGACACATTCGGCGGCCATTTTTTCCGACGCCGCCGAGTCGGTCGTCCACGTAATCGCCGTGGGGTTTGCGAGTTTCAGTCTTCGGCTCAGCATCAAGTCAGCGTCCCCTCAATTCCTCTACGGATACGAGCGGATTACCTTCTTCTCCGCTGGATTTGAGGGAGCAATGATCGTCGTGGCCGCCATTGCAATTCTCTACGAATCGATCCGGATGTGGATCACTGGACTGCAACTGGAACGCCTGGGAACAGGCACGGTGCTGATCCTGATCGCGGGCGTGGTCAATGCGGGTCTCGGTTACTATCTGCTGCGAACCGGGCGGCGCACCAACTCATTGATTCTCGAAGCCGATGGCAAACACGTCTTGACCGATAGCTGGACCAGCTTTGGCGTGGTAGGAGGACTGGGCCTGGTGCTGCTGACGCACTGGAAACCGTTCGATCCGTTGGTGGCGATCGCCGTCGCCGTAAATATCCTCTGGTCAGGAGGGCACCTGGTCTGGCGTTCGGCGGTCGGGTTGCTGGATTATTCCGATCCGAAAACCGGCCGGAAAATTCGCGACCAGCTGGATGCAATTTGCGCGGAACTGAACATTCAATACCATGGCGTGCGCTTCCGCACCACCGGATACCGCCAGATCATCGAAGTACACTTGTTGTTCCCCCGCCTGACGTCAGTCAGCGAGGCTCATCGCCTGGCCACCATTTTGGAAGAACGCCTGCCCACCGAATTAGGGATGCCGGCAGAAGTCACCACTCACCTGGAGTCTCTGGAAGACCACGCCGACGTCCATCGCGAAGAACACTACACCGGGAAACCTGACTAGGCTCGAACATGAATAGCTCATTCACAATTGTGAATGTCTTTTTATCGCAAATTCATTAACGCACGGACACGGCCGGATTATGGGAAAGCCGACCATCCGCGAAGAGGCCCGGATGGTTACTGTTGAGATTATATCTAATGTATACTGTCCCCCTCCCCCCTACCCCCCACCCACCAAAATCCCCATCCGCCGTGGGCACGGCCCACCGGCTCTTTCGCCCTGCCTGTGGAATTGGACTACCTTTGAGTAGCGAAGAAATCTCGCTAACTGTCGCTAACAGCGATTTCACTCACGACCCAGATTGTCTGGGTTCGGATTCCCGTCGGTTTGTACGGTCGCCTCGGAGAGTGGCCACCCACACCCCGTCCATCCTTTGACACGCATCCAAATGGTTGTGGAGGGTGCCCGGTGGTTTAGAATCAATCACAAACGCACCCTGGCTCCGAAATCAGTTTCGGACTGAGAATTGCTCTTCTACAGGATGCACCGGTCTCTCCATGGCCATTAAGCTGAAAATCCCGCGGGCAGGAAACGGCGGGCCGAGCAACCAAAGCCGCGATCAAGGCCGCAATCAAGGCCGCGCCGGGAGTCGCCTGTCGGCTCGCGATCCGGTCATGCGCGTTGCCCTGCTCTGTTTTCTCTCGGCAGCGCTCCTGGTGATCGGCTTTTTTGCCTACTGGTATGTAAAGTACGACCGCATCATCGAGCAGCGCTTCCGCGGCCCGGCGTTCGCCACTGCGGCCAAGATTTTCGCTGCTCCGCGGGTGGTGAGGGTCGGAATGAAGGCCTCTGTCTCTGAACTTGCCGCCGAACTGCGTCACGCCGGCTATGCGGAGAAGGACGACGAATCTTCGCTCGGCAGTTATCGTCTGCATGGCGGCTCGATTGAAGTTCTGCCCGGCCCCGAGTCTTACCACAGTCCCGAACCGGCCACCATCACCGTCGTCGACGGAGCGGTTTCCGCCATCAACAGCCGCGTTACCGGCGACCTCGCCGCCTATGAACTCGAGCCCCAGATGCTGGCTTCGCTGTTCGACGCCGAGCAACGCTCCAAGCGTCAATTGGTAAAGTATGACGACATCCCCAAGATCGTGGTGCAAGCGGTAACGTCGATCGAAGACCGCCGCTTCTTTCAGCACAGCGGCGTCAATTTCATGCGGCTGGCCGAGGCGGCCTGGATCGACTTCACCCATCAGCGCCATCAACAGGGCGGTTCGACGATCACCATGCAGCTGTCACGGGCGTTCTTTCTGAGCCCGGAGAAAACCTTCAAGCGCAAGTTGATCGAAATGCTGATCGCGGTGGAGTTGGAACAGAAATTCTCCAAGCAACAGATTTTCGAGTTCTACGCCAACCGCGTCGATTTGGGACAACGCGGATCGTTCACCATCTCGGGCCTGGCCGAAGGCTCCCGCTCCTATTTCAACAAAGACCTCAAAGACATCACCCTGCCGGAAGCCGCGCTGCTCGCCGGATTGATCCAGGCGCCCAGTTATCTTTCGCCCTATCGCCATCCCGAGCGCGCCCTCGACCGCCGCAATCTGGTGATCGAGTCCATGGTGGAAACCGGGGACATCACGCGCGAGCAGGCCGACAAAGCCAAGGCGATGCCCTTGAAACTCGCTCCGCCGAACGTCGAGGCCAGCGATGCACCCTACTTCGTGGATATGGTTCGCGACACCGTCGTCAGCAAACTGAACGAGCGCGAGGTCAACGAGCAGGAGTATCGCATTTACACGACGCTCGATCCCGCGCTGCAACAGGCCGCCGCGCAGGCGGTCGAAACCGGCATCAAGCTGGTGGACGATCAGATCACGAAAATGCGTACCAAACGGACCAAGGTGGGAAAGAAGTTTGAAACCACGGTCACCCCCGGCCCGCAGGCGCAGGTGGCGCTCGTCGCCATGGACCCGCACACCGGCGAAATCAGGGCGCTCGTTGGCGGACGAAACTACGGAACCAGCCAGTTGAACCACGCCCTCGCCAAGCGTCCCACCGGCTCCATCTTCAAACCGTTTGTGTACGCGGCCGCGATGAATACGGCAATAGACGGATCGACCGCCGTGATCACGCCGGCATCTACGGTTTCCGATCAGCCTTCGACCTTCGCTTACGGCGATCAGATTTATGAGCCGCGCAACTACAAAGAGGAATATCACGGCGACATCACCCTCCGTTACGCGCTGGCACTTTCGCTCAACAACGCGACCGTGAAAGTGGCGGAAGAAGTCGGCTACGACAAAGTGGCGGATCTGGCCCGGTCCGCCGGAATCGCCTCGGTGAAAGCCACGCCGGCGATGGCGATCGGCGCCTACGACGCCACCCCGGTCGACATGACCGCGGCCTACACAACTTTTGCCAACGGCGGCGTGCGGCTCTCACCCGTTTTCGTAAATTCCGTGCGCAACGCCAAGGGCGACATCGTCGTCAACTTCGGAGCCGAGAGGAAGCAGGTTCTCGATCCGCGCATCGCCTTCGTCATGACCAACATGCTGGAAGGCGTCATGAATTTCGGCACCGCCGCCGGGGTGCGCTCCCGCGGATTCACCGCTCCCGCGGCCGGAAAAACCGGCACTTCGCACGACGGATGGTTCGCCGGCTATACCAGCAATCTGCTCTGCATCGTCTGGGTGGGATACGACGATTACAGCGACATCCACCTGGAAGGCGCGCATACAGCTGCCCCCATTTGGGCCGAGTTTATGAAAAAGGCGGTTACCCTGCCCCAGTACGAGAACGTGCAGGCCTTCACCCAGCCCGTAGGCGTGGTGGATGTCCAGCTCGACAAAATCACCAACCGCCTGGCAACCCCTGCTTGCCCCGACGACTACACGATTGCCTTCGTGGCCGGCACCGAGCCGCGCGATACCTGCGACCAGAGCGGTGGTGTACAGGGGTTCTTCTCCCGCATGTTTGGCGGAAATTCCGAGAAACCGCTGCCTCCGCCCACCGCGAACGGGAACCCGCAGGCGCCCAACGGTGTCCAATCTGAGGAGGAGGCCAAGAAGAAGAAAAGCTTCTTCGGCAAGATTGTTGACGTATTTAAGGGGGACAGCCCTCCCCAAAAGGATGACAAGAACGCGCCTGCTCCGTCTAAGAGCAGTGGCAGCACGCCGCCGCCATAGTAATAATGGAGTAGCGTCATAATGCAGTAGCGTCATAATACAGAGCGCCTTAATATCGCAACCCCAGTTCCATGGCCTCAAACTTGCAAGTGACGTAACGTCGCACGCTGAAATGCTACGAAACTGTGAAGTTTGGTAGGTCCGGCCGGGGGTGGGATATGTTTTCCTGGATCCGCATCAGCTCTGTATCGCTTCTCTTCGCTGCTCTTCTCGTTCTCCCATCGCCAGCTCAGAACACCGAACAGTTGCAAGTCATCCCTCCGCTGCAACACCGCGCCGAACCGCCCGTTCCCGGGACGCCGCCCGACCGACTCGAACAACGGGGCGACGAACTGCGCACCGAGAAAGACTTCCTAGACGCCATCGACTACTACCAGGCCGCCCTGAAAGGCGTGCCGGGGAACGCGTCCCTGTTCAACAAAATCGGAATCTGCCAGCTCATGACGCAGCGCTACAAGGAAGCCAAGAAGAGTTTCGAACGCTCCATCAAAGCTGATCATAGCCACGCCGACGCCTACAACAATCTCGGCGTCGTTTATTATGCGTTGCGTAACTACAGCGCAGCGATCCGGAACTATCAGAAAGCGATCTCGTTGAATGATGATGCCGGCTCCTACTTCAGCAACATGGGCACGGCATATTTCAGCAACAAACAGTTCGAAAAAGCCGTGCAGTGTTATGCCAAAGCGTTGCAGCTTGATCCCGACATCTTCGATCGCAGCTCACACGCCGGAGTGCAAGCCAAACTGCCTTCTCCCGAAGACCGCGGCCACTACAACTATGTTCTCGCCAAGCTCTACGCCAAAACGGGCGATCCCGACCGTTCCTTGCACTATCTAAAGAAGGCAATGGAGGACGGTTACAAGGACATCAAGGACGTATATAAAGACAATGAGTTCAGCACCCTGCGCAAGGATCCCCGCTTCACCGAACTCATGGCAGCGAAGACCTTGGCCATCCCCGATTAGATCCGATAACTTGTTGGCCCGGAAGGGGTTCAGGGAAAATCGGAAACCACCTCGCAACTTTTGCAGCGGCACGGGGTTTTCAAAGCCATTGCTCCTGAAAACAACAGGGTGAGTAGGGAGAAAAACCCACCGGTTGCAAACCCGAGCACGCCCCAAGTACGCAACCGGTGGGTGAATTTCACTGATAACTGAAAACTGACCTCTGAAAGCTGACCGCCGTCAGCTTCTCTCCGAAATATATTCCTCGACCACCCGCTTCCATTTACCCTGCGCTTTCAAGATGTATTCGACCGCGTCGCGAGCCGCGCCATCTCCTCCAGCGTGCGGCGTAGTCCAGTGGGCTTCGGCTTTCACCTCGGGCCGCGCGTTCTTCACCGCAATGGCCAGGCCACATTTGCGCATCGCCGGAAGATCGATCACGTCGTCGCCAACGAAAGCAGCCTCGGTGGCGGTAATCCCGTCTTTTTCAAGAATCTGCGCAAATACCGACGCCTTGTCCTGAATCCCCTGGTACACGTGATCCATCTTCAGATCACGCGCGCGGAGGGCAACGGTTTCAGAGATGCGCTTGGTGATGATCCCGGTCTTGATTCCCGCCAGCCGCGCCAGGGAAATGCCGGTGCCGTCGTGCGCGTGGAAGCCCTTGGCCTCGATCAAGCTGGTGCTGTGGAGTCCGAAGCCTCCCTGTCCTTCTGGACGAGAGCCCTGGGCAGACTTTTCGAGCACACTCTGCGGATTTCCAGACTGCGAGCCTCCAGGCGCGGGGAAAATCCAGATTTTGCCGTCGGTAAGCACGCCGTCAACGTCGAAGAGGATAAGTTTAATTTTGCGGGCACGAGCGCTAGCAGACAATTTAGCCATCGCCGCGATTCTAGCATTCAGCCAGTCTCGCATTCATGGACGCGTAATCCACAACACCGGAAAATGGCGTCCAAGTTTCTCGAAATCGCGATCGGAAGTGACCAGCGTGGCCCCCCGCAGGGTGGAGAGAGCCGCAGCAATGCAATCCACGTATGGAATCTTGTGGACAGCCTTAAATTCGCCGGCTTTCATGGCCTGAGCAAGATCGACAGGGACGATTTCAATCGGGAGGCGCGACAGAGCGGCAATCGTCTCCCGCGCCTTTTCTTCGCCGCGCTTCTGCCACAGCAAGTAGAAGATTTCTCCCCAGTTCAGAACTGAGACTACGACGGCGGCGCGCTGCTGCCGGGCCTCGTGCAGAATTGCTCGCACGCGCTGCGCTCCTGGGCCAAGGTCCAGAAAATCAAGCAGTGCGTTGGCATCGAGCGCATACTTCTTCATCGTTTCTCGATTCGGTGCTCGCGCTCGCGGGCCTCGACCAGCGAATCCTTCCCTTTACAGCAGCCGACGAGACTGTCAATGTAGCCCGCCGTGATGGGCTGCAGGATCAACTGATTCTCCTCGGTGTGGATGGCGATGCGCGTCCCGGTCTTGATCCCCAGCTTCTCGCGCAGGACGGCCGGAATCACGATCTGGCCCTTCGAGCTGACCACGGTAAAGATAGCTTCCATAAGGCCTACATCATAGCATATGTAAGCCACCGATGGTACGCACCTACACTACTGCAAAATTCCGACTGTGGGAGAGATGGTCCTCGGCAGCAGCGGCTACGGTCGCTGCACGACCACACCCTGCAACTCGATGGCAGGCAGCCCAAGCCGGCGGCGCGCTTCGTCCAGCATGGAGGCCGTCCGCGTGGCCCCGCAGCGCGTCACACCCAGAGCCCGCACCCGCAGCAGCCCGTCCAGGTCCCGAATACCGCCCGCAGCCTTCACCTGCACCGAAGGCGGAGAATGCCGGCGCATGAGGATCAGATCCGCATCCGTCGCGCCGGTTGGAGCATAGCCAGTCGACGTCTTCACCCAATCCGCGCCCACCTCGCCGCAGATTTCACACAGTCGTATCTTCTGATCATCGTTGAGGTAAGCGTTTTCAAAGATGACCTTCACCTTCTGACCCGCCGCATGAGTAATGTCCACCACGGCGCGGATATCGTCTTCCACATATGGCCAATCGCCGCTCAGCACTTTGCTGACGTTCACCACCATGTCGAGCTCCTCGCCGTCGTCAGCCAGCGCCTGCCGAACCTCGGCCACCTTGATCGCGGTGGTGTGGACTCCGTGCGGAAACCCAATCGTAGTGCTGGCGCGGACTTTGCCATCGGAATGAATGCCGCGCAAACGCTCCGCACAGTGCTTCAGCGCGTAAGGCATGATGCAAACGCTCGCCACATCGTAGGCCAGCGCCAGCGAAATACCATTCTCCAGATCTTCCCACTTCAAGGTCGGATTCAGCAGCGAATGATCAATCATCTTCGCGAGGTCAGAATACGAATAAGCCAAAGTCATATCCGCCATATTAAGCCCCAAGCGGCCCGATTGTCTTTTCCGTACGAAGGCGAACATTTTACGAAACTCCGAATTCCGGCTACAATCTTTCCCATGCCGTCCGCAGTCTCTCCTTCGTTAGCCTGGGCCCATCCGCTGGTTCAGGAATGGTTCACCACGCGTTTCTCGACGCCGACCGAACCGCAGGAGCAGGGCTGGCCCCACATCCTCGCCGGCCACACCACGCTAATTTCGGCTCCCACCGGATCGGGCAAGACGCTGGCCGCTTTCCTCGCCTGCATTAACCGCCTCGTCTGCAAGGCACTTGCCGGCGACCTGCGCGATCGCACCGAAGTTCTGTACGTCTCCCCGCTCAAAGCGCTCAGCAACGACATTCAGAAAAATCTCGAAATCCCGCTCGGAGAAATTCTGCAGATGGCCGGCGATCGCGGCCTGCTGATGCCCGAGATTCGCACTGCCGTACGCACCGGCGACACGCTGATGAAAGACCGGCGCCTCATGCTGAAGCGCCCGCCGCACATTCTGGTCACCACGCCCGAGTCGTTCTACATCCTGCTCACGGCGGAGAAAAGCCGCGCTATCCTGCGCGATGTCGAGACCGTAATTATCGACGAAATCCACGCCGTGGCCGACGACAAGCGCGGCGTGCATCTGGCGCTTTCGCTCGAGCGCCTGGAAGCGCTGACCGAGCGTCCGCCCGCGCGCATCGGCCTTTCTGCAACACAGAAGCCCATCGAAGAAGTCGCGCATTTCCTCTCAGGCAGTTCCGATCCCAAGAATCCGCGCCCCGCTCCTGTGATCGTCAACGTAGGCCACAAGCGCAAGCTCGACCTCGGAGTCGAGGTTCCGTCTTCCGAACTCGGCCCGGTCGCGTCGAACCAGATGTGGGACGAGATTTACGAGCGCATCGTGCAACTTGTGAACCAGCACCGCTCCACACTCGTCTTCGTGAACACACGGCGCCTGGCCGAGCGCATTGCCCATCAACTGGGCGAGCGACTGGGCGAGGAAAACGTTGCCGCGCATCACGGAAGCCTCTCGCGCAAGCTGCGTCTTGAAGCCGAACGAAAACTGAAAGAAGGCCAGGTAAAGGTGCTGGTGGCAACCGCATCGCTCGAACTTGGCATCGACGTCGGAACCGTGGACCTGGTGTGCCATATCAGTTCGCCACGTTCGATTGCGGTTGCGTTGCAGCGCGTAGGCCGTTCGGGCCACTGGCGCGGCGCAGTTCCTAAAGGACGTTTCTTTGTCACCACGCGCGACGATTTGGCGGAATGCGCTGTCCTGGTGCGGGCGATTCGCCGCGGCGATCTCGACCGCCTGATTTTTCCCGAAGCTTCGCTCGATGTGCTGGCGCAGCAGATCGTAGCGTGCTGCGCCGCTTCGGGCAGCGCGGCCACGGCTAACAAATCCGGCGATCAATCAAATGACGGATGGGATGAAGACGAGTTATTCGCGCTCGTGAAGCGGGCCTATCCCTATCGCAATCTCTCGCGTGAAACATTCGACGCCGTGCTCGCCATGCTCTCCGAAGGAATCACCTCGCAGCGCGGTCGCTACGGTGCGTACCTGCATCACGACCGCATCAACCGCAAACTGCGAGCGCGCCGCGGAGCCCGTCTGGCTGCGATCACCAGCGGCGGGGCGATCCCTGACAACGCCCTGTTCACGGTGGTCGCCGAACCGGATGGCGGAGTTGTGGGAACGGTCGATGAAGACTTCGCGGTCGAGAGCATGGCGGGAGAGGTCATGCTGCTGGGGAACACATCGTGGCGGATTCGCCGGATCGAAGGAAAGTCGTCGCGCATACTCGTGGAAAACGCGCAGGGCGCTCCGCCCGGGATACCGTTCTGGCGTGGAGAAGCTCCGGCGCGCACCGCCGAACTTTCGCAGCAGCTAGGCCAATTGCGCAAGGAAATCAGCAACCGCCTGCCCGGTGTGCTTCCGATCGAAGGATGGCGGAATCTGCCCGTAGTCATCGACGCCGTGAGTTGGCTGCAAGAGGAATGCGGGCTCGATCTCTCCGGCGCCGAGCAACTGATTCAGTACACGATCGAAGGCCGCGCGGTGCTGGGCGACGTGCCAACGCAAACGACGATCATCGCCGAAAGATTTTTCGACGAAGGCGGCGGGATGCAGCTAATCATCCACGCGCCCTTCGGCGGGCGCATCAACAAGGCCTGGGGACTGGCCTTGCGCAAGCGCTTCTGCCGCGGCTTCAATTTCGAACTACAGGCAGCCGCCACCGATAACGGCCTAAACATCGCGCTGGCTGAGCAGCATAGTTTTCCGCTGGCGGATGTTTTTCGATTCCTGGCTTCCGAGAGCATGCCGCCTATCCTGGAGCAAGCGGCCCTGGCGTCGCCCATCTTTCAAACGCGCTGGCGGTGGGATGCAACCCGAGCCCTGGCTCTACTGCGTTTTCAGGGCGGCAAGAAAGTGCCGCCGCAAATCCAACGCATGCGCTCCGACGATTTGCTGGCTTCGGTTTTTCCCGATGTAGCCGCCTGCCAGGAAAATATCGAAGGCGACATCAAAATTCCCGACCACCCGCTGGTGCGCGAGGTCATGAAAGACGTGCTCACCGAGGCGCTGGACATCGAAGGTCTCGCCGAGGTCTTGCGCGGCATCGAGCAGGGAAGAATTCGTTGCTTGGCCGTGGACACGCCGGTGCCGTCGCAATTCTCGCACGAAATTCTGAATGCGAATCCGTATGCCTACCTCGATGATGCGCCGCTCGAAGAGCGCCGGGCGCGTGCAGTCGAGATGCGGCGCGTATTGCCGGCATCCGTGCTCGAAGAAGTCGGCGCCCTCGATCCTGCAGCCATCGCGCAAGTGCAGCAGGAGGCGTGGCCCGATGTACGCGACGCTGATGAATTGCAGGATCTGCTGCATACGCTGGTAGTGTTGCCGGCGCCGGAGGGAAGCTCTCAGCTTTCAGCTGTCAGCTCTCAGGAAACGAAACCCCAGCTCACCGCCAGCTGGAGTGGATTCTTCGATCGCCTGCAACAGGAGAATCGCGCCGTTGTGGCGGGAGCTGCAGGCAAGCGCTATTGGATAGCTGCCGAGCGAGTCGAATGGTTCCAGGTAATGCATCGTGTGGTGACGGGGCTCCGCCCCGTCCCGGCGGGGCGAAGCCCCGCCACAACACAGGCGTTGAATTTCGACGATGCCGTGCTGGCCGCGGTGCAGGGATGGATCGCACATCTCGGCCCAACCACCGCGTCAGAAATAGGCGACTTGCTGGGACTGCCGCCGTCTGAGATCGAAAAAGCGCTGCTCCGCATGGAATCCAGCGGAGCAATTCTGCGCGGCAACTTCCGCCCAGCCAATTCGCGCCCGGTGTCATCCGCTGCGACCGTCCCCGAAACCGAGTGGTGCGAGCGCCGTCTGCTGGCCCGCATTCATCGCCTGACTGTCGCCACCTTGCGCAAGCAGATCGAGCCGGTAATTGCAGCGCAGTTCATGACCTGGCTTTTGCGCTGGCAGCATCTCGCTCCCGGCACGCAGGTGCGCGGAGAGCATGGCACGCTCGAAGTGATCCGCCAGTTGCAGGGGTTTGAAATTCCCGCCAGCGCGTGGGAGCGATTTGTGCTGGCGCGCCGAATCTCGGATTACGACCCGGCTAACCTCGATCAACTCTGCCTGACGGGAGCGGTGGGATGGGGCCGTCTGTCGCCGCATCCGGCGACGCTGGAAGCAACGGGAACCGATGCGGCGGGTCACGAAAACCGGCGCCGGGTGATTCCAACGCGAGTCGCACCCATCGCCTTTTTCGTCCGTGAAGATGCCGACTGGCTTCGACCACACCATCCCGGTGCAGAGGATTCTGCCACTTCGTTCCTGAGCCCGGTGGCGCAGGCGCTTCTCGAACTCTTGAAGCAGCGAGGGGCTCTGTTTTTTCCCGACATGGTGCGAGCTACGGGCCGGCTCAAAGCGGAAGTCGAAACCGGACTGTGGGAACTGGTCGCAGCCGGTCTCGTGACCGCCGATGGATTCGAAAACCTGCGCGCACTAGTGACGCCGAAGAGTTCGACCGGAAGCAGCCTGGCAAAAATGCGCCGCCCGCGCCATGCGCCCGGGCGCTGGTCTCTGCTGCACACCGAAGGTGCCGACCGCGACCGCAGCGTCGAGTCCTGTTGCTGGATGTTGTTGCGCCGCTACGGTGTGGTCTTCCGCGACCTGTTGGTACGCGAGACCAATCTTCCGCGCTGGCGTGAATTGCAAATCGGATACCGCCGCCTCGAAGACCGAGGCGAGGTCCGCGGTGGCCGCTTCGTCGATGGATTCCTAGGAGAGCAGTTCGCGCTTCCGGTGGCCGTTGAATCCTTGCGCGCCCATCGCAAGTTGCCGCAGCATGCTAATGCCGAGCGCGTCGTCATCGCCGCCGCCGATCCGCTGAACCTAGTCGGGATCATCGTTCCCGGCGAGCGGATTCCCGCAATCTCAGGAAGAAGCGTCACGTTTCGCGACGGCGTATGGGAAGCGGAAGATGCGCTGCTGGCTTCCGGCTACTAGAAGCCGCGCTGGAAGGCTAGTAGAGCGCGGCGCCCGACCGGCACATTTTATGCATTGTCATCCCGAGCGAAGCGATGGATCTGCAGTTCGCCGCAAGATGCAGATCCATCGCTTCGCTCGGGATGACAAAATCTGGCGGAGTTGGGCGTTGAAGAGAGGGGCCAGACTTTCGCCCGGCGACTAGGCTCACGGCAAATCCAACTTCAGCAGCGCCTGCGGATCCAGATACACCCCCTGCCAGCGCACCGCCAGATGCAAATGGGGCCCCGTAGCGCGCCCCGTGCCTCCGCTAAGCCCGATCGGCTGCCCTTTACCTACGTCGTCGCCTTCTTTAACCAGAAAACTAGAAAGATGCAGGTAGAGCGTCAGCAGTCCCTGGCCATGGTCGATCACGACGAAATTGCCTTCGTAGAACAGAGGTCGCGCCAGGATGACGCGTCCGCGATTCACGGCCGCGACCGAGGTTCCACCGGGCACGCGGAAATCAAGCCCAAAATGAGTGCTCTGCACCGAGCCATTGAAGACGCGCTCCGATCCAAACACGTCGGAGATTTCAGCACTCACCGGAGCGGCAAACGACCCTTCCCATTCGCGCCCCGGGCTGAGGGTCTTAAAAGCCTCGGCCTTAGTCTCCTTGTCCTGTTCGATCTGGTGCAGGTCTTCGGGGCTGGGCGCAGTATAGCGTCCGGGAACTGTCAGCACGGCGTGGCGCGGATAGCTTTGGCGTGCCACGCGAATTTGTTTTTCGAATGAAATCACCTCTCCGGCAGATGCTCCAGATGAAGTCTCGGCGTGAAGCTCGATAGGATAAGCTCCCGGCTTGGTTTCCAGGCTAATTCCGGCGAGCGCGAACCATGACTTGTGGCCCGCGTCAAAGCTGAAGGCGATCTCATGTCCGAGCCAGTTGGCCGAAAGCGTGCGAACCGGCTGCGGAGTGGTGACACGGAAAAGCACCGGCGCTCCGTTGACTAGGCGGGCGGGTTGGGTGACGACCGTCCATTTGCTGACCGTCGAGTGGGCGGCAGGTGCCGCGGGTAGACTTGCGGTCAGCGAAAGCAGCACGAACACGATGAGTGTGGCGGGATGGATGAAGCGTTCGCGCATCGCGTCTTCTGACTAGAACTGACCAATTCTAGTCTTCTTCCGCTTCTTCGCTGATCTTGATGCGGAGCGACTTGAGGAACTTCATATCCTGATCGCTGATCTTGAGTTCAGGATTGGTGCTGAGGGTGGAGACCAGGGAAGTTTTGTCAGTGGTGTGTTCGCCTTGCTTGCTGACGCCGATGGTGGCTTCGAGAACCAGGAAAATGTCGTAGCCGCCTTCCTTGATGCGGGCCACGACTTCGGCGATCTGCTCGGAATCGGATAGTGACTCGTTGATCGCTTCTCCGAGATCTTTCATGAGCTGCTTCAGTTGCTGATCCACGAATCCCCCTGGAATTGGACGCCGCTGACGGCTGACATCACAAGCGTTTGTGATGCCGCCCACCGCCATTGTACGCCCGGCCGCTGCTAAAATCGACTGACAGTGACCGGCCAATGGTGACCGACTACTGATGGTAACGGACCATGGTAACGGACCAATGATCGACCACCAAATGATCGACGGCCAATGGGTGAGAAAAATCAAGCTGATTTTCTGTGCGGCCGCTAACCTGCTGGAGCGCAGCCGGATGGGCCGGGCGGCGCTGGCCGGGATCCGTGCGGCCGCGCATTCCTTCGGGCGTGTCCTGCACCAGCTCTGGCTCGAAGTGACGGGATTCATGTTTCTGGCGATTGCCGGAATCGGGGCGCTCGCCGGCATCCGCGAATACGGGAAGTACCAGGCTAGCCACTCCGCAGGCCCAGGAAGGTTAGTGCTTGCGGTATGCTTCACCGTTTCCTTCGCCTGGTTCGGGGTGAGCTCATTCTGGCGGGTGAAGAGAAAAGCCAAGAGCTGAGAGCCACCGCAAAGACGCCGAAGCGCAGAAGAAGAAGGGCAGGCAGAACATGACGCAACTCAAGACGCCCGAACCCGCAAGCAAGCGAGAAGCCAGCCTGCCAGTTCAAGAGACGTCTTCACACATCCCCGTTCGCCCGCTCTACACGCCCGAAGATCTAGCCGCTCGGGACTACGACCGCGATGTGGGTTATCCAGGAGAGTTCCCCTACACACGGGGCGTCCAGGCCACCATGTATCGCGGCCGCCTGTGGACGATGCGCCAGTACGCCGGCATGGGCGACGCCGAGGAGTCGAACAAGCGCTACAAATACCTGCTGGCCAATGGAACGACGGGACTATCGGTCGCCTTCGATTTGCCGACGCAAATTGGCCTCGATTCCGACAACCCCCTGGCCGTGGGAGAAGTTGGCAAAGTCGGCGTGGCCATCGATTCGATCGAAGACATGCAGCGCCTGTTCGATGGCATTGACCTGACCGCGATTTCAACATCGATGACCATCAATGCAACGGCGTCGATTCTGCTGGCGCTCTACTTAGCCGTGGCGCGGCGGCAAGGCCGTGACATTCGTAAGCTCTCCGGCACCGTGCAGAATGACGTGCTCAAGGAGTACATCGCGCGCGGAACCTATATTTATCCGCCCCACCAGGCCATGCGCATCATCACCGACATGTTTGCCTGGTCGAATGAGCACGTGCCGGAGTGGAACACGATCTCGATCTCGGGCTATCACATGCGCGAGGCGGGATCGACGGCGGTGCAGGAAGTCGCCTTCACCCTGGGCAACGGAATTGCCTATGTGGAAGCGGCGATTCGCGCCGGCCTCGATATCGATAAGTTCGCGCCGCGGCTCTCCTTCTTCTTCAATGCCCACAGCAATTTTCTGGAAGAGGTGGCAAAGTTCCGCGCCGCGCGCCGCATGTGGGCGAAGATCATGCGCAACCGTTTTAAGGCGAAGAATCCAAAATCGTGGATGCTGCGCTTCCACACGCAAACGGCCGGCTCCACGCTGACCGCGCAGCAACCGGAGAACAACATCGTGCGCACGGCGATCCAGGCCATGGCGGCCGTGCTCGGGGGAACACAGTCCCTGCACACCAATTCGTTTGACGAGGCCTTGGCCCTGCCGACCGAGGCGTCGGCCCGGATCGCGTTGCGCACCCAGCAGGTGATCGCGTTTGAATCGGGGGCACCACAGACCGTCGATCCGCTGGCAGGTTCGTATTACATCGAGTCGCTTACCAGCGAAATCGAGAAACGCGCCGACGACTATCTGGAAAAAATCGAAGCCATGGGCGGCATGCTGAAGGCGATCGAGCGCGGGTACGTCCAGCAGGAGATCCAGAACGCGGCCTACGAATATCAGCAAGCGGTCGATCGCCAGGAGGCGGTGGTGGTTGGCGTGAACCGTTTCCAGATTGAACAGGAGCACGCAGTACCGATTCTGCGTATAGACCCGGCACTGGAACCGAGGCAGGTAGAGCGCCTGCGAGCGCTGCGCGCGAAACGCAATTCCCAGACTTGGCAGGCTGCGATCCGAGCGGTCGAAGACGCGGCGCGCTCGGGAGAAAATCTAATGCCTCAGATACTCGCCGCAGTGGAAGCAAATGCCACGGTAGGTGAGATTTCAGATGCCATGCGGAAAGTGTACGGGGAGTACAAAGAAGCAGTGGTGATCTAGATGATCACGCCCGTAGAGATGGGGCTTGCCCCGTCTCCGCCGCGAGAGCCGCGGCAAACCGCGTCTCTACGAAAAATCCGATCAAGTGCGGTTCGGGGAAGGGCACGGCTTCACAGCTTGCGGAAAAACGAGATGTTTCTGACGCCCTGTCTTTCCGTGAGTTGTTTTTCCGTGCGAGATCAATCCTCGATTTC
>Ga0209448_10000093_pt1 | contig 31822 bp, 27 predicted proteins | sample BogFormECP14_OM2_FD_188245 | JGI IMG/M metagenome (GOLD analysis project Ga0209448, IMG submission 188245) | Bog forest soil microbial communities from Calvert Island, British Columbia, Canada - ECP14_OM2 (SPAdes) (version 2) | ecosystem: Environmental > Aquatic > Freshwater > Wetlands > Bog ... | reverse complement strand
GCGAAAGGAGGAGCCCTCAAATACGGTGAAAACAAACCGATACGCGGGGTATCTGCGTAAAGCAAACCCCTTGAGGCATTTATGCGGTGGACGATTGCACAAGTGGCTGGCGCTGTGGGTGCTAGGGCGGGGGCGGGACTCGACCCCGTGGCCCGGTTGGCCGGCGTCTCGATTGATTCTCGCACGGTACGTGCCGGAGAACTGTTCTTTGCCATCCACGGACCGCGTCACGATGGACACGATCACGTGGCGAGTGCGCTGGGGCGAGGAGCCATCGCCGCGGTGGTGGCGGAGCCGCAAGCTCACCGCTACGGCGATGGCATCCGCAATCGCTGCATCGTCGTGGGCGACACTTTCGAAGCGCTCAAGCAACTCGCGCGCGCGGTGCGCGAAGCCTGGGGCGGCAAAATTGCCGGGATCACAGGCTCCGTGGGCAAGACCACAACGAAAGAGATCCTGGCGGCACTGCTGGGCGCGAAGCTACGGGTCTTGAAATCGGAAGGAAATTTTAATAACGAGTACGGCCTTCCGCTGACGCTATTTCGTTTGGAAGAAGCGCACCAAGCGGCTGTGCTCGAGATGGGCATGTCGCGGCGCGGCGAGTTGTCTCGGCTCGCAGCGATCGCTCGCCCTGACGTCGGCGTGGTGACGCGTGTTGCGCCTGCGCATCTTGAATTTTTTGCGTCGGTGGATGAAATTGCGCTGGCTAAGCGCGAGTTGATCGAAGGACTGAATGGGCGCGAGTCCACCGCGGTGCTAAACGCGGACGACTCTCGCGTCGCGGCTTTCGGCGCATTTGCGCCGGGACGTGTGCTGACTTACGGTATTGATGCACCAGCGTTTTTCTCTGCTGCGGCGATCGAAGATCGCGGCGCGCTAGGTTCAGCGTTTGACTACGTCAGTCCAGAAGGCCGAGTGCGCCTGGAGCTTCCCGTGCCCGGCCGCCACGCGATTTACAACGCCCTTGCCGCGCTTGCGGCCGCCAGTATTTGGAACATCGGCGCTGCTGAGGCGCAAAGCGTTTTTCGAACGCTGCGAGTGCCCGCGATGCGCGGCGAACTACTTCGCTTTTCAAACGGGGCGGCGCTGATCAACGACAGCTATAACTCAAGCCCAGCCGCACTGCACGCCATGGTCTCCGTTTTGGCGGCGACGCCGAATTTTCAGCGCCGGATTCTGGCGGCCGGCGAGATGCGCGAGTTGGGCGCGACGTCGCCCGTGCTCCATCGCGAAGCAGGAATTTTTACCGCGAAAACGGGCAAAGTCGATTGGGTGATTGGAGTCGAAGGTGACGCGGAGCAAATCGTGGAAGGCGCCGTTTCCGCAGGCACGCCGCGAACACAAACGAAGTTCTTTCCCTCTTCAGAAGAAGCGGCAAAGTTTTTGGAACAGTTCATCGCCCCAGGTGATGTGTTGCTGGTAAAAGGCTCTCGCGGAGTGAAAATGGAACGCATCGTCGAATCGCTGCTGATTCGTTACGCCGCTCCCGGCGAGATTCCGCGGCAGGAGGTACGGCACTAAATGCTTTACTACCTGCTCTACCACGTTCTGCAGCGTTACTTTAGCCCGCTTAACGTTTTTCGCTACATTACCGTTCGAACGGTTTACGCCAGCTTGACGGCGATGTTTCTCGGCCTTGTGTTTGGTCCTTGGCTCATTCGTCGCCTGCGTGAGCTGCAAATCGGCCAGTACATTCGCGAAGAAGGCCCGCAGGAGCATCAGAAAAAAGCGGGTACACCGACGATGGGCGGTGTGCTTATCGTTCTATCGACGGCGGTGCCCACTTTGCTTTGGGCTGATCTGACCAATCCTTTTATTCTGCTTTCGCTCTTTGCGCTGCTCGGTTTTGCGGCTATCGGTTTCATTGACGACTACGCGAAAGTTTCGAAACAACGAAACCTCGGCCTCACCGCAAAAAAGAAAATTTATTTTCAGGTGTTTGTCAGCCTGATTGTGGGAATTTCGTTGCTCGTCCTCGTTACGCACTACGCCTACTCGACGCAACTCATGATTCCGTTTCTCAAACGCCTTCACCCGGACCTGGTCTTCCATTCCTTGATGAATTCGCCGCACTTCTGGCCCTTGGCGTTTCTTCCGTTTCTGGCGTTCGTTTGTGTGGTCATCGTCGGTTCATCTAATGCTGTGAATTTGACGGATGGCCTCGACGGCTTAGCCATCGGCTGCACCGTCATCGCCGCGGGCGCGCTCACCGTGTTGACCTACGTCAGCAGCAACTCGCGCTGGGCCACGTACCTCGAAATTCAATACATTCCGCGCGTCGGCGAATTGACCGTATTTTGCGGCGCCCTGGTCGGCGCCTCCCTTGGCTTCCTTTGGTACAACGCCCACCCAGCGGAAATTTTCATGGGCGATGTCGGGTCGCTCTCGCTTGGCGGAACTCTGGGCACGATAGCGGTCATCATCAAGCAGGAGATTCTGTTGTTTTTTGTTGGTGGAATCTTCGTCATCGAAGCGCTCTCCGTGATTTTGCAGGTAGGCTCGTTCAAGCTGCGGAGGAAGCGCATTTTCCGTATGGCGCCCATCCACCACCATTTTGAGCTGTTGGGTTGGAGCGAATCAAAAGTCATTGTGCGGTTTTGGATCGCCGCCCTTGTCTTTGCTTTGTTTGCGCTGACGACGCTGAAGTTGAGGTAGTGCGCATTTTCTGATTGACGGACTTGGAATAGAACAATGCCAGGTGGAATGGACTTGCGAGGGAAACGCGTGCTGGTTGTGGGGCTGGCGCGGACAGGCGTGGCGACGTCGCTCTTCTGTGCCGCGCGCGGGGCGCGCGTGACCGCGACGGATTCCCGTGCCGAGGACGAAATCGGCGAGGCGATCGCCATACTGAAAGACGCGAGAGTGACGCTCGAACTTGGTTGCCATCAAGAGAGGACGTTTCTCGAACAAGACTTGATCGTTCCGAGCCCAGGCGTTCCCGCCGATGAAAAGCATTTGCAGGCGGCGCGCGCGAAAGGCATCACGATCTGGAGCGAAATTGAAGTGGCATACCGCTTCATGAAAGGCCGGTTGATCGGCATCACTGGTTCGAATGGCAAGACCACGACGACCTCGCTTGTCGAACACATTTTGAAGACCGCAGGAATGCAGACCATTCTCGCCGGAAATATCGGAACGCCGCTCATCGGCTGTGTGGACGCGATGAAAGACGACACGTGCACAGTAGTTGAACTAAGCAGCTTCCAACTCGAGCTCATCGACACGTTTCGTCCAAATATCGGCGTGTTTCTGAATCTGACGCCGGACCATCTCGACCGCCACCACACCTTGCAAGCGTACGGTGCCGCGAAAGCACGCTTGTTCGAGAACCAGACCGGTGAAGATGCAGCGATTCTGAACGCGGATGACGCGGCAACAACACCCCACGCTCCGTCGCTTCCGCGCCTGTACTGGTTCAGCAGAAAACAGCGCGTTACACAGGGCGCGTATGTACGCGGCGAGGAAATTATCTTTCGGCAAAGCGGAGCCGAAGAAATTCTCTTAAAGCTGGAAGATATTCCGCTCGCCGGTTCACACAACGTCGAGAATGTTTTAGCCGCCGCTGCTGCAGCTCGGCTTGCGGGTGCACCCTCTGCGGCGATTGCAAAAGGCGTGCGCTCTTTCGCTGGAGTGGAGCACCGCCTGGAATTCGTTTCCGAAATCGGCGGCGTGCGCTATTACAACGATTCTAAGGCCACGAACGTGGATGCCACGCTCAAAGCCCTCGATGCATTTCCCGGCCGCATCCTGATTATTCTCGGCGGCAAAGACAAAGGAAGCGACTACACCGCGCTGCAAAAGCCACTGCGCGAAAAAGCCATTCTCGCGCTGCTGATCGGCGCAGCGGCGGGAAAAATCGAAAGGCAAATTTCTGGCAGCGTGGCCCTGGAACGAGCGGAAACGCTCGAGCGCGCCGTTGAAACCGCTTCACACGCGGCGCAGCGCGGCGACGTTGTGCTCCTCGCGCCGGCCTGCGCCAGCTTCGATCAGTTTCAAAATTACGAGCACCGGGGACGCGTCTTCAAAGATTTAGTGAAGCAACTCGAAAAGCAAGCCGCTCGAGCGACTTTCGGAAAAGGGTGAACGAACGTGCCGAGACGTCTGGAAATGGACCGCTGGCTATTTGGTGTGACGATTGTGCTCTGCCTGTTGGGCGCGGTCATGATTTTCAGCGCCTCCGCGGTCACCGCAGAAAAAGAATACACGCACTCCTATTATTTTCTAATCCGTCAAGCCGCCTGGCTGATCCTCGGACTCTTGGGCATGTTCGCTCTAATGCGCACGGATTACCGCCACTTGCGCGAGCCTGCCGTAGTTTACTCGACCGTCTGCGTGGTCTTGCTCCTTCTGGCCGGCACTTTTTTTCTGGACAAGTCCCACGCCACGCATCGCTGGATTCGTTACGGCCCCGTTGGGATTCAACCATCCGAATTGGCGAAGCTGGCCGTCATTCTCTACTTAGCGTGGTTTCTCGATCAAAAGCGGCGCAACAAAACGTCTATGGAGTTTTGCAAACAGGATTTTCTTCAGACGATACTCCCCGCCGCCGGTCCCGTGCTGATCTGTGTATGTTTAATTCTTGCGCAGCCTGATCTCGGCACTGCCATGGACATTGTTCTGGTAGCCACAACCATCCTATTTGCCGCCGGACTCTCCTGGAAATGGATCGCCGCGGGATTCGCGACTTCGTTGCCAGTCCTCTACTTGCTGATCACCCTCGTCGCCTACCGCAATGCGCGGCTGAGCTCTTTTCTCCATCCCGATTCAGATCCGCAGGGCGCGGGCTTTCAGTTGATGCAATCTCTCATCGCGGTAGGTTCGGGTGGATTCACCGGCGTTGGCCTGATGGAAAGCAAACAGAAGTTGTTTTACCTGCCGGAAGCGCACACCGATTTCATTTACGCGGTAATTTGCGAAGAGCTCGGCTACATCGGCGCGATGCTAGTCATTGCACTTTTCCTGGCTTATGGGTGGCGCGGCCTGCGCGCCGCGTTTGCCGCTCCCGATGGATTTGGTCGCCTGCTCGCGCTGGGAATCACAGCGCTAGTGCTCAGCCAGGCGCTGATCAACTTTGCGGTTGTATTGGGCATGGTGCCGACAAAAGGCATGCCGCTGCCATTCGTGAGTTATGGCGGCTCAAGCCTGCTGGTGATGTTGCTAGCCACAGGAGTGCTCCTAAACATCAGTCAGCAGGCCACGGAAACATGAAGCAACGCGCGATTTGCCCTCGTAGGGACGCAGCACGCTGTGCCCCAACGCCCAGGCATCAGCCATGAAGTTACTAATCGCCGGCGGCGGCACAGGCGGACACGTAATCCCAGCCATAGCTATCGCCCAGGAATGGTTGTCACGCGGCGCAGAGAGAGAAGTCGTGCTTGTAGGAACCGAACGAGGAATCGAAATGAAGCTAGTGCCGCAAGCCGGACTGCCGCTCGAAACGCTGCGCGTCGCCGGCCTAAAAGGGAAAGGCGGCGCCACGCTCGTAAAAAATCTCATCATGCTCGCTCCCGCGATGCTGGACGCCCGCCGCGTGTTGCGAAAGCACAAACCAGTCGCAGCGTTTGGCGTAGGCGGCTACGCCGCCGGGCCAATGCTGCTAGCGACCTGGCTGGGCGGCGTGCCCAACATAATCTTCGAACCGAACGCGGAGCCGGGCCTGACCAACAAGCTGCTCGCGAAACTTTCCAAACGCATCGCCACCGGCTATGAAATTTCTGCACGGACCTGGGGAAAAAAGGCCATCGTGACGGGCTGCCCAGTGCGCCCGGAATTCTTCTCAATACCGCCTCGAAGACTCGAAAAGCCCTTTCGCTTGCTAGTAACCGGCGGAAGCCAAGGCGCGCTGCCCATCAACCGCACACTTGTCGACGCCATGGACCGCCTGGCCGCTCGAAAAAATGAACTCTCCATCGTGCATCAGACTGGCGAACGCGATTATAATGCAGTGCGCACTGCCTACGCGCGGCGCGAGATCAACGCGGAGGTTGTAACCTTCCTCACGAACATGGCCGAGCGCTTTTCCTGGGCAGATGTGATCGTTTGCCGAGCAGGAGCCATCACCGCGGCGGAAATTGCAGCCGCGGGCCGCGCCGCCATCTTTATCCCCTTCGGAGCCGCCACCGACAGCCACCAGTTGCGTAACGCGCAGGAGATGCAACGCGCGGGCGCAGGCCGTCTGATCACCGAAAACGAACTCACAGCCGAACGCCTCACGAACGAAATTTTCTCTCTAATCGACCAGCCAGAACAAATTGAAAATCAGTCGAAGGCAGCGCGATCGCTGGCCCGGCCCAACGCTACGCGGGACATCGTCAACCTAATTGAAGAGGCCGCGAACGTGCAGGGAAAACGCGAGAGGGCAAATCCATGATGGTCTCTTTCCGCAATTTTCAGCGCATCCACCTGGTCGGCATCGGCGGCATTGGCATGAGCGGAATCGCCGAAGTGCTCCTGACGCTGGGCTACTCCGTCTCCGGCTCCGACACCAAACCCTCAAACATCACCGAGCGGCTGCAAAATCTCGGCGCGACGATCCACGAAGGCCACAAAGCAATCAACGTCGAAGGCGCGCACGTGGTAGTGACCTCTTCCGCGATCAAGCAAGACAATCCCGAGGTCATCGAAGCGCACAAGAAGAAAATCCCCGTAATCCCGCGTGCTGAGATGCTTGCGGAGCTAATGCGGCTAAAATATGGCATCGCCGTCGCAGGCGCGCACGGCAAAACGACCACAACCTCGATGGTGGCTTCGGTCCTGAACGCCGCGCATCTTGATCCCACGTTCGTGATTGGCGGCAGGGTCAATCAGGCCGGTACAACCGCTCGCTTGGGCAAAGGCGAATACTTCGTCGTGGAAGCCGACGAAAGCGACCGCAGCTTCCTGATGCTCGCGCCCGTCGTTGCCGTTGTCACCACCATCGATCGTGAGCACCTCGACCAATACACCTCGCTCGCGGACATTCAAGGCGCCTTCATTCAGTTTGTGAACCGCGTCCCCTTCTACGGCGCCGCGATTCTCTGCCTCGACGAGCCAAACGTACAAGCCATTCTTCCTGACGTCAAGCGCCCGATCATTACGTACGGCACTTCCAGCCAGGCAGACCTGGTTATCAGCGACGTCAAGCTTGAAGGACTCGGCAGCGATTTCCGCCTCACCTTCAAAGGCGAAGACCTCGGCGTCCTCCACCTGATGCATCCGCCGGGAATACACAACGTCCGCAACGCAGCTGCGGCAGCAGCTGTCGCGCTCTACTTAAATGTCCCAAGCGACCTGATCCGCGAAGGCCTCGCCAAATTTACGGGTGTGGGACGCCGCTTCGACATTAAGGGCATAGTGAACGACATCGCCGTAATCGATGACTATGGGCATCACCCGGTTGAAATTCGCGCCACCCTCGAAGCCGCGCGCGTCTGCAAGTTCAACCGCATCCTAGTCCTCTTCCAGCCCCATCGGTTTTCGCGTACCCAGCATCTCTGGGAGGAATTCAGCCGGGCCTTTAACCAGGCCGACATTTTGGTCCTAACGGACATCTACGCCGCGAGCGAAGCGCCCATCCCCGGCATTACCAGCGAAGCTCTTGCCAACGCCATTCGCGAGGCCGGACACAAAAACGTTCACTACTTCCGCTCCATGCAGGATGGAATCGAATTCCTCCTCCGCGAAGCCCGCGCAGGTGACGCCATCATGACGATTGGCGCCGGCAACATCAGCCGCGCCAGTAACGAACTGATGGTCCTCCTGGGGACGGAAAATCCCACACACCATGCGCATTGAAGACCCCAAAATCGTCGCAGCGCTGTCGGAGCTAGGCGTCCAGCTGAAGCCGGCCGCATCTCTGGCCGAGCTCACCTCCCTCGGCATCGGGGGCACGACCGATTTGCTGCGCATCGAGAAGCACGAAGCGATTCCTGACCTTCTAAATCTCCTTGACGCTCAAGGTGTCCCGCACAAGTTTCTCGGCGGCGGTTCAAACCTGCTTGTTGGCGACGGTAAACTCCCCTGGGTGGTGCTTCAACTCGTCTCTCCCGAGCCGGACATTGTCCTCGAAGGCAATTTTGCCCAGGTTGACGCCGCGGCCGACCTGGGCCGCACCGTAACTTTCTGTGCGAAAAACGACTTGGGCGGTATGGAAGGCCTCATCGGCGTCCCCGGAACTGTAGGCGGCGCACTTCGCATGAATGCCGGCGCCTACGGCATGCAAATCGGCAGCTACGTCCGCCAGGTCAAGCTCTATCGCGCCGCCGTCCGCAAACTCGAAACTCTCGAGGGCGATCAAATTTCTTTCGAATACCGCCACACATCTTTTGCACCTGATGATATGATGCTCGCAGTGAAGCTGGAATTACCCTCCAAACCGTATCGCGAAATTCTCAAAGGGATTCGTATCTGCAACGAAAAACGGCGCGCAAGCCAGCCGCTCGGGCAGAAAAGTGCCGGCTGCATATTCAAAAACCCTCCAGGCGCTTCCGCCGGACGCATAATTGATGAGCTGGGTCTTAAGGGGCTAAATGTAGGCGACGCCCGCGTCAGCGACCGCCACGCCAATTTCTTTGTAAACACAGGCAAAGCCTCGGCGAAGGACATGCTCGCCCTGATTGCCGACGTGCGCGAGCGCGTTGAAAAGTCCTTCGGCGTCATTCTCGAATACGAGGTGGTCGTTTGGAACGCGTAAAAGCCATGCAACGAGGCAACGCCGCGGCTGCCGCCGAGCCGTACCGTCCCGAACTGCTCGCCGACGAAGAGCCGCGCTATTTGCGCCGTCAAAGGCCACTAGAAATTCGCCGCAAGAAATTTGGCGGCCGCAGCTGGACTTTTTATCGCCGCGTCTTGGTATGGACCATTGTAGGCGCAGCGGGCGTGACCACATCCATTACGGCCGTACGCTTCTTGCTCTATTCGCCGCAAGTCCTTCTTCTAAAGTCCGATCAGATCGAGTTCACGGGAAATCACATCGTCAGCCGCGAAGCCGTTCTTCAACCCTTTGCGCGCGACCGCAACCGCAGCGTTCTACGCGTTCCGCTCGACGCGCGCCGCAGCCAGCTCGAAGAATTGCCCTGGGTCGAATCCGCTAGCGTGCAGCGCATCTTGCCAAACCGCATTCGCGTGGAACTAACGGAACGTACTCCCATCGCGTTTTTGCGCAACGGCAACGAACTCGCCCTGATCGATGCCCACGGCGTGATTCTGGACCGTCCCGAGGGCGAAGACCTGCATTTCCCCATCATCGCCGGCCTTCCCGAGAGCATGCCGCGCGAAGAGCGCGAAAAACGCATGCAGACCTATCAAGAGTTTCTGCGAGACGCGGACCTGGTGCGCTCCGAATCCTCCGACCGCGTCAGCGAAGTGGACCTTTCGAACGCGAAAGATCTTCGCGTCGTCATGACCGGCCTAGCTTCGGCAACCGATTCGCAAGCGGTCACCATTCATTTCGGCAACAGCGATTTCACTGGCAAGTATCGGATGCTCGTCGACAATTTCGCGCAGTGGCAGGCCAACGCAGGACATGTGCAGTCCATCGATTTGCAATATTCACGGCAGGTAGTTGTGAACGCGGATAGCAACACGAATTCCGCAAAGCTGAAAAATTAAGAGAACCTGGGTGGGGGCGGCGGCTTGTCAAAAAAAGATCGTTACATCATAGGGCTGGACGTCGGCAGCACGAAAACGTGCGCGTTGATCGCTGAAATCGACGAAGAACAAGTGAAGTTTCTCGCGCTGGGCGCTGCAGAATCCAAAGGTCTGCGCAAAGGTCTAATCGTCAATCTAGATTCCACGGTCAGCTCGATTCGCCGCGCCGTCGAGGAAGCAGAAGGTGTAGCCAACGTTCCCGTTGAGTCCGCCGTGATCGGCGTCGCCGGCGGCCACGTTCGCGGCGTCAACAGCCGCGGTGGCGTCACGCTTGGCAACCGCGCCCGCGATATCGAGCGCGACGACGTCCGCCGCGCCGTCGATGCCGCCCGCAACATCACGCTTCCTGAGGACCGCGAAGTTCTCCACGTCCTGCCCCATGAATTCATGGTCGATGCGCAGGATGGCATTCGCGACGCCATCGGCATGGTCGGCCAGCGCCTCGAAGCCAACGTCCACCTCGTCACCTCTTCCATCGCCGCGACGCAAAATTTAGTCACCGCCGCAAATCGCGCCGGAATTCTGGTCAACGACACGGTCCTCGAACCGCTCGCATCCGCGGAATCCTGCCTCACGCAGGACGAGCGCGATCTCGGCTGCTGCCTGCTTGACATCGGCGGCGGCACGACGGAGCTGATCGTTTACGGCGGCGGCGTTGTGCGCCACACCGGCGCAGTTCCCGTCGGCGGCGACCATTTCACCAATGACCTCGCCGTCGGTCTCCGCACGCCTATCCCCGAAGCCGAAAAAATCAAGCGTCGCCATGGCTGGGCCGCATCTTCGCTCCTCCATGAAGACACCTCGATCGAAATTGCCAGCGTAGGCGATCGTCCGCCGCGCACGATTTTCGCCCGCATGCTCACGGACATCATCGAGCCTCGCGCCATGGAACTCCTCGCGCTCATCCGCGATGATCTCCAGCGTGCTGGACTCGATGGACAAATCCCCGCCGGCTTCATCCTCTCCGGAGGCGGCGCGAGGCTTAACGGCTTGCTCGACCTGGCCGAGCAATCCTTCCACTTGCCTGTCCGCATCGCGGAGCCCAAAGGTTTGGCTGATCTGCCGGAACAGGTAGCCCAGCCGGAATATGCAACGGTCGTTGGTTTGGTGATGTATGGCGCGAAGACGCGGCGCAACGCGTCGCAGCGCTCCGGAAATTTCGTATCCAAATTGAAGTCCATGTTCGCAGGTGCCTCGTGAACCCGCCCGAGCGCAGCGCCGCGAACCTGGAGAAGGCTGAGGGACGTATGACTGCAAAAGACACAGGAATTCGCATGAGCTTCAGCGAGGAGCTGCAGCCCGCGAAAATTAAAGTCATCGGCGTGGGCGGCGGCGGATGCAACGCCATCAACCGCATGATCCGCGCCAAAGTCGAGGGCGTCGAGTTCATCACCGCCAACACGGACTTGCAGGCGCTCAAGCTCTCGCAAGCTCCGGTGAAGTTACAACTCGGCGCTAAACTCACCAAAGGACTCGGCGCTGGCGCCAATCCTGAGATCGGCCGCAAAGCCGCCCTCGAAGACACCGACAAAATCATCGAAGCCCTCGAAGGCTCGGACATGATTTTCATCACCTCCGGTCTCGGCGGAGGCACCGGAAGCGGCGCCGCGCCCGTAGTAGCTTCGCTCGCAAGCGAACTCGGCGCATTGAGCGTTGCCGTCGTCACCAAGCCCTTCGCCTTCGAAGGCAAACGCCGCATGCTTCAGGCCGAACAAGCTTTGCAAGAGCTCATCGGTTGCGTGGACACGGTTATCGTAATTCCGAATGAGCGCCTGATGGACACCGTCGAGCGCGGCACCAGCTTCTTCGACGCCTTCCGCATTGCCGACGACATCCTCCGCCAAGCCGTTCAAGGCATCTCCGACATCATCACCGTCCCCGGCATTATCAATCGCGACTTCGCCGACGTGAAAGCCATCATGCACGGCCAGGGCTACGCCGTCATGGGGACGGCTATCGCCACCGGAACGAATCGAGCCATCGACGCTGCCAACCGTGCCATTTCCAGTCCGCTCCTCGAAGACAACTCCATCCAAGGCGCGCAGGGCATCCTCATCAACATTTCCGGCAGCTCCAGCCTAACGCTGCACGAAGTTCACGAAGCCTCCTCCGTCATCCAGAAAGCCGCGCATGAAAACGCCAACATCATCTTCGGCGCCGTCATGGACGACTCCATGAAGGACGCCGTCAAAATCACGGTCATCGCCGCAGGCTTCAAGGAAGCCAACAAGAAAAACATCCCGCAGAAGCCGTCCTTCCTGCCCAAGACCTGGAAAGCCGGCCGAGAAGTGGAAACTCCCGTCCCGCAGCAGCAAACGCTCCCCAACGTAGTTCATCAAGTCCAACAAAACGTCCGCGAAGTCAGCCACGAAGTTCCCGCGGACGACCTGGACGTCCCGACTTTCCTACGCCGCCAAGCCCAAAAGGCCTAGCCCCAGTCTGCGTTTTCCTCGTAGGGGCACGGCACGTCGTGCCCTCTTTTTTTTTCTTAGCACGGCACTCAATCCGAAATGAGCCGATTCTTCTCCGGCAACTTCACTCGCAATCGCGCAACACATCCACAACTCTTCGAACCTCTTCTTCAAAGACACCGATCTTGTCCCCAGGATTTGCCACCACCGAACTCAACCCCGCATGAAACTCGCGCGCCGCAGTCTTCGCGACCGCTTCTCGAATATTTCCCGCGTGTAACCCGCTGCCCGGCATCACGATCAGCCGCTCGCCTGCGATTCGAACAAGCTCCGCTAGCACTCCCAACGCCTCCGGTGCAGTCCGTTTTCCGCCCGAGGTGAGTAATCGGCTCGCTCCGGTCTCGATGACATCCTCCAGCGACGCGCGCAATTCAGCGCATTCATCAAACGCCCGATGAAAAGTAATCGGGAGCGGCCGCGCCAGCTCTACGAGTTGTTTCGTGCGCGCAATGTCAACCTCTCCATCCGCATCCAGCAATCCCAAGACAACCCCGTCCATCCGGAATTCTTTGGCCGCTTCAATCTCACGCCGCATGGCCCCGAACTCCTTATCTGTGTAGACAAAATTACCCGCGCGCGACCGAACCATCGAGAAAATGGGCAAGCTCACACGTTCGCGCACGGCTCTCATCAACTCGCCGCTCGGAGTCGTCCCGCCTTCCCTCGCATTGCTGCATAACTCGATACGCTGCGCTCCGCCTCGTTCCGCGGCCATCGCCGCGTCGACGCTCTCCACACTGATTTCAAGAAGGAAGCGGCTTTGCATGCTCAGAGCCCCGCGACATGCCTGGCATGCAGCAAGCTGCCCTGCGTCCAATTCCAAAACATTCCGGCAATGGCCGCCGCGTTCCAGCCCCACATAAACAAACGCATCGTCCTCGGACTATACGGGCGATTCTTCCAAATCAACAACGCATCCAACAGAAACCATGCCGCACCAAACCCAAGAAATCCGGTAATAACCAAGTCTCCGAAAAACACGTAAACCAGCGTCGTCTCCACGCACAAGAACCCCGCGATGAGCAACTTCGAACGCACCGCGCCGATCAACGTCGCCGTCGTTCGCCGCCCGCTCAGGCGATCCGGTTCGATATCCATCACTTCGCCAAAAATATGGGAGTGCATCGCGAACATGGCCCCAAAGAGAAAAGTCTGCCACGGAAGCTGCGAGACGCCGTTCAGCCAGCTGCTCAGCACAAACACCAGCAAATAGCTCGCTTGAATCAGCACGTCGAAGGGCGGATGGCTTTTCCATCCGAAACGCGGCGCATTGTAAAGCACGACGGCCAGCAACAGAGACGCAAACCAAATCAAAATGCGCGGTCCTATAAGAACAAAGAAAACAATCAGAAAAGGAATCTGTACGGCCGCGATCTTCCATCGCAGAGCAGCGAGCTGTTCCGCCGCACCCAGCGACCCAAACAGAAAAGTCCCCTTGCGCGGGTTCAACTGGTCCGCCTCCGCGTCCACAATGTCATTCACGCCATACAAAAGAAATCCCAGCGGAAACAACACAAAGAAGAGCCCCAGCCAGAGTGTCCCCGAATGCAATAAATCCGCGTGCCCCAGCGGCATCAAATAAAAAAGCGCGGTCGTGCTCCAAAGCCCCGGCCGCGAAACTTGTAGAAGGAAGACCAGTTCGGACCGACGGGCAGTCTTCTCCGCTAAGTCTCTACGGCTCACTCTCAAAGCGGGCAGGCTCGGTTCCAGATTCGCTTCTCCTCATCTTCCATAATGATCACAACCGGGAGACTATTTGGTGGAATCCCTATTAGAAGAATATAGAAAACAGATTCCTCACAGCCCGGCTCCTGTTCGAAGCTACCAAACCGATACGAGTGCGCGGATGCGAAGATACACCGCACTCTGCCTGACCGTCTCCTGCAGCGGGTCGTGGGTCACTTCCAATCATCTGGCTAATCAGTAGTTGACCATAACCCGGTTGCTCTTGAATTGAGAATTGATCAATATTGTGGAAGCATAATCGGAAGTATGGAGATGAACAGTGTCCGGACTCCTGCGGTCAATCACTCTCAGCATAATCCCGTTTCTCTTTGTTGTTCCCGCATATCCACAGGATAAGAGGGCTCCCGCAAAGGAAGAGAACCTATATTCCAAGGCCCTATTTGCGAGCATAGCCGAAATGGAGAAATCTTATGGCAACACCGACGATAGTTATTTAGGTATTCGTACAAACTATCACCACATGTTTGTAGAGAAAGACCTCGGAATCACGAACGATCTACAAGAACAATTCGGCGAGTACTGCGTAGAGTACTTGGACACGCAAAACCAGATTGCGAGATCTAAGGCGTTGCGGAAGCCATTTTCGATTCTCAAGATATGGCCAATCAAGAGTGAAGGTGCAAGCCTGAAAATCCAAGTTACCTTCTATTGGATCAAGTACAAGAAATCCAACCTAACCTTTGCACTGTCTGATTGGAGCGACGTCGAATTTCGTTATAATTGTGAAACTCAGAGTTTCGTCATTTCCAACGTCAAACTCGGCGGTATCTGAAATTGCTGCGCGACAAGCCTTATAGGCGCAGTTACCGGAGCCTGCCCCTCCATCCCGCAGCCTCACCAGTTGTACTCTGCACCTCTTGTGGTACCCTCTTGCGCCAGGAACTTCGGGTCTCTAGTTTTTCGTCGATCCCGATCCGCTACTTCGTGCAAAGGAGACCTTAAATGAAACTCCATCCTAAAAGCTTGGCGATTCTGGCTGTCATTCTTGGCGCAACTCTCACTGCCTGCCAGGAGCCGTATCACCAAAAAGAGGAGCAATACTATTTGATCTCCGCAAACATCGGTTTGCCCTACTGGCAAGAAGCCGAGGCAGGTTTGCGCGACGCCGCCACAGGCATGGGCGTCAAAGCGGAAATGGATGGCCCCGCCACTCTCTCTCCACAAGAAGAACTCGACGCCTTTCAAAAGGTCGTTGCCCTGCATCCCGCAGGCATTCTTATTTCCGTGATGAGCCAGTCTCTTCTCAAGCCCGCGATTGACAGCGCCGTGACGCAAGGTATCCCAGTCATTTGCATCGATGCCGATGCGCCCGATTCACATCGCATCCTTTTCGTTGGCACCGATAACTTCCGCGCCGGCCAAGAAAGCGGCAAGCGCATGGCGGATATTCTCAAGGGCCAGGGCCAGGTCGTTATCATCACCATCCCGGGACAGTCTAATCTTGACGAGCGTGTCCGCGGTGTCACCGAAGCTCTCAAGAAATACCCCGGTATCAAAATTTCGCAGACCATTGATGACAAGGGAGATCCCCGCAACGCCAATGACGGTGTATCTGCTCTTCTAGCAAAGAAAGAAAAGATTGACGGCGTTATTTGTCTCGAGGCTTCCGGCGGATCGGGAGTTGCCGAAGCCCTTCACCGCTTGGACCTGACTGGCAAAATCGCCATCGTTTCCTTCGACAAGGATCCGGAAACGCTCGACGCCATTGAAAAGGGCTGGATCAACGCGACCATCGTGCAGAAGCCTTATATCATGGCCTTCTACGGCCTGAAGTTTGCCGATGATCTCCACCACAACGCCGTCCATGAGTTCAAAGACTGGCGCACCGCCCCAGCACCTCCAATGCCCGCTTGGGTCGACACCGGCACTGCCACGGTAGATAAGAGCAATCTCGCCGCGTTCCGCGAAGCCCTCGCAGCCCATCCGAAACCTTTGTAGAGGCCGCGAGATCGCGCTTCACATGAGTAATGAACCGAGTCCCGCATAAGATTGCAAGCTGGCGACTTGGAGTACGGCAACCATGCTGCCGCTTTCCTCAGCCGCTCGCACCGCCGTATATTGGCCGAGGCTCAATAGGATGTTTTGGCAAAAGTTCAGCAGATCTCCTGAGTCCGGCGAAATCTAAACCCATCCCAGCGATGCAAACGTCGTGATCGAGGTGCATCCAAGCGCCACACCCAGAACCATACCTGCCAGCACGTCGCTAAGGAAATGCATTCCCAACACAATGCGGGAAACGGCGATGCTGAGAGCCAAGAAAAATAAGGGACCTTCAAGCGAAGGATAAAAGTAGCTCACCACCAGCGCGATCGCGAAGGCCGTCATCGTGTGGCCCGACGGAAAGGAAAACCGGTCCGGCGGCAAGACCTTAGACCAGCAGTGCGGCTCCAGTTGGCAAGGCCGAGGCCTCTGGCTCAGTCTTTTCAAAGCTTTGAAGACGAGAATACCCACGCCTGAGGCACTTCCTGCCGCCCCAATGGCATAAAACTTCTGAGGGCCCCCGCTGATCAGCAGCATGATCCCTAACCCATACCACAGCCAGCCGTCGCCCATCCGCGTGGCCAGGATCATCCACAGGCGCACCCACCGCGGGGCTCGCCAGCGGTTCATCCGCCGCATCACGCGGTAATCTCGCCGTTCGATGAATCCCCAGACAGTGCGTGCGACAGCCATGGTTGTTAGCCCATCTAGCCCCAGTTCGCCTCGAAGCTAGAATCTATATCCCAGAACATCCGTTGGCGCTTTTCGCCGCGCTCCATCGCAGCCGACCATTTCTGGCAAAAGCGAATCTCGTTCATCCAGTGGCTCGCCGTAAAAACCGGAACCAGCGGCGCAAGCGGCATGAGTGCCAGAGTCCACGGCTTTTCCGTCCACAAAGACCACACGATGCGGAAAACGTCCGCAGTCAACTTTGCGTAGCTGCCATGCTCTCCACGCACCTGCCCCTGGCCTGCTCGAAGTCCGGCGAGGAATGCATCCACCGTCCGCACGCCGCGTACTTCTGTGTACGTGCGCCCAACCCCCGCCATCGTGTGCGAATCGCTCCCTCCAATGGCTATCTTGCCCAGCTGGGATGCCAGCCGAGCCGCGTTCTCATTGGCTTTGGGCCACATCTCGCCGTTCCGCGTCTCAAACGCTGGCACGTAGGAAGCGAACCAGCAGAAGTCTTCATCGAGGCGGCGGCCTGTCAGCCCAGAAAAAACATGGTTCACGCTGAAGAACAGTTTCTTCTCGGTGAGGTACATCATCAACGAAATGAAGTCTTTACGCCTACGCTGGATTTCAACGTGGTCGCGCTCCGTGATTCCGTAGACCCCCAGGTGCATCTGGGTACCACCCGGCATTTCCACGGTCGCTTCCTCGCTTAGAAAGAAATCTGGGTACTTCCGGAGAACTTCCCCGGAATCAATGGAGTCGTGGTCGGTTAGGGTCACCATGGTCATGCCCAGTTGCTTCACCCGGGAGTAAACCTCCTCGGGCAGGTTGTACGACTCGCGGCAGAATCGGTCAAAAACGGGAGTGTCACACATGCCTGATGCGATGGAGTGAATGTGGAGGTCGCAGCGCATGAAACTATTGTTAACCAGCGATATGAACAGGCCATGAAGAGGTCGCGAATTGTACATGAATGTGTCCATGGAACTCCTTGAACACATTGGACTTCCAAAGTTATCCACATGGCATGGTGCATGCTCTTGTCCGCAAGCAAAATTTACATGGCAGAATCTCAGCCATGAGAAAAATCCACGTTATCTTCCACGACGGCGGAGGCGGGCATCGCAACGCAGCCGTCGCGCTTCAGACCATCGCTGCCCAGCAGGGAAGAGACTGGCAAGTGGAACTTGTGCAGTTCCAGGACTTAACGGACCGCCTTGACGTACTCCGCAAACTCACCGGCATCCGCATCCAGCAGCAATACAACATCATGCTGCAGAACGGCTGGACTTTGGGCAGCAAGTATCTCTTGCAGGTTCTGCAGCTTACGATACGGCTCTTTCACGGCCCCATGGTTCGCCTTCTCGAAGAATTCTGGCGCGACCATCCGGCGGATCTCCTCGTCTCCGTCATTCCCCACTTTAATCGCGAGATCTGCGAAAGCTGGAAAGCCGTCTACCCCGGTCGGCCTTTCGTGACACTCATTACGGACCTGGCCGACTATCCTCCGCGCTTCTGGATTGAGCCACTGAAGGAGCAATACGTCATTGCCGGAACCGAGCGCGCCGTCGAGCAAGCGCTGGCCTTTGGCCACGACAACTCCCATATTTTTCAAGCATCTGGAATGATTCTGCGTCCCGATTTCTACGTGGAAGACAACGTCGATCCGGTGGTGCTTCGCAAAGAGATGGGTTTGCAACCCGATCTGCCGACGGCCATCGTCCTGTTCGGCGGACATGGATCGAAAGTGATGTTGTATTTAACCGAAAGGTTGAATACGGCAGGTCTTCCTCTCCAGCTGATCTTGATTTGCGGACGCAACGAAGAACTAGCTGCGAAATTGCGCACTCGAAAATGGGACATGCCCGTGCATATTGTTGGCTTCACAAAGGAAGTACACAAACTCATGCGCGCCGCCGATTTCCTGATTGGCAAGCCCGGCCCAGGCAGCATCGCCGAAGCCATGGTTCGCAAGCTCCCCGTCCTCATCGAATGCAACGCCTGGACGCTGCCTCAGGAGCGCTACAACGCGGAGTGGGTGACGGAAAAACGTGTAGGCGTTGTACTTAGCAGCTTTCGGGACGTCGTCGAAGGAGTACGCCAAATATTGGAGCCAGCCAAGCTCGCGGAGTTCCGCAGAAATGTCGCGGCACTAGACAATCGCGCCATCTTTGAGATTCCAGAGATGTTAGCGAAGCTTTTGGGCGAGTCAGAGGAGACCACGGACCAGCGTTCCGCCCCGACCATCCACTCGCAAGTGTCTGCCTAACTGGCAGCCGGCGGATTTGCGTTCTGCGCTCTCTCGTTTCGGCCCGGATGCTCAAATCGTGGGCCAGCATCGTGGTTTTCGACAGGCAGTTTGAACCGCGGCTTGGCGCAGGTTGTCGCCCAACGTCGTGCGGCGTACTTCGGCGATTCGCATATCTTCACGCAGTTGCGGTGCGCGCCTGACTCCGCGCAGTGGCAATAGCAGGTGCCGACCGCGGCGGTACGCAACTCCCCTGGTGTGTTTGCCGACAAAATCAGCGATCCCGCAAGAAAACTCATGAGAAGAGACGCGGCGCCGAATCCAAAAGTCCGCCGAAGGGGCTGATTGCCGCGGAAGATGCGCATGAAGGAATTCTGCGGTCGACGCACCAGAAAACCGATAGCGCGGGGAGTCTGAAAATCTTGTTACCGGGGTCCTGGAACCAGGCGGGGGTCGGCGAAGCGTCGAGGGGAAGAAGGAGTGCATTCCCGAATCAGTTTTGGCGAGTTCCAATGTGGAATAGCGGGAAGGATTTGGGGCGGTGCGCGAGATTCAGAAACTCTGCCAAGTATTTGTTAATGAGAGACTTGGTGGAAACTGTGAACGCGGCAGACATTGGCGCAGGCCGCCAATAGAGGGGGCATGAGTGCGTTTCACATGACGAGTTGAGAAGAGAGGCGAGCGAGGGGGAAGAGGCTTGCTGGCCACTTTTCGCAATTCGTTCCCACCTGCCTCTGAGAGGGAAGCTAGGATGGATGACCCACGCGTCGGTGTGAAAACGACACTGACAACGAAACGCACTCTCCGAGGCCCCCGATCCCAAGCGGGGGCCTCATTTTTTTCCAGGACCCTATAGCCCCGTTAGACTGACCTGCTGAAGCGCCGCCGTCGATTCGCAGCCTGCGCGCTCAATCTCGCAGGTAGCAACGCCCTCCCAAGCGCAAAGAACGGAGCTCTCGCGCCATTTTCATTCTTAATTCTTAAATTCCGTCTGGGCACCAGTCTCGGTGACCTTGCGCGCCACGGCGATCGTCGCCCGTCCTAGCACATGCGTAATCTGAGTGTCGCGAAGCCGCGAAGCGTCGTACTCGAACGACAGATGCTTCTTGCTCTCATCGAAGCGGAAGCGGCGCAAACCGTAAGTGTTTGAAAATTCGCCGAGAAGCCGCAGCTGTTCTTGCGTTAGAGGGAATTGCAGTTCGTAAGTTATTTCCACGAGTGTCATGCCCGGATTATACCAGCCCTCACAAGGATTTCAATCGTGTAGCGACTTGCCAGCCTGAATCATCCAAGAACACTGAACATCTAATATATCATGTGATGTCCGAGCAGCTTCCCATGCCCGATCCGCAGAATACAGGTCTGCCCGCTTCCGCGCCGCGCGTGAAAGATCCCGTCTGCGGAATGATGGTTGACCCACAGAAATCCGCCGCTAAAGCCGCGCACGGCGATCAAACCTACTATTTCTGCTCGCAGCGCTGCGCCGAAAGATTTGAAAAGGAACCGGACGGATTCTTGGCGACGCCCGATGCAGCTGGCATGGAATCTTCTTCCAACGCGAGGCACGCCAAGCATTCGACAGACGATTCGCCCACTTCCGAGCGATCTCGCGCCCTGAACAAAGACTCGCGCTACACCTGCCCCATGCATCCGGAAATCGTTCAGCTTGGTCCGGGAAGTTGCCCGATTTGCGGCATGGCCCTCGAACCGATGGATGCTTTCGCCGGAGTAGAAGCCGATCCCGAATACGATTCGATGTTGCGCCGGTCGTGGGTGAGCTCCGCCCTGTCTCTGCCCGTTCTGCTTATCGCTATGTTTGGCGATGCACTCAAGCTGCCGCTCTCGTCGGTGGCTCGCAATTGGCTCGAATTCGTTCTTGCCACTCCGGTGGTCCTTTGGGGCGGCTGGCCATTTTTTCAGCGATTCTGGGCCTCGATTGTCCACCGCAGCCCGAACATGTTCACTCTGATCGGCTTGGGAACTGGCGCTGCGTATCTTGAGAGTGTTGTGGCAACTCTCTTTCCCCAAATTTTTCCCATTTCGTTTCGTGACATGCATGGTGCGGTCTCCACTTATTTTGAGGCTGCCGCCGTCATCACGACTCTAGTGTTGCTGGGACAAGTGCTTGAGTTGCGAGCACGCCAGCAAACCAGCAGCGCGATTCGCTCTCTGCTCAACCTGGTCCCCAAGCAAGGGCACTTGGTCGCGCCCGACGGCACAGAAAAAGATGTCGCGCTCGATCTCGTCAAGCAAGGTGACCGCCTGCGCGTCCGCCCAGGAGAGAGCATTCCGGTAGACGGCGCGATCCTCGAAGGCGCCAGCGCTGTCGACGAGTCGATGGTGACGGGCGAGCCCATGCCTGTCGAAAAATCCGCGGGCGATAGAATTACCGGCGGCACGCTCAACACAAACGGGACTTTTGTTATGCGGGCTGAACGCGTTGGCAGCGAAACGTTTCTCGCACAAATCGTCAAACTCGTCAGCGAAGCTCAGCGGAGCCGCGCGCCGATGCAGCGTCTCGCGGATAGAGTGGCCGCCTATTTTGTGCCCGCTGTCATCGTCGCGGCCGTGCTGGCGTTCGCGGGATGGGCGTTCTTCGGTCCTGAGCCGCGCTTTGCGCATGCGCTCATCGCCGCCGTCGCTGTGCTGATCATCGCCTGCCCCTGCGCGCTCGGACTTGCAACGCCCATGTCCATCATGGTCGCGGTTGGCCGCGGTGCCCACGCTGGCGTCCTCGTTCGAAACGCCGAAGCCCTCGAAACGCTCGCCAAAGTCGACACGCTCGTCGTCGACAAGACCGGCACGCTCACGGTAGGACGTCCTCGAGTCGCCACTGTTGGTGTCTCCAAAGGAGGGGGACTCAGCAAGGATGGGCTGTTGTGGCTCGCCGCGAGCGTGGAGCAAGCCAGTGAGCATCCTTTGGCACGCGCAATAGTGAATGCCGCGCAGGAAAAAGGCGCGCCGCTTGCCGCGGTCACCGAGTTTCGCGCGACACCGGGCGGCGGCGCGGAGGGAAAAGTACTTGGCGATATCGTTCACGTGGGCAGTTCAAAATATTTATTGGAACAAGGATTGGATGGAGCCACAGGAGAGAGGAACCTGGGCGTGGAATTTGGAGTGGGCCAACCTGCGGCGTCAACTTATGTTTTCGTCGCCGTAAATAACAAAGTGGCTGGAGTTCTGGTCCTGCTCGACTTGGTGAAGGAAACTACCCAGGAAGCCATCCGGGCCTTACAGAAAGAAGGCGTGCGCGTTGTTATGCTTACAGGTGACCGAAAGTCTGCGGCGGAATCCATAGCCAAGCAAATCGGGATCGACGAAGTGAGAGCAGAGGTCTTGCCGCAACAAAAGGCAGAAGTCATCCAACAACTTCGCAAGGAAGGTCGCATCGTGGCGATGGCCGGTGACGGTGTCAACGACGCGCCTGCGCTCGCGGCAGCGCACGTCGGCATCGCGATGGGCACCGGCACCGATGTGGCGATCGAGAGCGCCGGAATCACTCTGGTAAAAGGCGACCTGCGCGGCATCGTGCGCGCTCGTAAACTCAGCCGCGCCGCCATCCGCAACATCAAACAGAATCTTGCTTTTGCTTTTCTTTACAACGCGCTGGGCATCCCCATCGCGGCTGGTGTTTTCTTTCCAATCTTCGGCTGGCTTCTCAGCCCTATGCTCGCAAGCGCGGCTATGAGCTTCAGCTCCGTCTCCGTCATCGCCAACGCTTTGCGCCTTCGCAAGGTAGCTCTTTGATTTTTGGACCCGAACTCCTTCAATTCTTGTGGACAGGTTCCAGCAGCCAGATCTCATCCGAAACGTGCTGGAATTTTGTAGTGACGAGCCACTTTCCATCTCGCGATACGTCGAATACGTAATTAATACCAGAGAACTGAAGGTCCGACAAAGTCCGCGTTTCTCCGGTCTTCAGGCTAAATACTTGAATCCGTGTGTTCCCATCCGCCCCCGTTATCTGAAAGCCGATCTGTTCCCCATCAGGCCACCATACTGCCCAGCCGCCATTTTCTGTGAGGCGCCGCAAGCCGGTTCCATCAGGGTGCACAATGAAAACGCCGCTGGAGAATCCTCGGTTGGGGCTGAAACTGATCCATTTTCCGTCGGGAGACCAGCGCGGAACGGTTCCTGGGGCATCGAGAACACGCCGCGCGGCGCCGCTCCCGTCCGTGGGCGCAGCGTAGATATGCGAGACATTGTTCTCGGTCCGCGCGAACACCAGCGATCGCCCATCGGGTGAAATGTCGCCGTAGGAATCACTTCCCGCATTTGGAGGCGTCACTTGCGTTGCCGGACCACCCTTGGTTGCCACGCGCCAGATGCTCAACGGCTCTTTTCCAAAGGTACAGAAATAGATCGAGCTGCCGTCGGGTGTGAAGCGGGGATAGATCTCCGGTACTTTTCCAGAAGAAAGCTGCCGCGCTTCTCCTCCACTAGAAGGAGTACTCCATATATGCCACGATCCATCGGGTTCTCCACGCGAATAGGCGATGTCCTTTCCGTCGGGCGAAAACGCCGGAGCCCACAAGCGTGAAACGTCGTTCCCTAGCGTCGTGCTGGCGCCATCTGAAAGTGAATGGAGTAAGAGCGAGTTTCGCGACCGCGAATTCAGAAACGCAATCGTGCCATCGCGCGACACACTTGGGAAAGCATCAGGGCCGGGGCCCGTCGTTAGTTGGACTGGCGGATTGGCGTCTAGCGGCTGCCACCAGAGGTTCGAAGCCCCACCGCGATTGGAACGATAGATCACCCCGAGGCCGTCGGGGGTAAAGACCGGCGAATCGCTGAACACTGCCACGGCGTCTTTCGTGAAGGGCCTTGCCGTCCCCCCATGTGCCGGCACCATCCAAATGTCCCGATTCTGGCCGCCCCGGCTTCGGGAAACGGCTAGAACATTCCCATCACTCGACCACGTAACACGCCCGAAGAATGGATATACATCATCGCCTTTCAGAATGACGCGCGTGTCCGAGCCATCTGCGGCGGAGGTCGCAATTGCTTCCGGCTCTCCTTGCTTCCCCAGGACGAAAGCAAGTCTGCTGCCGTCGGGAGACCATGCGGGCAGCCCGGCTCCGGAAATCAATGGAACGATACCGCCGCCTAGAGCCGGTATGACGCAAAGTTCGGGTTGCGTCGAATTCGCAACCCGGCGAACAAAGGCGATCTTCTCGCCATCCGGGGAGAATTGCGGATCCTCCTTTTTGGAATCATCATTGGTCAACTTCACATGCTCGCCGCCGGCCAGCCGGCTGACGTACAGTTCTTCCCTCCCGTCGTTTTCCCCCTGAATGTACGCGACCATCTTTCCGTCCGGTGACAGCGTTGGGCCACTGAGGAAGTTCTCCGAGGAAAGGAAGAGCCGCAACTTACCGCCTGTTTGTGGGCCAGATGTGGGTTTGCTGATGCGCCCGTACAAGAACAGGACAACTGCCGCCGCGACGAACAGACTCGCCCCCCCGAGCACATACCAAGTTTTTGACTTCGGCGACGGCTGCGAGGCCTCCCGCGGGGCAACGCCGGTATCCGACAGCAGTGCCTCTAGAGCCGCTCGAACCTCACTCGCCCGCTGATAACGGGTCTCGGACTCTTTGGAGAGACAGCGCATGATTACTGCACGAAGTCCGGGTGTAACGTGCGTTGGCAATGCGGCCGGTGAGCCCCGCAGGATGGCACTCCTCAACTCGAAGGCCGTGCGCCCTTGATAGGGAAGCGCGCCAGCCGCTAGTTCGTAAAAAAGCACGCCCATGGACCAGATATCCGTGCGCACATCGGGTGCTTTTCCCAGGAGCAACTCCGGCGCCATGTAGGCCAGGGTTCCGGCGGCGTTTCCCGAATCGAGAATGTCGGAATGCGTAACGCCATCGAGCGAGGCTTCCTTAATGCTGATTGCCAGGCCAAAGTCCAGTACCTTTAGCTGGCCGGAGGAAGTCATTCTTACGTTTGCCGACTTCAGGTCTCGATGGAGAATTCCCTGCGTATGGGCGTGATCCAGGGCGTCAGCCACCTGCGCAGCAAGATCCAGTACGGACTCTGTAGGCAGACCATTTGGAGGAATGCGGCGATTGAGCGTATCGCCCGCAATGTATTCCATGGCGATGTAAGGCTGGCCATCGACCTCGCCCACTTCATATATCGTGCAGATGTGTGGATGATTCAGCGCGGAGGCGGCACGGGCCTCGCGAAGGACTAGCTCGCGCGACTCGGCGTCCGTGACAGAATCCGTCGGTGGGAGCTTGAGGGCCACATCACGGCGGAGCGTTTCATCCCTGGCACGAAAAACCACGCCCATGCCGCCGGCACCAACCTTTTCGAGCACGACATAGTGGGCGAATGTCTTGCCAACCATCGGGAGTGACCAGTGCGCTGAATCATAGGGCGTCCTGCGAATCCCGTCAAACCTCGTGCAGGAGTGACAGGAGTGACGCGAACTTTTTTCAGGATCTGCGTAGGCGAGCCGGCAATCTCGACCTGCCAGCAGCCTTGCAGTAGGAAAGACGCGATTTTACCGCGAAAACTTTAGCTTTGGCCGAGGATGGAATCGAAATACGCCAGCATTTCCGGTGAATCCCATTCCTGAAATCCGATAATCTTTCGCGCAATTTTGCCTTGGCGGTCGATGATATAGGTTTCGGGGACCATGACCGTTCCATACGATTGGGCGATGGGCGAGTGATTATCTTTTGTGGCCGGATCGCGGTAGGTTTGGAAAATTACCCCGTGGTCGCGGAGAAATTGCTCGTAAACAGCGGGGTCTTCATCGGCAGCCACGCCTAGAACAACGCCGTTGCGCGATGCGATGTATTTTTGCAGGCGGTTCAGCGCGGGAGTTTCTTCGATGCATGGTGGACACCACGTGCCCCAGAAATTCAGTACCACGACCTTGCCGTGGAAGTCGGAAAGATGTGCTGGCTTGCCATTGAGTTGCATGGGGAAATCTTCGGCGCGTTTACCGGCGATGGATGCTTCGCCATGGCGGTAGCTCGGCATCGCAAAAACGACAATTATGCCTAGAAAGGCCGCAAGGCCTCCCCAAGCCAGTATCTTCGGCCCGATTCTCATCGAATGCTATACTAGCCTATCCGCCTGGGATCGAAAACTAGTCCTTGTCCCCTGACTTTGCCGTGACCAACGAATCGCCAAATTCGAGCGCACTCTCGGCCCCTCCGTCGGCTTCGATTAGCGCGATCGTGCCGGCTAGAAATGAAGAGGACGTAATTGCCGCTTGCGTCGAATCGCTGGCGTTGCAACCCGAAATCGGGGAGATTCTGGTCGTGAATGACCAATCCACGGACAAAACCGCGGAAATTGTTCGCGGGTTGATGCTGAAGATTCCGCGCCTGCGTCTGCTGGAGACTCAGGAAGTTCCCGCCGGTTGGGTAGGAAAAAACAATGCGGTTTACTTCGGCGCGAAAGAAGCGAAGAGCCCATGGCTACTGTTCACCGACGCTGATTCTGAGTTGCAACCAGCCGCGGCCGCGCGTGCGCTGCAAATCGCCCAGGAAACAAGCTCCGCGCTGGTTTCTTTTTCGCCGGAGCAAATCACGCAATCATGGTACGAGAAAGCGTTAATCCCGTTTGTGTACAGCCGCCTGGCAAAACATTTTTCCTTTGAAGCCGTGAACAATCCGGCTTCGCCAGCGGCTGCCGCCAACGGACAGTTCCTGATGATGCAACGCGACGCTTACAATTCCATCGGCGGTCACGCGAGCGTGGCGTCGGATGTACTCGAAGATGTCGCTCTCGCGAAGCGCGCGAAGGCCGCTGGATTTCGCCTTTGGTTTGGATCAGGGCAGGGAATCGTGCGCGTGCGGATGTACCGCTCGTTCGGCGCGATGTGGCAAGGTTGGAAGAAAAATCTTTATCTGCTCGTCGGCGGCACGCCGGGCGCTGTTCTACGAGAGATGGAATCCGCTATCCCGTGGATTCCGGTGGCACTCATTCTTCTGGGACTAAAAATTCCCGTCGCTCCCTTTTTGGGTGTCTGTTTCCTCTTGCTTCGACAATTCACGTATGGAGCGGAGCTATCTCGTAACCAATATCCCTTCAAATTCATCATTTATTACGTGCCCGCGGTAGTGTTGTACGCGGGTGTGCTCTGGGCTTCGTACCGAGGCTACGCGAAGGGAACGGTCGAATGGAAAGGACGGGAAGTTCCGGTAACACTTCCCGGCGCGCCCAGATAAAAGAAGCGACAACTAACGGTCATGGTTCTGCTCACACGCAAAATCGAGTTTGCCGCCTCGCACCTTTATAACAATCCGGATTTCTCGCCGGAAGAGAACCGCCGCGTCTTTGGCAAATGTAACAATCCGCATGGACACGGACACAACTACACTTTGGAAGTGACCGTGGCAGGAGAACCCGACCCTGTCACCGGAATGGTTTTGGACCTAAAAGATTTGAAAGAAATTCTCGAGTGCGAAGTGATGCAGCGGATGGACCATCGTTTTTTGAATTACGAAGTTCCCGAGCTCGCCGGGCAGATTCCGACGTGCGAGAACATCGCGCGTGTCATTTGGAACCTGCTCGATCCGAAGATCAAGCAGGGAAAGCTGCACCGTGTGCGGCTGTATGAGACGCCGGATCTCTTTGCCGATTGCTATCGCAAGGGATCAGAAAGGGTTAAAGAGTGATGAGTCCCGGCGCACACAACGGCGCAGTGAAAACGGAACTGGGCCGGCGCTATCGCTTTGCTGCCTCGCACCGACTGCACAATCCGGCTCTCAGCGAGGAAGAGAACTGGCGCCTCTATGGGAAGTGCAATAATCCGTATGGACACGGTCACAATTATGTTTTGGAAGTCCTTGTGTCGGGGAAAGTCGATCCCGCCACCGGGATGATTGCGAATCTTGCGGATCTTGATGGGTTTGTCGAGCGCGAGATTCTCGAGCCATTCGACCACAAGTCGCTGAATGAAGATGTTGATGCGTTTCGCGCCACGGTTCCCACGACGGAAAATCTGTGCATCGAGATTTTCCGGCGGCTGAAACCGTTTCCCAAAGCGAAACTTGAACGGGTGCGCGTGCAGGAGACGTCGAACAATAGTTTTGAGTACGCCGGAGACAATCCAGAAGGCTTCGAGGGGTAAAATTGATGGCTAAACCTACAGAAGAAATTATTCTAAACGAAGAGAAACCGCTGGACGCGCGGAGGATTGCCTGTCACGTGCGCGAAATTATCAAGCTGATAGGCGAAGACCCGAATCGCGAAGGGCTGCGCAAGACCCCGGAACGCTATGAAAAGGCGCTAAAGTTCCTGACCAGCGGGTACCTGCAGAATGCGGAGAATATTCTGAATGGAGCGACGTTCAGCGTTTCCTATGATGAGATGGTGGTGGTGAAAGACATCGAGTTCTTCAGCCTCTGCGAGCATCACTTGCTGCCGTTTTTCGGAAAGTGCCACGTCGCGTATCTTCCCAACAAGCATGTCATCGGTCTGAGCAAGGTCGCGCGGCTGGTCAACATGTTCGCGCGCCGGCTGCAAATCCAGGAGCGGCTTACGAGCCAGATCGCCGCGGCCATTCAGGATAAAATCAGCCCGGAAGGTGTCGGCGTAATCATCGAAGCGCGGCATCTTTGCATGCAGATGCGCGGCGTCGAAAAGCAGCATGGTCAGGCAGTGACGAGCGCGATGCTCGGAGGATTTCGCCACAACAAGCAGACGAGGGACGAGTTTCTGTCGCTGGTGCGGACGAAGAATTCGTGACGGTGGGACAGACATTTTTGTCTGTCTGTTTCTTCTGTTCTTAAGTCCGTGAAAACCCGACGGGGCAGGAGTGCCTGTCCCACTCGGCTACTTCTTCTTAATCTCCACCGAAGCGCGGGTCGTCTCCCAATCCAGTCTCATCGTGCAGCCGTCGCCGCTTTTGTCGAACGAAATCGTAAAGTTCTCCACCGCCGACGGCAGCGAGGACGACTTCATGTCCAGGCGCACAAAGTCCGAGTCAGCACCCGGATACGGTATTCCCCATTCACCGGTTTTCTTGCTGATGATCAGTGTCCATTTGTCAGGAGTCGGAATCGCAAAAATGGTGTAACTGCCCGCGGGCACATCCTTACCGCCCACCTTTAGGTCCGCTGTCGTTACAAACGTCGTCGCTTTATTTGCTCCCGCTCGCCACACTTCTCCGTATGGCACCAGCCCTCCATAGATCTTGCGCCCGTCCGCGCGCGGGCTCGAATAATCCACCGTAATGCTTTGGCCTCCGCCGAGGTCGCATTTTGCATTCGCCGGGGGGCTCACTCGTTTTTGACCGCGGGACGCCTGTGCTGCCAGCAAACACAAACCTGCCATTCCGATTATCGCCAGTCGTCTTTGCATTTTTCTTTCTCCTCTCAATCCTCGTGCACTCGCAGCAAACATTCAACCCAATTTGCTGTCGCAACGCAACCCGTATGTGCGGGTACATAAGAATCCGCCACAATAAAATCCCAACCGAAGCGCGTTTTGCACCATTTACCGCTCGCCAGTCACTAATCACCGATCACGAGTCATCGTCCCACTACTCACTACCCGCTATTCACTACTCACTCCCAGCCTCCTCGCAAAATTCTCCGCCTCCCAAATATGTTTACATTCCTTTACACTCAAAACATATTTGTGTTAGCCTGAATGTGTCGAAGAGAAGAGGAAAAATTCAGGGGACGACGGAGAGGGGCACTTGAGCACAGCCAAAGCGGTGTTGATCGAGCAATTCCGGCGGGAAGTGAAAGATACTGGCTCACCGGAAGTACAGATAGCACTTTTGAGCGAGCGGATCAGCTACCTGACGACGCACCTCAAGTCCCACGTTAAAGACCATGCATCCCGGCGCGGTTTGATCATGATGGTCAACAAGCGCCGACGCCTGCTGGATTATTTGAACCGTCGCGACCCGGATCGGTACCGCGAGATTGTTGAACGTCTTAGCCTGCGCAAGTAACTGCCCTACAATTGAGAGTATCAACGGGCAGAAGCCTCTGCGTTTTCACGCAATGACAACTTCCATACGAAGTATGTCTGTCGGCGCAATGTTCGGTTGGGTCGGCAGTGAAAGCATCAGGTCCCCGGCTGCATTTGGGCCGGTGTTTCTCGTGGTGTAGTCCGGATCGAGGTACTGTCTCCAATCGTAGTTCTCACCTCTTTTCTTCTCTGGGGTTATCCAGGCCAGGCTCGCGCCGACCTACTCGAAGCAGGGAATTTGTTTTAGGCCCCACAAAGCGCCTAAGTACACCTGCACGGTCGTCACTCCTGTGGACGCTCTGAAAATGTCCCGGCTCGGCCGGGACCAAAGGAAATGATCACTTATGTCTGAAAATACGAACACACCAGCACCACACCAGGTTTCCGTTGAAGTTGGGGGACGCGCCCTCATTCTCGAAACTGGAAAAATTGCCAAGCAGGCGAACGGCGCTATTACCGCTCGTTACGGTGACACCGTCGTGCTCACCACCGCTTGCATGTCGTCCGCGGCCAACGACCGCGATTTTCTTCCGTTGACTGTCGACTATCGCGAAAACACGTACTCCGCCGGGAAAATCCCCGGTGGCTTTTTCAAGCGCGAAGGACGTCCTTCGGAAAAGGAAATTCTCACTTCTCGTTTGATTGACCGCCCCATGCGCCCGCTTTTTCCGGAGTCTTGGCGCAATGAAACGCAAATCGTCGCGATGGTGCTTTCCGCGGACAGCGACAATGACCCTGACGTCATTGCCGTTACGGCTGCTTCCGCTGCCTCTTATTGTTCCGACCTCCCGTTTGAGAAGCCGATTGCTTGCGTCCGCGTCGGTCTGCTTGATGGCCAGCTTGTTGCCAATCCGACCGTTGTCGAGCAGAAGAAGAGTTTGTTGAACATCGTTATCGCCGGTACGGAAGAAGCGATTGTGATGGTTGAGTCCGGCGCGCTTGAAGTTTCGGAAGAGACCGTCGTGGACGCCCTCGAGTTCGGTCACGCTCAGGTCAAGAAGATTGTTGGCGCTATCAAGGAGCTGCACGCGCAGATCAAGCCGGTGAAGGTTGTCGTCAAGCCGCTGCCGTTTGACGAATCCATCTACAAGGATCTCGAAAAGAAGTACGGCGCGAAGCTTCACGATGCTCTCAATACCGAGAAGCATCCCAAGAAAGAAAGCTATCACCTTGTTGATGCTTTGAAGGAAGAAATCATCAAGGCCATCCCCGAAGAACCAAAGAAGGAAATGGACGAAAAGCGGGCCCTCACCAAGCGCGCTCTCGAGCGGCTTCGCGAGAACATTTTCCGCGATGACGTTTTGAACGCTCGCCGCCGTCCTGACGGACGCGCCTTCGACCAAATCCGCCATATTTCTTGCGAAGTTGGCTTGCTTCCCCGTGTGCACGGTTCCGCGCTCTTCACCCGAGGCGAAACGCAGGCTCTCGCCACGCTCACGCTCGGCACCAAGGAAGACATGCAGCGCCTCGACTTGCTCTTCGAGCAAGATCAGTTCAATCGCTTCATGCTGCACTACAATTTCCCGCCGTTCAGCGTCGGCGAAGTGAAATTCTTGCGCGGCCCCGGACGCCGCGAAATCGGCCACGGCGCTCTCGCGCAGCGCGCGCTCGTCAACCTGCTTCCTCCCGAGGCGGACTTCCCGTACGCCATGCGCCTCGTCTCGGACATTCTCGAATCCAACGGCTCTTCTTCGATGGCCACCGTTTGCGGCGGCTCTTTGGCGCTCATGGATGCTGGCGTTCCGCTGAAGGCTCCCTGCGCTGGCATCGCCATGGGTCTCGTCGTTGGCGATGACAAGAAGTATTCCATCCTGACCGATATCGCCGGCGCCGAAGACCACTACGGTGACATGGACTTCAAAGTCGCAGGCACACGCGCCGGTATCACTGCACTTCAAATGGACATCAAGGTCCTCGGCATCAGCATTGGCATGATGCGCGAAGCCCTGGCCCAGGCGAAGAAAGCCCGCCTGCAAATCCTCGACACAATGGAGAAGACGCTCAGCGAAGCGCGCACGCAAATCTCCGCCTACGCTCCACGCCTCTTCAAGCTGAAGATTCCTCAGGACAAGATCCGCGACCTCATCGGTCCGGGCGGCAAGAAGATCAAGTCCATCATCGGAGCCAC